>Ga0307376_10000509_pt1 | contig 47592 bp, 83 predicted proteins | sample TR2MG_FD_202536 | JGI IMG/M metagenome (GOLD analysis project Ga0307376, IMG submission 202536) | Soil microbial communities from Risofladan, Vaasa, Finland - TR-2 | ecosystem: Environmental > Terrestrial > Soil > Coastal area > Acid sulfate soil | place: Finland: Risofladan, Vaasa | collected...
TCCATTACCAATTCTTCATGGGAAGCCGTTGCTGCCGTCTTGCCATTCAGTCCTGCGGCTTGCTCCCCCGAGGAGGCGTAATCCACCTGCTTCGGGTTGTGATTGCGCAGCGCGCGAAGTATGCAGGTTTTTTCCTTATCAGGGCTCGTGCCGATAATGAAAGATCGGTAGGTATCGGCCTCGACAAAGACGGAGATGTCCCAATCTGGCTCGGCTGTGAAAAGCGCGACAACTGCCCTTCCGTTGGGAAGGTGAAAGCCGACTCGCCGAAATCCGGCTGGCGTGCCTGCATAGTTGGGGAAGAAGGTTTTTGCCTGTTGCATGACTGGCCTACTTCAGCAGAACGCTGACGTTGATGGATGCTCCGCCTGCCAGTCCCAACGGATCTTCGATAGTACATCGGAGATCGGCAGCCCCGCCAAGCATGAGGAATCCAAATGTGGTGCTCACAAATGTAGCTCCAGCCGGAGCGATGGGGACGATTTCGAAATAGATCAGGATGCCGCCCTGATAGAACCGGACAGTCAGAGGTCCGGCCGTTGTCGGGGTCTCCACCTCCAGTTGGACTCCGCGGATAATCGCATCCCGCTCGTTCCCAATTCCAAAGGCATTTCCAGCCAGAGCGAAGATTGGGGGTGCCGCATCTCCAGCATTACCTCCGCCCGAAAACAGCTCGAATTCAACTGCCCCCGGCCCAATGAATGTGAACGGTCCGGCGCCATAGGTCAGAACATCGGCGCCGGAGAAGTCTACGTCCACGCCAAATGTGCTGCCATGTCCGATATCGACATCGAGAACGCCGGGGCCGGTGTACATGGAGGGGGAGAATGAGTTGCCGGTTCCTTTGATGGCCAGAAGCAATATAGCTCCGCCGCCCGCATCAGTGAAGGCACCGTCTCCCAAGCGATTATCGTTCTCCACCTGAACCTCGTGAAGAAAGCCTGCGGACCCGACCAGAATGCCAGGCTCAAAGAGCTGGCATCGCTCTATGATAATGCGACCGCCTGAACTCCAGTCGATCGGCGGTGGCCCAATGCCGCCGTTGCCAGGGGCGGCCACAGTTACGTTAAACATGGCAAGCTGAGATGGCCCTGTGGCATCAATCAGCCCTCCGGCGGAGACGCCGGGGGCAAGAAGCTCCACATCCGCAAGGTTCTTGGGGAACGCGAACGCTACAGCGGCGGGCGGGCAGTCAATAGACGCTTGCCCGCGGGCGTTGTTATGAGCGCCACCTCTGATATCGCTATTCGCAGCAAATACAGACCCGGCGCTAAGAAGCGGGAAGCTGATTCCGTTCTCAAACCAAATGCGATTCGGAATCGGATCGCCGCCGACGGTGGGTAGTAGCCCGAGGGCGGCTGCAAGGCTTGGTGTATCAATGAACAGGAACGGGGGGACGTCGGCTGCCTCAGATGGCGCTAGCGTCAGGTCCACAGCAAGCGTTGGCCCAGTGGCCCCTTGAGAGCCGGTGGCGCCAGTCGCTCCTGAAGAACCGGTTGCCCCAGCCGCACCTGTAGCCCCCAACGGCCCCGTCGGTCCGGTCGGCCCCTGCGCTCCGGTGGCGCCAGCGCCCGTTGCTCCGGCGGCACCAGTCGCACCGGTGGCACCGGGCGGGCCCAGCGGCCCGGTGGCGCCAGCGCCCGTTGCTCCGGTGGCCCCAGTCGCACCAGGCGCCCCGGGGGCACCGGTCGGCCCCTGCGCTCCGGTGGCGCCAGCGCCCGTTGCTCCGGTGGCCCCAGTCGCACCAGGCGCCCCTGTCGCCCCAGTATCGCCTGTTGGCCCGATAGGGCCCGGGCCCGTTGGACCGGCCGCACCGGTCGGCCCTGTCGATCCCATGGCCCCCGTCGAGCCTCCCCCATCTCCTCCGCACACCCTACGCCAGTTGCTTCCATCCGACTTCAGGCAAACGGATTCCTGATCTGTAGTCAGCGTAATCGATGCTGCACCATCAATATTTTGACCTGGAACCGCAACGAGCGTCACCGCGTTTCCGGTGGTGCCAGCGTCATCCGCTTTTATCGCTAGCTCCTGACCAGGAATCTGCGGCGCAGTTGGCAGCGTCAAAGCAACCGGTCCAGCAGCCGTCGTGACAACGACCATATCGCTGTCCAAAGTTAGGACAGCATCAGCACTAAAAAGCTGTGACCCGCGAGGCGAATTGATGTTGTTCTGAGTGAATTGCTGGGTCATCGTTTAATCCCCCACAACCTACATCTGGGATCTGCAACCCCGATTGTATCAGATTTTTTTTCAGCTAATTTTAACCACTATCACCGCTGTACTGCTCGCGCCATTTGCGCCGCTGGACGACACAGCGGAGTCCAGGGCAACCATCAGGCAAGGCCATAAAAAATAGGATAGAATCTGGCGTATGAATCCGCTCGTATTAATCGGAATCGGAGCCGCCGTACTCATGGTGATAGGCGGCAAGAAGAAGGCTCCTGAGACTGAGTACGGAGCCGACTCAGATCCCGATCCCAGTCCCACGTCTACCGTTCAGCTACTCGGCAAAAAGACCAACGCGACCAAGAAGGCTGTAATGGTGCGGTCGGCGCCTCTCAATTACACGTCGACAGCAACCGGTGCTGTATCTATCGCCGCGGCCAAGCAGTGTCATCTTCAGGGGATGACTGATATAGAAAAGATTACGGAATGCATCGCCGCCAAAGCTTTCCCTGGCTGGAATTGGGTTAGCAGAGTTGGCTGGCAAAAGGATGCTTGGGTGCGAATGAAGAACGTGGCCCGAATCGAAATGGGACTTCCGCCCATCGTCATCTGATTCTACTTCTTTGTCATCAGCAACAATAGAATAGCGGCGCCTGCAACAAGCGGCATCGCGCTACTCTTCTTTGTGGCCCCGGCTCCGGCCCCCGAGGAACCGCCCGGCTCTCCACCACCACCGCTGGCACCTCCACCACCCGTAGTGTTACCTCCGGGCATTCCGGAAGGCGGAGCGAACACCGCCTGCTTGGGGGTGTTGGGAGATGCACCAGCTTTTACAGGCACCGCATGGCCCTTATTTTTTGCCTCTTTGACGACGTCGGGCCAGTGCTTACCGCCAATCTTTTCCGTCACATACCGCAAAGCATTCAGCGTGTATGGCCCAACAAGCCCGTCTTCACTGAGCGTCCCCATTCCGCTGACGAACATCTTTGCCTTCGAGACAATGTTGTAATCGATCTGGAATCTCATTACGACATTGTTAGGCTTGTCGTCTAGACCGCCCAGCTTCCCCTTCGGAATTGTAGACCCTGGAGCGTTTTCGAATTCTCCAGATCCCAGCGGCCCAAGCTCGTTCATCGGCCAGGGCCCCACCTCAACCGGATAAGCCAAATTCGCAAAATGCTCCCGAATCGAAGTTAGCCGGGGCTTTCCGGGTGACGGGTCCCAGTAGGGTCCGTCGTATGTCTCGCCGCGAGGTGGTACAGCCATTAGAGTTCCTACCAGGTGAATCTTACACTATTTACGGCGCTCTATTCGCAGTTTTTTTGCGCCCTGTTGAAGCATCAAACCGCTTGGTGCCTTCTTCTTTTTGTGCTTCTTCTTCTTATTTGCAAGCTTTTCCTCTTGCATCTTTTCGTACATTTTGGCGTACTTTTTGAAAAGAGGTATTTTTTCATTCATGTACGACCCAAAAACAGCCGTAAAGAGCCGAGCTACTTCGTCGGGATTGATGGTCCCGCCGCCAGGAACATCGATGCTCAAGTCGTAGAGTCCTCTTTGGTTTGGATCTCCGAGAGTCTCATACGCAAAGCTAATAGCCTTGAATCTTTCTTCTGCTTCCAGACTCCCATCGTTTCTATCGGGATGCCATTTCATGACACCATCTCGATACGCTTTTTTAATCTCCTCTTGCGTCGCTTTTCTGTCAACGCCCAAAATATCGTATAGCTCTCGCGACATGGTAAAATACCTGTACAGACTTGGGGTTACCGATGGGGAAGTTCTACAAAAGCGTGCGGGATGTCTCCCAGGATACCATTCATCTTCTCGAAGATCTTATAGATCAGGGGGCGCAGCCGAAGGCTGTCTACCAAAATATTATCGCTGACCACCAGGATATACTCCGAGGTATAACGGACGTCAGTATTATCAGCGCGGCATACTCCAAGAGTCACCAATTTCTCCAGCGCCAAGAAGAGCTATTCAAGAGGGCATCAAAGTTCACCAATGCTGTATTGTGCAAAGTCATGGCTCGGAGAATCAGAGAAGTCGTCATCGAGTCGCTTAGTGAAACACAGCCCATTGTAATTCAAGATCTAAACGAGGAAGAATGATTCACCATCAACACGCGATAGTAATTTACACCATGGGCGGGTGTCCGTACTGCAAGCGAGCCTTGACGCTTCTGCGCCAACTGGGAGTCTCCTACAAGGCCAAGAACATTGGCAGCGACCCGAAGTTGGCCATCAGGCTGTATCACGAGACGGGATCTCCCAAGGTGCCGAAAATTTTCATAAACGGACAGTTTATTGGGGGTTCAGATCAACTTCAAGCGATTGTTGAAAATGGGCAACTCGCCCGTGCCTTACAACGATAAGGCCGCTGAACTCATCGCCCTGGGCGGCACCGACGCGACCGCGCTTTTCAGAAGGCCCTGCCACGCAGTTGACCTCCACCTTTTTTGAGAGCGCGTCTTTCTTGTCATCGCATCCGTGGCCATGGCATTTCGGGCACAAAAAGCTATCCACCACCGTGGCGTCTTCACCCGTGAGCATCTGGAAGATTGCCCCATTGCCCAGGCACCCCGGGCATGGTTTTGGAAAGCGGGCGTCTAATTCTGGAGTCCATCCTCGGACAAAGACCCCATTTCTAGCTTTGATGCGCATTCTAGTTTTTCAATCCGCTCCGTGAGCGCTTGAATCATCTTATCGCGATCTGCGATTTCAGTCGCGAGCATCATGAAAACAGCCTGGGCACACGGTTCCATCCTGAAGGGGTCTTCGATCTTCGAGGCTTCGGCTATTGCCTGAACCTGAATGGACTGCTCCGGCAGGACGAGCCCCTTCTGGGCCGCCTGCTGCCTAGCACTCGCCATAATCTGCATCGTCGCCATCTGGCGAGCGCCGGCAAGGGCCTCATGCAGCTTGTCTCCGGGTACAGCGTCGGTGGTCAGGCTAACGTCGCCAACCTTGTACTCGACAACTTTACGCTTTTCGCTTTGAACGCTTTTTCCGTTTGGGTCTACGATACTCATTTTCTTCATACTCCTTGATGATAACCACCAACCTTGGATCTTCCTCGGAATATCTCGGTAAGGGAAAGCGGCCGGATACCCACCTATCATTACCCTTTCTTTTGGTAAAAGGGTCATAGAATAAGGCATCTACCGCGCCCTTTCTGCTGTTTTCTACATCGCAGTGATTGCCGTTTCTGTAATATGCGAAGACGCTAATATGAAGCGGAGCGTCTTCGCTGGCTGTCAGTGGAATAGGAACTCCGGCCCCTTCGGCGTATTCGCGCACACGCTTGCAGTAGTCCTTGTATTTTCGATACCTGGCAGAAACTCCTTTATCACGATTGGTGGTTGAGGTGTAGCCGCGGGGATCACCTGGTACCTCGAACCGAAAAAGAAGCTTCACGCATTCTCCAAATTATCGTTGGCGAAGTCCCAGTTCAGAAGGTTGTCGAACACCTCTCCGATGTACTTCTCTCGATTGCTCTTGTAATCCAGATAGTACGCATGTTCCCAGACATCGATTGTCAGAAGTGGGACATAGCCTTCATAGACGATTGGCAATGCGGCGCCAAGGCCGCGTAGGACTACGAGCTTGCTGTCCTGCGCGCAGAGCCACACCCACCCGCTCCCGAAGACGGCCGCGCCTGCCTCCACCACGGCTGTCCTGAGCTTCTCCAAACCTCCGTAGCGCTCGATGCCGCTGGCTATCTCCCCATCCGGCTCGCCGCCGCCCTTGTGCTTCAGGGAGTTCCAGAAGAACACATGGTTGTAGACCTGCGCGGCCATGTTGAACAGATGGGTAGCCTCTGGCATCGGCGGGAGGACTCCGCTCGGGGTTTCCTTCCACGATGCCCTTGCGCCCTTCAGGATGAATGACTCCAACGGCGTGTTATCCGGCGCCTGCAGCACTTGGGCGATCTCATTCAACTTCGTGATGTACCCCTCGAAGTGCTTATCGTAGTGCTCCTTCATCGTATCTTCGCCGATGGTCGGAGCGAGGGCTTTGCGCGAATATGGGAGTGGTGGCGCTTCAAACTGCATAGATGCCGCGATCTTAGTGCTTTTTGCGTATTTTTTCTACCGGCCATTTGGTCGATAGAACTGCGTAAATCTCTGCCGCTCTTGCATTTTGCGTAGCCCGGGGAATCTGCTGACCCAGCATCTTCAGCGTCACTACCTGGTCCGGGTCTACCCCATGAGCCTTCGCTGCTTTCCGGAAGCGGGCGGCCCTTTTTTCAGCGCCCTTTTCTCCGCTGGTGGCCGGACAGATCTTTCCACTACTGGAAGATCGGTGGACAACCTCCCATGTCGGACTCTTATCTTCGTAGTAAGACCCACCGCATCGAATTCCATGGCGAAGCTTCACCACAGTGTCTCTGGCTTTGCGAAGATAGGACTCAACCGCCTCAACTTCTTTACATAGAATTTCAGGTGGCGCCTGGATATCCCAATTGTGTACCCACAGCGGGGCATTCTGTCCAAAGGGGCCCAGCCCAAAGTGCCAGCGATGTCTTTGGCCGTAATGCGGATTCGCCCATTCCTGCGCCGAGCCCATGGTCTTTGTCTCGCCTGATTTATCGGCCTGGACCTCCCACCCGTAAACCTCCGCCTGCTTGAACCAGGCGGTCCGATTAGCGCGTAGGTCGGCATCGAGGCGGTGGCGCTTCCACGGGCGCCGGGTTGTCTCCCGGTCGTAGGGGATCAGGAGGAAGTTGGTGAGCGCATCACCAACTTGCTTGGCCCGCTGACACTTCCAGCTCTCTTTGTGAATCGGGCGCCCATCCAGCTCACAAAGCTCCGCTTCCCCAGAGTATTGCTGACGGACAATCTCCCGAAGCCGATCCTCGCGCCACCTTAACTCGCTCTTCCTTGCATATCCAGGAGCGCATATTTTGTACTCCGGATTAGCCTTTGCATACCAGGGGTTGAAGCACTTCATGGGCCCCGCAGCAGGATGCCCAGGATTCGCCCCATCACAATCATCATTGGACTTGCATGGAGTTTCGTAATCCACGGGCTCGCACCAGCTCTTCCAACCCGCGTAAGGGTCTTTGGATTTTTGCGGCATCTCCTCCTTTACGACAAGAGAAAACTCATTCTCTACTTCATCCTCCTTTGCGTTGGCACAAAAGCCATCGGCAAACTCATCCGCCTTGTTTTGGAGTCCGCTATAAACAAATGCCGCACAAAACGACACTATGAGTAGTGGTGCAACTGTTCGCATCGTTACCATCGACAGACAATACCATATATGCTGGTGACATTAAAAAGTGAAGATATCGCCGCCGACCCGTCCCTCTATATGATCTTTCTCTTCTATCTTCTCTTCTATCTTCTCTTCTATCTTCTCTTCTGTTTTCTTTGTCTGATTTTGTCTCTTTACCAGAGCGGCAGCTACCTTTTCCTTGCGCTCTTTCACGGCTTCTTTTCTTCCGATATCCAAATATTTCTGTGGAATCGGAGGAAGCTCTCCAAACATGATCATTTTCAACAGGCTTGTCCTGCTATGTAAATCCGATTTGTTATGCTCGTTAAGGTGATTCATGTACAATTCGAGGGCGATATATTCGCCGTCGCGCATGGATACCGATCGTCTAGCTCCGTTCACTGACATTTTTATTCGTCATCCTCATCGAATATTAGGTCTGAGATTGACGCCCGTTGTTTAGGTGTCAGCCCTCTGTATAAATTGAAAGCAACCAGAGGCCGCGGGCCCAGATGCTTGTTCATGTCTGCAACAAGCATCTGGGCGGCCTCTTCGTTTTCAGCCGAGAAAAATCGTTTTACGATTTCTTTAGGAAGAGCAGTCTTTAGCAGCTCATGTTGCTCTGCGCTAAGGCTATCGCGCAGTTCTTTGAGATTCTTTAGCATTGCCTAGAAATCGATGTCGTCATCATCTGGCGGCCCATCATCGTGAGGCGGTGGCGCCCCCGGGCCCTCACTCTTTGAGTCTTTACCACCGATAAACTGTACCGTATCAGCAACAATCTCGGTGGAGTATTTCTTTACGCCATCCTTCTCGTAAGCAGATGTTCGAAGGCGCCCTTCGACATAAACCTGCCGGCCCTTACTCAGGTATTTTTGACAGGGCTCCGCTTGCGGCCCCCACACCGAAATACGATGCCACTCCGTCTCTTCGACCTGTTCGTTTGTATCCTTGCTCTTCCACTTGCGTGTTGTAGCAACATTCAGGCGACAGACCTTCTGCCCGCCCTTCATTTCATGAATCTCTGGATCTTGTCCCAAATTTCCGAGGATAATTACCTTGTTTACTCCGGCCATTTTCTATACTTCCTTTTTTTTGAGTTTCCACTTCTTGCCACAGTTTTTACATTCCCGCCGACCATTCTCTGATTTCATCACAGCGGGGTTGTCGCAACACTTCTTTTTCTTCTTTTTCTTCGTAGTCTCAACAACTGCCTCGACGCTGACGAGCTTATCTTTCTCGACGCCATCAGAACTTTCATCTATCTCCCCCGGCTTGTACGGCCTCCAGGGATGCAGCGAGCATCCCCAGTCCGTGCAATCGCGGACTTCCCCGCGATAGCCGGGAGCACCCCCCACACACTCGATGCAGAATATCTTGATAGCATCCTTGCGGCTTCTATCGATATTATCGAATGCCTTGAAAAGGCTCGCCGATGGGAGCCTAGCCCTCCTCTCCGTCCGATCCGTCATCATACTCCCGGTGGCGCCTAAAATCATAATCTGAGACCGACAGGCGATGTTTTACTTCGTGAACCAGCTCATTCAGCAGGGGAACAAAGCAGCCGCGATCTGCCCTCGCCTCAAGCAGTTTACCCTGAAGAAATTCGCATATCTCATCATTCGACATTCCCCTCGCCCACCGAATTCTTGTCTGCGTCGGGCTCGGCCTATTTCGTTCATCATGCATAATTTGAAGTGTCCTTACTATCTATTGAGGGTGAAGCCTGAGTTACCTTGCCGGTAGCCTTATCGATGACTACCGATTTTGGGTCTACGAAGAACCCGAATTTTTCACAGCACTCACTCAGCGCGCCGCCTACACTCACATATCGCCTGCATTTCATACACACGATATCACGTTCAGCTTGCCGCATATTCTGGAATACCTGGCGAAATGCCGACATGAAAATAAGCTCATAGTATGCATTACCAGAGTTCCTTTTGCTTCGGCTTTCCATCATCCCACCTCAGCTTTCTGAGCAGCGCCTCAAACACCAACTTGCTTCGGGCGCAATCATCATAAGCATGGTGCTTCCCATCATTGCTGATTCCAAAAAAGGCGCAACACGGAGATAGGCCTATCCGCTTAAGTCCCTGCGGGACCATGTGCACAAGGGCAAGCATCTGCGTATCGATAACCCAGTTCATCGATAGGGGGAGTCTGAAATCAATCCCCAACATCTCAAAGTTCCCATTGCTAAATGGGATGTCAAACCCAACAACATTGTGCCCCACAATGATCGACTCATAGGTGAACTCCCGTACCTTATCAATGACATCCTCAAGATACGGCGCTCCCGCCCACTCTACCTCGGAGTACCCGGAAATCTCTCGGGCTACATCCTCAAAGCGCTCCGGATACTTGGGCTTTACCCTCATACACCAAGACCCTAGCTTGTCATGGATAAACGCGATCTCGGTGATCTCGTTATGCCCATTTCGCAGCCCGGTTGTCTCAATGTCGAAAAATACAAAAGGCGTATCCTGATATCCAGGCATATTCTCACTCAATAAAAACGCGGTCTCATATTCAACCGCTCGTGGACCAGCACCATAGCTACACCCAACCCCAACGTCAAGAGGCGCCTGAGGCGCATTACGCCGCGCGAACGCTGCGCTTCTTGCCGGCCTTCTCCGCCCGTCTCTTCCCAACCCTCTTCTCCCGCCTATCCGCCACCCTCATCGCCGCCTTCTTCTTCGACTTCTTCTTGGTCGACTTCTTCTTGGTCGACTTTTTCTTGGACCGTTTCTTGCCGGCCGCCTTCGCGGCCTCCCTCGCCGCCTTCTTGGCTTCACGCTCCTTCTTCCGGGCCTCACGCTCCTTCACCCGCCCCGCCTTCTCTGCCGCCTTCTTCTGTCTGTCCTCATGTTTCTCCCAGGACATGTCCCAGAACGCAAGAAGCTCCTCCTTGCTCGATGGCAACAGGCTCAACTGATACTTGAAAGCGCGCAGTGCCTTATCCACAGGAATGACGCGCTGAACAACGATCATGTCAGGCTGCCCCTTAACGCTGATCTTCGTACCATCCTCCCCCTTCGTATAATGAAGGCTCCCAGGGTCTAGGCGATTCACGTTCAACTCTGCCATGTACCGCACATCTTTATCGGCTGATTCAGCGACAATCGGATTGCAGTAGACGAAGAATTTTCCGGCGGTTATCTGCTTCTTCTCGCGCTCGCCAATCAGATAATTGTGATGATCTACAGGAATCCAATAGATTCCTCTGGCACAACTGTTCCAGTACCGCGTCGCGAACACGTCGAACTCGCGATACCTAATAGCCTCCGCCGCAAGTGCATTCTTCACCTTTGAGGGGCGCGGATTCTTGGTCGGCCCCCGTCTTGCCGCCGGGACCCTGCGGCCCGTCAGCTTCCGGTAATTTGCCAGTCCGGACTCACTGAATACCAAGACCCGCTTGCCATCTTCTTCAAGTTCCAGTTGGCGGCCGAATGCCACGCCCGGCCATTGATGGGAAGAATCTATCTTCGCCGACCTCGGGGTCTCGACAACCACAAACCATAGCATCGGTTGGTCCATCGGGTTCTCACGCACTGTAGCAGATTTCAACGGTTTATCGGGTCTCAGGCGCATCCAACCCATGTGCCGAAACCTCCCGCTAGGCTGACGCTGCTGGTAGCTCACCTCGGCCACAACCCTCTTTCCGCCATCAATCAGCTTCTTCACGCCCGCTTCAGTCTTCCTGTCCAGACCGCTCAATCCGCCGACCTCCACACGCTTACCATTATGCATCTGATAGGCGCTAAAAATAAGCTTCTCTTTGCCCTTCCTGTAAGACTCCAAAATGACATCGGCTACATTGGCTTTTTTCCCGGGAGCCTTGAACTTCCAGGAAGATCCAAACGGCTCAGACATCCCCTTGGCCTTCCAATTGTAAGCGGCGGAAAGCTCCTTGATCACAACACCCTCCCCGCCGCCCTTCAGGGAATCCTTCACCGCTACTTGCCGATCTTTCCACGCATAATCCTTCGCCCTATGAACGACGCCTCGGGACGGAAAAGCCTTCAGATGTACAACGCGATCTCGCAAAACATCTGGCCTCAAATCAACCCCCCGGTATTCCATCACGTCATAAGCAACATACTGCATGCGCCCAGCCATCCGCTTCAGCTTCTGCTGCGCCACCGCATCCTTGGAACCAACTATCGACTGCACCTTCGTCAGCGACTGCTTCCCCTTGTCGAGAAAAATAAGCTCACCAAGAATGGTGGAGCCGGGTGCAAGAAGCCTGCTCAACTTATTCAGCAGCACCGTCGGAAGTCGCCCCGTAATGTCGACGCCCCTACGCGTATATACACAAAGCCCCCGGTCCGATTTGGACACGAGGGCTTTGAAGCCGTCATACTTCTGTTGTACAACGACGCTGTTTTCAGATAGACGCCCAGGCGGAAAAGCGAGATCTTTCGCCTTACGCAAGCGCATAAAGGCGAAAGGCAGCATCCCTAGGGAATCTTCCCCATTACAATGCTATCCGAAATGCGCTGTATCGCCTCGCCTGGAGTTGCAAACTCTCCCAGACTCTGCCAATTATTCTCCTTGTAATGTGTCCAGCGCGCCATGTAACCGCCTGGCGAACGAATGACCTTCCACATGACCTCACCCTGCGGAGTCTTGCTGAACGCAACGGTGTCACCAATGGCCGGCTCAGCACCACCAGTACCACCAGTACCACCAGTGTCGGGGTCATCGCCACCAGTACTACCAGTACCACCAGTGTCGGGGTCATCGCCACCAATTGCCCTGGTCGGCTTCTTTTTTGTGAGAAAGTAGGCAGCAGCGCCGCCGACGAGAAGAAGTGGGAAAGCGTTCATTTTTTGTTCTCCTAAATCCGTTTCTTTGCTCCGCCGGCCACCGTAAAACTATAGGGCGCCCGCAAAGATCCTAGCGTATGCATCGTGGTCGTATCCAGTCTTATTTGACCAGATTTAGCGATGCCTGTTGTGAATGTCGGGTCGTCGGCAAAGGCTTCCTTCAAGGCCGCAGTAAAATCTTTTCGGAGTTTATCCACGCCCCTCGGCGCGCTCAAGGGCCCTTCGAGATGGTACCCGCCAATTCCTGAATCATACGAGTAGATCTTTGAGACCCCGAATTGTCGCATAACTCCACGCATTTTGGGAAATGCTTTCTTCGCCGCCGCCCTCAATGCAGCCGCCTTCACCCCAGTTGTTGCATGAATGTCTATATCAAGCCACAAAATAGGCGTCTTCTTTCCAGCCAAAACCGGATGAAACTCCACCACCCTGCGACTTATCCAATATTCAAAGCTCTTCTCATCATCAATTCCATCGAGCCTTGTCAGCTTAATGTACTTGTCATCTGAGCCGCGTTTCCGCAGCAAAACAAAATCATTCTTCCGCGGTGCCATTACCACGAGAACCGTCTGACCCTCCAAAAATGGCCAAATCTTCTTACGGTTCTTCCAGTAGTAATCGCGAATTTGCCCACGGGTAACCCGTCTCCCTTCTGCCTGAATCAGCACTTCCTTCCAATCATGAGTCCGGCTGGCGAATGGCCGCGGGTTCTTTTTTGGCCGCTTCGCACGGCGCTCCCCGGCCTTCGCACCCAGATAGCCGCCGGCACCTGCGCCGATGGCAGCACCGACCGGCCCTAAGATGGCACCTGCTGTTCCGCCTACAGCCGTGCCAACAGCGGCGCCCTTCAGCGCCTTCTCTCTTTTGCGTTCTCTGTGCTTCAGCTCTTCCCTGATGTCCGCTGCGCTATCGCCCGGATTCTCCACCGGCTCATCATGCCAATATTGTTCTGCCTCAATCGCTCGTAGCTCATCCTTGAGCCGTCCGGCTTCAGTACCTTTCCAAAAGCTGGCGTTGGCTAGGAATGAACCAATCAGCACATCGCCAGATTTACCCCGGCTTGCCCCCTCTTCAACAATATCACTCGGGTGACACAGCGTCTGCATCGCGTCCACGGTCTCGCGAATGCGCACGAACGCGCGATTCTCAGGACCGCTTCTCCACGGTTCTCGCCAGCTTCTCTTGATATCAAGCGAGATGTTGCGAAGGCTGCGATGGCGCTTTCTTTTAGGCGGTCTTTTCTTAGGCTCTTTCTTTCCGAAAAGCGGATTACCCTGCGGCATGCTCAGTCGCTTCCCTGCGATGTGGCCGGCGGCGGCGCCCAGAGGTGCTGCTGCCGGCATGATCATATAGCCAACAGCGCTTCCAACCGCCGAACCAATGATGGCTCGGTCATCTGGATGTATTTCAGCAATCTTCCGCAGCGGATTTTTCAGGGCTTCGCCCGCGGCATTATCGCTCGGATTTCTCTTGTGCTTGAAATATTGAACCTGACGCTCGCGTCCCTCCGCCTCCTTGAGGCTGTAGGGGCCACCAAGGTTGCGGGTGCCAAGGGTCGACAGAAGGTAGTATTCCGTCTTCTTACCCTTCAGCTTTTTGCCGAGGCGTTTTTCGGCCTCTGGTCGCAGAACGATCATCAGTCTCTGCTTTGGATCAGGTTGTATGCGACGTGCAGAGACCAGTGGTCGCGCTTCTTCGGCTTGTATTTACCAGCACGAATCTTCTTAAGAAGCCCGTCCACAGCAGCAGAATCTTCGCCATCATCGTCATCATACCCGGGTAAGCTCTCAATAATGCTCGGGTCGTACTGTCTCGCCGCAATATATGGGCGCCTATACCGCTCGGCCGTACCCTTCTCTTCGACATCATCATCGTCATCATCATCGTCGTCATTGTCACGTAGTGACGCTCTCTTCCACATCTTCGCCATGGTTCTATACCTTCATCTTCAGTCGCTTGGCCTCAGACTTGGCTACCCGCTTGGCCCTGCGCCATTCGGCCTTGATTGTCTTCTCTGAAGACTTTTCCATCTTCCGCAGATGGCTAAATACAGCCTTGAGGGTCTTCCTGCCAGGCTTTGCCACATAGCTGTCCCACAATTTACGGGACTTGCTGATCAGTACTTCGGTCTTCTTGACCGCCTTCTTGGCGACCTTCTTGACCGTCTTCTTGGCCGTCTTCTTGGTCGCCCTCTTCGTGGGGTTCATCTTTTCGGCTTTGAATTTTCGGTGCTCCCCCGAAAACTCGTAGCCCATGCCCTGGGCCTTTTCGCCCATTTGCGAAGCTGCTTTCTTCCTTGCCTCATCTTGAGTCTTGGCCTCGATGACGATGGTCTTGCGCATGGGCTGAGTCCCAGTCTCTGCACTGTAGTAGGCGCCGGTGACATGGACCTTGAACTTCTCTGAGGGATTTTTCCGGCTACGCCTTTTCGGATTTTCCTTAGCCTTGGTGGGCTTGTACTTTGTCGCCGCATACCCAAGGCCAACAGCGCCAATCGGACCAAGCGCAAGGGCTCCAATACCTGCGCCAATAGCACCGCGCCCCGCTGAGGACACCCCTCTCTTCCTGGGCTTCTTCTTCTTGGGGTTACCCTGATCGCCATCAAGCTCTTTTGCGATTACGCGAAGGGCCTCCTCCTCGGCTGCGGCCCGAGACCTTCCATCGTGATCGTCATATACCAAGTCGCCGCCAAGTCCGGGGTCACGAATTTCGAAGAACCATGTACCATCCTCGTATTTGTACAGAATTACGTCGTATGGTTCTGTCTTCCTATACGCAAGCCTGGTCGGATTTTTCATCGGACGACAGGGATTTGGGGTCAGGTTTCGCCCTCTCATCTCCCTTTCCGTTGTGGCGATCATCTGCTTGAGCAATGAAAGCCCTTCGGTCCCAAAATGGCGCACAGGAGCCGCGCTGTCGCGCAGCATATTTTTCATCTTCTTGTTTTCCGCTCGAAGCGTCCTATCCGTCATGCGCGCGACTTTGCCGGCGTAGGAGTCTGCGATCGATTCACCAGGATTTTCCTGCACCCCGCCCCTCGCCGCCTTCTCTGACGCAATCGCCTTCTGCATCCTCTCCAGGTTCGCCACTGACTTTTTGGTACCCGACTTCCGGGCGCGCGAAAGCAGCGACGTCGCACTGCGAGCCTCGGTCACAAGCTCTTCTTCCGTCATGCCGGGCAGCGACGAAATATAGGTCTCCAGGCTGCTCATTTCTCCACACTCTTTTTACTAGGCTTCTTCTTCGGCTTTTTCTTGGCCACTTTTTTAGTCGCCTTCTTGGCTTTCTTCTTGGCTACTTTCTTCTTGGGGGCCTTCTTCATGCTGCCGAGGATTTCCCCGCTGGCGGCGCGAATGCCTTCGCCAGCCTGCTCCAGCCGCTTCTTGTCGCCGGTGTATTCGAACTCTTGGCAGGCGAGCACAAGGACTCGGTAGGCATCAAGCAGGGTTTTGTGGGACCCCGTCTTGCAGTAGCTATCCCAAAGCTTTTCGGATTCGGCCAGAAACCCCTCGCCTAGTTCCTGATGGACATCGGACGTCGGGTTTCTTGGGTTTCTTGGGTTCTTGCTTTTCGCTGGCATAGCTCGTCCTTCACGTCGGCGACGGACCGTTCCGCTGGAGCCTTCGCGTGTACGCGGGGCGAGGGAGGGGGTCTTGCCTCTGGTGCGGACCTTCTCCTTCTCTTCCCCTACAAGCGGCTCAAGCTCAGGTGGGATGTCGCCCCTCTCCACTCGATATTCGTACGATCTGTTGATGGCCTTCTCCACATCCTCCACCGCCTGTACCCATCCATTTTTACCGCTGAATACGGGGAACTCTTGCTTGGTAAGCTCTCCCGTTCTGAATCGACTCGCCAGGCTTTGGCCGCTTGTGGTACCACCGCCAAGGGGGCCTCGTGGGTCCGAGAAGCCCGCGCGAGTCTGCCTTGTCCACGGGTGGCTGATGACCCTTGCCTGCCAGCGGTACGGAGCTACCGCCGCTTCTTGGACACGCCTGCGACCGCTTGCTGTTGCGGGCATGTTTTTGGGAAGGGGGATGGGGGCGGAGATCTCCTCAATGATGTAGTTCGTTCCGCGGTAGCTCCCCGAAGCGAAGATGTGGCTTGTGGACTCGCCTTTCTGGCTCCCCATCCGAGGACCAACGGGAACGGGAATCACATCTCGATACGCACGCCCTTGCTCCTCTTCCCTTACCTTTCGCGCGCGCTTAGCCTCAAGCTGCTCTTCAATGGACATCGCCATCGCACGACCGCGGGTGGGCCGTCTGGTTTTCCGACCATGCACTTCAGTGGGGCCGACGACTTCATAGCCGGCACGTACTGGTGTTACGTCGCTGGCCTTCACGCGGATTGGGCTCTCCCCGCCCAATCGCTTCTGCATCATCTTTTTGAAACGATTGTGCAAAAGCGGAGGAATTGCCTCCCGCCCAGACAAAATATCTCTGCGACGTGGGGGTGGTATCTGCATTGTTGTGAGCGCGAGTTTCAGTTGATCAATCGCATACTCATCAAGAACGAGAACCTCCTCGCCATTTGCAGTGCCAAACTTGTATTCTCTTAGATCGCTCATGTTTAGTCCCGCCCAAGAAAATCAGACCCATCATCATGACGCTTCTGAACGGCATCAATCAAATCGGAGGCAACAGAACCAGGCTTCTGCATGCGCTCAAAAATGTCTTCCTTCGAGACTCCGCGCTGCGCCATTTCAATCATCTCCAAGAGCATTGCCATGGCCTTTCTTATGATCTCTGCGTATCCCATTACTTCAGGCCTTTCTTAATTCCCTTGAAAAACTCATCTGGAAGATCGTTGATAATTCCGGGCAATTCACCCAAAATCTTTCGAAGTTCCTTCGGATCTTGCCCAGCCGCATACCCAACCCAAAATGCCCGAAGAATTCCAACAGACGCCTTGATGGCGATGCCCACCTTCTTGTTCTGATCAAAGGTGGGGCCGAAGCATTTCTCAGCCTCTGCAGTCTCAGGCTTGGCTGTCTTCTTACAATCTTCGAGCTTTTCGTTGTACCGCTCGTCCCAAGCCTCATTGCCAACTCGCAGGCCATTCTCCGTATGCACAGCCGTCCGTGCATAAAACGTCGCCGAACATGCGGACAAGAGGAAAACAAAGCTGATAGCAATAGCTCTCATGACCCGGATTTTATCACGAAATCACACGCTTAGAGGCTCTTTCTAAATAGCCCGATGGGTCCAAAAGATTGCCAGGCGGGTTTTTTCCAGCCGACCACTGCTCATTCTTTCTTGTTCCCGCGGCATACAGCTCAAAATGCAGCATCGTGCTCCCATGAGGATACTGGCCAATCCGAGCAATAGGCTGCCCAGCCGTCACCCGCGACCCCACCCCAACACCAAATTCATGCCAAGACCCAGGAGCCACGGCACCGTAATTCACAACAACACCGCTGTCCGTCTCCAACAAAAGTGACTTCGCATTCGCGCCCGCCCAAGCATTCGTCGCCACAATCGTCCCACCCTCCGTCGCTACCAGAGGTAGACCTGCCTTTGCGATGATATCGATCCCAGCATGCTGTCGATTATTTGGACGCGAAGCACCCAACGACTTCCCACCAGACATCGCTATCTTAGGGTCCGGGCCCTGTGCAATCGGCCAAATAGGAGCCGGAGCCCCCTTTTTTTTAGCCGCACCCGCACCCGTGCCGTCCCGGCGCCTTCCTCCCATCATAAGCACCGCCGCACCCGCAGCGAGCACCGCCAAAAGAGGTCCGCGATTGTCTGCCATTCTCCGCAGAGAATAACATGTTTTCTATTTGCGGTACACGCGCTAGCCCTTACAAGGGGTCCAAGGTAACAGCTACAACATCGCCACGATGGAAGGGCGGATCTTGCATGCTCTCAGCCTTTGCAACAATCCCTGCAACAGCAACGCCGATTTCAGGGTCTATTCTAACCATCTTACCAATCAGCCATTCAAAATCACTACAATCATGATAAATCCTAACGAAATAAAGCGGCTCATCGCGCGATGCGGCCAATCCCCAAAAATAGTAATCAAACTTCGCTACAAGCGACAACGCCAGAAGTTCGTCGCGACACAGCCGGCACCGCCCGTCGTGGTCCCCAGCCCTCATCTTGCACCGAGCGCATTTCGCGCGAACAACAGAACTATTCGCCACCGACCGCTTCTCCCAGCGCCATCGGTAACGACCGCCCCGTAAGCTGCCCCATGATTGGACCGATCCTCTCAAAGACGGTCATCCCATCAACATCCTCAATCCACGGCAAGAACACCTGCTCGGGAACCATCAGCCCCTCCTCGACCGCCTCGAATAATGACTTGAGCATGTAGAACAACACCCGATGCTCTCGCTTACCACGGTTGTTCTTCAGGCGCAGATGCTTCTTATCGGAGTGGCGACCACTGCGATTGTCGATCGACTTCTTCTCCAACTCCCTGTCCGTCTCAATCTGAATCGTGAATCGCGCAGAATACTGCTGCCCATCCTCCTCGCGTCTCCACCGAAACCGCAGGATGATGATCCCGCTGTCATAATCCTCACCCCAACTAATCCCGGTTACACCCCACTTGCGAAGAATGGAATCTATATCACCGCGGCTCTTGGAAATGCCAACGCTGGTTTTTTCATATGCCTTGAATGTCATACTGCCCCATGTCAGAGCTTCTCGCAAAGCCTCCGGTGATCTCCCAAAAGCCTCTCAATCTCCCGGTCGAGCCTAGCGTTCTCCCGGTCAAGCCGAGCCTCAATCATAGGAAGAGCGCGACGATAATCCATCTCATCGTCATCCACTCCGAGTTTGTATTGCGCATATATCCCGATCGCAGTTGCTGCAAATACGACAAACATTTACGTTCCTTCCATACATTTATTGAGCATTCCCATTAGGGCGTGCTCAGCCTCAAGATAATTCTCAAGTAACTTATGGCACTCCGGGCATACTACCTGCCCGTCCGGCCCCCGCACTGCGCTGCCCCGCAGTGAAGAGTAGATGGCGTCGCAGTATACGCAGACGAATTCATCATGCAACAACATCGGCATTCTTCCAGTGATATGCACAGCTTGGGCACGGTGGAGCCTCTCTCAAAACGTTGAAAGTATGGTGGTTCGTGCATGTGAACCATTGGTCCGCAACGCTCGGGTCGTGCCAATGGACATTCCCGCCAGCATCGCGAAACGGCTCGGCCTTTTCCCCAATAATTTTCTGGCTTGTTCGAATAACATCTGACTGCTTGTTGTCAGCTTCGCATATTTTGCATACAGGATTTGCCATTATTTTCCCCAGTAGTTTACGCGGCCTTCATCATCCCACTCTCGGCAGATCTCATTACCAGACCCAAACTTCTGGAAAACCATCCGCTCAAGGTGCAGTTCTTTCGCCATTGGGATGCCAATCTCTTTCCAATATCCTTCTCCGGGATCGGCGACACGCCCAGAAGAATACTGCCGATGCGCATAAAGCCGCTCTACCGGAGCCCCTAGATCGCGAGAGTTGGTCGTCGCCAATCGGATGACGGCTCGATTCGTTTCAATCGTATGCTCATCCCATCCGTTATGCTTCTTCTTCCGATTCTTTTCCAGCCCAGGGAAATCACCCTCGCCGGAAACCCCGATCAACTTGCTATTGCCACCGCTGCCATGAAACGTATATCGGGAGATGTCATTGTTGTGAAGAGCATCGCCGTTGAGCAATCCAATCCAATGATACTCAGCCTTCCAGAATCTTTGATGAAGAGCGAGCCGCTCCGCCGTCTTCTCCAGCCAATCCTCCTCGCCAAACCCCGCCCGGTAGTGAGCCAAAATATCCTCCGGCAGAAGGCCGCCAACAATTTGGTCTACCCAAAACTTCCGCGCCGCCTTCGTCGTTCCGTAGGCGACCGCCGTGATGTGCACTTCAAGCCCAATCTTCTGCTCAACCGGGACCGGCTTTGCGTACCCCTTGTATGGCAGCAGAATCCCACTGCTCTTGTCCTTGTAGAATAGTGGGCGACTAATGGGGCCAATCCCATCGGTATTATCGAAAAAATCAGGCCACGCCTTTGCAACCTCCGGCTTCTTCTCAACAACGGAGCGGGTTGCAGCGATGAACTGCCGGAATATGAAGCTGTCGAGAAAGTTGGACATCCGACACCTATGGTAAGCCGGAGGGGCGAATTACTCAACCCCTCCGGCCCTCCCCAGCTACCTTGCGGCCAGCTTCACCATGCTCTCGCTGTGGCTCAGAATCATCGCCACAAACTGAGTGGCGTCAATCTTGCCCTCGATGACCAGATCGCCCATCGCGCTAGACCTTCTCACCCCGTTCTTCTTCGAAGCTTTCTTGGCTGCCTTCTTCTTGTTGCCGCTGCCCTTCGGGCGACCAGGCTTCCGCTTGGGCGCAGCGCCCTTCGCAGGCTTGGCTGCCTTCGCCTTCTTTGCAGAAGCCTTCTTCTTTGGCGCCTTCTTGGCCTTCTTAGCCTTCTTGGCGACCTTGGCAACCTTCGCCTTCTTTGGTGCCTTCTTGACCTTCTCGGGGGCCGCCTCCGCCTCCACGTCTGACTTCGGCTTCCTCTTCTTCGCCTTGGCCTTGCTGGCATCCTTGCCTGCTAGAATCGCCCGAAGCTGGATTGGCGATGGCTTGTATTTAGCCAGCGTAGCCTGCCAGTTGTTTGCTTCGTGATATTCCCGAATACGAGCATCAAGCTCTCCGCGGGCTGCGTCATCCATATTTTCGATACGTTCGCTGTATTTCTTGGCCATTTCCTATTCTCCATTGTTAAGGAGTGGGAGTTCCTCTTGTATACCAGGAATATCCTCCTGTGCAAGCTCCCTCGTAATATGGTCGTAGGCATCCTTATCTATCGCATATCCGCAATATGCGATGTTCAGTCTCCGGCACCAGACGGCAAGATTGTGATCTCTCGCGAATGGATCGCATACCAAGCCACCACCTTTCCCAAAGGCTCTGTTCAGCACCCACTTGCAAGCCTGGGAACTTTTAGGCCCGCTCTCTGGGGACCATATCACCCTATCTCCCCAGCTATTCTCTATAGATGTTGAAAAAACGACACCAATATGAGTTCTTTCTCCGCTCCCGGATATGATTACACCATGGCGTATCCACTGTCCAAATGATGGGTACCAAAAATTGTTATTAGCGAACTTGCGGGCCTGTATCCATACGACAAGATTTGCGTCCTTAGCGGACATCTCTGCCAGGGTATTGGTATACGCATCAAAGCTCTCGCTGCTCCTGAATCTCTTAGTCGATAATTTCGGCGACAACGACCATAGATTGACCCCTTCTGGAAGGTCTCCGGATTGCTCGATCGTCTGTCGCGCTATCGCTGCCACGGTCTCTCTCCGGGTACAAAGGTGGACGGCAGGAAGGTCACCAGCGTGTGCCTCATGGAGTCGTAGACCACGACCATGGTCTGGCCGCCCCACGTCACCTCGTGGATGGCTACGCGGTTGCTCTGCCGCTCCAGGAGCCGCGAGCGGCCTTCTTGGATCTGCCCACGAACCTCGCACAGCCCGAGGAGCCCGACATCTACGCCGTACCTCTTCTTGGCTGCGCGTAGCGCGTGTATTTCCTGACTCGCTCCCTTGGAAAGTCCTACAGGGCTTCCAGCAGGTCTCTCAAAATTATCATTACACCGAGCACGGTAATTATTGCCAGTACGCCTAGAAGCCATAAGCGATCATCGCTCCCCGAGAAGCTCTTGTAGCTTCCTGAGCGCCCGTATGACGCAGAGTCCAGATACCTCGGCATCCCAGACTGGATCGTGGGCCATTCCTGTCTTCTCTCCAATAAGCTCTTTCGCATACTCTTCTCTGTCTACCCTTGGACTCGCCCCTGCGGACATAATTATACTAGAAACTTCCAGTAGTGGATAGGGTGCGTATTTTCTCCATTGGGGATCTAGCAGTTTGAATAGACCTAAAAATCCCGTATCTACCGGAAAGCCCACATCCACAAACACCCCGGCTGCCAAGTTTTCCTCTTGGATAAGCCAGTTTACAAATCCTGCGATCAGCTCTCGTTGACCCTCAACCAGAGGAAAGTGCGACAGCTTCTCTTCAATTTCATTTTCGACAATCCATTCATCGGGGACTTCATCGATGTTGCATCTTGAGCGAAAGGTGCGAAGCACCCTACCTCCAGCCGTCATGCAGACAGCACCCACTGCAAAAGGTTGCCCCCATAGGCCGTTAGATTCTACGTCGATAACGATCAAGTCGTGTTTTAGGAGTTCCAATCAGTCCCTCACATTCACGTAGTCTTCGTAATAATCCCGGATGATGGCATCAGTTTCATCAAGCCAACCATCAGAAATCCACCAAGCCCTCTCCCTCTTATCCCACCTACGCTCCGTGTCTGGCACTACATTCTTCATCGCCTCATTGAAGTCCTTGTTGAAGTCTGGCAAATGAAGGAACTCACCCCACTCATCCGCCGTCCAATATGGCTTACCTTTTCCCATAAGTCGGATAATTGCCCATTGGGTATTGGTAGAGGCTCGATTTCTCCACATGAAACTCAAACATGAGCGTCACAATCAGTCTCTCTTTATAAAACATCTGCACGTCAGGCCGCTCGATACACGTTAGTGTGAAAGTCACCTTGCGCTCTGAATAATAGTTAAGCGGACAATCCATCATTGCAGGCAAGCCAAGTCCCGTGTAGAAATCCTTTATCATCGGGTAACCGGAATAGTACATTTCTATCAAGTATTTATACTTGGTCTCAAAAAGAACCTTCTTGAGAATAGCCTTAGCTTGGTCCGGCGATTCTGCATTCCAGATGAAGTCCAAATCAACCGGAATGTCCATTAACACGTCTGGCCCCGTATCAAACTCAATGCACCGGGTGCGATGTAATAACGGCTCCTTTTTTTTCTCTATGCCTTCTGGCGAGCAGCCCTGCCACGCGCCGGGCTGCCTATTGTAGCCAATGGAATAACCGTAACCATTAAATCGCGGTTTTCTCCTAACGCAGGCGGCTGCCGCCTTTTCCTCCACCATCCTATTATGAGCCTCATCTTCAATCGCCTTGGATATGGTCTCAACATTGGTCGTGGTAACATATGCCGCATCGCCCACGCCAGTTAAGACGGGGCCGTCCGCCATGACAATCAATTCTGAGGAATAGGGAATCAGAGAGTCCCTCGGCTCATCCCCGCTGCCAGAGCAGCGACCACACCGCAAGAACGATATGTACCCCTCGCTGCCGGTTCCGTTACATTTCGTGCAGAGCGGACCTCTCATGCCGCTTTCTCCTGAATTTTCTCGTGCAGGGTTTCAAGCAATGCCCGATAATCCTCCGCCCGCATCCTATCCCCATCCCCAATGGCCACGCCTACAAGCGTGAGATAGGCCTCCTTCGGGGAAATTTTCACGCCATTATTCAGGTTCTGGCACCAGAAGATCAGAAGGGCGATCATTCCCTTCCGGAGGTCTTCAACAGCCGCTCCGCTGCAATCCTCCGCCAAAAGCATCGCCTTCGCGAACGCTTCGGTACCCTTCTGAGAATCATCATCCCCCGCATCCACCTCGGCTTCCGGCGCCGCCGCGTCGCCGGCCGCCGCAGCATCACCATCATCCTGAGCGGCCCCTGCCCGCTCCTCCTTCGGCCTCTCCAACTCCTTCCTACCCACCTCCTTGCCCCACTGATCCAGCTTCACCTTGAAACCAGAATCCAGCTCCAGCACAGCGTTGCGACCCTTCGTCACCACAGCGACCACCCTGGACTTGTCGTAGTACACAGAGCCATCAATCCACTCGGCGCCGCCAGCGAATTCATAATCGCGATCGGTAACCTCTTGCTCCGTCAAGACGGCACCCTCACGACCAAACACCACCTTCCTCCCATCATCAAGCATGACGGCATGCCACTTGGGGCCGGAAACCGTCATCACAATCATGGCCCCACGATACTGAAAACCCCGGTGGGACTTCTCATACTCCAGCATCGCTGCGGGCTCAGGTGCAACATCTGCAACAGGAGCATCTACATGCTCCGCCATACCATCAGCCTCATGCGCCTCGTCCACAGTCTCGCGCGGCTCTATATCAACGATGTCTTCCGACAGGTTCGTATGATCTAGCCCCGCCTTCCGATGTGCCTGCCGCTCCGCGCAGATCGCAAGCTGGTTCATCGGACTTGTCTGCCACTGACGATTCGGAGACTTTTTTCCAGTCTTCTTACGCTTATCGTCATACTCATCCACAAGCTGGACATACTCATGGTAGTGGGCAATGCCGACGAATGGCCCCTCGGGGTAACCGTCAGGGCCACGACGCCACACAGTCACCCTGCAACAAAACAAGTTTCCGTCCTTGTCGCTCTGCCACGATGGCTCGTCCACTCGGCACAAACCATTGCGCTGTGCGAGAACCCGGTATCCGTCGATGGATTTACTCCACTGGATCTTATTTATCCATTGATTGTCAATCATCATCCGGCGTGGATTGATATACAAATGCCCGTGAAAGAACGAGAGTTTTTCTTGCTCTTCCGTGTAGATGCACATGTCGATCTGCGGTTCAGTCAGATCTTGGTTGAAGTCGTTCTTCGCCTTCAGGCGAATTTGCTCTCGATAACTCTGGTCGTCTTTCATGCTCGACATGACATCTCTTCCTTTCAAAATGGAACTTCTTCGGACCCAAGCTGGACTCCAACCTCAAATTTCACCTCTGCCACGTCTGATTGTCTAAGGCGTGGGCCGATCATATCCCACACAAGATCCTTCATGCGACGTTGGCATCTAACCGCTACTCGACCGCGCAGCCTGTGTATTTTATCCCAGCACACTTTCGTACACTCAATGCAAGCCACATCAGAATCGGCGTAATCAACGCCATATAACTCATGGCCGCACTCCAATGTGGCAACCATACTGGTACACAGGCTGACGATTCTTCTATGTGGTATTTCAATCATCAGCCCCATGGCAACCCTATGATCCGAACTCTGGAGCCGGATACTCTATCAGGGTTACTTGGTCTCATTGAGATCACGGGACCGTGCGCCTCTGCGGGCACGGCGCCGCAGTTCTCACAGGTTGGTGTAGGTGGAATGACGCTCCACCAGACCATCGGTACGGATACCCGACCGCCGCAAATACTGCAGGTTCCAATCGTTTGGGTACTCATCGCTGGGCCATCTCCAAGATTAGGTCTACGATCTTGTTTTCGACAATCGGGTGCGGCCTAGAAAACCCCTCTGCCCACACCGATGGCAGGTTTGCTTCGCAGTTAAATTTATGCTCCAACTCGTATTCAAGATCCCAAAGCTCTTCCAGCGCCACCTCCATAAGCTTACTGAAACACGGCTCCCCCCGCAGCCAAGATTCACAAAGCTGGACCGCCGCCATCACCCCGACCTCCGTTCTTCCGTGATGTTGAATCGCCCTCGCCATCCGCACTTGATGCAATAATAGATTACGGACCCGCCGTTTTGATCCTCAAACGTCGGCTTATGATTGCCGCATCGCAGCCTTCTCTCTGTCAGATTCATGATTTTTCCTTGATCAACTTATCTTTGGTCTTAGTAGTCACAGTTTCTTTTTTCTTGGCATAGCCGTCTTGATACCAGCCGCCGCCTTTGAGCACAAAACTTCCCGAGGTTATCTGCTTCTCAACTACGCCAAATTCACCGCAACTCGGGCATGACTGGATCGGCCGATCGGAGAACTTCTGAATCTCCTCGAACTCATGCCCACAGCGCGCGCATCGGTAGGGGTAGAGTGGCATTACACTGCGAGTCCAAGCGACAAGACAACTCGCGTTCCGCGAGTAACTCTTGTCACTTCATGAGTAGCCTCATCTGACCGGAAGATCGCCAAGCGCCACACCTTCAAAATCATGCGGTTACAAATGAATTGTCCACCTTCATCAGCGTGCTGAAGGACAAGGTTGCACCGATAGTGGTCGGCTACGAACAGCGGGTCTCTGTGTGGCGGGAGATAGGCTCCGGCCGGATACTTTAGGATGTATGCATCCATGAACGGCCACTCAATCAGCGCGAGCTTGTAGTATCCTGTGTCACCCCTACCACCCTTCCACCTCTTCTCCACAGAGCCTTCTAATCGACTTCGCAAATGTTTCAGCGTTGTTCCTATACCAGAACTCATCTGTTCCCTCCGGCAGCTTCCGCCGCCGTGTTTCTTTTTCGATAATATCAGCGAAGATAAGAAGATCTTTTCGCAGACTTGAAAGGGTCGCCCCGAACGTTGACTTCAAATATTTGAAAGCCTGCCGCCTGGACATCTCCCTATCGCGATCTCGCCATGCCCGCAGGTCTTCACCCTTCCTGTTGCTATCACCGCTGCCCCAGCAGCCGTCGCACACGTCCAGCGTCATGGCTGCCCCGCCCACGCCACCCCTCCATGTCGAAGTGCTCCCGTACAAATAGAGGCCGGATCCTCGGCATGTTTCGCAAGGGTCGCGGACTCCGCGGAACATCTTCCACACCTCTGCGGTTGTGTATTTTGGTGCAGTCATGGCCAATATCAATCACGGCTTAAAATGTCATCTGCCATACTTTTTTCGAGCCAACCCAAATACTCGGAGTTGACCCAGATATCAATCTTACCACGATCGTTCTCCGCGCTATCAATCTTCTTCCCGGCCACAACCGCCCGGGTAAGTTGATTGGCAATCGCGCCCGTGCGCACCTTACGTGGTGCCCTGCTCATTTTTCTTCACCATCCAAAAAGCGCCGGTGCCGCCGCATTGCGACAGTCCTTACCCGCGGGCTCCGCCCCCGGCTTGACGGATTTACTCTTGGTCATCATCGCTTCGGTTCAAATCCGGCCACGTATACCTTGGGGTCTCCGAGCATATCGGCGACCAGAGCGCAGTCAGGGGCACAGTATGGCGTACCTCCACAGCTTTGGCAAGGGGACAGATCGGGGTTGTAACAGTCCAGCAACCGCAAGTTGTCATATGCATCGATATAACCACACAGGTCGCACCGGGCCCAGCCGTCGCCCATATTGGAGACCAGCATGTGCGGCATGAGGCAGTCCGAGCACAGGCTATTGAGACCCTTGCGCCGGTTCTTATCGGTGATGGTCTCGCCGCAGGAACCACACGTTCTCTGCTTCGTCACTCTGTCCATCGCTTCACCATGAAACTTTCCATGTCATTTTGCGCATCTTCCGAAGACGTGTGCGTGGCATGGATGAACCACAGCGTCTCCCCCTCCCAATAACTCCATCCCCATACTCCGTTTGGAATGCTTGGAATTTGTTTGTAGTAAACCATCATCCCATTATCCAGGGCTCAGAAGTCGCATCCCTCTCGAACAGATTCTCTGCATAACGCAAGCATGCCGTCGAGGCGCTTCTCGTATTTCATGTCGCGCTCATCAAGATCTGCGCAGCCTTCTGAATATCCCATCCACAAACGGGTGGCGTCCTGTTCCTCGGCTAAACTCTCTTTGAGCATATCGATCTCCAGATGCTTTTCCAATATGACCTTATGCATAAGCATCTCATTCTCGTGCTCCATTTCAAGTTTCATCTCGAACCAAAGGGCTGACCCAAGAACAACCACAAGACCAATTACTAACCCAAGAATGAATCCGTTCGTATTCATTTCAGTGCTCTCCATTCCTCTTCCACTTTGACTATTGCCATCGCGAGCGTCGGCGCACAACCCGTCGCAACTATTCCGTTATAATCGGTAATGCTCACGCTGATATCGTCAGGCTCAAGCCGCTCTACATGAACTTCACGACCATCAGAAGCCGCCTCATCGATAACGTGAAGCAGCGCCTCGGCCTTCTTGGCCCTGGCATACCAGTTCTCATTCATCTCAGAAGCATTGGGTACTGAATCCCATACTTCAGGTGGCACGCTACTACCAAGCTCGCTGAGTTTCATTCTTCTATCCTTTTGCATTCGGCGGCTAGATCGATCATCTCCCGCGTTACGCTCGGGTTGGAAATTTTAGCGTTTCCATAGGCAAAGCTACGGCGCTGTTCCTCCCTCTGCTCAGGCGTCATAACAACTGATTTGGCCATATCCAAAAGCTCTTCGAGTTCTTTATTTTCGATCATGACTATACCCCAGATTGTCGCGCACCGTCTTCACATCATGCAGCGCAAGCTCAAGCCGATCAATGATTCTGTCCAAAAACTGCTCGGGCGACGGCGCATCAAAAACACCAACAGTACCGCCGCGCAGGTTGGCGATGTCGTTCTGTCGCCGCTCCATCCAATCGGCCCAAAGTTCCTTGAGGCTCTTCTGGGCCATCACCACATTTTCTTTGGCCCGCGCGACGCGGCCCAGCGTTTCTTCAATCGTCATCAGAGTTTCCATTGTGTGATATAGACCATTTACCGTTCACCCCCGAGCAGAATCCTGATCGTGCCAGCAGTCGCCGCGGCTGTTTGCTGAACGGCCTGCTCCAAAGCATCATGATCCACAGGCTCATATCGCATGTGCGACAGCAGGTTTTCCAAATCCCGCAAATGCTCCTTCAGGGTTTTGATTTCGATAGGCGTCAAGATCATTACCGTTCACCCCATCTTTCCTTGAGCGCCTCAATCCCCCGCTCCACATCAGCCTGCTCCTCCTCCGTCAAAGCGTCCCACAACTCCGCGTGAATCTCAGCGACCTCGCCCTCCGTACGGTCAGAGAGCGGACCCAGTGCACGAAGGCCGAGAAGTCCGTCAACAAGCGTCAAATAGTGCTGCACTTTTTCTGAGTCAGGCGCCTCGCACCGATGGCGTGTGTCACAGCCGACGCAGCGCATCTCCGCATCCCCGCGTAACCCTTGTGCCGAGCGCTGGACCACCCACTTATATGCCCGTAGACCGCAGCATCTGCATCGATGGCGCCCCCGGACGATCCCGCCAATGGGTGACCTCGGAAACTCAGGCTTAGAACCCCGAAGCACAACGCCTGCAAAATCGAAGGCGCCTTTCACTATCCTATACGTAGATTCGTCATGCCCAGTTTTCTCCTGAGCGTAGACAACCCCCAGAGCAATCTGGGCCTTATCAAGCGCCTCTCGCAAGTCACTACTGGGCATAGAATGCTCCTAAAATAATGGTACCAACACAAACTGCCAACGCGACCGCGAGAGATAGCATAGAGGCAATAATAATGCCCGCAAACCAGAACGCGAAGGAGTCTTCGAGGCTTCTATTCTCAACCGGCCCGAAGATCCAAATGGCAACGCGGTACCCAATCCAGGCGATACCGTACAGCACCGGTGCGCCCACGGCGAATGCGGCAAGCAGTTCGATCATGATACCACCCCCTCCAGGGCATTGGCGGCATGGCACCCGACGCACCAATCATCGATGTTGACTTGCGGATGTTTCCTGCACTCCAACTCATTCGCAGTGTGGTTGCCTATCCTCTCACATCCTATATCTGCATACCGTTTGGCGAACTGCATCAATGCAAGGTTGCTCAAATCGATGTCGTCGGCCGGCGCTCGATTGGCAGCAATCGCAAGATTCTCCCGCCGCGCATCCATCCTCATTGCTTTGTAGGCCTTCCGGCGTGTCCAATGAGTATCAGAGATATATCGCTTGCGAAGACCTCGGCATGGCTCACCTTTTATAGCCCCGCAGTAGAAGCACTTGGTATGCGCGACGCAAGGATGACAGCTCATTGCTGCGCCAGTCTCCGGATTAACGATCTGCATTTTGCTGCTGCCTGGTGGAAGCATCTCGCTCATGCACCTTCAAAGTACAGACCTCATAAGCAATTCAGCCCTGGTGGTCTTGGCTAGTAGATCGCGAAAGAGGATGAGTCCGCCGGGCGCATCGTCATCCCGACATACTTCGGGCCAGCGCGCCTCGGGAATGCGTTCGATGTCAATGGTCTCGTGCTCCACATCCGCAAGGCACCCCTCGTCCTTCCATGTCTGCACGATGACGGCCATCGCCTCCGCGATACTTGGGGCTGCAACCCAGTAGGTAATGCCGGTCTCGATCTCGTATACGTTCATGACTTGATTCCTGACTCCCAAAAGTCGACCGTCTCGCTGTAATAGCCATTGCTTTCCCCCAGCCAGCGCATCGTTACGTCGCCCTTACAGGTTCGAAGCTTATAGAACGTCCATGTGTACGACTCGTGGTCCTATACATTGTTCATTCCTTCTCCATGCATGCGCCAAGGGCTATGAATACGGTACCCATCGTAAGGCAAAGCCACATCCCTGACCAGTCATACAAACCGCCAGCGAACCCCCAGGCATTATAGCTATCGGTGATAGGGCACATAACCCAAAGCAGGAGCACGGCTCCAAGCCATCTGGCTGCAACAATCATTAGCGACTGCGCCTTTCTGGCTGTGCGGAGATTATAGGTTGAAATCTCCGGCCTCTTTCATACATCATATTTATAACAGCAAAAAATCCAGTGCCAGGCCTGAGCCTCCAATATGCCAATTTAATCGAGTTATTTTCTACAGCGCTGCTGACCCGAAAGCAAGCCTCGGTCTTGAGGTTCCCTCTAAGAATAAAGTTCATACCTACCATAGCCAATTCAAAGCCAATCAAACTTTGTATCTTTAGTTCCATACCCCGGCGTCGGGGAGGACCAGATTGAAAAAGTCGGGCTAGCGGAAAAGCCTCGCTTAGCCAACTTCTTATGTAATCTCTTCCTACGCTTTCTCAGGGGTATACATCCGTGCCTTTGTTTACCAAATCTCTTCATCTGATAATTCAGACTGGAGATTGTTTTCTGAGACATCGGTTCACATACCTGACAGATAGTCCCACGGCCGTGATATGGGCATGGGTTTAGTACCCACTCAATCTCGCTCTGAACAACGTGGGCAACCCGCCTAAACAGCGCGTTGCCCATCGGGTAATCAAGGCGTTCGCGCAGGGAGCGGCGGAGCCTCTTGGAAATGCCTTCTGTTATATAAGGGTCATGCCCTATATAGCTCATTCTTTTCATCCAGCCACCCTCATAGTGATGCTGATTCGCCCCCGCCTTTGCAGCGGAGAAAGCAGCGGCGCTTCAATAATGCGCTCCACTGTATGCATCCGGCTCCGGTTGGAGTCGGCCAGCAAAGTGATATCCCCAGACTCTAGCCTGGTCCGGTGCGCTTTGCCAGCGTCATCTTTTACTGCCCAGGAACAGGCGTCGCCCAGCGATATGGTCACAATCGGCCGCGACCTGTCGCGTTCGTTCTTATCCTCATGCCAGCCGAGCGATGCGTCCGGGTCATACCAGTTGATGATGGCCGAGTCCCACGGCTGCGCACCTGCCACATCATCTGCGATCGCCAGCCACTCATCCGGGATAGGCGGCCAGGCACCTCCACTCTTCTGGACCTTGTCGTATCTATATACACCGTCACCAACCCACCCAAGGGTACCGGCAGCAGATACCCTTACCCGCATCGGCAGGCCGTTGGGGGTGTGCGGTCGGACTAGCGGCGCGAGCTTAACAACCTCTCGCGTCTGCGCGACCCACAGGGATTGCTCGCCCATCGAAAGCCGACGAGAGCAGACAGTATCAACAGCAAGATTCACTTTTCTCTCACGTTGTTAAAAGATGCCGCGCCCCCAAAGGACATGACCCCTTGTGACGCGGCTGCGGGTGTTGCGGAGGCCACAAAGCAACGAAACAAGTCCCCCGGGGCACCGCCCGCTGGCCCCTGTCGCCTCAACCATCAAAAGGCGACTAATCGTCATCCCCAAACCACTCAATCTCTGCGGTTGCTTCATCCGGAACTTCTGCCGGTCCGGATATAGTCTTATCTCGACTGTGCATCTTGAGTTCTTCAAGCGTGAATATCTCGGTGATGTAAAGAACGCCCTGCATGAACCCGAGCCAGCGCATAGCTTTGCTTTTGCTACCGTCGGCCGGGAATCTACTTCGGAGTCCTGTTACAACTTCGTTGTGGCCACCAAGCTCTTTTACGAGAGAGCAATACTGATCCATCAGATCTACCGCTTCATCCTTCGTCATTTTTCACCTCGCAAAAACAATGATGCCAGAGATCTATTATCCATCTTAGAGTGTTCCTATGTTTGTTCTTTCTGACCAGAAGTGCGTCGGCTTCCAGATGTACAGCCCATCCAGGCGAATGCATTCTTCCACCTCGTGGTTCATCAGGTGCTTGAGCAGCAACGACAGGATGGTTTGTTCCGGGGTGAGGCCGCTTTTTTTGTCAAGTGGAGTATAGTGGATCGGGCCTTCAAAGATGACCTCTCGATTGGAGACCCCAGACTCTACACACCTCATGACCATGACGACGAATGCTTTGTATTCACCCTTTTCCCCATCGACAAGCTGGATATCAACCGTTCGGATAATATCGCCGAGCAGTCCGCGAATCTCCAGTCCATAGAATTTTCGAACCGGGAAGCTTGTTCCCTTTTCGATGAGGGCATCAATCTCGGCGGATCCCACTGCGGCCGGTCTTGCGTATGGCGGTATTTCTAGCCGACGAATCTCTCCGATCATCCACTCCGTTTCCTCTTCGTGGTGCTTCTCAAGCTGGCGATATCGCTCTTCCCAGGAAAGTGATTCGTCCATTACGTACTTTTTGATAGGGATCTTCATCCCCATCCGCTCTTATCTAAAACATGAATCTCGCCATCCATTATTCATTCTCCAGCTTCTGAATCTCGCGGTCTAAATACCACCGCGCCTTTTTCAAGTCCTGCAGCGCCGTACCCTTGCGCTCATGACGGCTAATATACTTCGCACAGTTACCCAAATTGAACCCAAGATTCCAGGCCTCAATCACCTTGATTGCCTCGTATGGATTGTTCGCCCCACCATAATGCTCAGGGTGATCTACACCATCATCCAACTTCTTCACCCCATCCACAAAAAGATTATCCCAGCCTTCAGGTGGTACAGGTGGTGAGCCATACGCAACTTGTACATCATCTCTCGACATTTTGCCCCTCCACAAAAAGCCCCCACGTTCGTGGAAACGACTTCTGAATAAAAGCCCCAATGGCAACAGCGTACACCCGAATCTCCTCCTGAGCATGCGAATCCATCCGCAAAGTCAGAAACGCCAGCCAGTTCCGCAGATTCGCACTAGCACGCATGCGACTGTACCGCGCCACAGGCACCGGACAGCGCGCCACCTCCTTGGGAATGCCAATCTCCAACCCCCTCTCATAAACCTCCTGAGACAGGTCGTACGACCGCTGAAGCGATTCCAGCCACTGGAGAACCTCCTCATGACTCGGCGTCCGCTCGTTGGCACCACGAGCCTGCTTGTTACCACCGTGAACAACAATACAACGATCGACCGTTGGCATGTAGTTCACATCAGGAAGTGGCGTATATCTAGCGCTCATTTCATTGTAGGAGTTATGAACAACGAAGCCATCAGCCACAAAGTTGTGCCACGGCCCCTCAACACTGAGGTCGTATGTGGGCAATTCGCCCACCTCTTCGACAGATACGATTTCCTCAAATACAGACACAAGGCGCTGCTGTCGGTCTCGGTCCACGCGGTCCTGGGCGTTGCGTTTTGCCGTGGCCCACTCCAGATTTGAGAAACTCGGATTACCCCGATTGTCATCGAGGTGGCGCGCCTCGTGCCCGTCGGGACACGGGCCGACAAACGCGTCCAGCACCAAAGTATGCACAGTGCGCGTATAGGTCTTGCCTCCCCGGCTCAGGCTTACTACATCGTATTGCTGGGCGCCAGACGTGTTGCGTTTAGGCTCGCTTGGCTCTGCGCCGCGCATCCGACGGACGCGTCCCTCATCAGAAACCTCGTACAATTCTTCCCACCCAAGAACGGGTTTCCAGGTTTCATATTCCTCACGAATGACGGGTCGTTCCCACCGCTTAGTCTTAGCGCGAGCAGTACCCTCAAGAGTCAACATGGCCCTGGTTTCAATGGCCTCTCCAAGCTGCATCCACCCCCGCGAAGTCATAAAACGGTGAGCCCGCGTTGCTGTAATAGACCGCCCCGAAGCCGTTGTCACACAGACCATCGGCTTCGGCTCCCCCTTGATCACATCCACAACGCTGGTTTTAATGACTTCACCGGCTTTCTCGTCAAGGCAGCGGAGCGACATTTCCTGAATGCACTTGCGCTTAAAGAGGGCATTGGTCTGGCGCTCAGGGCGAGATCTTCGTATCGTCGGCTGCCATTTCTTCCATACATCTTCGATTCGCATCTTGTAAACATAGCGCCTCCCATTCTGTCCACGACGTTCGAAATGTACGAGCGTGTCGGGAGCAAGGCACTGAGTTCTATGTCTATGCCACTGTCTAAACACTAAAATTGGCGCCTGAACTTCTATTGTCAGACCGGCCATTTCAAACGGGGTTGAATGCTTGTGCTCGTAAAGATACCGAAGAAGCTTCTCATCGCCAGGCTTTATCTTATCTGTACTGATAAAACCAACACCCTCACACGGGCCGCACGCTTTCACATTGCGACCATCATCAATAATGCCAGCGCCATTACACGTCGCGCACCTCTCCTCAACAACAGTCGGGCCCCAGCCCAAGAAGCCTTTGTTGGTCGACATTCTTGCTGCCTCCACTATCCCCTCATCGCTGCCCCATGACTCTATATGAGTCGCATATCCGTGGTCTAAAACTTTGATCTCAGTCATTCATTCCTCTGAATTTGTGCGTGTTATTCCCTTACTTAACCACCAAGGCCATGTTTTCATATTAGATAAACGGGCGGAGCGGTGGCACCAATGTGGGTTGGCTCGATATGCCCAGTCTTTCACAGCAGCGCCTCTCCCCTATGGTTCTCCGGGCCCCACGTCTTCCATCCCTTCCGCCTTTCCGTCGCAAACATCTCAAGACGTGGACCGGGCGAAACCGTCTCCATCATCTCATAGGCCAGCGCAGGCTTCTCCGAATGTATGGGCGTACGCTCCGCCTCAAAGAATGTAGGCACGCGATTTTGCGCCCTCAAACGTCCTATCACACCGAATATACATGGCTCCGACGAGCCGAAAAAATACTGGCCGATCCCCTTCTGAACCCTCCCATCCTTCACCTTCCCCCACGTCAGATGATTAATCTGTCTAACCCCCAACGCCTTCATCACGAGAGAGCCGTTCCCGTTATTGAAGTGCGTGTTTGTGCACCATAGCCATACGTGACAGCCTGCGGGGTCTGGGTTCCATACTCCGGACTGATAGATGATGCGAATGATGTCGTGGGCCCTCTCGTTCTTGTAACGACGATCGGCACCTCGCTTAATCTTCCCGCCCCCCTTCTCCCACCAAGGCGGGTCAAGGCTAATGCACCTCTGCAACTTCACTGAACCCCCACCCGCAGTTTCTCTATCATCGCAATCGCGATGTTTGAAACCTCGTTTATAGCCTCTACATCTGGGGCTATGATTTTCACCTTGATGCCAGCCGTTTCAATCGCCAGCACGCACTCCCCAACAATATAGGCATCATCCTCATCGCCACTATGATGGTCAGTGTCGGGAGCGTCGTCCTCCTCCTCTTCCGTGCTAGTCCTCATTTCGTTTTCCAGTGCCTTTGCAGTCAGGGCATTTGACAAAGTGCCAGCCATCTTCGCTTGGCTTATTTTCTTCAGCCTCTTCCCACAGCTTTTTGTACTGCGGATTTCGGTCGTTTCGGCTCAATGGGAAACAGCCCATGCCGTCACACGGGCCCAGGCAGACCGTCTCTGGGTCTGGATACCTGCCGTTATACCGGTCTTTCCATTCGATTACATCACCCATTACAATATCCTTCGGTTTTCCTAAATCATGAGCGTCCTGCACCGCCGCGCCCGGGGCTCTTTCTCATTGGCCCCCACCGGGCGTTGTTAACTGTCATCGCCTGCCACCAGGTGGAGGCTCTCCAAATGATGATACTCGCCGGGGCCTCCTTGGTGGCTTCGTGGTCTACGTACATTTTGGGGCCCTCCAATTCTCAGTCTGGTTCGTAATAGCTCGGATGATGGCAGGGCCCGCTCGTAGCCTCTCGGTTGTCGTGGTCATTGGTCTCTCCATTCCCGTGGTCGCATGTGAAGCACTCGCAGCAATCGGGCAAGCGGCGTGGAGTCGCGCAGTCATTGGTCCTCTGGTGCGGCATTGCCCCTGATTGCAGTCGGACAGTGGTAGCAACCGAACACCCGGTGGTCGCTCTGGTCGTAGCCATAGAAGCGCCACTCGTGACGGCATGCATTCGGCGAGTCAGCCCATGGCATGTTGGTCTGGTCAAACATTAGGATCCATCGCCTCCTCAAAGACAACAGAATCCTGCGGAAGCGTCGCCTCGTGCTCAGTGCACCAAAATTGATGGAAGAAGTCCCCCGAGTCGGTGCTGTATACGATGCAGAACTCGCTCAACATCTCGCAGCCATAACGATCGCAGGTTAGGTCGTCCAGCCGTATTTTATATGCCGACTTGGTTTTGCCAATCTTTTTTCTTGCCATTGCATATCTCCAACAGCCTATAATTCAAATCTCAGGAGCCGGTAGCGCCTGCGTTTTCTTCAACAGAATATTCAGTCGCCGTATCAGAAGCCTTCTCCAGCTCATCTTTTTCTGTGGCCTTTTCCGACTCCGGTTCTTCAGAAGCCTTCTCCGGCGTCATGTCGATACCGGCCGTCTTCAATTGCTCTTCCATCTTCTCAATCTGAACCCCAAGAAGAATGCGAATCTTCATGTCGAGTTCTTTGTGGATTCCAACTTGATTATCCACGCCGATCATTCCGATAAAAAGCTTGCCTGGCTCGGAGTCGATAAAATGCTGCAACACAGCAATGCTATTTAATACTCCATGCAGCTCAATAAGTTTGGATCGTTTCATCTCAAAATTCTCCATCTTCATCGTCTTCTTCCTCTTCCTCTTCGTCCTCGTCCTCATCCTCGTCCCAGACTTCCCCGTCGTCTTCTTCCTCTTCTTCTTCGTCCCCGTCTTCTTCATCCTCTTCTTCCTCTTCTTCTTCAGCCTCACTTCCGCCAGCTTCCCGCCAGGCATCGGCTGCTTTCCCAAAGTTCTCGTGGCCTTCCTTGTCATCGGTGAAGTAACCGATGAACGCCCCAACGCCTTCCTCGTCTCCCATCGCATCGGCCTCGGTCAGGTACTGTCCGTTGAAGACCTGTCCGACCACCTCATCTGGCGACCCATCAGGCCATCGCATAATTGCCCAGACAATCACACCATAGCGCTTATCGTCCTCCTTCTTATCATTTGCATATCCTGCAAGATATCCGTGCGCCTGCGTGATACCCTGGATCCCCGGGTTCTTGTTTTTTGGCTTCATATAGCTGATGCAACCTACGGTCGGCCCACAGGGGCTGTCAAGGTGACGATAAGATCTCTTACATGCAGCCCCCTACGTGCCCAACTTCGTGCGGCCAACGGCCGAAGTGAGAAGGTGCTTGTGCCTCGGGTCCGGCCCATGCTACGGTCCTCGTCCATGCGATGTCCACGCGCCGCTGAGGTTTCTAGTTGTCGTTCGTACATCGCCCCGCATCAGACAAGTTGATTTCGTAACTCGTGGTTACATTCAGGCCGTATCAGGTTAACGCCTTGGCTCGGCTGAGGGAACAGGTTTCCCTTGGCCGCAGGCGTGTGCTTTTAGTAGCTCCAACAGGGGCCGGTAAAACAACAATAGCCGGTGATGTTATCTCAGGTGCCGCTGCAAAGGGGAACAAGTGCATATTCCTTGCGCATCGTACGGAGCTTATCGAGCAGTGCAGCCAGCGGCTTGATGATATGGGCGTTTCGCACGGAATTATACAAGGTGGATCTAGGCGCAAGAATCCAGAGTCCATGGTGCAGGTCGCGTCAATCCAGACGCTCATTAGGCGAGATCATTTTGACGCGAAGATTGTCATAGTTGATGAGGCGCATAGAAGTACATCTCCGACATATATAACGCTTTTGGAGAGATACGATAATCCATGCGTAATCGGACTTACAGGCACCCCTTACCGCGCCGACGGAAAGGGGCTTGGTATTGTTGACCGCGGAAATGGCCAGGAGCCGTTCGAGCTATATCAATCTTTAGTTGAGGTGGCTGGCGTTCAGGAGCTTGTTGAACTTGGCTATCTCGTAATGCCTACCGTCTATGGTGCACCGGAGATCGATAAATCCAACATCCGCATCACCGCAGGCGATTACAACAAGAAGGACTCGGCAAAGGCTATGGAAGGAACCGTTCTCCGCGGCGACCTCCTGAAGAACTGGGCCCGCAAGTGCTCTGTTGCTACTGGCACAAGTGCAGAATTCGGACCAGACGATCGTCTGCTCAGCACTACATGCAATGCTTGCACTGTCGTATTTGCACCGTCAATCAGACACAGCAAAATGATTGTCGAGCAGTTCAAAAACGCAGGTGTTGCAGCCGCCCATATCGATGGAAAAACGCCGAGTGATTTACGCAAGCAGATTTTGAAAGACCTTAGAAATAGAGTCCTAACTGTGGTCTCAAATTATTCTCTAATTTGTGAAGGTTGGGATCTCCCTCACCTAGAGGCCATTATCGGCGCAAGAATCACGCGCTCACGCAATCTTCAGAAGCAGATGATCGGGCGGATCATGCGCCCCGATGACGATAAAAGATTTGCGTTCCTATTCGACCACGCTGACTGGACCCGCACTCACGGGTTTGTAAATGAGCCTGAGACATACTCTCTCCAGGGTAGAGAGAAAAGACCTCGCAAGGGAGACGGGGGTGCACCTGTACGAGAGTGCCCCGAGTGCGAGGCGCTATGCCACATCTCAACTCCTATTTGCAGCGACTGCGGTTATGAGTTTCCCAAGCGAGAACTGCAGTATACCGACGAGGATTTTGTAGAACTCACCGCTGGCAATATTAATAACGGACGCCCTCGCGCTCATGCCATACCTATAAAAGAGCGTCAGGACAATTTCAATAAATGGTGCTTACGTTGTCAGGAAGAAGGATATCAACCGAATTGGGCACGGATGCAATATCAGCGCGTTTATGGCGAATGGCCCAGCAGGCAAACGGGGATAGCTTCACCTAAGTTCTTCTGGAAGTATTCCAAGAGGTGCGAGGCTGAGGCTAAGAGAGATCGAGAGGGAGCTGCCACATAGGTTATCGCGGTAGCTCCCTCTTTTTTTTTCTTGTCACATTTCGTAAGGGGTCATGTTCGAAATCGATCAGGCGAGCAAGTTCTTGTCTGCGCTAACCGCAGCGGACAAGGGTGACACACAATTTTCCTTCCAGACATTTGATGATGATGAGACCCGCGATGACAAATCACTAGCTAAAATTCGATCTGGGACCCTCGACCAGTTCAAGGACTTTCTGCTCACAATGAACGAGCAGAGGGCTGGTGTATTTGTTGCTGTCAACCGCATCTCTGGTAGGCGTAGCAATGTCAACGTTCAGGAACTCCGCGCCGCATTCATCGATTGCGACAACGTTGAGGTGTCCTTTGACGACGTTGAGCAGAAGCCGAACATCATCGTCCAGAGCGCCCGTGGCAAGCATGCATACTGGCTGCTACAGCGTGGAGAATCGCTCGATCGTTTTTACGCAATCCAGACAGCCCTTGCCGCTAAGTTTGGTACAGATGCGCAGGTCAACGATCTTGCCCGCGTCATGCGGCTACCTGGATTTGAGCACCATAAGAAGGACCCGCTTCTTGTAGAGGTGGAGCATGTAGATACTGAAACTATCTACACCATCGATGAGCTTTTTGAGGGCATGCATCTTGAGGAGTTCAAGCCTAAGGATCTGGCCCTTCCGAAGCCTACATACATAAACATGAAGCCGAGCGAGTCACGGCGGGACATTTCGCTTGAAGACAAGATTCATCGCTGCGAGTCGTATCTCGTCGGCATCGGCCCGGCTATAGAAGGAAGCGGCGGCCATGCGACGACGGTGCAGGCGTGTCGCGCCGGACATGATTTCGATCTGCCCGAGTCGGTCTTCTGGCCGATGCTCCTCCAGTGGAACAGGAACTGCTCGCCGCCGTGGACAGATGAACAGCTTCGATACACCTACGAGCATTCCGCCTCGAAGTACCCTGCTGGGAACAAGCTCGATGTAGATCGCCGTAACTCGCGCTGGACGCCGTCTGCGGCTGATGTGCGGGTCCCGTCAAGCGAGCCGTGGCATAGCTCCGACCCTGGCATCGCCGGTCGCGTCATCCAACTTGACGAGCCGGTGGCCGCACTGCCTCCAGTACGGGACGGCTGGGCGGAGCGTGAGACGGGCGTTCACCTAAAAGTCATCCAGGGCGGGGATGAGCGGGTGGAAGAGGCGGAGACCAATGCGGCCGGCACCCCAACAGAGGATGCTGATACCAAGGGCGAGGAAAAGAAGCGAAAAAAAAAGAAGAAAGTAACGCCGGCAAATAGGATGTCGGTGGCTGAGATTCTCTCCGATCGTCCTCCAATCTACGGAGATCTAGACAGAGACCCCCTCCACGCGTCCCATCTTCTTTGCAAAGAATACGACGTCGCGCATGAGGACAGCGGCCAATGGTACGCATACGACACCCTCAAGTGGCTGCCGACGAGCAAGCACACAATTGAGAAGATGTTGGTGCAATACACAACGCCAGATGATTTCTGCATCAATTATCTGAATGAAACAATCGCACGCATTAAAGGCAAGAAACATATGCGCAAAATAGAATGGAATCAAGTCGGAGAAACTGAGGTTCCGGTGCTCGATGGCGTCTACAACTTCATGACAGATGAGCTTCGCGCCCATCGTCCTGGAGATTACTTGGAGCGCGTGACCCCCTACCGGTACAACTCCACCGCGATATGCCCAACCTGGCATCGATGCCTGGAGGATTGGCTGCCTGGTAAGGACGAAGAGAAGCTGGCTCTGCAGCTTTTCCTCGGCTACTGCCTGATGCCTCACGCCAGGTACAAGAAAGCCCTCATGCTATACGGCAAGCCGCATACCGGTAAGTCGCAGATCTGCATGGTCGCCACCATGCTCGTGGGCGGCAAAGACTACACCTGCGGCATTCTTCCATCCAAAATGAATGACCCAAGGGCATGCGCACCCATCAAAGGAGCCGCCCTAAACGTCATCCCCGACCTGCCCAAGGACCAGCTTATCGGTGACGGCGGGTTCAAGGCTATGGTCTCGGCCGGAGACACCATCCAGATCGACCAGAAGCACATCGCACCAGAGCAGTACACACCCACTGCAAAGCACATCTTTGCCACGAATAATCTGCCGTCAATCAACGACCCGTCGAGCGGCGTGTTCGAACGCCTCCTCATGATTCACTTCGACAACGTAATCCCAGAGGAGCGCCGAGACCCAAACCTTGAACAGAAGATTAAAGAAGAGATTGAGGGTGTCTTGGCATGGGCTATTCAGGGTGCAAAAATGTTGTACGAGATGAACGGTAGATGGCCAGACGTTAAGTCAAGCATTGAGGCTATTGAGAAGTACAAGCTAGATGAAAATCCAATCTACGATTTTATTGAAGAAAGCGGTCGTGTTCTCAAGAGCAATAATGGAAGGGTGTCAATTGAACGTTTCACTGAGATGTTCAACGAATATCACAGCGGAAGACTGTGGACTAAAAGAGCAGTGCGCGCGCGCCTGGAAGCCCTCGGCTATTCCGACTGCACTATGAACAGTAGTTCTAGCGGAAGAATAACAAGAAAGCGTGCTGTGAAGGGGCTTGTGGAAATTGGCGAACACCTGTCTATTTTGGAAGAAGAAGATAGTGAAGAGTTGGATGAGAATGCGTAATTCACGCAGCGTTACCTGTACCTATGAATATGAGACCGGTAACGGACTTAGGTAACGGTAAATTTTGCGCCACCTCAAGCTGAAGTATGTGTAGCACCACGATAACGACGTTACGTCACTAAGTCACGGACATGAGACAACTTATATACTCAGATGCCACTTTTTGACTTTTTATTTTAACACTATTTTATCACCAGATTATATACTTTACATAATAGTATTATTTTTTTATTTTCATTTCAGGATTACAGTCGCCTATCAAATAGAAGCGTTACTTCGTAACAGAACAATGTTTTCAGGTAGTAGTATGGGTGTAGCTATTGGATTTTGAGATTTAGAAGCGTGACTCACCCGTGACCTCGTCACGTATTTCTAGGTACAGGTAACGGATGAATGTGCGATATCGACCAGGCATTTTGACAGGACTCTAACGACAACTCGGAGCTAGGTATAGTGTCAAAACAGAACGAAGATATAATAAAGCTGCTAAGCGAGATACGAGACAGTATAGACTCGCTACATCTGAGGGTTGATGAGGTTGAGAATAATATGTTTGAACTCACGGAGCCGATATCCGATGGGATCAAAAGAATTATTAAGAAAGCTGATATAAAGAAAAAGAGAAAAAAGTCTGAAAGCGGGCCGACTCCTCCGGATGACGAGTGGCCACTAATCGACGCTGGCGATCTTATTCAAGAATCGGACCAATAGACATAGGGTGAGTATACTCACTTAAGTATGATGGTATTGCGGTGGGGAGTCTCTTCCTGGGATTTTGTAGGTCCCAGGGAGATAGAAGTTGTTGACTGAAGAAAGTGACACAGGAAAATATCATCGGCCCGACCGGGCAGACATCATTCGCTTGAGACAAGGGAAGAACTCATGCCCCCATTGTCATGAGAGCATGCCTTACCGATCGGTTTCAATTCAGATGTCGCAGTGGTCTCCCGGTCTATATGCTTGGTTCTGTAAGCACTGTCCGGTGACTATGCTTGATGGAACGATAATGCCGGGTGAGACATCGTGGGCAAATGAGGACAAGAAGAGGCAGGGTAGAAAACTGAGGCAATCGCTTGGCGCGTTATTCAAAAAGTGATAGAACAACGATGGTCGTATCGGCCATATAGAAAGAAGAAGGAAAATGGCAAAAAATACAGACGAGCGTATCCGACAGATTCAGCAGCAGATGTCTGCTCTTCAGGAGCAGATTGGTGAGATCGAGGACGAAGGTGTCATCAAGGTACCGTGGCACCCTCGTCGCTCAGAGAAGACCGGAATTGGCCTGAGCGACGGCAGTTTCATTGTCGGTCTTCCTGATACGGTGATGAATGAGAGCGACCCCCAGGCGCGGGTCGTGCTTGCGATTCTGGGCGAAGTCCTCACGCTTCGCGATGAGGTTGTAGCCCTGCGTAAGCAGGTTGGTGGCCAGCGGCCTGAGATGACCGCCTCGCCCGAATTGAAGGGCGAGGCCTTGGCATTCAAGGATGGCGTCGTCGCAGAAGCAACCCAGGCCGCCTCTCAGTAAGTTCGCCCGCTCAAACACGCCCAAAAGGCCGACCCTTTCGCGAGGGTCGGCCTTTTCTTTTAACCGAAGAGCCTTTGCAGAATCCCCTTGCGCTCCGGCTCCGGCAGCATAGGCGCGCCCTCCGGCTCTGTAGGTTGCTCCTGGCTCAGGTACCTTTCGGCGGTTTTCTCGGCAAGACTTCGATTGTGCTCCTCCATGTCCCACTGCATCCGAGCGTCGCGTCCCTGCTCCTCCATCGTGCGGTTGAAGTCGCGAATCCCAGCAGGAGGATTCTTCCGGTGCATCCGGCCGCGAAGCCATGCCCGTAGAGTGTAGAGGCCAGTCACGTGCGCTTCGTAATATGACCATCTGTGGAGCCCGTTTTTCTCTTTGTATTCAGACCATCGGCATTTGCGCTGCGCCGCCTCGGCGGCTTTAATGTCTTCTACAAGCTTGGGAATATCTATTCTTTCCATCTGTCTTTTCCTATTTGAGTAAACGCAATTTCTTGATGACTTTGCGCAGTTGTTTTGTTGGGACCATCGGGGGAATTCCGATGGACATTAATGCACCCAAAAAAGGCGAGTCGGGTTCCCGAATCGCATGATGGGGCACATCAAATTGAAAAAGCCGCTCCTCAATTTCTTGAAGTGCGGCTTCGTTTTTTACGCCGAGGACGACGGCGTGTGTCCCGGACGGAAGGCTGCCGGGCGCGGATTCCCCCGCGGCGTGCACAAGTTGTGCGGCAAGCACCCCTATCGGGAGGTCGCTCCTGACGATGCAGAAGTGCGTTAAAAAATCTGCGCGTCGAACGGGATTCGAACCCGCGCCGCCCAGCGGCCTTAATGCCGGGGCTCTACCATCTAAGCTACCGACGCCCGTGGGCTGACTGTCAAGGCTTTGCCATACGCCCGACCTTAAGACCTGATGTGCAGGTCGTCAACCCCACGACCTTCAGGAGTCGAGCCCGCCATCCGGGGGATCCTCGGCCCCCTCAGGATCTTCGGCCTCATCAGACTCCTCGGTCTTCTCGGTGTGGCAGCCGTAGTCGTAGTCGAAATGATCTCCAGACTGACCCGGAATTAGATCGAGAAGAAATTTGGAGAGGGCTACGACCAGCCCAGATTCGCTGGCTACCTTCAAAAGCTCATTGAATCTTTCGTCCTCCTTACTACTCAACCTATCTTCGCGCTCATCGCGATAGGTGGCCATCTTCATAATGAAGTTGTTTTGGTAGCTGATAACTTCCTGGAGAGAGTCAATTTTCTTCAGGAGATCTGCGATGATGGTGTCGTTTGTCATTTTCTTACCCAGCGATTTTTTACAAGAAGATCGAATTAATCTGCCATTGCGGCCTTGATTAGTTCATCAAGAAAGTTTGTCTGAGCCTCGTCAAGATGATCGCCAAGCTTCATAAGCCTTTTAATCCCGCGCATTTCGTATAACTCTTTCAACTTAACCTTGAGTTCGTCGTCAGCGGTACATTCAGTGATACTGATCAATTGATCATACTGCTCATTTGTCAAGACCTCCTTCGCCGTCGACCACTGGTCCTTCTCTTCAATGGTCAGGCGCAGCCCCTGAGCGCAAAGCACCAGAGGGCTCTTTTCAACCATAGCCAATCCCTCACGAAGAAAATCATCTTCAGCATCACCGGCAATTTCTCCAACTGCCTCTTCTAACGCTGAAATAACCTTTGGTTTCTTTTTCTTCTTTTTCTTTTTCTTTCCACTGTCAGAATCTGACTCACGCGCAGAGACATCTACAACACTGTCTTTAGACTCTTCCTTCTCCTTTTCTTTCTCTTTCTTTTTCTTCTCTCCAGAATCTTCCGCCGCCTGATTAAGCTTCTTTGCCAGCGCCTTAAAAATAGCCTCTGGAGCGCCGGTATCTTTAACAACTGTAAGAAGCTCCATCCAGCGCTTCATCTTCTGCTCGCCCTCCTCCTCGCGGATCTTCATCTCATCGTTATGAACCTTCATCTCGATGGCGTGCTGATTGCGCACCCGCTCAACTTCAGCGCTGTGCCTCACGGCCTCGCCAAGAATTTTCATCATCTCCTTATTCTCGGTAAGAAGAGGCTTCACCATGCCCATCAGAATTTCGTTCTGAGAAACAATCTGACTGTGAAGCTCTCCGATGTATTGCGACTGCTGTTCGTTTAGCTCCCCTTCTGTAAGGACTTGGGTATCCCTGGCATCCCCGTCTCCCCGGGTATCAATATGCTTGGCCTTCTCAAAGCGCCCTTTTCCAGGGGCTCCGAAGACTTTCATTCGATAAACACCCGGCGTATCGGACCGGTCCATCTCCCACTGAATACAAAGCATCACGTATTCAGCGATTTCGTCAGGCTGCGCGGATGGATGGGTTTTTGAATTACCCCCCTCCTGCACAGTTATCGTGGCTACCAGTTCGTACGTGTCTCGGCGCATTTGCTTGGAGACCACGACCCGATGAAGGCCCCGGTGGAATTCCTCGATGAGTCCAAGAGCGTCCGGTGTGATAGGCGGCGCATAGTCCGGCAATTCAAAAGCCGGTGTGTGGGATAGATCCTCAAATGCCATGTTTTGATATTAACATAACCGAAGAATAATGAAACACATTAAGTAAACTGTGAGAATCATTGAACTTTACATATGTGTTCGGATTTACTCCGACCCATTTTCAAATGCAAAAAAATAGGCGAGAGTGAGTTCTGTTCAATTCCGGGTGCATTGCACCCATAAATTTCGCGCACAACACGCAAAGAAAGAAATTCAAGATGGCTAAAGAAGCTTCACTCGCCGACGTTTCCAAGAAAGAACTTGCTGAGCAGTACGCCGGGCTTAAGCGGCGCATGGACAAGACTCGCAAGCAGGCACGTGATGAGGGCGAGACCCTGATTCGCGATGTAATCACGGTTGGCTCTGGTGCTGGCGTGGGTTACCTGATGGGTTCACGTGCGGCTTCTGTTGCTGGTGGTTCTGAGGAAGAGCTTGCCGAGGCGCAGCAGATTGCTGGTGTTGACATGGACCTGGTGATTGGTGGCGGTCTTGCCGCTGTTGGTCTGATGAAGCTTGGTGGCAAGATGAGCGATACCGTTCGTGCCGCCGGCATTGGTGCTCTGACCTCTTGGGCCAGCCGTCTGGGCCACGAGAAGGGTCTGGAAGCCGAGGCGTAAGAAGTTCGAGCCTTCGAGGATAGGGGGCCGGGCGGGTCAATTCAGTCCCGGCCCCATGAGGTAGCCAAAGGGCAATTGCTGTCTTTTGGATCCACGACAAGGTTCTGGTGACCCCGGGACGAGTGGATAAAGGCAATCAAAAAAAACGCTCTTTTGAGCACATTTCAAGGGAAATAAGAAAAATGTCTAAGGGATATCGATTTGGGGCAAACAACGGCCAGGGCGCCCTCGTGGGTAGCGTTGGTCAGGCTTTCGTGAATCGTCAGGGTCACGCCCGCGGTCGCGGAGAGGGTGCGTATGAGGCTCGGATGCCCGATGGGGATCAGAGCTTTTATGCGGGCCAGGGTGGTGTTGAGACCTACCCCGGTTGCTACGGTCTGCCCACCTACTGTGGTTGGCAGCAGGTTGCTGGAACGGCGACGATTCCGGCTGGTCAGGACGGCACACTGACGGTTCTTCCGACCGTTAGCCCGTACTTTGAGCCGAAGGCAGTGTACCTGTTCGGGATTGACCCGAATGCTCCTGGTACGAACCTGCGGTTCACCGTCGGCGCAGTTACCGTTGGTGGTAGCCCGCAGATGGCGATCAACAAGACCATTCCCACCGGTACTGGTGTGGGTGGTGGCGAGCTTCTTTCGGACGTGTTCAATCGTTCGGACGAGCCTCTGCTGATCAACTGGTCTGTCTTCTCGACCACGGGCCTTGCTCGCGAGCTGCAGATCAACATGTTCAACCTCAACGGGAACACCGCCATTCAGGTGTTCGCGTGCATCTGGGGTAACGCGGTCAGCAGCCTTGACGGGTACATCTAGTAACACCCGTTAGGTAACGGAAAAGGGGGAGGGGATTTATTCTTCTCCCCCTTTCTTTTTGAAAGGGACAAATAAAATGGCCGTAGACACTTCAAAAATTCCAAGACGAGGAAGAGGTACACCAAGCTGCGATCCTCAAATGCCAGATGGCGAGGAGAAGTTTTATGCGGGCCAGGGTGGTGTTGAGACCTACCCCGGTTGCTACGGTCTGCCCACCTACTGTGGTTGGCAGCAGGTTGCTGGAACGGCGACGATTCCGGCTGGTCAGGACGGCACACTGA
>Ga0307376_10000510_pt1 | contig 47589 bp, 73 predicted proteins | sample TR2MG_FD_202536 | JGI IMG/M metagenome (GOLD analysis project Ga0307376, IMG submission 202536) | Soil microbial communities from Risofladan, Vaasa, Finland - TR-2 | ecosystem: Environmental > Terrestrial > Soil > Coastal area > Acid sulfate soil | place: Finland: Risofladan, Vaasa | collected...
TCCCTAACGGGAAACCATTGGATAGTACTTAGTGATGGGCAGAAAAGTATAATTGTCAAGCCAAGTGATGTAGTGCTAATAAATAGTGAGAAAGGTATGTACTCTATAATACTACCAAAGAGTAAGAAGGGCACACATAAAAGAGTGCACTGTATTATAATTGAAAGGGAAGATGTAAAGATAGTATACGAGCATTATGATAAAGCTTAGGAGGTAAATTAAATGCCTGAATTAGGTGAGATAAAATTAACTATACATATTTATAAGGATTTGATAACAGCTATTGATACAGAGATTTTTATAGATGGCAAGTGGGAAAAAGCTATTGCTCCAAAAGGTAGCCCTATGCCCGACAAGGATATATTTCCAGGATGGAACTATGTAATGCCTGTTACATTTGACACGGACTTGCATATGAAGATGATGATGAGGCACAAAAATATAGAAAAGAGGTGATGCTGTGAGTATACCAAGAAAACTAGACGGTAGTTGGCTCAAGCATTATCTTGACTTTACAAAAGGTATGGAGTCACCAGAGATATTTCATTTTTGGGTAGGTATATCCTTGATAGCTACATCCCTCGGCAGGAACGTATATCTTGACCGTGGGTATTTTAAGTTGTATCCAAATATGTTTATTGTACTTCTTGCCGAGTCAGAAGAATGTGCTAAGTCTACTGCCATTAGAATAGGTGTAGATAAGATATTAAGAGCGGATGATATGGAAGGCTGTCCTGCAATTTTCGCACAGAAAGCTACTCCACAAGCTTTAGTAGAGACACTAGTTGATGAGACTGGAGTACCTGATGCGGATATGGTAATTAATAAGAACGCTGAAGTGTATGTTACTGCGTCTGAGTTAGCTGTATTCTTAGGGAAGAAGGAAAAGAACTCTGAACTCCTGACCATGCTAACTGACCTGTACGATTGTCCAGATAAGTGGGCATATAAGACTAGGTTCAAGGGATGGGAGCAAGTTGTAAATGCTTGCCTTAATATGGTTGCAGGAACTACTCCCAAGTGGCTTAGATTAACTATTCCAAGTGATGCTGTAGCTGGTGGATTTGTGTCTAGACTAATATTCATATATGTAAACCATACGGATAGGGAGTTCCCACATCCAGAGTATGGCGATGCTGAAGAGAGGCTTAGGATAAAGTTGGTACATGACTTGAGTCTTATTAGAAGGATTAAAGGTCCTTTTAAGTGGGGGCCGGGGACGAAGGAATGGTATGCAGATTGGTATAAAGTCAATGCCGCAAGATTAAGGAAGGCGCCAGAACTATATGTTAGAAGGAAGAAGGACTTAGTTCTAAAACTAGCTATGTGTACATCTGCGTCTAAGTCAGATGATAGGGTGATATCTATTAGCGACTTGGAGACTAGTGTTGCTGCTGTGAACAAGGTAGAGGAATATCTGCCTGTAGCTATAGCCTTAATATCTTCCACGACGATGGGTGATGATACTAGGAAGGTACTTGAGATAGTGAGAAGGGAACTGAAAGTAGACCATAGCGGTTTGCTGAGAAGGTTGTGGCATGTATTGGATGCAAAGAGGTTAGGGGAGATAATTCTAACCTTGGAAGAGTCAGGACTTATAGGAACTGAACTTGATACTAAGACACATGCAAAGTCGTATAAATATATAGGTAAGGATAAGAAGGTATCGTCAGCTGACTTGATGGGACAGCTACCATAGGTACGAAGCTAGCCGTAAATTCATTAATTGAATTTGCGATACTATAAAATAGAAAGGAGCGCTAGAAATTATTTCGACTCTAGCGCTCCTCCTGCTCTAGGAGAAAGAAGTGTAAAAATACCTAGAGCTAGGATAAGATAGGTAAGATATCTGAAGCTTTCATACCTACATCCTGACGATATTGCAGCCACTCTATATCCAAGTTACTTATAGTCCTATACGCTCTCCTTCTACATTCCTTTATACTATCCCCTCTTGCTGTTACAGCTCCTATGATACCTCCAGCAATTTTCCATTTTCCTTTCTTATCTCTATCCACTTCTCCCAACCATATGTGTCTAGCATTACCTTCACAATATCCTTTAATGTCCTTGTGGAAGGACTCAAAAGGAGGACGAGGATATGGGTACGGAGGAACGGAGATACGTACCGCGATAGCATATTCATATCTACAGCATCTTATACTCTTCTTTCCTCCGTTAAATATATCAACTAGTGTCCTACCTATCTCCTCTTGTATAGACTCTAGGATGGCATATATTGAGTCAGTTCTAAAGTGTGGATATATGTCTATAAATTCTGTGAGTCCCTCCATAGTAGCACAGTCTGCTATAATGAAGCCTCTAAAGTTAGCACCTCTCAAACAGCTTTTTATCCTCCATAGGGTGTCTGTGAATACTTTAGGAGGCTCCTTAAATATCCTAACTGTACTTCCCATAATGCAGGGATACCCTTTGTCCCTATCCATGAAGTAGTTATCATCCACTATCCCAAACACAGGGTACACGAAGTCTATTCCATTAAACCAGCATCCTATAGAGAACTTAGGCTCTGGAGGTTCTAATTCACCTTCAGTTGAGAATACACTAGACACGAGTCTTATAGACTCTCTATACTCCTTTGACTTAGCTAGAAGTAAAGTAAATCTAGATACCCCTATTCCTTCTCCATTACATCGTATAGGGTCTAAAGGCTCATCACTAATTAGTAATGTACCACCTGTAGTTATATGTCCCTTATCTACCTGATGCCCTTCTTTCTGTAATCTATTCCCTAGTGAGAACAGACTACCTCTTGAGTAACATAAAACGAATCGCATAAACATTCCTCCTTTCTATTTTCTCAACATTAGATATGGCATTATCCTATCCTTGACAGCGTTCATATCTTTATATCTTCCACTTTCTATCATTATTTCTATAGCTCCTACAATATCTCCACCAGTTAGTAGTTTGTCTATACTAGCATCTAACTTCTCCTTCACGTATCCTTTCTTACTTCTAAACTTATATAACTTCCCTGCAACTTCTCCATATAGTCTACCTATAGCTAGGTTTCCAAACAACTCATTTACTTCCTTGGGATTAAGTGTCTGTACAAACTCTACCTTCTCTTCCGTTCTTAATGTGTTATAGCTGTTAGAAGATATACTCGACCCTCTTCTTATCCAAGTTCCTGTAAAGTACATAAGTTTCTGCAATCTAGTTTTTACCTCATTCTCTGAGTCTAGGAACTGGTCGAATGGAGTCCAAGACCACAGAGCATACTCCGCTGCATCCTTTATCTTCTCAGGTATCGGAGCGTCTGGATGCATTATCTGTCTATTTTGCCATAGACATCTATTAATTAGAAGTTCGAGAGATGTTTTCATAACAGGCTCCATCTTATTCAATAGTGTCTGTCTTGGTTGAGTTGCCCAGCCTAAGTAGTCTCTCATATATCTAAGTAGTGGCATTACTACGTACATATCTCTACCTTTGTTATCCTTAAAGTTACCAAGTTTAACATCCATCTTATGCCCTGACTCATTCTCAAGTGCCCACTTACCTGTAAATAGTTTGTTAAGTAAGTTGGTTAACATGATTAGACCAAACATACCTTTGATAAGATGCCTGATATAGTGAGGAGCTAACGCTTTCATATCTGCTGGAGACATATCCTTTCTTGTAAGTGCTTTGATAGGAATTATATTACCAAATTCACCCATAGCTCCTGTTAGGAGTCGTAAGTTGGAGATAGTCCAGTTCCTGGCCAGGAAGAAGGTAGATGCTACACCCCACTCGAAGTTGGTAAAGTACCTCTTTGGTAGTGTGCCGAGTAGGTCGTTGGTAAATGCGGCTGCTTGTTTAGGTGTAAGACCTTGCTTTCTCTTCAAAGCATAAGTATATACTTGAGCGTTCCTTACTATTGTAGTCCAGAGCATATTATCGTTCCAAGCAAATAGCTTTCCCATTCCCTTTGTTATAATATTCTTACCTTCAATAGGAACTAAGTCATATATCTCCTCTCTCATCTGCCTACCTAAACGACCAGTATGTGCAAGGTTTAGGTTAGCTTTCAATGACTCTCTAACCAATGCAGTCTCATTCAGGTACATCTTTGCACCTGCACCTCCAGGTCTGATAGCATCAATCGCTTTGATAAAATTAAAGTTAACTTCGTCAAGAACGTCAGAGAATATATTCCAACCATGGATGGCAGGGTTAAGGAATATTATCCTCTTAACTATTCCCTTTATCATCCTTATATTTCTCATAGGTTTGCTTAGCGTCCAAGCAGGTACTGCTATCTCTTCGATAGCACTTGCTACTTCAGGTTTCCATCGAATAGGAACTTTTCTCATGCTACCATTTTTCTGCTTGCTTAGTATATATTGTGCAAATTCTGGATTGATAACCTGCCTATAATCTCTTGCCCACTCTTCCCTACTATCTAATCCTGTAGCAACTGCGTGTCCATTCTCATCTACCATTTCTCTCACAGTATCTACAAAGTTCTTATGAGCTACTACTTTAGATAAGGAGTACATATATTGGCTAAGCTTCAGTCCTGCTTTATGCTCAGGGATTAATCCTAGTTTCTCTGCCTCATCGTAGTTCTGTAAGTTCCTTTCTATACCATGTGCGAATCTAGTTCCTAGAATTCCTGCTACAGGAACGCCAACGTCAGGGTTTACTTTCATCCACTCATGTATGTTCTTGAACAAGAATGGAGAGTAGTTCCTCCATATACCACCTATAGAATTTGACGCTAAAGCAACATCAGCCAGTCTCTTATACTGTCTAATCAACCAGTCAGCCTCATTTTGCAATCCTCTCTCAGTAATCTCAGCTTGATACTTACCAGGCATATCACAATACCTATCTATTAGTATCTCATCCTCTAAGTTAGGAACCATCTTCTCCCAAGTATCTCTAACCTGTTGGGACACGTACTCAGATTCGGCGATAACTCCTTCCATCTCTGCAAGAGCATCATATGTGTTCTTGGCAGATGGGTCGAGTATAAGGGAGGCTCTTATTGTTCTAAAGAACTCCTGCATCTTCCCAGATAGAGATACTCCAGTAGGAGTATATTGAGCAGGTACCTCTTCATTAACAGCTGCACCAAGAGACTGAGCTACATTCTGGTCAACAGGGTCTAGTTCCTTCTTCTCCATCATCCGTTTAACAAATGCATCCTTAGCCATAGTACGAACTTTGACCTTGTCATCGTTTACTTCTCCCTTCTTTTCTTTATGCTTTTTAATTACTTCTTCAGCAGTAGCTTCTTCCTCTATTCCGTATCCAGCATCTTGCAATTTCTTTAACTTATCACTTACTTCCTCTTCAATAGGACATACTTCTATCTCACCTTTAGGTAGAGCAGTATACTTGAAGTCCTTTGGGTCTAGTCCATACTTCTCACAGGCACGAGCTTTCTCTACCTCCAGTCTTTGAAGTTCTTTATCAACTGGGTCTAACTTACTTTCTTCTATTATCTTCTCCGCAATATCAAGCTCTCCCTCTACTCTCGTAATCTCATGCTTCAGCATCTTGTCTACTCTATCTTCTGAGAAGGAACGTATAGCAGAGCTTGAAGAGCCTAAGCCTCCAAGAACAACTGACAATCCAAAACCTACTATACCAGCCTCTATCATTTCCGGTATAGGAAGAAGAGGCTCCCTCTCACCAGAAACTATATTACTTATAGCATGCTCTATAGGAACCATAGCTACTTCCTGTAATGTCTCGGTAGCTGCACCTACAGCCCAGTCAATTCCCAACTTACCATACTTCTGCAAGAAGGTTTTAGCTCCTCTATTAATAACTCTACTCCCTCCAAAGACATTAAGGAACCGTTGGAATGGAATAGCTTCAGTAGCTACCTCTCCCATAGCTCCCATAACTCCACCAAATAGTTGGGCTAAGTAAGGAGCTTCCTGCCCTCGTGCTTCAAATTCTTTTTCTATCTGTCTAGCATGACTTCCAGTAGCACTAGCTGCAAATGGTAGTAAGGCAGTTGATAAATCTCCTATCTTCATGGCAAGGGCAGGATTAGCTCCTGCTAAAGCTCCACCTGATAGAAGGGTTATAAGAGATAAAGGAACTGCTCTCCCTACTAATGCAACAATGTTCTTCACTCTATTCTTACTTATAGTCTGCTCCCAACTCTCGTCAGCTACAGCTTCGGACTTACCTACTAACTCCGTAAGCCATCTTCTTATTCCATCCTTCTCAGGGTCATACAAGTCTTTATCAAATAGGTCTGTAACTTTATCAGTTATCTGCACACCACTTTCATATAGAAGCCTACCAAGATTTAGCATACTAGTTTGTACATCTGCAACTCCCGCCTTGCTTGCATGAAATGTTAGGTCTACGTAAGTAGGCTCGTCATATCCTTCTTGTATAAACTGAGACAAGTCAATAGGTTTTGCTGGTGGCTGCCAAGTGGGCTTAACTACTTCTGGCTCCTCTACGATAGGTTTAGGAGGAGTCCATGTATACTTTTTCTTCTCAATAGTTGGGGGGTTCCATGTCCATGCCACCTGACATCCCTCCTCTTATAGCATTAGCTAAAGGATTTGTTGGAGCGAGAGGACTTGCACCCGCCCCCATTTGAGTCATACCCATTTGAGCTTCTATCTTTTTAAGATACCTCTCTATATAAGGAGTTAGAAAGTAGTTAAGAGGAGAGCCTCTCTTCTTTGCTAATTGTCGAGATATAGCGTCGGTACTTTGATAAAAATCTAGTTCGTTCATTTAGTCTCCCCCCATTCCCCTCTATATTTCTTAAAGTATTCTTTCATAACACTATCAAGTTCGTTAGAATGTAGACCATTTATCGGTCCTTTGTACAATCCTCTCTCCTTAGCTAATGTTTGGAATTCTTTTATCTTCTCTTTGTCCCAAGTACCCATCTCTGTAATAACATCCTGTTCAGTAATCTCTCCTACTTCCTTAGCAGGTATAGGCTCTTTCACTACAGGTTTGCCTGTCCTTTTATCCTTCCACTTTTCATATGCAGGATGGAAAGGTCCTGTAACAACTGTTTCTATAAACTCTTCCAAGGTTTTAGCAAATCCTGGAGTCCTTTCAACCTTCGGAGCTTCTTCAAAAGCACCAGCTCCGCCTTTCCATAGTTCCGCACCTACTTCAGTCTCTGGAGTTACTACTGCTCCTGTAGGATTTAATATAGACTGTATAATTCCAGCTAATCCTCCACCTTCATCTGGAGGTGGTTTGTATGCAGGTGCCATCGCTCTATATATTTCCTTCACACTATCTATAACTTCCCTAGATATCCCTGCTTCAGTTCCCAGAACTTCTATCTTTTCCATTAACTTCTCAGTACCACCCTCTTTACTAAACATAACAGCCATCCCTGCTATATCCCCACCTATCATGTCGTCAACCATACCCATGAACTCTTCTACTTCATTCTTTACAGCTCCTGTAGGCTTAGGTCTTGGTGCCCCAGCTCCTGGTGTATGTGCTCCTATATCTTCTAACCAAGTAAGTGGGTCATTTGGGTCTCCTATCACTTCTCCAGTAGTACCTGGAAGAGATATGGTTCTACCTCCTGACGAAATCGTAGAGATAGGACGCTCTCCAACTTGCCCAGCTCCCTGTGTTCGTCTAGCCTCTAAAGTTGATATAAGTTCGTTTGCACTCTTTTCATCCATCTTCATTAGCATATCAATAAACTCATATCCTTTCTCCATAGTTGTCTTCTGAGCTGCAGCTACTTGACCAGCAGCACCTATTTGTGCCTGCTCTGTCCCAGCTTCCGCTCCAACCCCAGCAATCCTCTCCTTAGACATTGCTTCAGCTAGTGCAGACTCCATGTCCATCTGTTTCAAAGTTATCTCATGCTTCCTAGTCTGTTCAGCTAATATGTCCTCTCGTCTTTGCTCTTTCTCAATGTCAAAACGAGTTTTCTCTGGCTCACCCGCTCCTTGTGGTGGTCTAACTGTAGTAGTTGTAGGTTGTTGTCTAGCTCGAGATATTATATCAGCTAAGTTTACTAACCAACTATAATCTAATCCCATTGTTTGTACTGGCATTATATTAAACTCACCTCCGAACTAGGGACAGGATATCCTCCTGCAGCTACACCCCAAGAAGGAGCGATACTACTATAAGCCTTTGGTTTCCTCATAGCTTTCTTAATAGCTGAAGGTATATACTCTGGGTCTTGATAAGCTAATATAGTAGGCGTATTAAGGTATGCAAGAATGGATTGTATAGTATCTGAATAAGCTGGATTAGCTGCCATGTAAGCCTGTATCCAATCACTCATACCCTTTGACATTAACTCTCCATATCCAAGAGCCGCCTGCGTACCTCTACCAAGTGCTTCCTGAGCCATTCCACCTCTGGCGGCAGCTAATGCATCAGCTAACCTCATACCTTCTCTTTCAACTGACTCCGCTTTAGCACCACCCCAGAATGTTCCAGGACCTACAAACTGCTCTTGAACTGTAGGAACTATCTCTTCTCTGAACGTTCTCCCAGCAGGTCCTGCTACAGTCTTTTGGAAATACTCCTCCGATACTTTTCCAGACATAGCGTCTCTCAAGGCTTGTATCGCTTCACTACCTAAAGGTCCTCCAAAAGGACTAGGTCCTTTACCTTCAAGAAAGCCAGTTAGTCCTGATAAATAGTCTTCTGGAGATTTAACTCCAGCCAACATTTTCTGTAGCTGTTTAGCTAATGCACTCTGACCAGGGTCTAATGTTCCCATAGTAGCTATAGGTTTAGCCCCCCCTGATGTAAAGCTTGGTGCTGACATTACCATATTAATCATCTCCTATACGTATGTAAATATTCGCTTCATATTTCTTACTGTAAGTCTCATAACTTCTGCATACTTCTTACGCATATCTTCAAGTTGCAAAATCATTCTCTTCGCGGTAGGCTGTATATCTATATACTCAAGAGTATTATAAGATATAGGTTCCTTCGTGTAATCGCTTTCATACAAGCTATTCAAGCTATTCAGTATCTTCTGAAAATTTAGATTTAAGTCATACACGTTACATACATCCTTAAGTCTAAAATCATTTATTATATCTTTAAAGCCATTTGGACTTATCTCCTCAAGATACAACGGCGTTAGCTGCTGACTTGACTCTACAAGTTTCAAATCGCTAGGGTATACATCTCCATTTATGTAAGTAATAATATCTATAACTAGGTTCTTTAAAACTAAAGTATTATGATTTATAGTTAAAGTAAATTCATTCATGTTCTCTTGATATATTATACACTTCTCCCTCAAAGTTCTCCAATCTTTCTTAGTATCCATTCCTCTCAAAAAGGCTCCAAAGGTACGTCCAAATGTAATGCTTGGGTCAAACTCGAACGGAGGTAGAATAAAGTCAGGAGTTACCCAAGGTGGGTATACTATCTCAGGCCACTCAAATTCAGGTAATTCTTCCTCTTCTATTGGAGGTACGGGTATAGGTTCTATAATAGGAACTTCAGGACTTACGGCAGACTCATCAAAGCCAGTTGCACCATCTGTCGTGAACTCTACCCACTCCCCATAATAAACCTCTCCATCTATTGTAGCACGAGCTCGATACGTATAAGACTCCCCTCCGAACAATCTATCATCCGTTGTTGCAGTAGGAAATCTACCTAAATCCCCTGTAAATGCTTCCGCTATGAAGCTTCCTGTTTTAGTTACTGTCTTTATTAGTATAGCTTCCCACTTGTAGGTAGTAGTATTATAAGTCCCTATACCACCTACAAAACCAGCAATACCATGCTCTATATACTGCCAAATCGTTCCAGAGAATGCAAGCTTTACTTCAAACCCTCTTTCAGTTATATTCTCTCCAGTTGCTGTTCCATTACCTTTAGCATGGTCTATGCCTACGCTGGAAGCTGCTTCAGTTGTTACCCCCACTTCTACAAGAAATACTGCAATACTATATATAGTGCCACCATAACTTGCACTTTCTGCCAACTTACTCATATCGCTTGGGTTTAACTGCCAAACTTTCTGAACCGTATCTCCACCAACATAAATATAAGTGCCATCATTTGCAAGTGCCCAAGTAATAACTGCGGGATATGGGATGCTGAAACCAACAAGTGTCATAGTAGCAATATCGAATTGCCACACTTCATCATTGCCCCATCCTGTGCAATACACATAGTTACCAAGGGCAGTAAGAGCATAAATAGCCCCATTATAATTTATGCTCTCCCCCGTTTTACTCATGTCACTGGGGTTTATCTTCCATACTGTTTGTGTAGTAAAGCCACCACAAAATACATTAGTCCCATCAGAAGTAACTACATAAATAGTTCCTCCATAGTCAGCGCTCTCAGCCAATTTAGACATATTAGAGGGATTTATCTTCCAGACTTTTTTTGTTGTATCACCTCCACAATATATATAAGTTCCGTCATTTGCAAGCGACCATATTCTACCACCATAATTAGCACTTTCAGCCACCTTTGCCATGTCACTGATTCTGATTTTCCAAACTTTGTTAGTGGTAGACCCTGCACAGTAAATATAATCTCCAAGAATAGTAAGAGCTTCTATCCTGCCCCCATAGTTCGCACTCTCTGCAACCTTAGACATATCACTAATCTGAATTTTCCAGACTTTTTGTGTAGAATACCCAGCGCAATAAACATAGTCACCAAAAGTAGCAATAGCCCAGATGGTACCTCCATAGTCAACACTTTCCGCAATCTTACTCATGTCCGTAGAGTCTAACTTATATACCTTTTGGGTTGTACCTCCCGCACAGTAGATAAAAGCCATTACTTCTTCTCCCTCATAGTATGCTCTATTCCATAGAATCGTAAGAACCATCTCTTATCATCCGTGCTATGAGTTAACTTAACCCTTGCCTTCCTATCTGTAAAGTTCGTACCTTTACTTACCCTGTCATAAGCGGTTGTTAGTGCTAAGCTAGATGAATCTGTGTAATTACTCCCTTCATCTATAGACCGTTCAAATGTAACAGTATCAGTAGCACTAGCTTTCATATCAAATCTGAAGGCAAAGAACCTCTTCTTCCGCATTATATATTCTTCTTCAGATATCACGAAGTCAGGAGACTCAATAAAGCTAGTTATAGCCTTTCCATTATCTTGCTTATCTAAATAATCAAAGTGTACCGGCGTTTTAGTTTTGATAGCCATTAAGGCTTTATATCCACTATAGTATACATAATCAGCACATATTATAGCATCTCCCAGTTGACCTCTCCACCAACTCTTATGCTTTATATCATACATGAAGTACTTAGTAACATAACTCTCCGCAGTACCTTTAAGATAGAAGAAGTACACTTGGTCTTTGTGAGCTACATACATAGCAAAGCTAGCCTTCTCTAAATCGTCTGACTTATCGTCGAGCCACAAGTCCTTTATAGGGTCACCTATTGGTACAGGCTCCCTACCTCCATCCCAGCTATATATATTATCATGGGACATAAAGAACAACCTACCTCCAACATTTACCACAGCCCTCTGGGCGAGTAGACCCGTACTAGGTAGCTGTATAGTAAGGGAGAATATAGAACTCCCTCCTATCCAATCCATTAGCCCCGCACTCTTATCCTTAAACACAGCTATATAAGGACCTAATGGTATAGCTCCTACTATTTCAATTCCATCCCCGTCTATCCAATCTATAAAATAACCCGCACCAGTAGTATTATAAGCACCAAGGTCACTATACCTAATACGAAGAGGAGTTACTATGCCAGTCTTATACTCCCCAAAACCTATTAATCTAAACTTATAGGGAAGTATAATCCTAGGATAATAAGACGTCCAGTTCCCAGGTAATTGTGCATCATCAGTTACATTATATATTCCCTTCTCTGCACTAGTAGCTAGGCACTTATTTTGGATAGAGCACATACTTGGATACTTGTGAGTTGTAACAAAGTCTGTGATTGCTATACTCTCTTCCCAATTAGTAGATAGATAGTACACTCCATTAGACGTAGCTACATAAAGTGTAGTAACTCCAGCAAAGCTTGTAAACGGAAAGAAGAGATAAGGAGTACCTACCAGATTGGTATTTGTCCCATATGTAGGATACCCAAATCTCTGAGCAAGTACTCCCTTTTCAACTTGCATGTTACTAGCATTAACGAGAGCTTGAGGATTTAAGTCCGTTCCAGGTACGTTATTATATATCCCTAAAAGGGGCTTATGAATAGGGAACAATTTATGTCTGTCACTCTCCACACTCATATAATTCTCCTTGCCGTAAAATCAATAATTGATATTACTAACTAATCGCTAATACTCTCTTAAGCACAAATACAAGCACATCATCCCACAGATTAGGGGTTTCCTTAGCACTTATCTCGAGTTCAAGAACAAACTGCACTAGTGCATCCCTTATCTCTGGAGACACCAATTCTAATATCTTTTGTAGAATAGTCCACATTACTTTTTCCTCCTTCCTTTTAGAATATTGAACCTATCCACCACAAGAACTGTGCAATAATTAAAACTCCTCCTAAAAGCCAATACAGTATTGCCATCATCTTAAATCACACTCCATTTATCTAAGTACTTAATGTCTTTTACTTTTGCTATCTTTCTATTAAACACGTTACTTCCTTCTAATATCTCTCCACTCTTAGCAACCTGTATCCATTGTGCCTTACCAGTTTCCCAATGCCTACATACCACACGATATAAGCCTTCTGGAAAGGTCTCTTCACCAACGTCAAGGAAGTCCTCAAAGTTCTTATTATACCACCAGCTAGTATTTGAGAATGCAAGCAACTCTCCATCCTTTTTGTAAGCAGTGATTGCGTGTCCACCTGCTACTACCTTGTAACTGTATTCACCTGTATCTGGATTATATACGTATTGTCTGTAATATCCATAATACTCCATCCACCATACATCAGAATACTTTGCAAATCTACCTAAACCATCAGAAGTAAGTCGAGCAAATCCATCACAGTCGACTTTTCCTTTCTCATATACTTCATCTGGCAAGTCCCAGTAGTCTCCTACTTCTGCTGTCCAAACGTAAAATGGCTTGCCCTTGTCATCCTTCTTTATCATTTCAAGAGCCATTAAAGTATCTCTAATAATGTATGCCATCCCTGCCATATACCTTGTCCATCTATCAGTAGTCTTATCTACCAAGTGCCACTTATAAAATGTAGGGTCAGGAGGCTCAGGCTCTGGTTTAGGTTCAGGGTCAGGTCCTGGTGGATTAGGAATAATTGCCTTCTTACATCCAGATAGAAACAATGCTATTGCAGCTATAATTGCGACTATCCAATACCATTTCATACTATTCACCTTCCTTTCTATTAGAGGTGGACATGTGCCACCTCCACAATTATTATTCTTAAATGCTAAAGATATCAAAAAAGCTAGGATACAACATATGATAAGTATAGCAATACCTATAATCAATTTAGCACCCATGCGTTTACCTCACAGCATCCTTAACACACTTAACTGCATCTTCAAACTTCTTAAAATAAACGTAATCCTTTTCTCTATACTTGACCCATGCTTCACTAGGTATAGGTCTAAAAGTATCAGCATGTACATGCCCATCATCAGGATATAACCCTATTCTACTAAAGCCTATGTGCTTAGCCTCCTCAGCAAGTTCAATCATGCTCATCCCAGGAGATTTAATATCCCAAGCTTTAGCAAACAGATGGGCAGAATTTCGATACCCATGTATAGATTTGTTGTATGCAGGGCACCGTATACCTCCACCTTTGGATACGTAAATAGGTTGGTCTATGTAATCTATAAGACTTTGTAATAAGTATATAGAACGTGCATCAACTGGTCTATCTTTACCACACCCACAAGGGCATCGAACTTCAGCATATTTAAAATTCTTAGTTATGTATAATGACATTACTTTTTACCATTTATCTTCCCTACTTCTATACGAAAGTCTATGAGAGACTCTTTTATATTCTTACTATTCAGAGTTTCCTGTTCCACCAATGGTACTAGTGTAGTTATTGCTGTAGTTAGTTTATCCATTTTAGGCTCCATTCGCACTAAAACATAAATCGCTACCGCAATAGGAAAACCAACTGTTGGTATCCACTTAAATAATATTTCTTCCATTACATCATCTCCTTTAATCTAATTCTGTGGTATCTTCTTTAACACTTTTTATCATCTCAAATAAGGCTTCATTAGTTACTCTTGCCATAACATCATCTCCTTATACATAATTATAAATATATTAACTTAATCTATGAACTATAAAAAAATTATCAACAGCACCTTCACCTATATTAACATTAGCTCCTTGAGTATGTATAATTCTTATATCAATATATTCCGTAGCACCCAAATACATTTGACTAACTACATTAGAATCTAAAGGTGTAGTAATTGTAGCAGTAACGATGTTTTGACTTCCTGCGGCATATATTGTTCCATTTTTATATATAACAGCTTGAAAATATTCCCCAATAGTCCACTCCGCTGAGACACTACGAACACGTGCCACAACAGAATAATATCCTGCTGTTGTCGCAGTAAATCTGTAATTTGTTGCATTATCATATTCTCCTAAATTATCATATACTTCGGTAGCATACTGGATAATAGTCCACGTGGCAGTTGTTATTGCCTGAGCCGCTGCCTTTGTTGCTCTAATTCTTGAAGCAGAGATTGTCGGAGTAACTAAAGATGGGGAAGTATTATATACTAATTTATCCGTCCCAGTCTCATCACTTATCACCCCTGCAAGTTCAGCAGAAGTAGTTGCAGCAAGAATACTCAATGGTTCATTTATAGAAGCAGTCCCTTCAAAAGTTAACACTCCACCAGCACTAACATTAACATAATTAGTCCAACCACCATCACCCATCTTGATATTACCTGCATTGTCTATTGCTTGGCGTAAAACAGGAGTTGCCGAACCATCAGGGCTGGTAAGAAATTCTAATCTGCCAGGCATATCCGCATTGCCAGGTGTTCCATCAACAACAGCATGAATCTTTGCACCTAAATCATATCCGTCTGTATGAAATCCAAAGAAGAGATATGACCCTAAATAGTCCCCACTTAAGACATTGGCGGTTGGGTCTCCATCCCTTGTTCTCTGAAAATTGAAGTATGGTGCAGAAGTAGGAGTATCACTTGCCAAAAAGGTTACAAATCCATTTGTAAATTTCCAATATCCTGTAACCGTCTCAGCCTCATCTAACATACCAATAGAAGCTACATCAGATAAGTCATCAGAAGAAATTGTATCGAATATCAAAGCGTCAGGTGTTGCATTTACCTGCAAAAATTTATTAGCTGAACCAGTATAATTGGCAGGAGTATCGGTCAAAGCCACAAACGTAGTAGCCCCACCACCCGCTGCTACCTTATATATAGCATTACCTGTAGTAGTGTCCTTTGTCAAGACATGCTCATTAGTTGCACCCGAAACAGCAGTTAAATCATTTATGGCAGCTTGTGCAGTTACCTGCCCTGTGCCACCTTCTGCTATAGCTAAAGCAGTATCTAACGTTAAAGCAGTTCCATCTATATTACCATCACTATCTATATTTGCTACTTCAGTATTAGTATAATCTTTAACAATAACTTTATTCGCAGCAGCACTATCTCCAAGTCTTAATACAATATCTTCACCTACCGCTACCTCTATATGTGGGTGTGTATTTGCAAGATGTAATTGAATAGCGTCTATATTGCTACTTCCATAAAGACTATGCCCTATTTCTACAACACGCCCAACAGTAGGTTCTACATTTGTCATTCCACCAGTGGTAGCAGATAGATATAATATATCCCCCGCAGCCCAAGTTTCGTCTGCTGGATTTACTGCATTAGCACCAAGAGTATCTACTCCTTCTAATACCCCAGCAATTCTTACCAAACCAATACCATTTTGAGAGAATGCTCCTGCCGCTAATCCAATAACATGAGCTTTGCCAGCAACATCAGCATCAGCTAATCCAACTTTTGGGAATGCTACACCAGTAGCTCCACTAATATAGAGTGGTTGTCCCTTAACTATAGCACTTGTATTCTCTTCTTTTGCATCAATAGTCAATGCTATTGCAGTAGCAGAACCAACTCCAGTTAAATTAGAACCATCACCATAAAAGTAAGTTGCGCCTACGTCCCCATCAAAGTTTGCATCAGCACCTACTTTAGCATATATTGCGAATACTTCTAAAGGCAATAATAGACATAAAAGAATTACTATTAATAATTTTCTCATAATTTACTCCTTCTTATGGATGGTATAGAATAGTTATATCTTCGTTCTGCACGATTGTACTACAATCTAGTGTATTGTACGTAATGTTAGCATTTCCACTAATCTCTCCATACTCCTCTGCACCATCTACAGTTTTCATATAAATATCAGCTTCCTCACTAATTGGATTAGGAAGTCCAATTATATCACCTATACCTATAGTTACTTCCTCAGGACTGATAAGAGCACTGGACACATTAATATTACTTACATATACAAACGCCTTAACTCCAGATGCAGTTCCACCATCAACTATAGTTATCGCATCAGTTGCTGATGTAGTTCCATCAACGGTTGTTCCAGTTATAGTAACAACCCCAACAGAACCAGCAGTTGATGTTACCGTAATATTCCTTCCATAGTCAGGATTTGTAATTCCAGTATTTATATCCTGACTTGCACCAGTTCCGACAATAGCTGCGTGCACATAATCTACATCAGCAGCATCTACGTCCATTAGATGTAGGAAGTAGTTACCTAAAGGTGCATAAATAGCAGTCATTGCTACTCCACCTACAGTTGGTACGTTTGATATCTCCAAGTCTGTAAACCAACCCTTAGTTACACGAGTTCCAGTTACACCAATAGAACCACTCATTGTTATATTGTTAGCACCTAAAGCTAATGTTCCGCTAACAGATACACCTGCGGAGAATGTAACTCCACCACTAGCTGTTATAGTCATTGTATTAGCACCAGTTCTCTGTATATGTACATCCTGACCTATTCCAAAATAGACATAACCAGTATCATCTAAATACAAGTCAGCCCACTCAAAAGTTGCAGAACCTATACTATGTGTACTAGCTGCCGCTGGGAGTAAAGCACCAGTAACTGTTAACCCACCAGAAAGGACTACAGCAGCAGATGCTGTAATAGCTAAGGTATTTGCGTCTGTAACCTCAAGAGCAATCTCCTGTGACGTTCCCATATATATCTTCCCAGCAGTTCCTACATATATATTTCTCCACTCATAAGTAGCAGAACCTAAGTCGGTATCGTCAGCAGAGTCTGCTATGAGGGAAGCATTAATTGCGGTAGTTCCTACATTAGCCATAGTAACACCTAAAGCACCAGTAACATTCGTGTATGCTATTTGTACATCACTAATATAGTAATTGCCAGTAGTACCAACATTACCAGTGAACTCCGTTGTCGGTCCTACGTTGACATATGCAACAGCAAGAACACTCGAAGTTATGCATAAGAACATAATTAAAAATACTATTAGTTTTCTTATCATCATATCATCTCCTATTCCATTTGATAGTACCATACTACCATATCTTGATAAACTCCCACTGTCGAGAAGTCAATAGTACTGTAAGTTGCATTAACTAAAGCTGCGTAAGTACTCGTAAGTTCCACAGCATTAACAGCTATCTTATATACTTGTCCTATCGCATCTATCTCATGCAAAAGCCCAAACTTATCGCCAAAGCCTACAGATACTGTGTCAGATGTAGATAGACCCGCAGGTAGTTGGATATTAGTAATAGTATCAAAAGGTTTATTTCCAACTGTAGTACCCCCTGCTGTTATTCCAAGAGTTTCAGTACCCTCTGTCCCCCTAACAAGTCCTGTAAGCACCACGTTACCAGAAGGAGAAGCAACATTGGTTGCAGTTATCGTAGCATTTCTCCCCTCCCCAGGGTTCGTAATACCTGTTGTTATATTCTGTATAGCACTCGTACCTGTAATTGCCGCATGTATCGCAGCTACAGCAGCTGCCGCAACGTCAGTAAATACTTCCTTCCATATACTATGAATATTTGAAGAGTGAACTATAGCATCTAAAATGTCCCAGTTGAAAAGTAAGTTAGCAAGTATATCAGTATCATCTGTCCACTCTGGCTTCTTCATTAGTAAGTTTATGGAGTATTGCATTATGCTACCTCATAGTACGTAGTATCTGGCCTAGGTATGGTGTAGAAAGTTGTATCTGGTTTAGGCACTAAATAGTAAAGAACAACAAACCGTCCTTTAGTAGCTAACCTTTTCCACGTAGTCAAACCTAGACTCTTTAACTTATTCCACGTAGTTAATCCCTGATTTTTAAGAGACAACCACGTACGAATACTAATATTAGGAACAACATAGAAGATAGTACTAATCGCCGGGATGGTATAGTATGTAGTCTCAACCTTGGGTATTGTATAGTATGTCATTTAACACTAGGATACATATACCCAAGCCCTTGCATATGACTACCCATATTACCTCTCGCCGGCAAGTTCGCTGACCTAAATCCTTTATCAACAAGAAACTCGTCAGGATGCCTAGCAAGAACTCGCATATGTCCAGCAAGCATAGCATTAAGTTCCTTGATGGCGTCAAGTTTCTTCTCTACTTCCTCCAACACTCTCCATCCAAATATAGAAGCTGCCATACATATTAAGTCCTCTATATGTGATACCTCAGGTTCGCTATCATCGCCTGCCAGTGCAAGTTGCCACTTCCAGTAAACAAGTTCCCCACATAGAGCCTCACTCGGAGGATTACCTATCTCAAATATATCTCCCTTATCTATATACAAGGATGACTTATCAGATACCCTTTCAGTTATGTCCGTTACCTGCTCTACAAAATCTTCTTCCAGTACGTATTCAAGCTTCCTACTATCAGTCCCATTATATATCTCTAATATATGAGGTTCAGTTCCTGTATCAATCAAATCTATAGCTGTCCCTGCAGTAGCGAGAGCACTAGTAGTTGCAAGCTTGATTGTTGTAGCACTTACATTAATAACGTAGTAGAACGTATTAGCAGACAAAGGGTCTGGAGGGTCGGTATTAAGGAACTGCACTCTAGTACCAGTAGTTATATTAGTTACTACAGTAATTATATTAGTGCCTATATCTATAGCACTTAATGCAAGACTCTCCATAGTATGGTCTAGAATAGTTAAGGACTTAGGATACTTTACATCGTCAGGAAATGCATACTCGGTCTGACCTATTACAAGTGGAAATTTAACCCGCTTGCGTAAGCCCTTCAAGTCGCACTGTCTATCAAGGTAATAGAGCCCCCAGTTGAGCCAGTTAACTATATTAGTATCATATAGACCATCTGTATGTCCTAGCATTAAAGCAATTTCTGTTACAAACTCGGAGCGTTTCATTATTCCTCCTTAACTATCATAAACTTCTCATATACTCTAAAGTGTTCCATGGTCAACTTCTCTTCATTTTCAAGTTTCTGTAAAGCACTTTTAATTATTCCAAGCAGAGTCTCTTTAAATACAAACTCTTTCTCTGGTACTATTGTCCAACCATACTGTGCTACTACTCCACCTTGGTCATTAGGCTTCAAACCTGCTATAACAGACTCTTCGTCGGTCGCACCTAACATCAGATTTGCTTCTGTCACAATCTTTAGTGTAGCAAAATTACCTGTTTGAGGTAAGAGTCCCATGACTACTAGTCTTTCAAACAAGTTTAGCTTCGTCTTGAAGTCCTCTGCAAATACCTGTTTAGCTGTAAAAATTAGACATATGAAGAGAACTACTAAAAATAGTGCAGTAATATACTTATTCTTAAATAAAGAATACATATCTTTCCTCCTTTCTAAAAGTTTGCGGCATTTTAGGTTCAATGCCGCTAAACCGTTTAGTTTATGGATTAGTAAATGCAGTCCAAATATCGTTCTTTTTGATAAACAAAACTCCACCACTATCCGTACAAGACATGTACAAAGAACCATCAGCTATATCAGCATCAGCACCAACCGCAGTCACTATTCCTGCATCATCAGTTGCAGCTCCAGAAGCTATAATAGTTTTATCTCCAGCTACATTATTCCTCATCTCTATCTCATTATCACCAGCAGCAAAAGTCGCACCATCCATACTAATAGCAGCAGTTGTATACGTTCCATTCATATCTATCCCAATAGCATGGGCTCCTTCAAATAAAACACCAGTTGTGCAAGTACCATCATTGTTTATCTTAAGAGCAACAGTCATAGTTCCATCATTCTCTATCTCGATGCCATCAGCAACTGTAGCAGCAGACTGGTTGTATACTTTGATTACATCATCAGTTGTAACCACGGTGCCTGCATTAACAAAATAACCTACAATCGCATCACCAACTACAGTTCCTGCTGTACCTGAACCAGTAATCATAGCTTGCAGTGCCACGGCTCTATCAGTAGTTGTTTCACCTGTTCCAAGGTCTACCACAGTTGAAACTGAAATGACCTCTTGAGTAACATCAGCACCGGCCGTAATATTAGTATGACACTGTATTCCATATGCGGCTTCAAGACTTGTAGCTACATTCATCCTTAATGCATGCCCTGCTATACTAGTACTTGTAGTTGTTCCAGAAGTAGTAATTTTAGTGTAGTATGCCTGATACCAATATGCTACATTCACAGACATAGTAACATTATGCACAACTCCAAACATGTTAGCTGTAGTAGGTGCTACCGCAATACCAGTCGTATAATCCCCTACATTTATGAAACTATTAGTTACATCTCCAGCTACTGGGTCCTCGGTAAATCTAATACCATGGTCATAAGTTCCACCTATTTGAATTGCTTCATCAGTTATTGTACCACCAATAGTAATACCGTCTACACTAGTTCCAGAAAGTACAATACCAGAACCAACAACTAACAAATCATCTACACTTCTATCCCATAACAGGTAAGACCCGTTAGTATGACCATAAAAAGCTACATCAACCCCCTTAGCTCCACCAGAAGCACCAAAAGCAAAGGTGCCACTAGTATCAGTAGATGGATTCCAAAATACTCCACAACCAGTAGTATCACCATATAAAGATACTAGAACTCCCTTTGTGTCAGCACCAAAGTACCATGCACCATTTGTATCTCCATTAGCATCCCACCAAGCTTTGTAAGTAGTTACATCACCATATACAGTAAAGTCCGTACCAGCAGCATCAGCACCTACTTCTACAACTCCTGCAATAAAAGCTGCACCAGCTACACCTAAACCACCTGCTGTATGTATAGAACCAGTAGTTGAACTAGTTGAAGCAGTCGTACCAGCTACACCTAATTGACTGGCAGTACCTACTAGTAAAAGGTCGTCAGCACTTCTATCCCATATTAAGTAGTTTCCTGTAGTTGTACCAAATGCCTTAAAGTCCACTCCTTTAGTATCTGCACCTAAAGTAAGTGCACCATAAGTATCTCCATTTTGGTCCCAGAAGAAGTCAGCAGTTGCTTCGTCTCCATAAAAAGTTACATCAAAACCAGCACCACTAGCTCCAACCGTAATACCACCATTAGAAGTTATTACCCCAGTGACTGTAAGTGGAGGAACAATAAGTATTGCATCTGTATCAGTGTCAAATACCATCATATCAGTAGAACCACCAACAATAGATAAAGCATCATTTACTGTATCCTTCAAGGTTATATCATAGACACCTGTTCCACTTACTGACATATCAATATCATCACCAATAAATAGTTGCTTGGCGCAAGCTATTCCACCAGGGGTAACTATCGAACCTACAGTAAGACTAGAAGCATCTGCAGTACTAGTAATTGTCATACTAGTATACGTATTAGCCGTAACTGCAGTAGCAATGGTCACTCCATCTGTATCATCTATCTTCATAATAGATGTACCAGCTGCATCCACATAATTTATGTAGGTATTACCAGCATCCTTTTCCACAAATAAACCTGCAGCAACAGCTCCAGCTCCTATTGTAAAACTAAGTAGAGTAAATAAAATCAGTAATATTATCGAAATTCTCTTAAACATTTTGTTTTTTCACCTCCCTATGTTCTAAAACCTATTGCTAAATATGCCACACTCCCAAGTAAGGCAGACAAATCAGTACCATTAGCAACCTCTATTCCAGCTAAGAACACCTTTATTGTATCAGCTGTAGAGTCATACTCAAAAGTATACCCATCCTTAGATACAAGATTTAAAAGTAACAAGTACCTAAAAAGGTCGCTTATGTCTGACGCATCTACTCCATCCGTTGCATATGTACCTAGATTTACTGTACCTACATCAATCATCACGTTCCAGGCATCTGGCATACACTTTGGTTGTGTAAATTCTGAACTTAAAGTTATAGTCATTCTAATCTCCTCCTATCTCGTAATATCAATTATTGAATTTACGGGGAGCATATAGCTCCCCGCAAGTTCCTTCTATTCTATTGTATAGTAAACCAACACATGGGCAGCAGAATTCAGTCCATGAGAAGCTGCATGGCCTATTACAGGGCACCCTGCAGTAGCCACGCTAGTAAGTACATAAATTCCATTGCAAGTAAGTAGAGTTCCAGGATTTAGAGTCGTAGTACCTGACCTCAGACCTGGTCCTATTCCTCTCACCTGTAACCAGAAGTAATAAGCTGTGGTTACAATTATAGGAGTAGCACCTAATAGTCTGCCTGTAAAATCTGCAACAGTAGCTACAGCGACATTATCTATTACTCCGTTATAAGGACAAGCTATTATATTTGTCCTAGCAGTAATAGGTATTGTCAGTCCTAAAGCATCCTTAAACTTAAAGGTAACCGTAGCTGCTGCACCAGTAGTAAACGCACCATGAGCCTTAATCATCCTACTAGTCCCTAATCCAGTTCCAGACTCTACTATTAAGAACCCACCTTCATAAGCGTTAACAGCAAAACTATCATGAGCTGCCGGGATAGTAACCTTTAGTTCTCTATCAATAGCTTTTCCCTCAGTCTGAACAAGATTATAATTATCATCAGCCTTATCTACTGTAGGAGCCTGAACTAACTGTCCTGCAACAAAAGTTCCACCTGCCTTGGCATACTTATACACTCTTCCATCGGCAAAAGGTAACTGATATCCTAAATCTGCCTTTTGCACAATAGACTGTTCAAATAACCCTTGTGGGGGTCTAATATTTCCTTGTATCAACGCATCAAGTCCCATTATATAATCCTCCTTCGATTTTTATAGGCTATCTCCGAAGCCTCATTGGCTTGAGGCTCGGAGGATACTAATTAATTATCCTACGCATCTATACTATATATTACTCCAAGACTCTTCCGTCTATCACAAATTACTTGAAGAGCTATGCAAATCTGAGCAGCTCTATCTTTAACCTGATTAGGAATATCCTTCCAAGAAGTCAAGTCAAAGTTAGCAGCTGGGTCGATAACTAGTTTTAAGATTTGGGTATTGGCAACATATAACTTTCCACTATTGGCGTGTTCAGACCAAAGTACAGGCAACTTTTTAAACTGTATAATTTCAAACTGCGCATCACCAAGCGTCTTATTATATATTCTATGTTGTTCTAAAGTATTATCTTCAATACTTTCATATATACCCTGAGTAGTTATAAGTGTATCAGGTTTATATGACTTCTTACCTTTACCACAATCGTTAATCATAGTTCTTAGCTTCTTATCTAACCATACGGAAGGCTTTAATCCAGACAAAGTCCCAGCTTGATTCTCCCACCAAGTTTTAACACTAGAGTCTACACCACCAAGAGTTCCTCTACTACCAGTAACATCAGCAACAATTATATTATCTAGTCCATTGATGTCATCCCCTGCTCCATTCCCAAATAACTGTTGCTCTAACTGGTCGTTACATTCGCTCTTAGCAGTCTCCATCTCTATATTCATTTGGTTAAGAATCTGATACTTACCTCTATTCTGTAAGTCTTCCTGCCAGTATCTTACGAGAGAAATTGCCGCATACGCCCATTTGTAGATAGCGTCTGTTGCTTTCTCATCTCGAGATAGGTCAATAGTTCCACCTTTATGCATCATCTTAAATGTAGAATTCCTACCATACAGTAAAGGTCTTACTATAAACTTACCACCAGGAATATAAATAACAGCCTTCTTAGCTTTATAGAACCAGAACCACAATGGTGTTTCTACAAATATCTGGTCTATAGCTTCTTTCCTATGGTCTCTCCAAGTAGTTGTATATAGGTCATCTAAGTCTTGAGTTAACACGGAATTGGATATACTCCAAGCCACGATACTCACCTCTTATTTTCTATATTTGCCAAAGATGTGGTCGAAGTTTCTTGAACCAGCTTCATCTAGAGATAAGTCCTTTTGTTCGGTCATCTCTTTTAGTCCTTCCCCAGGCTTTACAGTTCTATTAGGGATTACATTCTGAGCAAATTGAGGAGCTTTCTTTCCAGACACAAGTGTATATATCTCATCCATAGATACTCCCCTAACATTAGTAGCCTTAGCTTCCATAGCCTCTCCATACTTGTCAAACTCAGCTCTCCCCACTCTACCTATGAATTCCTGAACCGCACCACTTGCAGTACTTTCTGCCTGACCAGATATAAATGCAGACATTTGAGTAGCTAACTTCTCTATCTCAGGTTTAATACCAGCGGTAACAGCCTTACCTACTTGAGATAATGTGTGAGACAAAAACTCTTGTCTACTCATATCCTCAAGTTTCTGCTTTTCTGCTTGTATAGCTTCTGCAGTAGGTTCAGCCTTCACCGGCTCTGGTTTCATAGATTTACCTAACTTGGCGAAGAAATCAGGAGATGTAAATATCTCCATAAGTCTCTTATTACTCTTCTCAAGCCGATTCATTCTTTCACTCGCTTCTTCTTTTTCCTTCTTTGACAGTTCTTCCTTAACAGTAGTATCGTCTACTTTCTTAGTACTCTCATCTTCAATTTCACCCGCAACAGCCTCCGCGGTCTCATCTATAATTATTACCTCTTCTTCAGGTATCTTCATAATAATCCTCCTTATTTACTTATCGCTCTATTTCTTACAAACAAATTATATTCCAGTATCAAATGTTTTCCAGCTAAATTTAAATCGCTTCCCGACCAATCACCTGCAAAGATGACTGATATAGGGTCATTAGGTTTCTTATCATTTATTGTAATAGTTACTTTCCTAATATGCTCAGGCACTTCCACTTCCTTTATCTCCTTCGTAAGCATCTTCTTCTTAAGCTTAGTGGACTCAGACGTACCTCCAACTATTAATTCATCCAAAGCAGTTTCATTCATAGTTCCTCCCTCCTTTCTAATCTAATATCGGAGATATGCAATCATGTTCCTTGCATGCCTCCTTTAACTGTTGCTTAGTAGTTATTTCTACATTTGGTTCACCAACTTCGGTCATATGTTCCAGTACCAAAGGTTTGTTCTCTCTACCATACATAGTAGTCCGAAGTCCTATACTAACCAGTCTTATACTTGTACCACCCCCGCATCTAAAACATTTTATCCCATTCCTATTTTCAATCTTAGCAAACTCATCAAATATATTACCACACGTTTTACATTCAACTCTATATGTTGGCACCTTGCTTCCTCCCTCTCATTTCTTTTTGTATTTGCTGCCCTAAAGCATTTCCAGGCATAGCCTGTTCTTGATTATTTCCCCAACCAGATTGATTTAGTAGTCTATCTGGATTAGCCTCAGGATACTGTTCCAACAGGAATGTAGCAAGTTCTACAGGATTAAACAGTGGGTCCTGTCTGCCTACAGCATATAGTTCCTGAGCATTCTGTTTTCTAACCTGTAAATTGTAAGGCAAGCACTCATCAGGATTTACTATATAATCATAGTCATCTATCAAATCTCTCCCTTGATAAGTAGCCCACTTAGTCTGTCCAGTAGGAGATAGAATTGGGATTACCCCTTCACTAGTAGCTTGAAAAGTAGATACCATCTGTAGTATCTTCTTAGCTATCTGGACTAGTAAGTCTGAAGCAACATCCCTTCTTTCATCTATACGCAGTTCTGAGGCTGCCTGAACAATGCTTGCCTCTGTAGCTGTCTTCCTACCACCAGTATATTGGGACAACTGGTTAGGTCCCATACCTAACATCTCTCTTACATCCTGTATCACCTGTGTAGACAAAATACCAAAGTCCATGGGTACTGTAGGCTGTAGGAGTAGAATTGCTTTCCTTACATCATCTACAGTTGTTTCTATAATAGGCATGACTTCTCCACTTATGAACTTCTTTTTAGCTTCAGGGGATAAAGCACCCACAGTAGTCATTGCCTTAATAGTAGCTGCCGCCCTATGTGCCCGTGCCTGCGTTCTAATCTCATTTAGCTCGTCCTGTTGAGGCATTATAATCCTTGCGTCTGGTATACCCCAGAAGCTCGTAGAGTCTTGATTAAATATCATCTCAGCAGCAGGTAAGTCATTAAACTGCAGTTCATCTACCTCGTTAACTAGAAACTTAGGATGGTCAAAAGATATTGTATATATCTTTCTAGTCCTATAATCTCTAATCTCCCATAGTTCTACGAACTCATCTTCCTCCATCATCTCTCTATATATAGGGTCGCTGTAAGCTCCCTCAGTCTCAACCTGTCTATTAGCCTTTAAATCCTTTCTATTAGGCAAGTATCTTTCATCTAACTTAGCATCACTCACTAACCTAATAGACCTATGCGCTATCCACGGTGTCGTAGATAACGAGACAGCACCATAAGGTACAATTGTGTCTAAAGGTCTTTCCCTAAGCATCCAAGGAGAACCAGGGAATATGTTCTTATTATACTCTATATAATTCATATCAGAAGCAAATCTATCAGTAGTTCCCTGACCTTCAAGTAAAGGAGAAGCATGGTCAGGCTTATATCCGTATTGCCCATCATATCCAAAGAAACAAATGCCAACACCGTTGGAGTAGTTATCTGCAACCATCTTTTTCATTTCTTGTTTAGTACTAAGCTTTCGTATATACCAATTCACGGTGGTTTCAGCAGCTTTAAGCTTTACATATGGTATCTGCGGGTTGTTAGGTCGCAGAGTTACTCGAGGGTTACGAGCATACACCTTAGGTATAATAGCCTTACCAAAAGCATGGATAAGATTAACAGGAATTATATCTCCCATATCATCCCAATCACATCTTAATCTTCTCTCATACATAGCCCAAGACGAAGGCTTACCATACTTGAACTGATACTTAATACCACTTCTTAGTCTATCTTTCCACAGTTGCAATAACTCAGAGTCCTTTAGTTCTGGCATATGGGATTATCCTCCATCATCTTGAATAAGTCATTGCAATCAATTCTACCTTTTGAAAGTCTTTTCTTTCTATTCGATTCCGCTACCTCCACAGAAACGCCTCTCTTATTTAACTCTCTTAACTCTTCGGTAATAGCATTCCTCCTATTATCATCTGTATGCGGAGTAGTAACAAACTCAATCCCTAATAAAGAGTGTTTCGTTTTAACACGAAGATAAGGCAAAATGGACTTCAGAAAAACTATCATGTCCTCTCCGTATATGTACCATCTATTCATAACTTTAGCACGATTCATTTTGGGTTGATACTCGTATATAACACCCCCAAAGGTTTGTTTTAGAAACTCAAGAGGTTCTCTAACTGTATTACCTACATTTATTGAGAGACTCTTATTAGTTATACATATACATCCCTCTCCATCAAAAAAGCCTGCAGCATATATAATATCCTCTTTACTACCATTGACCATTTACTTTCTCCTCTTCTTTATAGCATTACTTAATGCATCGCTATCTGCACTACTTCTAGCACTATCATAAGCCATAGCAGAACAAATCTCCATAGCTTTCTTCTCCGAGCCTACAGAATTCCCACTTACCTTACCAGTCTCTTTCCACCTACTCATGCAATGCTTAATATTAGTACTTATAGTTTCTTTAGACGAACCTTCCTTTAGTGGCATAGTTCTTTCTCTTCTAACCTCTTTCTTAATTCTTTTCTAAGTTCCTTATACTCTTCTGGAATATCTTCAATTTTCCACCCACGCCTAATTTTCTCAAGCCAAATATCAATGACTTTAACTTCCATTTGTTCCTCCTACTCTGGCTGTCTTTTGGGAAACCCCCCTTCACTTATCATAAAATGGTTATTCACATATCCCGGCCTTCAGCCCCTGGCTGTGGTTCCCCCCACCCCCCAGAGACTTCTTGTCGGGATACTGATTAAACTCTATTAATATCAGTTCTGCTTTCTCCCTATCAGTTAAATCTATATTCTTAAGGATTGTATAGACTCTATCTTCTAACTCTTTCCAAAGCATGTTGAACTCCTATCCTGGCATCACTGAATATCTTACATGGAACTTGACAGTACCTTCAACTACGACTGCTCTAATCCCATCTGGGCATTCTATCACGCCTGTAGGATTATCCACTATACAATCTCCATCTACTGCAGGTAATCCTAACTCGGCAACCATGTTTGCAGCTGATGGCGTTCCTGCCGCTGAGCAATCATGTATTGTCACGTTGGATATTGTAGCTGCTGCACTCATTAAGATAAGTCCTTTGTAGTAACTTCTAACCGTAGTTATCTGCCCATTACCAGTTAGTTCCCCACTATATCCCATTTTAACATCCATTTAAGTTCCTCCCTTATCTCATAATATCAATAATTGAAGTTACAACTAGTCACGCTTTAACGCTCCTAACTTTGCAACAATTCGTACCTTTCGCCACTTATCAGAAGTGGATGCAAGTTCTATTCCTAGTATAGCTTGCTCTTTCTTAACAATAAAGTATGGCAGAAGAAATTTTAAAATTACAGCTGCTTTCATACCTCCTATTCTCCAATGGAACACTGATTTACGCACAGTATCTGCAGGCTGCTCATAGATAGAACCTCCAAATATTCCTTCAATAAACTTGAGGGGTGCTACATCTGTATTCACAGCACCTATTGAGAGAGTGCCTTGCTTAGTTCCTCGTATACACCCTTCTCCATCAAAGAAGCCTGCTATATAAGCTAACTCTTTATCTCCTATAGTATACATTGTAAGACCATGCATAATCATTCTCCTTTCTATAAACCGTAACCTCTTTTAGTTGTTGCATGATATAATCCGTGGAGCTCATCTAGTATACTATCCAAAGTAACTCCTGTCTTAATCAACTGTGGCTCCTGCTCGTATACTGGGAAAGAGGAAAGGTTGATAGCTCCTGCAAGTGCATCCAGTGTATCTACATATTTACTCTTCTCTATCCCTTGATATTCGAGTAAGTCTGCTTCTAATCCTTTATGTGCATGCTTGATAAAGATTTGACCATTAGCAAACCTAGGCTCCATATTCTCTATTCTTGCCGCCTTTGACTGCCCATGCTTAGGATTATCTCCCACAACATTGAAGTATTCCCCTCTACGTAACATCTCTTCTCTAACTGTTTTCTCTAACTGACCCTGATATCCTACGATTTCAATACCTATGTTCTGAGTCTTATATTCTTTAGCTATACGGAATAGATGGTTCACACTTTCGGAAAGGGACATCCCTGTCTTTCGTATTACCTCGGCGACATATATCCGTTTGTCCTCTCCACAAAATATAACTATAATTGCTGTATGGCATGCACGTTTCTTATCCGAAGTTGCTGGGTCTATGTAGGCATAAAACTTACCCCTCATGTTAGGTATAATATCACAGTAGTGTATATAGTCTGGCTTGAATATCATTAACTCAAGCGGAACAGGTTTGAGTAGATACTGCGTGGAGAAGATATAAGGACCTTGAATAATTCTTACCTTCTCTATAGCCTTTAGTCCGAAGCGAGATGGATATATAGGCTCTCCTTCATCTACCATCTTCCCCAAAACTTTTTTGTAAAGGTTCTGTTCATATATAGACCAAAATGGTTCATTCTTCCGTATATGGTCTACTGGGTCATTAGCACACCATCGAGTTGCAGTGTGGTATGTATATCCTCCCTCAAGACTATCAAAAAGGGAAGGCACAAGTCTATGCCAACCAATTGCTTTATTTATCTCATCCTGCGAAGGTGCTATCTCCCTATCTGATACATCATCCTTTGTTGCAGTGACAATATCATCTTCTCCAACTCTACCATAATGTCGAGAAGGCAAATTAGTCCCAATACCTGCAGCTTCAAATGTTCCTTCTCCCAAACCTATTTGTGTACGTGGAAGGGTAACTGAGAACTCAGTTGACCTATCCCTCTTGTTCTTTGGCATCCTTTCTGGAAAGAGGACATGCAATAGTTCGTTACGTTCAAGTTGACTACGTATTTTCCTCAAGTGATTTGCTGCGTTAGTCATACTATTACATACGATTAGATATCGTAAGTTACAATCCCGCATGGCTAGCCAAAGAGGTAGCGCTACAGATGTCAGTGTGGACTTAAGAAAGCCACGAGGAAAAAGTAACATCTTATCTTTAATTGTTTCATTAGATAGAAAGTTACATACTGGTAGATGCACTTCCTTCTCTATATAATCATAACCTAAAACGCCGAGAGACATAAAATAGAAATTATTTAGAGCATGCCTCCTCATGTTGTCTATCTGTTCGTTTGTTACCACTCGAGGTATCCTCCAATGCTCTTGCTATGTTATCTGCTTGCTTCCCTTCCAGTATAAACGTCAGGCTACGAGCATCTATCCCAGGTCCTGATTTAGGCTTACGTCCATCTATGTCAAGTAACTCCATTGCCGATGTTTGTGATATACGCTCATCTTTAGAATCAAGTAGACCTACCATCTTCTTCGCTGCAGGAAGTGCTCCCTCCTTCAATACTTGTGATACTGGGTCTATTTCTTTAGCAGCAATCATCCTGATAGCTTCCTGACGAATTTCATCTTGCATTTTATTCTTCTCTTGTATAAAGATGGTAGAACGAATGACACGCTCGTATTGCGACTCTCTTATCCCTGTTTGGTCGCAGATAAATTGGCGTGAGCGTCCTGCAAGGATAGCACGCATGACCTGTCTATGTCGTGAGTTTAACTTCTTGATTTCTTTCACTTTCATCTGCTTCCTCCTTAGTCCGTCTCTCAAAAGCAATATCCCTTTCAAACGCTAAATGGTCATATCCACTTGCCCAGCGTACAAAACCAATACTTGCAAAAAATTTTTCTATTCCCTTATCCAGCTCCACATCTACTTCAGGACTTTTGTAAACTACTTTTAATCTTGATACTGACATGATTTCCTCCTTTCTTACTTAAATCTTTCTTTAATTAGTTTATTATCTTTTGCCCACAACTCTCCATTGCGTCTATGATACTTATCTCCCTTTTCCATATTGCACTCTTTACATGCTGGAACGATATTATCCTTTGAATTAGTTCCGCTCTTACTTATTGGTATAACATGGTCTTTGATAGGTATATTATCAAGAGTAAACTTAACACCGCAATAGGCACATTTGTATTTGTGTAACTTCAATATATCCATCCACTCTAACCAAGTAATAGTATTAATGGTCTCTTTCATTCTTGCATATCTAACATTTAACTTATTTATAACCACTCCATACTTATTAACTTTAAATTTTGATATATTGCTTAAACTACTCTCTGTACAGTAGCACTTATCTTGCATATACACTCCTTAACTTCATTAATTGAATTTACAAAATTTTAAAAATGATTGAACTTATAATAATACTTTATATATTAGTAAACATAGTATCTCAAGTATATTGTATCACGAAATTTTACTATATACAAATATGCAAGTTAGATTGATTGAATTTACAATATAAGTGTGTTAGTAACATGTATGTATGTAAGTAAAATTTTTAAAAAATTTAGTTACACAACGGATGTTATATATATAAGAGGGTGGCGTGGGGGGTTGGTGGGTACTAACATATACACGATATACTAACATATAACAAGTAAGTAAGTAAATATATAATATATACTACTAACATTAATTGCTGTTAGTTGTAAGTATTGCATACTAACGATTACAGTGTACTAATATATTAATTATATGTAAGTAAAGCTTGACAACATACATCATCTATGATATACTAAAAGAAAAAAGATAGTAAGTAAGCACCTTGATAATAAAATAAGGATATCAGATACTAACAAGTTAAACGTTAGCACTCATAAATTTAATGAAAGGAGTAAATTAAAATGATTACTAACAAAAAAGCAAAAGTTAGTACAGGCGGTAAACAAGTCGGAGAATGTACCATTCCACTATATCCTGAAACAGTAGAAGATGTAGTAAAGGTATTCAAAAGCACTCCAGCAATAGCGTTAAAATGCTTACAAAACGGATTAACGATTGAGTACCAGCGTATTTTACGAAATGAGTTTACAGTACGTACATCGAAACCAAGTAAGCAAAAAACAGAACTAATTGCTAAAACTAAAGTACAAGGATACTATAAAGAGGAATACGAGGATATGAATGTACGTAGTATAATGCTCGATGTACTTGCAAGTTTACCAAGTAAATAATATGTACTAACACAAAAGAAAAGAGAGAGTATTAAAATATACTCTCTCTTTTTTATTCTCTATTTATTCTTTTTTATACTAACATATTATTTATAATCAAGCAATATATAATTCTTATGTTACTTGTAATTTATTGTACTTGTGTGTTACAGGGGATAGTAACATAAAACCTATATGTACCAATGATTTCATTGATTTTATTGAAGTTACATTACATTGTTGTCAATAGTATATCTATACATATATATTATATATATATAATATATTAATATATAAATACTATTTTATTACTGGCGAGTCTGTATTTATTGTAAGTATGAACGATTATTCATACGTTTTTAGATCCAACTTTGTTAACAATTGTTAACATAATTTGACAATAAATTCAATCTATGATATAATAAAATAAAAATATATCATATATATTTAATTAATCAATTTTATGAAAAGGTAGTAGTAAATGTTTAGACATCACTCAGAAAAAGAACGTAAGGAATATAGAAGACAATACTATTTAAAACATTTAGGATATTGGGAAAAGTGGAGGGCTAATAATCGTGGAAAGGTTAGAGCATATTTATTAAAGGCTAATTACAAAAGAAGGCTCTTCGGTTTTATTCCCTTAAACGAGTATTTTGATGGCTCGGAAACACATCATTTAGATAAAACATACGTTATTTATATAGATGGAGAAGTACATAGAAGTATATACCACTGCTTGGAAACTGGGGAAGGTATGAACGAGATAAATAAATATGCAATGGATTCTATCAAGGAAAAGTTAATGAAACTTATAATTGGTAACTAAACACAATATCGTATCTTGGCGATAATCGTTCTTTGATAAAATAATAAAGTTAGGAGGTAAAATGAAATGACACGTTATCTAATATGTATTGACACGAGGTTAACTCGTAGAATGAGCAACTCAATACGTAAGATTGTAAAGGCGAACGAATACAAAAAACTAATTGATAAGTGCAGAAAACTTGGACTTGCATATAATAGCATACCATTCAGACCAGAGAATATGAATAGAATTGCTGTACTTATGGGACAAGTGAAGTCAATAATATAAACTAATTAGTTCGTAAAGTCAATAAATGAATTTATGAAGGGAGGTAAATGAAATGTACTATCTTTGTTTAGATTGTGGCAATGCAGGGAGTTTTATAGTTTCACAATCATTTGTCGCTACAATAACAATGAGGAATAAAAAGTGTGATACAACAGTTGAGTGTGGAGAATGTGGTAGTACAAACATAAAAACGATTAAGGAGGTAAAATGAAATGCCACTAAAAATGTGTAGATTACAAGAGGGCATTAAATGGACTTGTATAAAATGTAAGAGAGTAATTAGAAGCGAGATGGGAATTTTCTTAGGAGTTTCACTAAATGGTAAGATACTTTGTGATAAATGTGCAGAGGTAGTATTGGATAAGTTGGAGTCAATATAAACTAGTGGACTAAGTCCCTGCAAGGTTTAATCAAGTTTTCTCAAACCATGACTTGCTTGATAGAAACCTAAACAAGGACTTAGTCCCTTATATTATATTTACTCACAAATTCAATAATTGAAGTTATGAGATACTATAAACACATTTAGGAGGTGGATATGGCTCACAAGAAAGAATATGTTATAGATGGAGAAAGGACATCTGACTACAATAAGAAATACTATCAGAAGTATAAAAACAAATTGAAGGCACGGGCTAAACGACGACTAGTAATTAATCCAAACTTGAATAAAGATTACTATACAACACATAAGGAAAAGTGCAATGCATTGAATAAGAGGAACTATAAACGTAAGAAGGAGGTGTAAATGATATGACTAAAACAGAACAATTAAAGGTAGCATTTAAACAGACATTACAATGTTTAGTTGAGCAAGTTGATATTAGACACCCTATAAGTCCTAACGTATTAGAACATTTAATATCAAAAAATGTTAATGTGTTACTTAAAGAAGTATCAATACGAACTGATTTAAGGTAAAGGAGGTAAAATAGAATGATAGATGCAATACTATGGCTTGCACTGGGAGTACTTGCTGGTGCACTTCTTGGCTATATGGTAGGAAGTGATAACGGCTTTGTCAAGGGTTGTAACTGGGCATACTATAATAAAGATAAAAAGTAAGGAGGTAATATGATAGATATAAAAAGTTTAACTAAGGAAGATATTGGTAAGTGGGTAGTATATAAGAGTAGTACTGATGAAAGTGAGCTAGGTAAATTAAAATCCTGGAACGAGAATTTTATATTCGTTGTTTACAAGTGTGCTGGAAATTGGAATAAGTTTGAAGATTATACTGCCGCTGCAACAGCACCAAAAGACCTTACTTTCAGTGTTGCAGAGCCTATGAGTAAGTCCGACATATTGTATGAAGGAGGTAACGAAGATGAAGATGTCTGAGCTAATTAGAAAAAGGAAAGCAATGGATAAGGCACGAGAGGAGTATCATAGTTTTATGAGTGTAAGAACCTTACAAGATATTGGTTCAAGTTATTCATTGACTGAAACAAGAATGCGACTTGAAGGAAACTTAGTTATTGCACATAATGAGTTTAATAGAATGATAGATAGTATTAAGTAAATATGCTTGCTCTGTGGCGTTCTGGCGAAAACGTTGTCGGGTAACAGATTATTGGTATGGAGTTAGGCTCCATATATCCTATAAAAAGAATAACAAAGCAGGTCCAAATCCTGCCAGGGCAGGCAAAATATAAAGGAGGTATAAGATGTTAACTAAAGAAATGTTAGAAGCAATGCCAGAAGATACTGTATTTGCAACTGGTATTACAATGAATGAGGGCTTGTATAAAGAGCCTGTAAGATGGGTAGCAGTTAGAGGAGGAATTGCTGACTGGGCGATATATTATCATAAGGAACGGAACTCAGTGCAGTATGTAAGAGAATGTGGAGATAAGTGTTTTACTAAAGAAATAATTAAAGATCTCGTCCCTTGCGATGATGAAGCTTTTAAGTTATATAGATATTAAATGAAGGAGGTAACTAAATGGAAAGTTTAATAGAAGCATTTGTAGTGGAAAGAAGTAGATTAGGTACTTTGCAGCGCTCACTAGAAAATGACGGTTGGTCACCTTGGTCAATGCATCAGTGGATGTATCTTGAAGGTAAAATAGCTGCTATAAATGAAGTACTCCAATATTACTATGCAAATGTTAAAGGAGGTAAATGATATGGGAATAGGCAAAGATGGATATGATGTGCCTACTTATAATGACCAAGAAGAAAAGCAGATTAAACTTCAAGAAAAAGTGGATAAGTGGTGGTATGAATTAGAGGAAAGTTACAAATGTGAACTGATGGAAGATTACTATCCCGACGATGTATCTCTTATGAGTACAGATGATATGTGGAATGGACTAGATTGGAATGATAAGTGGGGAATATATAAAGGAGATAAAGATGAGGTGTATCCATGAAAAAGAATGATACTTTAAAGAAGAAAAAGTGGCTAAAAGCAAGAAGAAGACTTAATGGGATAAAGAGAAATCAAAACTATATAGCTAAGACAATACATAAGCCTGATATGACTTGTAATTTAGTACCTAAAAAGGAGGAAGAGAAATTATGGATGATTTAGAGTATTTAGAAAATTGTAGGGAATGTAGGGACAACGAAGTAAAAGCTTTGGAAGTTCTTAATACAACTAGTCCTGAGGTTGAAAGACTGAAGATAGACCTTAGAAAAATGTATGCACTCGAAATTATTGCAAAGGAACTAATTGGAATTAAAGAAGCGATAAAAGGGATATTTTCTGACGGAGACGAGGTTCGTGTGAGAATTATTTAGTAGAGGAGGTAATATGAAGAACTTAATTATAGCTGTGCTAATAGTTATACTTCTTCTCATAACCTATGTAGTTACATTTTGTACACCGGAGTATAAATACTATGAACTAACCGCAACTGCATACTACCCAGGTGCTGAGTGTACGTATCCCTACGATGACGGATTTACAGCTATTGGTCACGTTGCAGGTAGGGGCTCTATAGCGATTGACCCGGAGAACGGTCCTTTAAAGTTTGAACAGCATGTCTACGTAGTAGGTTATGGTGAAGGAGTATGTAATGATGTAGGAAGTGCAATTAAAGGTTGGAAGATAGACTTATGTTTTGACACTTACGAAGAAGCGGTAGAATGGGGAGTTCAGTTAGTTAAAGTATATGTATTGGAGGTAAAGTAAATGTTACCACTTATAATATTTCTGGGAGTATGCGTAATCTTTATGTGCTTCCCAGAATTATTTGAGGCGCTATTAAAATGGATAGATAAAATATTAGAGAAAGGAGGAAAATTTAGATGGTAGAGAAAAAGAAGGAGATTGGATATGATGTAACTGTCAGGTATCGTGATGGAGGAACGGACAATTTCTATGGAGTGAAGAGTGCTCGTGTTCTGGATAATACACTTGAGATAGTTGAAGGCACAGCTACAACTGTACATATAGTCTTAGGTGTAGTTACTCACATTAGAATAGTGGAGGTGAAGAAATGAAAAAGATTAAACTGGGAAAGGAATGTAAGTGTATACACTGTCACTGGTACAGACCTAAAAAGAACCAGCGCTGCTGGGGATTTAGTGAAGGAGATATCGAGGATTGTATGAGTAATGAATATGCATCTTTTAAAGGGAGGAAGAAAGTAAATAAAAAAGAGGAGGTGAATAAATGACAAAACTTAATGCGGAAGAGATGTTAAGACTGTCAAAGTCTAAGACAGTTATATATTTAGATAAAAAGAAGAGCAATATTCAGGCTTGGGTTGACTCAGCAGTTCGATTAGAGATGGATAGATATTGCATAGACCATGGTCTAAAGAAACAAGACGTGGTTGAGCAAGCAATAGTTCTATATCTATTCCTAGTTGTTAATGATAAGCTGGACGAAGTTGTTATGAAGTATCTGCCTAAGAACTCTACGAAAAAAGAATAGCTATCCGCAACTTCAATTATTGAAGTTATGCGAGCCTACATGAAGAGAGGAGGTGATATCTATGACAAAGGATGATATTTATAAGGCTTGTAAGAAGTACGCTCAGGCATATGCAAAGGGGCATGTAACAATACCCAGGAGCCCAGCTGTGATTGACACTTGGGACAAAGCTGACTTCTTACGATTTAGAACTCAAGCATCAAAGGTAGTGTCGCAAGTGGAACTTGACATCAAAGGTATAGCTGGAAAAGTATCTGACGAAATCTTTGAGGAGTTAATTACTTCTGTAGGAGGTGAAAAGGCATGATATTTGAGTTAGCAAGACTAAAGGATAAGGTAGAAAATTTATCTTTTCGTGAGAGAACCGAGATAGATGATGAGTTTCTCGAAAGCCTACCCCAAGATACTAGGTTGTATCAGGCATACTTTATGGGTAAGGGTGAGCAAGCAACTAAGGAAGCTGTAACAGCTGACTTGTTATCTGTAGCTCAGGCCATGAACGATACGGAGAGGACTTGCTTATTAAAAATATCTCGGCAATTACTGGAGGGTAAAGATGCTTAAAATAACAAGAGGAAAGTTAACCTTTATAGTACCAGACTACTGGCTGGATGGCTATGGTTTCTTAAAGCCCAAGGCTATTTGTGCTCTCAAAGTTTTCTTTGGAGCTAAAACTAACGAGCAGGCTGACAAGGAGCTAAAGAAGAGAGAGAACTCTCCTAAAAAGGGCTGGTATAAGTATAGTATTCCACAAGGAGGTGGTATGGATGAAGTATAATACCAAATTAAATCAAGGAGGAAAGTTTGTAAATGGAACCAAAATACAATGACATTGTTAGTGTAGAGAGATTTGGTGGTCTTAAGTATCAGGCAAGAGTAAACTGGGTAGAAAATGGGAATGTTGGCGTAACTTTCTTAACCCCTAAAGAAGTTAAGGGAGGGGCTAGTGTGGTAAAGGTAAGTGAGTGTACATTGATTTCTGCTTCTGCTAAAGATGAAATGGCGGAGAAGATTGCTAGTATAAGTGATGAGGAACTAGAGGAACGTATTATGAGTATTAGAAGGAGGAGATATCCTAAAGCTCCTACACCACATAGTAGGCAAACAGGACAACCGAAGGTAGAAAGGGAGAAGAAGATATCTCTAGATGATATCTTTAAGAAGATGGAGGAAAATCCAAAAATAGAAGGGAGGTAAAGACTTGTTAGATACAAGAAAACTAATAGGAAATTTAGAGGCACATGGTGGTAGAGTAATGAGCGGAAAAGTATTACTTGGTGCTCACGTTCCATGCTTAGAAGATGCTATAAAAGTAGTAAGGATGTGGGAAGCATTGCAACACACGTGTAACAAACATGCTATATCTGATGACATTAAAAAGGGGATTAGATATATAGTTTCGCATATTGAGGGTACATACTTCCCATCAATAATAAAACAAACTGTTACTGTTGAGATACAGGGGGCAGATGAGCAAAGACTTCGTAATACAATATCTACAATAGAATGTGTAGATGGAGTAAAAGAGGTGAGAACATGAGATACTTTGACTATACTGTGATGAGTGATTTCTTAAGATGCCCATACTATTATTACTTTCGTCATATAAAGCATTTGGTTCCACTAACTAAGCCCCCTGCACTATCATTTGGTTCTGCTTGGCATGCAGGCTTAGAAGTCCTGCATAAAGACGGAACTCTTGTAGAGTCTAAGGTTAAGTTTGGGGAAGTGTACCATGATAGTCCAGACGAAACTATGAGAACGGTAGCGAGAGGGCAGAGGATGCTGGAACTTTACACGGAGATATATAAACATGACCCTTATGAGATTATATATGCTGAGACTCCATTCCACGTAGCACTTGGCAATTTTATTCTTTGCGGTAAGTGTGATGCTATAACTAAACACAAGATAGATGGACATATATATTTAAAGGAAGTAAAGACAGCATCCAGAACGGGCGCCTCATACTTTAGAAAGTTCGCTTTCAACTATCAGATAGATATATATACTATAGGAACGTTGGAGCTTATCGGCGACTGTGTTGGGGCTTTGATAGATGTAGCTAAAGTTACTACATCAGCTCCTACAAGAGACCATTTTGAAAGGGATATGGCATCTCGTTCATTTGTAACCTTGGATGTAGCTAAGAAGCATATTATAAACATAGTAAAGTCTATTGAAGCTTTAGAGACTTACTTTAAAGTCCAAGATGGTGAAGGTGTACCTTGGAATGCTCCAGACTGGTCAGTTGGATACTTTGACAAGGAACGTTGCTATGACTATGGAAAGTGCGTGTACTTTGATATATGTAGGACTAACATGGATGCAAGGGCACTTAAGATGTTTAAGAAAGTAAAATGGAACCCTGAAAGGGGGGAGGAGGAAGAGATAATTGATTAAGAAGGAGTGGCTTGATAGCATATTCGCTCTTAATCCTTGGTACTATGAACTTAGAAAGGAGGTGAGAAAAAGAATGGCTATTGATTATAGAGAAGAGTGGGAGAAGTTTAGAGTATATTATGGAGGGCGTCGTGTAGAGTCCAAACAATCGGAAGTGGGAGCAGGAGTATCTCTAACCTTAGGTAGCTTAATGAATGGTTGGATAAGAGATATCATTGATAGTAGAGAAAAGCTAATGGAAGAGTTCGTGAAGTCGAGGATGAGCACTGACATTGTCGAAGGTCGAAAAGATGGATACTTGGTAGGAATATGGTTTAAAGGAGGACCTATGTATGGTAAAGTATCCGTAACTAGAAAAGAATTTCATAGTTGGCTAAAAAGAGAAAAAGGAAAGGAGGTGAAGTAAATGCCAAACACTAAAGACTTAAAAATATCTAAACTAAAGATATTAGTATGGGGTAAACCCAAATCAGGGAAGACGTTCTTCTTCAGAACGTTCCCTAAACCTGCGAAAGCTTATATGTTCGACCCTAACGGTATATTGTCGTTAAGAGGAGAGGATATAGAGTTTGAGGAATATAACGGACCTTCAGGCTATCGAAAATTTAGGAGAGACTTAGAGAATGATATGAGAGCTGGAGTAATTAGAAGTACTATGATAGACAGCTTAAGTACTATTCAACAATGTATGATGAAGGACGTGCAGGAAGAGAACCAAAAGGCTACTGAAAATTATCAAATTCAAGAGTACAACATATACTTTAGCAGGCTTAGGTCTCTTCTTATAGACCTAGTTAACTATCCAGTTCATCTATTGTTTACTGCTCATGAACAGATTGTGGAGAACAAGCTTACTGGCGACGTAGCTATACTTCCAAGTATATATGGCAAAGACATGCCAAATGAGTTTCCTATGTTCTTTGATGAAGTATATCACACAGAAGTGGTACCTCATCGCAAAGAATCTTCTGAGTATTTCTTACGTACCCAACCTACAAACTTACTAATATGTGGTGGAAGAGCGGATAAAGATAATGTCTTGAATAATTTGGAGGTACCTGACTTTAAGGCTATACTGGAGAAAATATTAAAGAAACCTATATTAAAGTGAAAGGAGGATAGAATGGCAAAGAAAGAAGTTAGGAAAAAGTTGAAGGCAGTTGATACGAGGAGTGCTCAAAAAAAGTGTGAGGAGATGTTTGGGGTACTAGGCATTAACATAGATATTGGGAACTCGGCAATACTGCACTAGCAGGAGAAATGAAAAAGTCTCTGAAGCCTATGAACGCCCTTGCAGATAGAGCTGTTGAGTACTTCAAAGATAGAATGGATGATGAGCATACTCCTATCTTGTTCGCTGTGTTCAGCTTGATATTTGCTCGGATACTATTCGACCCCACCGAATGACTAGTTTACAATTAAAAGAACTAGGAAAGGTTATTAGACGCTTAAGTCCTGTAGATAAATTGCGTATGACTATTTATAAACATGGACTGACTGAAGAAAAAGTTACTAAATTTATGAAAGGACTTCCAAAGAAATTTTGCATAAAAACAAGTGTTGAAGCACAATCTACTTGTGATTCTTTATGGCAAGAAGCTACAGCAAGTAAAATATATGGACTGGGTGATTTAGAAATAACAATGTTCTACCCTAAAGAGGAAGGAGGTGATAAATAGTGAAAATTAAGTTACCTGTAGGTATTAACTTAGATGAGATAAAGGAACTACAACCAGTTCCAACCGACCAGTATGTATGCCAAGTTAAGAAGATAGAACCGAAAGAAGCAAGGGAAACAGGCAATCCTATGATAAAGTGGCAGTTCATGATAATGGAAGGGGAGTACAAAGGTATGGCGCCTTTCTTCTTTAATACAGTCTTGTTAGAGCAAAGTGCTTTTAGCTTGAAGGACTTACTTACCAAGCTTGGTGTTGAGTGGGAAATGGAAGGAAAGGTCTGTGTGTTTGAAAGTACTGATTGTATGAAGAAGGACATAGTTGTAATTGGTAGACTGAGAGATTTCAAGGGGAAACCTGGCAATGAAGTAGATGGTTTCTTGCCAGCGTAGTTAAAACAGGGTAATTTAGTCTGCAGAGACTATCGTCGACCATTACCCTGACAGCGAGGGGTGTTTCATTAGCTCTGTACATCCCTCGCTTTAAAATTTATGATTATCTAATACATGGAGATGAAACATGACTGAAGATGAATTCATACAAGAACTCATTGAGGAGAATGAAAAACGTCTACGGTACAATGAGCACTATAGACAGTGGCGTGCAGAACATCCAGAATTGATGAAACTCAGACGTAAGCGGTATCATGCAAATCACATTAAGCACGAAAAACAATATAATAAGCAATATCGTAAATCTCACTTTGAAGAGCGAAAAGTCCTTGCGAAAAAATGGAGGATAGACAATCCTGAAAAGACATTGGAAATATCCAAGAGGGAAGGCAATAGAAGACGTCGCAATCTAGGTTTTATACCTCTAAATAACTATTTTAAGGGCTCTGCGGCTCATCACTTGGACAAGAGTTATGTTGTTTACATACCCGAGGAAGTGCATAAAAGTATTTATCATTGCTTAGAGACTGGTGGGGGTATGGAAGAGATAAATAAGTTTGCTATAGATTTTGCTAAGAAAGAAATAATAGAATGTTTAGAAAAACGCGGGCTGGGGCTTTCGTAGGGGGTGCCTCCATATGTTACTTAAGTGTTCCCTGAGCTTTGCTCCAGTCCGCTTATTAAATATATTAAGTAAGGAGGAAGATGTATGTCTGAAGATGATTTTGTGCAAGCCGGTAGAGAATGGCTTAAAAATGATAGACTAAAGAAACTGGAAAGACAAAGTCAATATAACGTGCAGTATAAAGTGAATAATCCAGATATTACTGTAAGCCGCAATAAGGAGTTTCGTGAAAGTCACCCTGACTATATGAAGGAATATAGGGAGAAGTATGGGGATGAACTTAGAGAGTGTGTGAATGCTTACCAAAGTATATATGCAAAGACTAAAAAAGGTAAGGCTACTGCACAAAGAGGGCAATTTGCAAGGCGGCATAGATTAGGATTAGGGCTTAATACTTTAACGTCTAGTGAGTGGTTAGATATATTGAAGAAATATAACTACAGATGCTTTTACTGCGGCGCCAAATTAAATGCTGATAATGTACCACAGAGAGACCATATAATACCTGTAAGTAAAGGTGGGGGTAACATAAAAGAAAACGTGGTACCTGCATGTAAGAGTTGTAACTCAAAGAAGAGTATGAAATTAGTAAAAGTACTTATTTTGGATGAGGGGAGGAATGAAAAGTGTCTAAAGTAAAGATAGAGGATATTAAAGTAGGTCGACGATGTAGGGAGGACTATGGAGATATAGAAGGGCTTGCTCTCTCTATCCAGCGATTTGGCTTGCTCCACCCGATTGTCGTTGATGAAGATTTGAACCTACTAGCTGGTGAACGTAGACTACGTGCTCACAAGTTCTTGGGCCTGAAGGAAATAGAAGTAACTTACAAGAAGGATTTAGACCCTGCAGAGAAAAAGGAACTTGAGTTGGAAGAGAACATAAAGCGTAAAGACCTCAACTGGCCTGAACTAGTTATAGCTAATAAGGAACTATATGACATTCGGGTTAAACTATATGGGCCTAGAATAAAGGGACACGAGAGTGATGGATATGGTAGGCAAGACCATGCTATGGCTTTAGGCAAAAGTCAAGGTATGATATCTCAAGACCTACAACTGGCTGAAGCACTTATCCAGTTTCCTGAGTTAGCCAAAGAGAAAACTAAGACCGTAGCATTTAACAAGTATGTAAAGATGAGGGATGACTTAGACATGAAGGAGTGGGGCAAGAGAGGGAAATTTAATACTGACCCGAGGGTAATACACGGAGATAGTTATGTGGAAGTTAAGAATATGAAGGATGAGTCAGTAGACTTCGTAGTAACTGACCCCCCATTTGCTGTTAATATAGATGAGAAGGCAAAGCAAGATAAGGCGGTGAAGGATGCAGGATATAAAGATGACCCTCATGTAGTTATGGAGAACATTAGGTTGACGGTAGGGGAACTGTATAGAGTATTGAAGATGGATAGCCATATGATTATAGCCTTTGCGTCAACTCACTACACGCAGCTATTTCAGATGTTAACTGAGGCTGGATTTACTGTAGACCCTACCCCCTTGATATGGAATAAGATTACAGGTAGTACTCCTCATAGTGGTAAGTACTTCCCATATGCCTATGAACCTGCTTTCTGGTGCCAAAAAGGTAAGAGAGAACTATTCTCTACCGCCTGTAACATGTTCACGTATAAGCGAGTCCCCGATAAATATAAGAAACATCCTTTAGAACGCCCTCAGGCTTTATTATGTGCCTGGATAAATGCTGTGTCGCTCCCTGGTGAAGTTGGACTAGATGCATATGCCGGAGGAGGCTCTTTCCTAGAAGCCTGCATGTCTTTAGGTAGAAAACCTATATGTATAGAAAAAAATGAGAATCACTATCTAAGTATATTGGATAGAATTGAAGAGATTAACGAAAGGGGGAAACCATTAAGTGAGTAGAGAAACGGACTCAGCATATATTGCTGGCTTTTTTGATGGCGAAGGTTGCGTAGGAGTACATACTGACTCACGGAATATGAAGCCTTATCTTATGATAAGAGCAAATAATACTGACAGAGTAAATCTTCAGTTTCTTGCCGATAAGATAGGCGGGCATGTTCAGAAAAATCCTAGGTCCGCAAGACGTAAGCCAATTTATTTGTGGTTAGCTTGCGGAGTAGAAGCAGCAATGATACTGTCTAGACTATTACCATATCTTATCGATAAGAAAGAACGTGCAGAACTTGGGATTGAGTGTATGACTACTCCGTACATGGCACGCAAACTTGAAATAGTTGACAAAATGCGTGAATTAAATAAGAAAGGAGTTGATGTAAAAAGTGATAGTTAAGGGAATAGGTCCTCAAGATGCTAAGATTATGTTCGTGGGAGAAGCTCCGGGAAGAGAAGAGGAAATATCTGGTACGCCTTTTACTGGAGGAGCTGGTAAGGTACTAAATCAATTTTTATCCCAAGCTATGATTACAAGAAATAATTGTTATATTACTAATATTATGCAGGATAGGCCAGTCAACAACGACTTCGGGCAGTTCTACGAAGATAAAAGTAGGAAGGTTCCTTCTAAATTCCTTCTTGAAGGCATAGAAAGACTTAAGAAAGAAATAGAAAATATAAACCCGAATGTAGTGGTAGCACTCGGCAATGAAGCACTTAGAGCTATCACGGGACTAAGAAGTATTACTAAGTACAGGGGCTCAATTCTATTTTCTACTCTTGTCCCTGGCCAGAAGGTAATTCCTATTATTCATCCAGCTGCTTTAATGAGAAACTGGGACTGGGCTCCACTTACTTTAGTAGACTTGGAAAGGATTAAGGTAGAGGCAGAAAGTCCTACTCACGAATTCACGCCAAGACTATTTCATAAGATTGAGAGTATATCTGCATTAGAGACTGAAGTGAAAGCCGCTATAGAATTTGGAGAATACTTATCCTTTGATATTGAAACTTGTAACAACCAGATAAGTTGTATAGGCTTTGCTACTAGTTCTACTTATGCTTTTGTAGTACCAATTCATATGTTTGAAACTTCTAACTGGTCTGCTACAGACGAGAAGATTATTTGGAGACTCGTAAAGAAACTACTTGAAAGTGATTTGAAAAAGATAGGGCAGAATGTCAACTTCGATATGTTCTTTATCCTAGATACTGTAGGAATTAGAGTAAATAATCTTTGGTTAGACACCATGTGTGCTTTCCACTGCGTCTACCCTGAGCTTCCAAAAAGTCTAGCTGTCTTATGCTCTATATATACTGACCAACCTTACTACAAAGACATGATTAAGACTGACTACTATAAGTACAATGCTCTTGACTCAATGATAACTCTTGAGTGTGCTTTAAAGATAAAGGAGGAGTTGATAGAGTTTAGGACTTGGGCTGTGTATAGGAATATAGTTCATCCTGTACTAAATATACTTCTTGATATGGAGTCAAATGGGGTTAGAGTAAATTTAGAAAAGAAAGAACTAGCTACATTATCTACTAATGAGGAGATAAAAGCGCTCCAAAGTAAATGGGATAAGGCAGTAGGGCATCCACTAAATGTAAACTCTCCTGTAAAGATGTCTGAGTTCCTATATGAAGAACTAGGACTACCTCCACAGTATAAGAGGACAACAGGGAAGGTAACTACTGATGTTAAAGCTCTTCATAGACTTGCTGCTAAATATCCAAGTATAGTATTTGATTACATAGAAAGATTGAGGAAGGTAAGAAAAGTATACTCTACATATCTAACTGCTACTGTAGATAGTGATAACAAGATAAGGTGCTCCTATGTACTATATGGAACTGAGTCAGGTAGACTTGCATCTAAGATGAGTAGATTTGGCTCTGGCATGAACTTGCAGAACGTACCGAAAGGTATATGTAGAGAGATGATAATTCCTGACGAGGGTTGTATGTTTATATCTGCTGACTTATCCCAAGCAGAGATGAGGGTAGTAGCTTGGCTAGCTAATGATACTATCCTTATAAATACCTTTGAGTCAGGGGAAGATGTATTTAATGTAGTAGCTAGTATCGTGTTTGATATTAGAGTGGAAGATGTTACTTATGAACAGCGGGATTTAGCTAAGCATATTAGTCATGCCTGTAACTACGGCATGGGACCTATGACCCTTAGTGAGATATCAGGACTTAGCTATGCTGATAGTAAAGAGAAACTTAACTCGTATCATATCAACTTCCCACGAATACGGATGTGGCAGATGGAGATAGAGGCTAAGCTTAGGAAGGTCAGGATGCTCGAGACACCTATGGGGAGAAGACGTACTTTCTTCGGTAGATGGAACAATGCTCTTATCAGAGCAGCATATAGTTACATACCTCAGTCAACCGTGTCAGACGTGATACTTATGGGTATGATAGAGATGGATAGAAGATTGCCAAAGAGTTGTAAGATACTTCTAAACATACATGATGAAATAGTTATACAGGCACCTATAGAACCTAAGAGATGCTCCGTAATAAATGTAGACCCTGTTATTATTAATTATAAGTGCCCTTCGTTTAGAACGAATTGGGTACAGCATATAAAAGAACTAATGGTCGAGTGTATGACAATACCTATTCAGATAAATGATAGGATATTAAAAATACCTGTGAATACGAAGCACGGATACGATTGGAATGAGGTGAGTTAGATGAAAAAGATAACTAGGTTGGATGAATACCAGAAAGCTGCGATGTCTACAATATATCCTTTTAAAGATAAGGGAAGACAACTAGAATATGCAGTACTTGCTCTATGCGGTGAGTCAGGAGAATTGGCGAATGTAGTGAAAAAGATAGTACATTATAAAGACCCACTAGTAGATGGAAAAGATGTACTTAACGAATTGTCTGACGTTCTCTGGTACGTTGCCTGTGTCGCTGACGCATTAAATTTAAAGTTATCTGAAGTGGCTACTTTTAATATTAGAAAAGTATTCGCAAAGTTGGGTACTAAAGCTAGAGCAGGGACTGAAGCTAGAATGAAAGGTGGGGGTGAGTTATATGACAGATAAAATAAATATGTACTATCCCGTATATTCCCTAACGGGAAACCATTGGATAGTACTTAGTGATGGGCAGAAAAGTATAATTGTCAAGCCAAGTGATGTAGTGCTAATAAATAGTGAGAAAGGTATGTACTCTATAATACTACCAAAGAGTAAGA
>Ga0307376_10000516_pt1 | contig 47462 bp, 80 predicted proteins | sample TR2MG_FD_202536 | JGI IMG/M metagenome (GOLD analysis project Ga0307376, IMG submission 202536) | Soil microbial communities from Risofladan, Vaasa, Finland - TR-2 | ecosystem: Environmental > Terrestrial > Soil > Coastal area > Acid sulfate soil | place: Finland: Risofladan, Vaasa | collected...
TGATTTTCTATTAATTTATTAAGTATTTCTTCATCACTCTTGCCGGATTGCTTGCTGTCGGAAGGCTGAATTAATTTATCAATAGCAAATACAACTTTATTATGAAACGACATTTCTCTTTCGGGAGAATAACTTAATAAACCACTTTCAATAATTGTCTGTTTTAGACTCCTTAATTCAGCTTCAATTGCATTGGTATCGTCTTCCTTCTCTAATTCGGCTATCTCTGATTCAAGTTGTCTGATTTTATCATATTTAGATTGACTATTAGTTCTAAAATGAATTGAATAAAAGTTAATCAATTCGTCTTTCTTCTTTTCACGTTCTGTTTTCATAGCTATTTATCTTTTATTTAGTTATCACTGAAATGTCCTAAGTCTGTAACCTCTTCATCACTCATAGGTTTTCCACATCCTTCACATTGCACAATACCAAATCTTGTAATTGTAGTTTCATGGTGACATTGTTGAACAAATTCTTTATAAAGGCTTTCTATGAGATCAATTTCACTCCATGTAAATATTGCCTTACTCGTTAGAAATTCTCTGAATGTTTCTTTCATCTTACTTATCTTTTAAAATTCATGTATTTTGTTCACTAAAATCAATAAAATTACTTTCATAACCTATAATAGTCTCTTTTTTATAATACAACATTTTGGTATTGTTATTGTACCATTAAATTGCTGATTGTATCCATTAGTATTTTGCCCTAATGACATTGCTAATCGTATCATTGTTTTATTCTCGTAAATCAAATAACCGATTGTCGTTATAATCATAGGATAAACGTTTTTTCTTTCTTTATAAAATGTCCATCCATCATCTGACTGTGAATCATGCCATTTAATTTTATAAATATCTTTTTTCATTATTTTCTTTAATATTTATTAATACAATGTTTCCGATCAATAACAGAAATATATCTTAACTTTTTGTCTTCTGGTTTAGCGTAATATTGTCTTACGTATGAAACCCAATTATGTCCACAAATAGCACAAGTATGATTTATTGTTAAAATCCAATAATATTTCCCTTTCATCTCTTTATCTTTATAATTCATAACCTCCAAACTCTTTCAAATAATGCTTAATGCTTGTGCCATTAACATCTTTCTTATTGACCGCTCCCATAGTAAGAAGGAACTTCTTTACACTTCCTGTTCCGCCCAGATGACTTGCCGCTAACAATCCTGATTTAGTTATCTCAACCCCTTTTATCGTTTGTCCGACATAAAAGAAATAGTCTTTTAACGCTATTTCGTTCGATTTAAGCAAAGCAAGTAATATTTGATACTGTAACTCTTCCGGGAAGAGATCGGGGTTCTGACGAAAGGACTGAGGCGTTATATAGCCATATCCAAAGTGCCTTAATGTTCCGGGTGCTATTTGCCAGGTACCCATGCATCCGATCTGATTAATTGCCTTCCACTGATTATTAGATTCTTTTAAACCTAAATGATCTGTGAATAGTTCCATCTGTTCATAGTGACAGACCTGTCGTACTCTCTCAATGTAAAAGCACTCTGTATTAGGTGCTGATACGTTGAGGCTGAATAATAGGATTATAATTGTTATTGCCATTTTTTTCACTTCTCCGATTTTGATTAATACTAAAACTTTCTATTGCTTTAAATATTTCATAAGCGACTTGGGGGACTATTGCGTTTCCATAGGCCTTTATTGATTCTTTTCTCCATTTTGAAAAGGTAATTCCGTCCAGTTTTTTGGATAACCCATTGTCTCTGCATAGCATCCCGGTACTTCGCTTTCCTTTATTCCATTGTGAAGCAAGAGTTCCTGTAAACTTAATTGGTGTCTCTTTAAATATTCTGTCGATTTGTCTAAGTTTACAATTGCTCTTTTGTAATCGCCTGTCATTGGTGTAGGCAATAAAGAAACACCTATCCCTTTTATGATCAGCATTGACGGATAAAGCTGGCAATATAATCGGGAATACTTCGTACCCCTGAGCTTCCAAATCAGTTTGCACTTCGTGGAATACCAACCCCCCTGACCAATTAATAATGCCAGGAACGTTTTCCCCCACAACCCAACTCGGTTGAATCTCTCTAATTGTTCTAAGCATTTCCGGCCAGAGGTGTCTCTCATCTTCTTTGCCTTTTCGCCTTCCTGCCGTTGAGTAAGGTTGACAAGGAAATCCTCCTGTAATAATGTCGATTGTTCCTCTCCAAATAGTGAAGTCAGTTTTTGTAATGTCTCCATAACTTATTGCATTAGGCCAGTAATATTTTAATATCTTTTGTCCAAATTCATTCCACTCACAATGAAACACATTCTCCCATCCCATCCATTGAGCTGCCAAATCGAATCCGCCAATTCCGCTAAATAAACTTGCGTGTTTCATTTCACAAAGTTAAACTATTTTTACAATTCAGTTTTTACACTCAAATCTCTTAACGTCCTTCACACGCTCACAGTAGAACTTGACCCAAAAGCGATTACTTAACACAACGGTTTTTTCTTTGTTCTTGTACTGAAGATTAGCCAGCTGTTCTAACTGGTTCCAGAGATATTGATAGTTCTCAGGCGTAACGGCACGTTTTGTTATCTCATCCTGAATATAATCATACTTCAGTTTGTAGAAGCGTTCATTGCCTCGTTTGATGCGCTTGCAATCTTTCCGCCATTGGTAAATAAAATAAATTGCTGCTCCGATAAACCAAAGGAGAGCAGTAAATAATACGAATGATGCTAAATAGATAATTGTTTTCATAGGTTTTTATTTTAAGTTTAGAAACTGTGTTCTCGATAACCCGAATAAGCTCTTATTGTAACTGCCTCCCCTTTGCGCATATAAGGATTTGGAGGGAAGAAACGATAATTGACGAAATAAACAAATCGGCGAATAGGTTTATCAGCATAATAGTCATTTTCTGCCCAAGCTGAATCAATGTACCAAGGCTGATTTATTAACTGCGATACTGGAATGCCAATATGCTTTTCATAGTTTAAAATGTCTGTCCTTATGTTATTGATCTCATCCCGATAATCAGAATAAAGTTTTATTTGATTTTTAACTGTCTTATCAGCATGAATAATTGTCGCATGATCTTTGGTTTTGCCATTTCTCCCTGCAAACATTCTCCCAATGTCAACAAGTATCATTTGTCTATTAAATTCCTTAATAAAAAACATTGATACCTGCCGGGCCTTAACGATTTCCTTTTTCCTGCTGGCTGTATTTTGTACTGCCAGAATGTCAACATCGTAATATTCACATACGATCTTAATAATGTCCTGCTCTGTTATTCTCATAGCTTAATATAGTTTAAATTCCTTGTACTTCTCATAAAAAGCGATTCGCCCTATTTCAGACAATTCTTCCATATATTCATTAACTTCATCATACTGATCTTCGTTACCATAAAGATCATCAGAATATCTAATCATATCACCGAAATATCCCTTTACAAACATTTTACTTGCAATCCAAATTAAATCTGACTTTTCTAATTTTTTCATTTCCTTTTCATATTTTTAAGTTTGTAAATCAACTCTCTGATTATCGCTCTCTCAAGTTTGCGCTTCAGCTTGATTAGCTTACTTGTTTTCATAATTCCTTATTTGCTAATTCCAGTAATATATCAGTATGACATTTTTCAGATAATTTACACCAACAAGATAAATTTGCACCTTTTAACTTATGTATATTTGTAGATATCCAATAAAAGTATTTAAATACTTCTGATCCAAATAAATTATCATATTTATGACAATAAGCGTAACCCATTGCATTATTTAAAATACACTCTTTATACATTTCAACAGATTTCTCTTGTGTTATCTCTTTTGTAACCTTAAATGGATTGCCCCATTTCGAAGGTCTCCCAACATATATTGTATTTTCCGGCATCTTCCAGCCTTTTGTCCGTTTTCTCTGTATTCTTTTTGGAATAACTGGCTTACTTGTTTTCATACGTAACCTCTTTTGCAAGCCTCCAAGCATGTTTAACAAAACTGTAATATGTTGGATGCATTTTATTCTTTTTATACTTCAATTGCAATAAAATAAAAAATATTTTAATTGTTTTCATAGCTTAACTCCTCTCCGGTTAATGCAAAATAAAGGTTTTGTAATTGGTGAACGTATTTAATTTCACAAGAAATAAAATCAAATCTATTATTATCTCTTTCATCTGCTGCATCTGTATATGAATGATAAAACCCCCAATCCTCTCTAAATCCAGCATATGCAAAGGAATATTTATAATCACTAATCCACATGCTAAAATAATTACCATGATGTTTAGATGGTTTTTTCTTTTCTTTCTTAAACCCAGACTTCAATAGCCATTTTTCGGTGAGGGGAATAGGTTCTAATATTAAATCTTTCCCTGATTCAAAATAATGTATAGTTATTGCCTCTATTTGATACTCTCCATTTTCTTCAGGAAATGGAGATTTAACTATCTTACACCAATTTCCAATTCTTAATTCTGTTGCTTTCATAGCTTCCTGTAATAACTGTCAATTATACTCAAACATTCAAAATTAATCTCGCCACGCTCTCTTAATAGCCGCATCTTACGTATTGCCGAATCTTCAAACATCGAAGGACGACCTGTCAACCTCCGGGCTTTAACTGCCAAATGCGAGCCGTAAAACTTCTTTGGTAGCTCGTTGTAAGCAATCCGAACAGCATCTATAACTGTCATCGTGCCTCGCTTTCTGAAATATCTCTGCTGTAATGGTGTCATAATTCTATTTTAATATGGTGCATCTTGTATTGGTGCTTTCTCTAATTCTGTATCTTTTATAACTGTCAAAGATTCGTTATGATATAACGGCAAAGTAACGCAAGCCCCGTTCCTGTTTTTAGCAATATCCAAGATCATTAATCCATCCGAGCTAACGTCATCCCCATTTATGTTTGCTGTTCTCATCTTGTAATATGCTGGCCGGTGAATAAATGCAACTATGTCAGCATCCTGCTCAATAGACCCCGATTCTCGCAAATCAGATAAAAATGGCTTTCTGTCGGCTCGCTTCTCAACATCCCTATTTAACTGAGAAAGGGCAATAACAGGAATATTAAAATCTTTTGCAATAGCTTTTAGCCCTTGTGATATTTTAGATATTTCCTGTTCCCGGTTCCCGGCTTCCGATTTCATTAACTGAAGATAGTCAATAACAATAATCTTAATCCCGTATTTAACTATCATCTTCTTAACTTTCGATCTTAACTCAAGTAGTTTCAAAGCCGGGGTGTCATCAATATATATTGGCAGGTTAGCTATTTGATTTGATTGAATACCCAATTCCACTAAATCAACTTTACCTATTCTTAACTCCATATTAGTTCGTCCTGATACTGACGAAAGGTACCGGCCTGTTAATTGTCTTTCTGACATTTCCAGTGAGAATAAGCCAACTGGATAATTAAGTTCTGCTGCCCCTCTTGTTAGTGCAAGTGCAAAGGCTGTCTTGCCCATTGAGGGCCGGCCGGCAATAATTATTAAATCCTGTTCCTGCCACCCTCCGGTAATTCTGTCTATATTCGTAAATCCGGAAGCAACCCCGGAAAGTTTCTTTTCTCTGTTTATTATCTTTTCAATCTCGATAAGATATTCATCAATACATTTATCAATTCTTTTTGGCTCCTTGTTTTGCGTAAAGTTTGATATTTTTAAAATAGTCGATTCAGCATATTCCACCACGTCAGAAAGATCCTCAATGTATGCTATGTTAGCAAGCTCATATCCTGATCTTATGTATTCCCTTAATATATATTTTTCCCGGACAATAAAAACATGATTCATTAAATAAGCATCGGAGACAACCTTCATAGTTCTTTTTGTCACCCCGATAATTCCCCCGAAATTATCTAATTGCCCTTTTACTCGTAAATAGTCACAAACAGAAACAAGGTCAGACGAACCGCTTTTTTTGGCAACCTCATAAATTGCTGTATATAATTGCTTATTAGATTCGATGTAAAACATATCCGGTGTTAATATTGATATTATCTCATTAACCGAATCGGGATTAATCAAACAGGTTCCTATTATTGCCTGTTCCGCCTCAAGTGCTTGTGGTAATTGTTTGTCGTTCATTTTACATTACTTAAATCAAAACCTTTCTTTCCCCATTCAGATACTACTTTTGTATTATCTATTTTATTTTCAGTTTTAAACCAAACCGACCTCATTTTCTGCTTCCAATTTAAAACAGGATTACCAAATGAATCGAACCAGTTAGCATCGTTATAATAATGCCATTTGTCTTCACCTACTTCTGGCTTGTAACCATTATCTTCAAAGTACTTTTTAACCTCTTCGATTTTTGGAATTTTAAACGGACTTCTTCTCCTTCTTTTAATTACATCTTCATTTCTATTTTCATTTTCCATATGGTCGCTCATATGACCTCCCTTATGACCTTCTTTTTTAGTATATTGATTTACACCTGTAAGATTATTAAATCGTGACTGTACAAAGGCTTTCCGCTTATTAATTTCAATTTCCAACCTTTCATTATAATACAATCCTTTGTCATCTATTTTAAATTTGTCCTGTATCTTGACCCAAATTTGACCTACAACTTGACCTATCACTTGACCACTCATATGACCTCTGTTAAATTGTGTCATTAAAAGTTCAATATACGCTCCCTTTTCTTCAAATGTCATTCCCATAGTTCCACCGATATAATCGTTCGGATAAAATAAGAAAGCTGGATCTTTAGACATGATATTTCTCTTTCAGTAGTGATGTTAACGATTCAAGCATTTGTAAACATTCTTCTGAGCTTGCTAATTGTAACATATTCACAATATCAATAGTAAAATATAATTGATCATTATTCATAAATCCAAGCCTTTCGTGTATTAATTGCAACCGCTGATGTCTTTTTTTATGGCAGGACTCACAAAGGGTTATTAAAAATAAATGATGGTAATCCCATGCGGTTCTATTTGCAATGTATAGTTTATGATGAACGTTAAGGCTTGTGTCTTTACCTCCGCATTCCTGACAAGTGTAATTATCCCTTTGCATTATCTGATCTCGTTTCTCCTTCCATTGTGGAGTTTTTAATTGATCGAGATAACTTAGTTTTGGAACGTTATTAGATGAATGTATTTCCGGAATATCCTGATTTATTATATCCTTAATACTGAACGTTTCTTTTTTCCTTTTCATAACTCACGCTGTTATTAGATGAGGCGTCCGCCTGGTGTCGTGATAACTAACCGGAGAGGAAAGTTCACCAGGAGGGCCTCAATATTTTGATACTATGTATTTACTTTTTTTCATTCCAGTTAATTATCACACTTCAAAGATATGCAATTAATTTAACATACAAATAAAATTTCAGTTATTTTATACTTAAATTAGTTTTTCTTTTCAATCCATAAGAAGCCCTCAATTTTTCTATTCTCCATGTCTTACGCATTGATTCAGCTGCTTTAGTTCTGTTCTGATTACGAAGCATATTTTCGCTTCTGCTTATCATTTCCAAATTCTGAATACCAGGATTAAGCTGATTACCATCACTGAAAATAACTATCATTCCTTTTGGAATATCACCATATTGTTGCATCCAAATTACCCGGTGTAATGCCTCCCATTTGTTCGGTTCTGATATTTTCACTTCATAGTACCCATCTTTAGTAATTCTCTTACTGCCTACCGATTTATGATTCTTAGGGATATTCCCCTTCTGAAATTTAGTCGAACTGCAATGGTTATGATTCTTTCCCTTATTGAATGGTTTATGGCCGGTACCAAATCTCTTTGCATCCATTATCTGTTCTGACTTTTTAAGTTTATGAATGCGCTTTAATCTTAATATTGTCGATTCTGCAACATTGAATTGTTTGGCAAGCTCATAATTGAACTTATCAGGATATAACTTTTTTATTTCTTCAATCTCAAAAGTCATCAAATATTTTCTTTCACCGTTTTTTTTAAAAGATAACTTCTTTGAGTTGTTACTTTTTGGAGGGGAAGCAATATATAGTTCAAAGTTTTCCATCAAAATAAATTTAACTGCAATTTATGATTCTCAAAACGCTTGCATCCGGCATCGTAGTAGTCCTTATCCAGCTCACAACCCCAATAATCAAAGCCACCGTCCCAGCAGGCAATACGTGAACTCTGGCTGCCCATGTGAGAATCGAATATCTTGTCTCCGGGCTTTGCGTAGTTCTTGAGAAGCCATTTATAAAGTTGTACGGGCTTTTGTGAAATATGTATTCTATCATCTTGATTACTATTTATTTTAACTAATTTTGAATGTTCAATAAATGACGTCCATGCTAATTCAATTTGGCTCATCGAAGGAATATAAGTCATTTTGTCCCAACAAATCATACAACGTGTTGAATCTAAATATTTAATAAAATAATTACCACCCCATATAATTTGATTTTTTGATACTCTTATCAGTTCAGAAAAGTAATAATAATTAGGTGTTTCTTTATCCCATTCCGTTCCTCCCTTTCTTGCAAGTCGCCTTAGATTGTTTCCGCTTTTTGTTTCAATGGCATTTCTATTATCAAGACCCCCATTTATCCCATACGGCGGATCAACAATAGCCAGCTCAAAGAACTTATCCGGTATGTCCTTCATGTATTCCATGCAATCAATATTATATACCTCGCTAATCATTTAACAAATTGTTTTCTGGTTCCTTAATTCCTTAACTTTTGCCTTGTATTTTTCAATCAGCTCAATAAGTTCGGAACGGCTCCACTTGTAACCAATATGCTTATATTCCTGAGCGCACTCTGCAAGATATTCAACATTCTCGCGCCCTATTCTTAACCATAAATTTCTGCCGTAATGTATTAAATGTGATTCATCAAAGCAGTTACACCCGGCGCATTCGCCATGTACGTTATCCTCGTTGAATCTTAACCCATCATATCCCTGGGTGGGGAAGTAGTGACCCGCTTGTAAAGGCTTCATTAAACCGCAGGAAATACACGGTCTTCCCTGATCTCTTAACCGGATGTACTCGTTAAAGATTTTTTGGCAGTCAGCTTTAAGCTTCGGTAGGCTTTTCGTTTTTCGTTTCATTTATGTAGTCTTTTAATATTTTTACTCGCCTTTCTAATTTAAACAAATAGAAGTCTATTGTAATAAAATCAGGTTTTGCACTTCTCGCTTCATCTCTGATATTTTTAATATATCCATCAATTTGTTTCCAAAATAGGTCAAAATCTTTATTATCATCCATTTCATAAGCTTATGAATAATGAAGCGATATCATCAAACGTCACTTCCCGGTGCTTTACCTCTTTCAGCTTTGCAACAATCATCTCGTTCCACAGGAGAATGATCTCATTTGCTTTTGATTCCCTTGTTGACTTTGATGAAGGGTAATAAGCAATATCATCTATTATCTCAATGATCTTTTTTTGTATGTCTTTCATTCTGTTTCGTTTATTTCAATTATTACATATCCAGTCCCATTACATTCTTCACATTCAACCTGAACAGGACACCCAAATTCAAAGCAATCTGTAATTTGTGGGTTTGCATAATGTGCATTACTGTGATCAGTATACCATCCATTACCACCACATACCTGACAAGTATCTGTAGCCATTAGTACAAATATTTAATTAATTGCTCATAAACAAAATCCCGGTTCTCGTTAACTTCATCAAGTTCGTTCTGGGTCAACTCTCTGTCGTTATAATCAGCACTGCAAATATACGCATCGCAGTAATCAGGATAATCATTATGATCAACCTGGTCAAATTCAATGTTACTGATCTTTGAAAAGTCTAATTTAGTTAAATTATCAACCTCGTCCCTGATCTGCCTTGTGGCTTCTCCAAGTTCAAACTCATCGTCATCAGCGGGATTGTGAAACTGGTAAATGTTGATTTTATCTTTCATCATAGCTTATTTATTATACCATTGTTTTCTCTGTGTATCTGTCGTTTTCTCAAGAAAGTTAATCACACAATCCAAATCAACTCCTGCGTAATCCTGCATATATTGCAACATAAATTCAGTTGATTTATCATTCTCATCACAGTAATCCCATGCAATAAATAGTTTTTCTTTTGTTTCTGCTTTCATGTCAGTTTAGATTTAAAATGTTCAATTAATACTTCCATCTTTGAATTATAGAAATCATTGAATATCTTGTAACCTTCCGGGGATTGCTCCCATGTGCGATACAAAACAGCTCTTAAACGTTGTGATGGAGTTTTATTAGTGTCATCATATTCAACCTTCAGAGAATCCAAATCATTAATTTCCTTTGTTGTGAATGGATCAGGAGCAAAAGCCAAATAACCTACTTTATTAAGTGAGTAATGAATATCAGCCATCTGTTGAGGCGAAAGTTCATTTGTCTCAAAACTTAATTTAAGGGTCCGATCTTTTAATGACCGGTACCCTTCAAGTTGTGCTGGTAATTGAAAAGTTTTCACAGCGTAATTGTTACCTTAGTTTTACTGGTTCTCGTCGGCTTAGTAAGAAAGTTACCATTTACAGGATCAACAGTACCCTCATAAGGGATTGACTTTAAAAAGGCTTCACGTTCTTTTAATTTCTTTTTTAATTCTGCAAGTTCCTTCTGCAGGTCATACCATTGCTCATCACCACATTCTTTAAAGTCATTCCTTACCCCTGTTTCTGCAATAGAAAACTCACAGCCTAAATGCTTAAAGGTTTTTTCTTTGTATTTCTCCGCTTCGGTTAAGAAGTGTTCATCAATGTCGTCATCAGTCAAAACGTCGTCAAGTGTTTTCTGAATAAGTTTCAAGTGTTTCAGTATTGAAAGAGGGTCCCGGTCATTTGCAAGAATCTCAGATTTTAACATTCTGGCAAATTGTGCTACCTCCAGTTTTTCAGAAGGTAGCACGCTGATTGTTGATAAAGCCGTCTGCATGTTTAAAATATAAATTGTGTTAACAATCCCAATGCAATAGGCATGGTCAAAATGAAGGGCAGATCAGAAAGATCGTCATTACTGTTATCATTCTCATCCCTTGTCTGATTTGGTTCCTGTAAACTTTTGAACTCATCGGATGATTTTATCTTATCCTTCATGTAATCGGAAAGACTTTCGAATACTTCCCAATCAAAGGTATCATAAGAAAGCACTCTCATAGGATTGATTTGTGGAGGGCATTCCTGACCTTTCATTAGTTTAGAAATAGATGTAACTTTAACATAGTTCTTTGAAGAATCAGTTATCCCCGGTTGGTGAATAACAGAAAGAATACAGGGTTGCCCCAGAAGCTTAGTTATATCAAATTTGCGGGCTTCTTCCTCTGTGTAGCCCTTGCCTCTCCATGACTCAAGATCGTGCCTTAAAGTGGCCTTTTCGTGCATTGACAGGGTATATGTCTTTGATACAACAAATGGCTCCGGGCCTTTGTCCTCATTGAATACTGCCAGTTCATCCGGAAGCTCCCACGTTATACTGACTTTGTGGGCTTTCTTTTTCTTACCTTCAAACTCGGTTTCAATAGTACCTATCTGAATCATTGAATAACAACGAGCCATGTAAGTACCTGGTTCAATTTGAATGAAATTTTCACCATCTTTTTTTTCTGCGTAAATTGCCATAATTTTATTATTTAAGGGTTTTTAGTTTCAGTGCGCACTTATCGCACACCTTTATATTTTTTGATCGTTTGTCACCTACCCGACAAATCGGGCAATAACTGTGAGGGTTAATCACGTTGATTATTCCCTCAAATAATGGATGTACGTTATTCATTGTTGATATAATTTTTGTTAACTATCATTTTTTGGATATACATAGAATCGAAGTTCTTACTCTTGAAATGCTTTTTATTCACATTGGCTAAATACTTTGAAGAATACACTCCAAGTACTTCGGTATCTTCATACCACCATGAACCAGTTAAAACATATACTGTTATCATTATTCTGATATTAATTGTGTAATTGAAATCCCCAATGTTGTTGCGATAATCCAGACCAGTTGCAGGTCGGGGTGCGAACTTTTACCGGCGTTCATGCGAGCCAGTATGTTGACTTTCGTCTTGGGCCCTGACGAGTAAGAACACATGGTAAGCCCTGCCAGTCTTTTATAAGTCATCTTCTTCGCTGGGTTATCTCTTATCTCTTCCCAGTGACGTTTATTGTACTCTTTAATCTCTCTTGTTAAGTGTATTTTCATTGCTTCCTCCTGCTAAGATAATTATCAACAATATCTTCTATTTCCTCAACACCATAAGTTAATTCAATCTGCTCATCTTTTAATAATTCAATTAACTCTTCTCTTATCGCCTGTAAACGATATGCCTCAAGTTCTTGCAATGCTTTGTCCCAATGACCAAAAGAAATATAGTCATGGATTCTTTCAAGTGCTTCTTCTTTCGTTTTCATCAAAACACTCCTTTCGCATTTCTTTCTAATCGCCTCTTGATCTGCCGTACCTGTTTTACAGTATAACCTTTCCTGTAAAACGTGTTCTCATATGCGCTATCCCACTCATTTAGTTCTGCCTGAGCGGCTTCTATTAAACGACTCTCAGCTTTGATGCGAGAATCATTAATGGTTTTTTCTTCTTTTGTCATTATATTACATTATTATTGTTATGATCATTTAATAAATGGCATCTTAAATCATCGGCAGTTCCGGTATATCCACAATAAGGACACCATGAATCATAATTTTCATTTTTCTTGCTTGCCCTATAATAATCAAGAGGTTCGTTATAATCATCTTCCGGATAAGGAGTGACTAATGCAATCCATAATTTCTTTAGAAAATCTTTCATCCCTTTAATTTTTATAACGAATAAAATAATTTATAAGCATCAATGTTAAAATCAATTAACTCATATACATTTATATTTAATAAATCAATTTGCAGAGGAGTTAATAATATCGTATTATTATTCATAGCCAATCGAATACTACCCTCTTTAGTTTGGTAAATATTGAATAACCCTTTTACATAACCGCCTTGAATTCTGTATGTGTAGAAATTTTCTTTTGTCATCTCTTTGGTTTTTAATTATGAAGTAAAGATATAATATATTTATATACAAAACAAATATTTATATAATTATTTTATAGCATGTATGCAAAAAGAGGTATTTATACTTATAAAGGTGGTATTTATACTTAGTGTTCATATAAGTATTTATACTTACTTCAATATGGGTATTTAATTCTTTTAAAAGTGGTATTTTAAATAAGCCCTAATAAAGTGGTATTGTTTAATTTTACTGAATAACTTCAGATTGTCAATGCTGAATATCAAATGATAAACTTACAGAAAGATAATGTTTGGATCAGGTGACAATTTTTTTCGAAACTTTTTCTTATATCTTCTTTTTCTTTTCTTTCTTTTTGTCCTTTTTCTTTCTTTTCTTTTTCTAAAGTGGCCTACTATTTACCACTTAAACTAAATAAAAAAAGGAGGCACTAAGTACCTCCCCGAAGCAGAACCCTATAACTGCCTCTGCCCGCGAGTTAAAAGTTATACGTCAGAGCTGTGAGAAACAAAACTTTCTTTAGTTTCCCGTCCCGTGCAATACCCGCATTAAGATACTTCAAAGCGTTAAATGTAATAGCTGGCGTGAATGTTGCCTTTGCCCCGTCTGTTCCAAAATTGGAGAATACAATAGCATTTATTGACCAGTCACCTATCAATTCTTCACCGTATAATGTGAAGTGTTGATAACGAACTCCAATACCTACCTCATCAAATGAAGTCTGCGAAAGTTGTTTTAGATCCTGATCATAATAAAATGCAAGTGCTTTCAGACCAAATGTTGGCCTGAGTGCGAAGGTTCCCTTTGCTGCATTTTCAACGGTGATGTAACTCCCATTGATGTTAAGCGTTCTGTCCAATGATTTGACCGGTGGTGTGTACCCCGGAGTAAGGAATCCTTTTAAGAGTTCCTGCGAAAATCCCGTTACCGTAAAAGCCAACAGGAATAATAAAATAATTGATTTCTTCATAATAGCGTTTTTTAATTAAATATTTCAAGATTATAAATACCCGTAACTTCCTCTGTTCCCTGACAGACCTGTGCAGTTAAATAAGCAACACCGCCAATTTTCCCCGGTGGGTCATAATACGGACGTGCAGGATAATACGGAATAGGTTTGTACCATTGTATAATGGCATTGGTTTCCAAAGTATATGACTTCCACTCTTTCGGGAGCAATTTGTCTAATACTTTAATTAGTTCATCAAATTTGACATTCTCATCAACTCTGATAATCTTTGCTTTCGTGTCAATTTGTAATCTCATAGTGTTTTTAAGTGATTAAATAATTATATAAGGGTTTATATTCCCAATTAATAAAAGTGCCTTAAACCGTCTGTAAATAGCCTTAATTTAAAACTATCCCGCCTGTCTGATCTTTGTAACCTTTGTCGGGCCGTTAAATACAGTTGCCCCGAAATAAGTAAGTGCGATTGATAGTGTTAACAATAATAATTTCTTTACATCAATCACCCCATTAAGAATGATCATTGCCGCACCGTTAAGGATCCCGTTACCGATTGCAATTAATAACCCGGAAAATACATTTTTCCAGTTCCAGGTACCGGATGCAGTAATGGAAGTCAGGGCCGGGAGAAAAGCGTTCTTACCTACATAGATAAGCGTTGCACTGATTAAACTTATAATCAATAATGCTGTATCAAGCGGAGTTGTGCTGAATGCTGTTACAACGACAGCCATTAAGGCCATCAGAAGGTTTTTAAAAAATTGTCCGTTCATTGTTTTTATTTATTTGGTTTTGAAACTCATAGTTTAAATACGAATACTAATACACTTACTATGATGAGCTGAAGGAATAACCATACACCAAGTCCGATATAAACAAGTTTCTGTAATGATTCAACCCTTTGTTCAATCAATTTAAGACTTGGCTCTGTTATAAATGTTAAAGCCTGTTTATCTAATTGTGCCCTAATCTCATTCATTGATTCATGTTTCAACGTGTTAAGCTCGTCATTCTTTATAACAATATCCTTTAAAGACTGAAGCCTCTCATTAAAAAGATTCTCATATCCTTCCTGCCTCGTTTCAAGATAACGCTTTGATGTTAATATTGTCCATTCTTCTGTCATTTCAAAGTATCATTTTTTGTTGTATCACAATGAATGCCTCTCACTGTTGAAGAAACACCTTTATCAGGATCTATTGTAAAACTATCCAGGTATTCCTTATCCTTTCTGTCCAAGTTATAATGCCATAAAGTTAACACTCCAAAGACTACTGCAATAACTATAATAAACATCTTCAGAACATTAACAATAGTGACGTTATTTTTTTCGTTCATTGCTTAATAAAATATTTATCTTACCATCAATCGAAATAATATACTTCGTTAGCATTTCGTCTGTCTTAGCCGATTCATCAATATGTTGCCTCAAATTATTATTTATAATCGCATCCTGCTTATCAACATAATCATAAGTAGGTCGGTTTTTTAATTCCGTAATTATATTATTTTCCCCTTCCCGTGCAGATATTAATCGCTGAGTTAACAGAACTACTATTATAGCAATAGAAGCAGAAAACAATCGCTCAAACCACTTTGAATTTAAAAACTTAATCCACATTTTTCATTATATTAACGCAAGCTATTAACCCTGTAATTATTAATCCAACTAAAGCAAAGCTCCAAATTATTGACCATGTTTCCAGTGATAATAAATATATCCCTGCAAAACAACTTATATGGTAAATCAGTTTTAAGATAAAATACGGAATCAATACCCATTTACAAACCATCTTTAATACTCCGATAGTCAAAGAACATATTATTAATGCAAAGGTAAGTAATAAACCATTAACAGACAATGCCCATACAACTGCCCAACTTTTATCCGATAATCCCAGGTAACCTTCATAGGAAATATGATAAAGACTGATCACGATTGCAAATAGTAATATACTCACAACCTCGACCATCTCTATCATATTTACTTTTCTCATTTCTTTTCCTTCTTTGGTTTCTTAACCGGTTTCGGCGATCTTGGTGGTGGCGGTGGTTTTGGTGCTGGAGGATCAACTGGCATAATTTTACGTTTTAAATTAGTAACTATCAACAAAACTATTATCGAAATTCCAAATAATAAAGTCGGTACAAGTGCGCTCTTTTCCATGAGTTGCAAGGCAATTCCTGTTATAATCAATCCGAGAAAATAACTCACAAGGTACCATTTTATTTTAGCGTACATCTTTCTTTTTGTAAAGTAACGTAATCCCTCCTATAAAACAAAATAAATATGGCCAGAACAGAAAGTTCAAAGGAAATCCTGACCATACAAAAAACTTCTGAATCATAATATCAATCAACTTTGTGTTACCGATGAAGTTCCAATCAAGTCCGGCAAACAAATTATGAATAACGTTAAATAGTGCGAACCTTAATAAAAGAAAGCCGGCAATAACTTTAATAAACCTCCCAACATCCCGTCTTTGATTTTCCAGTATCCCGGTAAAGAATCCATAGATCGTTAACACGATCCCACCAAACCAAATGGATTCAATTATTCCCGCTATCATATGATGGTGCGCAAGTGCCAGACCATCGGATGCGGCCTTGAGAACGACTAAATATAGTGCTATTAATATATAAATATTTCTTACCATCCGGCTACGTTATTTTTAACTTTTGTCATCTCGGCAAGACTTAATACTTTATTCCAGAATTTTACTTCACTCAAATAACCAACTAAATAATAATTATAATCATAAGCCGACCCCAGGTAGCAGGATGTAGTCGTATTTGTCATTCCTATGTATGTGCCTGTTTCTACTTGTTCATTCTGTGACTCCGCTAAATCTTTAAATATTTTTAATCCCGTTTCAACACCTGCCCCATCATAAGTTAAGCACCAAAATACTTCCGTATTTATTTCCGTATATGGTGCTCGTGCTACTATATTTTTTGTTCCATCAGCATCTAACATCTGGAATGCAAATTTACTTGAGGCTATTGATACATAATATTCATATGTTCCCGCCTTTGCCTTTGCAATTATACGTTGAACAGCCGTAACGCCAGATACATTAATCTTTAATGTTATAGTAAATGGATGATCAGGACTACCATCGTCAAAAGAAAGAAGGTCTGAATCATAAATCAATATAGTATCGGGCGATCCGGTAAACTGGTATTTAGTTCCTGTAAGCGTTAATCCTGCATTTTTTGTAGCTCTTAATATACTTTTAATTGAAGGTAATGAAAGTGGTTTAGTATTACTAACAAATCCACTTTCCCCCCAAAGAAATCCCTTATTTACATAAAGCACATCACTGTTTTGCCTTTGTGTAATTATTATTTTCCCATTAGCCACATGATCCTTAACAACATGGGGATAATAATAATTACCTCCGGCTATTGTTTCGTATTTACTCCATGTTGTGCCTAAATCATTACTTATCCAATGTTCAAAAACAACTGAATACGGATCGTCAATGCCATAATTATTTGCATATAAATGGAATACATCACTCTCAACATCAAATGCAGTAACGATAGCTGTATTAAATTCGCCACTTATAGCTAAATCTACCATTACCCATGCCGTCCCGTTATGTTTCAATACAACTTGCTCAAGACTTGTATAATCTAATTCAACTGTACTTCTCGGAAATATAATATATGGTTTATTTGTTGAATCATGATTTATTTGTGCAAAGGGACAATAATAATCTCCCGAATCATAAGCCTTACAGTTATTTCCTGCCAAAATAATAGGTGTCGGCTGAACGTCTGAAGTAATATTAACCCAATTAGTGCCATTAAAGAATATATAATATACATTTAATCTTGTTGCAGCTTGTGTATTATTTCCGAATCCAACAGCATGAATAGTATCACCAACTCCTTTTCGAAACATCCAATATGCAATATCTTCAGATACTACTGTCGCTGCACTCCAATTATCTCCTCCGTCAGCACTTGTTTTATATCCCCAATCACAAGACGCACCTCCTAAAATTCGATAAAAAAGATATATCGTTCCGTCTGAAAATTCTATAAGTTGAGGGTAAGTACAAACCTCTGCCCCTGGTGTCGGAGTTGTCATTGGGGTCCATGCTGTTATATCTTCTGGATTCGTGGATTTTGAATATTTAAGTTCAGAATTATGACTATCCCATACACAATGTATATAACCGGAACTATCAATTAAAATAGATGGTTGCCCATGATCATCTGTCAAAACAGCACCACCAATAATAACCCGATTGCTCCAAGCACCAGTAGCATGAGTATAAGTTATTATATAAGGTTTATCAGAAAGAGCATTGTAAACTATATATGTTTTGCCATTGAAATATTGTGATGCGGCGTAACCCAATGGCTGGTACGCTTTATCCCCAAGCACATCATCAAAATAATTATCAACTGAAGCAGGATCAAAATTCCATCCATCAATCATTGCACTATTAAAGGTTATAGCTGTCGTGGTGATTCCGGTACTTTCTGTTGCTCCCATATAGGAAACAATCTTAATAGTGTAAAGAGTGGCATTAGTCAGTCCTGTAATTTCCTTAAAACCTATTCCATAAAGCACAGTTGAATTATAAGTATAGTTAGCACCCCCGTCTGTAGAAAGATAAATCTTAACTCCATCCGTACCGGGAGCATCAACCCATGTAATATTTATTTGCGTTTCACTTATAGTTATTGCAACAAGTCCTGATGGTGCTGCAACTACCGCTCCTCCTCCTTTATTAAACGGTATTCCAAGTCCTATTCCTAACATATCATTGAGTTGTTAATCGTTTTCCATCTAATCCAAATAACTGTTTTCCATTCTCATCGAAAAGATAAGTAAAGGAAATCATTGTAAACTGAACTGTCGCTCCATAAGATGTTCCTATGCCATTTGTAGCATAAGCTCTTACAAAATATGTCTGCCCTGCAGTAAGTCCCGGCATTGAACTTACAAATGCACCCTCCCCACTACCGTCTATTGTAAAATCATCCAAGAGAGAAGGATTGCCTGTTGTATTCCAACACACACCTCTTGATGTTACTGCATCATCACCATCCCATGTGACATTACCTCCACCGGAAGCACTTAATGTCGCAAAACTAACTATAACACCTGAAGTTGTAATATTCGGTAAAGCGGGAGGAGGAGGTTCTTCTTCCGCATCGTATTCGTAAGCACCTATATCGGGAGTAGCATCCCTGAGAAACCAATCATAATCATAGTTAATACCCACTCCCAAAGCTATATCTCTGGCAGGAGATATGTCGGTTAAATGATAATCCGTTGCACTTGTAAACTCAGGATCATCTGATATTGAATGACTATCCTGTCCTGTAGATGTATTCCACTGTGCCAGAGTAGTATAATTTATGTACCCGGATAAAATGGCCACTTTTGAGACATTGTAAAGATTATAATCCCATGCGATTACAGCAACGGCAGCAGGATACACATATAATGCTTGGTTTAATGCCCCAGAAAAGATGTTGTTTCTTATATAACAATTTGTGGTCGTAGCATCAAACAAACTTGCATACACATCAAACCCCATTACATTGCCCGTTTTCTGAGTATGAGAATATCCATAACCCGAACTTACACAAGTGTTATTTTCAAAATAAACTCCATTAACTGTTCCAGTAGTATTCCAATACCAAAACTCAAAACCTGTATCACATTTATAGGTTATATTATTCCTTATCCGGCAATTAGATACAGCAACCGACCCATTCATATATTGCGATGTAATGCCCGAATCAAAACATTGAACCACGTAATTATTCTCGATTAAACAATTATTATGACTGCACCAAAATTCTATTCCATTGCCTAATCTTGTTGTTTTATCATCATCATGTTGTGTTTTTGTACCACCTATGAATGATATATCGCAATTACGAATAGTTATATTGCTTGTTGGATCAGCAACTGTACCACTTCCAGCTATTGCATGTCTCCCAAAATATCTAATATCTAATCCATCAATGGTTATATAATCAAGAGGGCCTATGTATATACACGTCAAATCAAGTGCAACTTCAATATTTGAATAATACGTAGCAGGATTACCCACAGAATATAAAGTAATCCAATGATTCGTTACATCCCATGACCATTTCCCTTGCGCATCAGGTGTAGTAAAAACCCTGAATCCGCAACTGGCTTCATTATTAAAAATTAAATTGCCAGGGCCATAAATAGTACTATTAAAAGTAGCATCTGAATTTCTCCATAAATTACTTCCCTGATCAATCCAATCACTTGTTGATGTTTCCTGCTTACTTCCTAATATTAAAGGTTTTGCACCAGTATCATAAGATATATAAGTAACATCTCCTGCTGCCGTACCAGCCCTTGCAGTAAGTCCTTTTTGCTCTCTCCATACTGATCCACATTTGAAATAAACATTATCACCATGAGCCAGAACAGTAGCATTAACTTTTGTTATTGTTGCCCATGCATTAGCATCATCAGCACCGGAAGCAAGATCATTACCCCCATTTTTTACGTAGTAGTCAGTTCCAAAAACCGAAAAGGAAACAAACCAAAGTAAAATTAAAAGTTTCTTCATTTTTTCTTACGTCTTATGTAACCCATAAAGAATATTAGATTAAGTATTACCCAGCCACCCCTGACGGATGTCTTTGCAATATATAGTTTACCTGCTGATGTGTCAAGAAAGAACTGCCCTACCTGATCTGGCACTTGATAATTTGATGTATCTCCTGCTGCACTTCGCATTAATACTGATCTATCAGAATGTTTAACATAATGAGTAATTGTATCAGCTCCATCATACATTGCTGCTTGAGTACCCACATAACCAATACTGTCTATTCCAATGATAGTATTACTGGCAGCATTACCAACCTTTAAAATATCAGTTGTTATTCCATTCACAAAAGTAGGTGCGCTTATATCAGCTTTTGTTTTTAAAAACTCAGAAGGATTATTACGAAATTGCTCGATCCATAAATCTGATGTTTTTCTGTATTTTAGATTAATTACATCCTTTTCTCCTAAAATAATCGAATCCGTTTGTAAATATAATCCTGTACCATTTCTTAGTGTCAATGAATGTGTATTACTATTGATGATCGCTATTTCCTGTCCATCATAGCCGTCAGCAATCTGTGGGTCAGCAGTGATTCTCATATCACTTTCAAAATATGTGTAAATGTTTCTTCGCAGCATAGTTGCTGTTATTCCGGCCCCGACCGTAGGTAACGTGACTACAAATGGATAACCATCTCCCCTGTGTATAATACTTGCTCCCTCACAGTTTTGATAACGAGTTGCAAATGCCACACCTGTTGTAGTCGAACTATTTACCGTTGCTGTATAATTTAAACAAGACCCCCCATCAAAATGATAAATAGGTTCTGATCCTGTAAGATTAAATGCATTCCTTCCCCCCAATACGAAATCAGGGAAAACAGCAGCAGATGTACTTCCATCAGCAAGCCTAACTCTAATCGCTGCTTCGGTATCATCAGTAATATTATTTTTGTTAAAATTAATATAATTATCATCAATTACCAATCCGAAGAAATACTGATAAACAGGGCCAACAGCGTTATAATAACCCTCTGCTAATATTATACCTTGTTCATCTGAATCGAAATAATTATCCTTGATTAATATATTATCTGCTGTTATAGTTGTATTAGGTATATCTCTTGCGCCAATGTATATAGATTGTTCCTCATTGCCACCGAAATTATTACCGGCAATAAGAATATTTGAACCAAAGATATTTACCCCCACTGTATGAGAAAAGGTAATGGTGTTATTGATTACCTTGAAATCATTTATCTGTGCAGCAGATGTCCCTCTTCCATAAACACCTCCATGACATTTTTCAAACCAACACTTTTCAATTGTATATAATCCTGAATGAGAATTATCATCAACTTTAAACGCATAATTCCCCGTTCCTAAAAAATACAAGTTTTCAAACTTCATCTGCGTGACTCCTGATGCTACTATTCCATACTGATTATGTTTTGTTGTATCTCCTCGAAAATGAATATTACTAATTTTTAAAGGCAATCCCCAACCAGTAGATGAATGATCAATAACGAGCATAGGTACATCAGCAGTACTTTCTATCTGTGTGCCTTGCCCATCTGTATATGATGATCCTGCACCTTCCAAACTCGTACTTTCAGTTATTGATAGACTTCCCGATATTATAAACCTACCAAGAGGAAATACCACTGTTGCATCATGCGCCGCATCAATAGCAGCCTGTATTGCGGCTAAATCATCTGTTACCCCATCGCCAACAGCACCATAATCTTCTGCATAAAATATTCCTGTTTGTGTGTGAAGTGAATCGGCAAAATCAGCGCTATTGAGTTTTGTATTTAATTGCGTTTGTATATTACTTGTCGCTGTATTAAGATAATTAAATTGCGCTCCTGTGGTTGTTACTGAGGTTATTCCAAGATAAAATGGTGTCGGGAAAGTTAAAACTCCTGTTATTGTCGGAGAAGTAAACATTGTCGCCTTACTCTCATTTGTGACATTATTGAGATACTGAAAGATATTTAATTTAGATATCTTCCTGGTATTGCCACTTTGTACCAAGATAAACCAGTCAGCATTATTTATGCTTGTGGTTGTCGGCAAATCCGATATTTTTATTTGTGCAACAGATATAATCGATATCAATATTGCAACCCCAAACAACATTATTTTTTTCATATTCCTTCAATTATAATTATAGCTTCTCCTGTCTCAGTAGTTATTGCAATCTCTCCCAGATCACCCTCGGTAACAAGAACATTAACAGGTATTATTTCCGGTTCATCAGCGACAATATCAGTACTTATCCTTACTCTTCCTATGCCTACCCTAAACGCCATAACCTACGTAGATAACCTCTGCCATAGATCGCTGTCCTCCTGCTTCCAGCTCATGGAATATCTTTCTGCAAACCTCAGGATCAATAAATATATTAGATGCAGTAAAGGTCTTCTCAATAGCCTCTCCGTCCGATTTATTATTTATCGGACAATATTTAAGATAACCTGTCGTCTCAGCACGAATAAAAAAACCTGCTTCATCGACAAAATCACCATCATCATTAAAGTTCATCGCCGGTGTTTGATTTACAAAATCAACCGCGATTACCCTTTGAATATCGAACATTGCTGTGTTTGGCGCTCCCATAATTTTAATCTCCTATTACTTTAAATATACCTCTGTTGTCTTTACAATGTCTCCCCGCGCATCTTGATGAATTTGCCCACAAGGGATACAATAAATAATTTCTGTTTAAATATAAAACTACTTCACACATGATAGCATCAGCTGTCAAGCGTGAAGCCGTCTCCATGCGCTGTACAACCTTATCCGTCACAGGTGTTGAGAAGTCACTTTCCTTAACTACTATCCCGGCTGCGGTGTAATTATATGAAGTGAGATTTGTAAACCTTCCGAATGCATAGTAAATAATGGCTGCCTTAAGACCCTGAAACATATAAGTATTTGTAAGATATACATATGTCCCACCATCGAGTAGTATTTCATTGTCTGCAGTGAGTGTACCTGCTGCAAACTGCGTTGCCAGTTCGTCAAGCAGAGCATCCCCGATCTGAATCTTAACATCCAATAGTTGAGCCTCGGAAACAAACTGAAGCCATGATATGGAGTTCTTTACGCTATCGGCAACATATTTGTATCCATCCAAATCCGTTTTAGTTACTAAGGCTGTCATATAGCTGGTGTTTGTGTTACTGGTGTTACGTAGGTCTTCGGAAGTATTGAGAAGTCTGTAAACTGAACCGGGTAATCTTGAAATAGGTCCATGAATACACTTTCAATATCATCCCTTTCATCAGAAGTGACAGAATTCATAAAGTCATAAGCATTTGTCATAAGATCAGCACCAAAACCGGCACCAATATCCACACCTCGCAAGATTGGAGGTACTTTAAACATACGTCCTATGTTCTCCTGAACGGTTTTCTCTGTTAGTTCAAACTGCCTATCGTAGTTCTTTGCTGTGAAATCAATGAATTCCGGCTTCTCTTCATCTGAATCAACATCGACAACCCAAATCTTTGAGGTATTCATATCCCCCTGCATGCGCAGTATCTCATGTCGGCTATCAGCTTGATCTTCGTTATACCTGTCATTAGGGTCTATACCTCCATTATTAAGCAGTCGGGGCTTGATGCCTTTTCTCACCAGTACCCCGGAGGGAAGAAAATTAAACTTAGCGTTTCTATGCTTAACCGTAGAAACACTTTCCTCAGTAAGCATATCGGTTATGATAGGATCAAACGGACAGACAGGATATTCAAAGTCACCGTCATCTGTGTAATAGTAAATCTGTCCCAGGTAATTCTCCGGACCTCCCGCATCTACTATCTCTTGTGGTACTTTTAAAGGGTCGAACCTATTGATGAACATGACATCCCGGAGATCAAACGTGATACCCCTCAGATTGGTCCAGTCAGAATAAACAGCTATACGTCCTGTGTAAGACTTGTCGCTATCAATTTGAATACGACAATGCTCAAAAGGAATGTTGTAATAAGCAAAAGGAGTAGCATTAAAGTCATACTTAACCAGGCAGGCAAATCCATTAAAGCTCTTTAGGTCTTTAGCGAACTTACTCAATAGCGAATTTACTCTTTCACCGCGATCATTGATTACGGTATCACCAAAGGCTTCGTCAGTAAACCCTGCACCACGGACAAACTTAACGTATGTATCAAAGCATGTCTTCCCTGTGCCGGAGCTGGCAATTATCTCTAATATCTTCTGTGGATAGTCGTTGCCGTCCCCGTATCCCTTTATCTGTTTACTTCTGAGATATTGGTTCCGCTCGACCCTCGGAGTTGTTTTGGTAGCGGAAACTTTCATTATTTTCTACGTTTAGTGGCAACAACTTTTTTTTTCACTATTTGTACTGGTTTTACTTCCGGAGTTACTACTTCGGCCGGAGGGGCAAGTACTGCATTAACAAAGTCATTGGCTACCTTCGGGACTTCTTTCTCCGGAGGTATAATGATTGTTGGACCCTGAGGCCGTGGTGCGGTGACTGTATTTGATCCAGTTTGTCCAGGCATCACAGCGAAAAACCTTGCGCAGCTGGGATCCCTCTTTAGGTGAAACTGTGCCAGCTCATCAGTGAGATTAGCGTTCGTGCATGTCTTTGATGCATCAGAAAACGCTTGCAGTAATACACCTGCTTTTAAAACATAATTACATTGTGCCATATTAAGGGTTTTAAATTTGAAAATCATATAAAATAGAGGGACTATAAAAGCCCCTCTTTATATTAATCCGGGCAGCAAGGAGCCAATAGACTCGCAAGGGCTGCACGCGTGAGAGCAAGTGTACCACCTACAAAATATGTCCGTGGTAATTGTGATTCTTTCATGGTGTCCGAACAGCCAGCGGTCAATACATAACCGCCCAGCATCTCAGCATCATTAACATCTCTTACAACTGCATTGATCTCGATACCAAAATCCCATCCAAGGACTTCAAACACAGTCCTTCCGGCAACTTCCCCGGCTGTCGGGGTAAGATCCTTATTGTAGTTGTTCTCAATGATGACCATGAAACGGCTGTCTTTAGCATTCTCGATCCATAGCTTATCTTCAGGGGTGTTGTCAAATATCCTGAAAACCAGACCATGCTCCCAGTTTTTTTGGTACTTCGTCTTAACCATTGCGATAGTATGCTCGTTCGAGAAGTTATACCCCTCCAGACAATACGCGTAGCACGCCGGGGAGGTAGTCGTCAAAACAAGCTGCGTAAGCAACAGCGAATTTGAAGAATCGAAAGTACTTAAGTCCTTATCGACACAATCATAATTGATAAAATATATCTTATCCTTAATCCCTGGCACGAGGTTCGCACAGTTCTTAAGGATACATGCGACTATTGCATTACATCCTACTGTCATATCCGTATGTATTAAGTTCCAACCTGTACTAACCGGTCATCGATGATCTTTGCATCAAATGCATCTCTCGCCTCGATACGATTGATGCGGCTCCTTTGATCGTAAAATGAATTGATGTTATCAAAGAGTCCGTTGCATTCCATTCCGATTTGCAGATTTGAAACGGTTGAATAAACTATCCTGTGAGGATTATTATAAGACGTGCCGTTATTCTCGTAAGCACGTATCCACTGATCCCATAATGGAATCGAAACGATCTTAATACCGTCCCATGTAGCAAACTCAAGACCATTTATCATCAATGTGTAGTCCTGGAATACTGTTCCCAATGCCTGAAGCTGTCTGCGGATACGGTCCATTACTGATTTAGTAACAAGTATGATCCTGTCGGGCTGTGCTGCCAGCTCGGGAAGTGCTGCATCGATAACCGTATTAAGTGCGGTGTAAGTCAGTAAAGGAGTCGCGACTGTTCCCTGGAGTGCATATGTGACTTGTGTGTTACCTGGTATGGCTGTTAACCTGTCGGTGTCAGCAGCATAAATAACTGCCAGCTGATGGAAGAAACCATCTATGATATTGAAAAATCCAACATCATAACCATTAGTTATTACACCTCCGGCATTGACATTGGCGGCAGTGACATCCCCAAACCATGCATGACGAAGGAGCATCTTTTCAATGTCTTTTGTTAGTATGTCGAGTATAAATGCGAATACCTCTGTATTAGTAAGGTCAAAAGCCTGAACACCGCAACGGGTAGCAAGTTTCATGAGAGTGTCATCGAGTTCGTTTTTACACATATCGATTATGATCTCAATCACCTTAGGCTCCCATGTCTTTTGTATGGCTGTAAGCTCGTAACACTGAGCCTCAGGGTTACAGTTCTGACCTGCCTTACCTACCAGTCCAAAGGTACCAGGTATGATACCGATATGACGGTCATTTTTTATTCCTGTCACAAGCGTATGGAACGCTGACAGTGCCGGGGCTTCGAGAACGGCAGTTACGACGAGTTCATTCAGAGAGCGAAGTTCATCGGCTGTGAATGTAAGTGCGTCCAAATTGATTGTGCTATTGCACGCTGGGCTTGTTGCTGACATAATTATTTTATTTTATTTGTTTGAATTTCTTTTACCCTGTCCAGGTCAACCCTGCCGACCTTATTAACGGTTGCAAATTTAGTTCTTGCTTCGGGCTTCCATGAATTTTTTAAGTTGGTCAAGTCTGTGACCAATGCCATCGCGGTTGCTTTCATGGCTGCAGCTTCTTCTTTAACTTTTTCGGCTTCTGCCTTTACATCTTCACTCGCGGCAATCTGTGCCTCAAGTGCTGCAATCTTCTCATTAGCCAGATCCAGCTCTGATTTGTCAGGTTCCTTAACCTCAGTAACTTCACCACCGGCAATAGTTACGGTCTTACCATCAGCCATCGTAAATGAGCCATCCGGGGTAGCCTTGTCGCCAACGGCTGGCGCGCCTGATTCTTTTTCAAGATTAAACTCTTTCCCGTCCTTATCCTTAAGGGTCTGGTCAGAGATTCTCGATAGTCCGAGGGCTGTTATCGCTTTGTTGACGGCAGCCTCGACTTTGTCCATAAATGATTTGTCGTCCATCTTTATTAATTTAATTGGTTTCATAAAAGCATATGCCGTTATCGGCTCAAGTATTTTAGTTGCGAATCCTAGGGAGAGCATATCTTCAGCAGATAGCTTAGTGTCTTCCTTCATGTATTCCGCGAGTTTTGTTTCATCCGCCCCGGTTGTCCTGACATAGAAATCAAGTATCTTAGCCTCTTCCTGTCTTAGTGATTCAGCAATCAACTCAAGATCCCCTGCCTCGTACTTACCGGCCATAGTGTACTCAGGTATATAAGGATTGTGAATAAGACCATCAGCATTCTTCATGAACTCACGTTCTGTTCCGGCAAGGAAAACAATGGTAGCAATGGAGTAAACTTTACCCTCACCTATTGTCTTTATCTTTTTTCCTGAATTGACAAGTAAGTCATGTATAGCCCAGCCTTCCTGAACATCACCACCGCGCGAATTGATCCTTACGGTGATCGCTGTTGCATCTTTGTTCTCATCGAGAAAGTCAGATACAATCTTTGCGGAGATAGTGTCATCAGTAACATCAAACATCTCCATCATCTTATCCGGTTCCCCGATATCTCCATATATTTTAAGTACTGCTTCCATCATAATCCTACTGTTGTACAATAACCAAGTTCACTGGTATCGCATTCCAAAACTTTACAATATGGGTAATCTGATGTTGATTGCGGATAGTCATAATCATGTATCGCGTATAAAACATCATCCATATATGCCCACCATGCACAAACTCCTAATGAATCTTCCATATCATTGCTTTTTTGTAAAATTACACCTATCGTATAGATAATCATATAACATTAATTTGTTATATCTTTCAAGATCCCATCACCAAAAACAACTAATTTACATCCCTCTCTTTCCAGTGCCACAGCCAGATTCTTAAAATGTATCTTTATCTTATCACATATCTTCGCAGTAAGATTAGGATGATCAACCAGATCCACACCATAAACATGAATCTCTGTTGCACGGTAATGCTTATATGCTACCTGACAAGCCACAAACGGCGAACAGTACGATTTATATATCTGTGGTATCTCTAACTTAACTTCATGCTCCGGGTAGTATGTGGTAAGATCCAGCTTCTGAAAGCCCGGCATACAAGACCAATTTGCTACCTGCGAATAGAATACTTTCGGTTTGCTGTTTTCGATAGTTACTAAGCGTTCACCTTTAAAAATACTAATCCTATCCAGGCAGACTATGACGTCAGTTTGATGATATTTCCATATATCATTTACGCCAATAGACCAAGTATATTCCGAAGGATTGAATAGACTAAGCGAAGGACCAAGCCCCAGCACTGCTACCGGTCCCATTTCTGTTCTATCTCAATAAGTCCCTTACGCCTGCGGTCACTCCTGGTACCTGCTGCATCATGTCGAATCAGTAACCCTCCAGGCTCCCCTTCACGGTTGACAATAGACAGTCCGGGATATTCAATAAGTATCTTGTCAGACAAGCCACGTCGTTTGATCTCGTTCATTGCCTTAAAACAGGGAGCGCCGTGGTGTGTGTATTGAGGAAACTTATAATAGTTAGCAACATTTATAATCTGAAAAAATGGATGCAGGTATTTTGTTGCCTCATCTCTCCACTGCTGGGAATGGTTGTGTTTACCAAATCCCCGGTTATCAACATAATCAAATGCACCTACCCCGTAAGTATCTTCATTCATCATGTAAATCATGTCAGCTACCGGACTCTGAAGCATCTCAATATCAGAATCAAATATTAAAGCATACTTAGTCTCAACCATATTAATACCGGCATGCATCCCCCTACCATGACCTATGTTATATCTATATACCCCGACAGTCGTTATGTGCGAAGCAAGTGAGCAGACATACGAATAACAGGGATCATTAATATAAGACCCATCAATAATGATTATCTGCATATCAGGATGAAATTTTCTTACTGATTCATATGCCTTCTGTATCAGGTCTTTTGTATTTGAACAAACAACAACGCCGGTTATATTCATCTGTTTATTATATTAAGATCAGCTCTGCGCAAGTCACCACCGTAGAACCTTTCATATAATGAAGCATCATCTTTCCCAATCAGCGATTGTAAAACATGCAGGTTAAAATCCTGTCGCATATTCATTGCCCTGCCATGTCCCGCGCCAATACCCGCACGTCCCGGGAGACCCTTAATGCCTATCGATAGATGATTCTCATAAAACAGATTTACCCCTTGCTTATTGGCCAGCATGAATAAATGAGCATCAATGAATTTTGTCGGGAAGCACTCACGAAACATAGGAACACATTCTGACGTAAAAGCTACCTGAAACAGACTTGCATGACAGTTGTTCCTATTATTAAAATGCCTGCGAAAATAAACATTGTAATAAATAGTATCTATCTCTCCAATAAGTCTGAAGCCATTAATACGAAGCATCATGCGGTCCAGGTAAATAGGTCCGTAATAATCATCATCCTCAATTATAAATATGGCCTCAATATCTTCCTCCCGGTAATTTTTCATAATAGTGTTAATACCTACCGATAGGTTTCTCCCTTGTGTGTTATACTGAGGACTCCACAGCGGCAAGGGGTGTTCCTTTATTATTGTCCATCCTTCTCGAAAGTCATCCGGGATAACATCAGTTGTCAGTGGCAGGCAGTCATCAATAATTATCCATACCACTTTACCAGTGTAAGTTTGCCGTTTCATAAATCCAGCACAAAGGTTTATCTGTGCTTGCCTGCTGCCTGTCGGTGTTATTAGAAATATCATTGCCAAGTATATATTACGTTATTTTCTCCCGTTAGCGGTTTCTCTGGAATAAACTTACCTCCCGGATTTAATGCATGTATCTCATCTTTGCTCATTGCCCCGTCACTACGTTGACCCAAAAAATTACAAGTTATATATCCGCGTAAAGATTTTTTGATTATCTTTTCAGCGTAGATATTTTGGTAACTACGATCAATTTCTGTGAAAGCATAGTTACTTATGCATAGATCATACTGCTCGTCCAACGTAGTTTTAATATTAGTAATCCCAAAGGCATGAAGATATTTCTCAGCAAGTACCAATACATCGGGCAAGTCAACAAGAGTATATGATTGCCATTCTACGATATCGTTTATGATCTTACATTGACCACCATAACCAACCCCAATCTCTACTATCTTCATAGTGTCAAGCCTGCCGAATATATTCATCAGATCAGCAAGTACTTTAATATATCTCAACGTAGTTGGAGAAATCTCAATTTCAATCTCCTTCGTATGATATGTTCTCGGATTACCTACGTGGTCATTTGTTGCAAATTTATTGATATATCGCAATAAATATGGAAAGTCTCTACCAATTTCAGTCAGATATTCCAGCCCCTGAAGGAAAGATACATGCTCAAGGATAGGAGTATAGTCCTGATGACGTTTAAAATTCTTAAATACATCCTCATTTACCACCGCTTTGCGGCATACATTTAAATAAGCATTGTAATCTATCATAATATTATCCAGTTTTTACAGTAAACATCCTTCCAATCATCAGTAACAGCAGGCCCAAACCACTTTTCAGGTGCATATACTATCTTATTTACATTAGTATTCAGGTAAGCACCCCACCAACTAAATGATGAATTGGCAATTATATGATGCTCACATTTTGACATAGTATATAAATCTTCCCAATCTTCTTGTCTTTCAGCAAAAACTAACCGGGGATCCTTTAAGTTTCCCTTGCACCAAGCTATGTCATCAGAGAAAACAAGAATGCAATCAATCCGCGCCTTGCTATCAAGATCAGATAATGCCCTTGTGTAGTAATCCATCGGAAGTACCGGAAGAAATTGAGCCGTATATGGATCAAGATAATCACCCCTTCTAATATGAAGCGAAACGCAATCATTAAATTCGTATTTTCTTACTGCCTTATTGCCAAATAATTCAACGATCTCTTCCTTGTGGTTTGCGAAATACTTCTCACTCTGGAAGAATCCCTGGAGGACCATTCTTTCACGATATGGAATAGGATCAAAATTAAAACGTGGCTCCATGTATCTTATCTGCTCATAGTCTGATCGCTCAACCATGTTATCAGGTAGTTCCTTTAGGTTACGAAATACATTCGTAGTATAGTATCTTGATCCGTGACCCTGATTGATATTTGGGTTGTCCATAAAGAATGAACACTCATCATTATTGTCCAGTGCCAGCGAGTAAGCTGCTGCTATCTGAAACATCTGATTCCCTAATCCACCTTTTAAGTGCGTTGTTATCATATCGTTGCTGTTAATATATCATCGGCCTGAAAGCCATACTCATACGAGAATTTATAATCCTTATTGATCTTTAATATCTCTGATTTAATAATCTCAATATCAAAACCAAACATCCCAAAACAACGAATATCATCTATCAAAATAGTATGAGTCTTAATAGGATGATTGCTTATTATTCTCAATTCACTTATCAGCGGTGACTTGTTTTTTTCTACTGGTTTTGATTCGTGAGCATCCAACCAGAACGTGGTAGGCTCTTTTATCATTGTCAGTAGATCCCCAAGAACCTTACTTGAATCACCATGTATAAGATGAACATTATCACAATTCTTGAATCGATCTACACAACGATTATATAACGTTTTTGATAATTCAATCGAGAATACTGTCTTAAACCCGGCATCTAAGGCATGTTGTATGCCATCACCTACTAACGCACCTGTCTCAATAAAAATATTATTAAGATACTTTTGAAATACTTCTTTTCCTGTTGGCATTACCTGGGATGTGAGTTAAATATATTTTGAACATTATTTATATATGGCTCGTAGTCATTTACTTTCATCTCAATATCTGAGTATGTCACGCTCTGAGTTGCACATATCGGATCAGTGATAAAGCAATTAAATCGTTCCTGTATCTCGACCACATAAAATACATCTATCACCGGCCGATGATCCGTCCCTTCGCAGCTTTTAAAAAATCTTTTATGATTCGTAAGAATATAATCATATACTCTCTGAGAATTAAATATACAAGCATGAGCGCAGTAAGCGCCTTTCATCCTGAAAAGATTATTTGAATACCTCTCTACTGATCTGACATTAGTAGCTCCCAACCAGAGCATATCCCAATCCGCAGGCAGTTGCGACATTGCCATCTCAACCATGCTCCACGGTTGCAATAGAACACAATCATCTTCAAATATCACAAATGGGAATTCTGTTTGTTCTCGTATAGCCTGAAGATGTGAAGCGGTACAACCAAACCACCCGGGATCAGTCTTTATAGCATTGAACCTTTTTACTTCAAAAGGAAAGTTATTCTTACGAAAGTCAACCATCCGCTTTGGACGGCTTTCAAGATTGATTACTGTTGCCTTCATACGCCACCCCTTCCTAATCTGTGAAGTGTACCTCCCCAATGGTGTTTAACATAATGAATACCGTTATACCAGTCATCGTTTTCATTCGGACCGCCAGAGAAGTCATCATGTACCCACTGCTCATCTTGTATTATCATTATGCCCCTTTCGTGCATATAACGCATTGGGGCCATCATTGGCGATTGATAAAGGGAAGGTAAAGGATATTGTAAAGCTATGTTACGATTGATAAGCGCGCATGCAGGGTGAAGATAATTAATCCCTTCGGTGTCATTGTCTTTTCTGTTACCCATATACACAGCTCCTATACCATAACAATCAGGTCTTAGTTTACTCTGTAAGTCTTCAATGAATCCTCCGTTATGAATGATGAGATCATCATCCAGAAGCATTATCTGATCTGTCTCAATATTCTGAATGCCATATGCCATACCCGGGCCATGATGTATGTTATAATCAAAGTGAAAGATTGACACTTTGTATTTATCTGCATATCCTTTTATCTGTTCAAAATGAGCTTGGTCTGATCCGTCAACTACCCAGCAAGGAAGGTCATAGAATCTTCTGAATCCTGAAAGCAACCTATCGAGAAGATCAGGAGTGTTGTAATGTACTGTGAGGACTGTAATCATAATATAATAATATCCGTTGCGTGACAAACATAATACTGAGGTGTTAATATCTTAATGCAATTTTCTAAAGGTAATAAATACTTCTTAATCAGATACCAGTCATGGCCATACTTATTGCCCCATTTTACATTTACATCCCTGCGGTGTGCTATTGAGCTGGTGCCTATCTTACATATTTCCGGTGTAACTTCCCTCACATTTATAATTATTCCATCGACAAGATAGTCATCGTAATAAATCCAGTCGTATTTTTCAGTATCAAAATTATCATTTATTATCGTGAGATGATCCTTTCCGATCTGATCATCATGGTCCAGGTAACATATGATATCACCTTTCGCCATACGTAACCCTGTCTGTCGTACTTTACCTGAATAAGAGGGTTGCTTTTCAATGTACTTAAATCTGAAACGAGGATCATACTCATATGACTCCTTAAATATCTCTTCAGCTCTACGGTTTCCGTCTGATACAATTATAAGTTCTGCATCCCTAAAGTTCTGATTTCCAAATGAATCGCACGCTCTGCGAAATTTATACTCTGCATTAGGCGCGCTTGTTATGACAAATTGATCTGTATCTGGTTCCGGGACTGTCTGGTAAGGATCCAGACAAACAGGCATAATAACTGATATCCTCATACTTCTTTCTCCATGTTTTTAATGATTCGTAAAATTGTAACATCATGTAGCCGGTAATCCTCTGATATAAACCCGACAGCCATATATTTTTTATAACCTTGTTTCCTGTAATAATCATACCTGCAGTATAGTTCAAAATGTCTGATGATCGATGCTGGTAATATACCAAGCTTTACTTGTTCTCGAATCCCTGCCGGGGTTAAAATATTTGTATTTATATATTCAAACTTGGTCATATGTTAGCTCGTACCTCCACTTTATTTTTAGCTGCTATCCTTGCATTTATGTCCTCCACGGTAACTATCGGTGCTGGCATCTTTGCGAAGGCTGCCGCAATATCTGCTGCTGTTAACATATTATCCTGTGGTGCTGCATTAAGTTGTGTCTGTGTTAACTGAGGTTGTGTGACAAATGATGGTGCCACCTGTGATGCGAATGTCCTCTGTGCTGCCGGGGAAGATGATATTGATGTTGACATACCTCTGCCTGAATCACCTGGTAATCCAGATTTAACCTCCATTATTTTTTTCACATTAGCCAGTCCCGTTAATATAGTTGCTGCCATTGCTATATAACTAAACGGGGGAGGATATGTTGCCAGTGCTTTTGTTGCTGCTGCATATGTTGATATGGTTGCCTGTGCCACAGCTGCGGCCTTGCCTATCGCTGTCTGTTCGCCAAAGATAGCAGCAATCGATCCGGCAGCATCAGCCATTATCATCTGTTTACCTTCTGCTGTTAATTCTGCTAACTGTATCTCAGCTTTTGCATATTTCTTTTGAACCTGGAGAACACCTTCGCCAATGTCTTCAGCCGCTTTTATCTCTTCATATTTCTTCTCATTCACTAACTCCTTAAGAGTCATGATCTGCTCTGTCGTTCTGTCTTTTAATGCTTGTAATTCCTGATCTGCCAGTTCCTTTGCAGCCGTAACATCAAACCCGGATAACTTACTTATGTTTCGCTTCTGCTCTTCAAAGAATCTTGTCTCAGCATCGAATATCTTTGCGTAATATCCCTCCAATTCTTTAAATTTTTCCTCATTATTATCCCTTACTAACTGTAATTCTCTGCTTGCATTAGCCTGTTGTGCATCGGTCATCCTTAAAAATCCGAGAATATCCTCACGTCTTAATCCATTCTTACCGGCCAAATAATCAGCTTCTGTATTAAGTTTATCATTGGCAAATTTCTTTTGCATTTCAACCTCTTCAAGACCTATTGCCATAGCCTCAACGAGTGCTTTCCTTCTTTCTTCAGTTGACTTTGTTCTGTCCTGTGCTGTATATTCCAGCTTTGCAATCTTCAACCTGTTCTCTGCTGCCTGTGATACATAATTATTCTCAGAATCTTCTATCCTATCCAATGCATAAACGTAATCATATGCCGCTTTAGTTGCCTCTTTCAACTGATCCCCGATACCTGTAAATGCTTCCTTCATGTCTTCTCCAGCCTTCTTCCATTCCCCTTTGAATATATTTTGTATAGCACTTGTCACAGCGATTAACCTTTGCCTGAATACATCTAATATAGCTTTTAACTGCTCAAATCTGGCAGCTAATGCAGTGGCTCCGCTATCTGTTGACTTGAATGCCTTTACGAGTAGTGCTATTGCCCCGACTATTGCTGTGATGAGTAACACAATAGGATTGGCAAGTAGTACCTTAGTATATCTTGAAATAGCCGTAGCTGCCTGCCCAATCGGTCCCGGGATGGCAGCGAACTTAGCAGCCGATCCCTCAATGGCTTCACTGTAAAGACCAACTGAGGATCTCCCATCACTCTGTGCTTTATCGTATTGAATTATTGCATCCTTAGTAGCCTTGATCTTTTTTGTCTGCTCTACATATAAAGAGTTCAATCGCATCACTCCCTTTGCATCAGTTACGTATGCATTGCCCAACTTGCCTAATGCTTTCTGCTGTAAGCTCAGTACTTCACCCAGCTGCTTCCGACTTCCTGTCTCTGACTTTATTGCTGCCGTGAATACCTGAACTTCCTTTTGTGCATCCCTGTATGTTTTCTCTGCTGCTTTAAGTGCTGCATTATTCTTTTCAACCTCTTCACGCGGAGTGTCTTTCGACATCTGCATGTTGGCCAGCTTTAACTTATCAACTTCCTCTTTAGCCTTCGCGGCAGCCTTTGCATACTGGTCAAGATTACTCTCTACATTAACAAGATATTTCTTTTCTTCTGTCATAATTTTATCAAATCAATTGTGCAGAGTTTCCCTGGCACATAGTTATTAATCTTGTTAACATAAAAATAAGCCTTGTATTGACTTATGTAGATAGGGATATAATGCTTCAACCCTGCCACTTCAAACACTGGAAGATTAAACTTAACCCTCCGAAGGTTTGTCTTCGTGAGTAACCGGGATAGTGAGCTGTAATTGTATATCAGAGTTGAGAACGACACCTCAAGTGAGGATGCTTTCTTTGGACTTGTGATATCTGTCGCGGCTCCCGCGGCAACCGTTGCCCTTATGCCAAATGTCTTTTCATAGGCTGGTGCTGCAATGGAAGGAATATGATCAACATAAACAATCCGTGGATCAATAGTATCATTGGAATCATAAAGAGCGTCATCGATATTATAATTATTAAATGCAATTCTGGAAACATCAACAGAGAATTCAGCAGAGTCAAGTATATTTACCTCATCACACGTTGAAACAGGCAGCTCAACAACATCCTTCTCTGCAGGGAGTGTGTCATCATCAATCTGCATGGATCCCATACCTTGATCTTTAACAACATCCTCGGACTCTTTATATCTTAAATAATTATCTCTGGCATAATCACCATACTTAAATTCAACCTCATCCTCCCTCTCTGATAGGTACGCGGACCAGTCGCGGGCAATAGGTATGTTATCATAAAGCTCCCTGTAATTCCAGAATCTTATCTTACGATCCCTCGGTGTAACATCAGGAATAAGGCCAAACATATTACATACCATCTTTATAAAATCAACCTGAGTAAGTTCTGGAATATTTAAACGCGGAGTGACAGGCGATCCATATGCAATACCCAGCACTTGAATATCCATAATACCAACAGTATACTCAGTGCCTCCGAGCCAGTTACTTGTATATACACTTAGTTCTTCTCCAATAGCTGCAACAGTGTATTCTCCATCCCATACAAACGGCTGAACCAAATAATCCATGTTGCGTGTCATGGTAGCTGCATAAACATCATTTGAATAAATATAAACATTTGCAGGGGTGCTGGTTACGGCCCGGCACATAAATCTTATCTTATACGTTGCAAGATGAGAAGCACTATAATTACCTGAACTACCAAAGAAAGGGGTACCAACAACAGGCCACATATTAACCATCTTATTCGGTGATAATACGAAGTTCTTATATCCATACCAAAAACCCCAATACTTATAAAGAGATGTATCGATCATGCCTATCTTCTTATTTATTATCGGCATGTAAAGCTTATTAAACATCTCATTAGTGAGTATATTACCCTCACATATATACCCTGCATTGCTGATTATCTCATCCCATATAGCTTTTACTTTTATAAAAGGCCATATCCATCCGCCATACATCTCAACCCTATCTCCGTCGTCTGCTCCCGGTAATTGTGATATACCCCCGTCATCAGAAGGCTCACAAAGAGGGTAAACATAATCCAGATCAGCAGCATGTGTCCCGGCCATTGTGGCAACATTCCAGGTATGATTAGTGGAGGCCAAAGTGAGATTAGTTAATCGTAATGGCTCAATTGACTTAAAGAAGTTACTATTGCCTGACATGATCGAAACAAAATAATACTGATCTGTCACCTTGTCAAGTATCATTCGTCCTCCGGTTATCATCTCAACGCTGTCTTGTACCAGCCGGCAGGTTTGATTTTCATATGGGAATGAAGTGTTAATACCAACCTCCCCAGATAGTTCAAACAGGGCTTTCATAGCGCGTGTCTTACGTATCCTGAAAGCTGCTGTGAAATCTGACTGTCTGTCCTGCATCTCTGCAATATCATTGACCTGCTTATTAACCGGGATGACCTCGCTCTCATCAAGATCACAAAGCGTATCACCTAAATATAAAAGGATAGTTTTCTGTAACGTACTTGACGTGTATGGTATCTCTCTGCGGGTAATCTCAAAGTTAAAGATATAAGCGATTGTATCAGCGTTCTTGATAAGATGATCCCCGCGAGTTATCTCAACCTCGTACCACTTACCCCCCTCATATTGTTCTACTTTCTCAGCTATCAAAAGATTTGTGAATCCTCCGATATTAGCTGAAGTAATTCCATTAAGAGTGATATTATATGAGTATCCTGCTTTTAGCTTAGTAGGTCTTTCAATCTTTGAGATCACAGAAAACATCTTTGTCACTTGCGTATCCATTGACTCCGAGCGCATGATCAATTCATAGCCATTCTGAAAGTTAAAGTAATGCCAGCCATTGAACCACCAACGAAGATATACCCCCTCGTCGCATTCGTTAATCAATATGGTGATTGGACCTACTTTCATATCTTAAGCCATTGGTAAAATTTATTGTAGATCATTGACATCAGTATCCCTGCAGAACAGAAAAATAATAATTCAATGATATCAAATTGCTTTGTGATAATAAAATACCAAAAGCATGCCTGCCCGGTGAAGCACATAAAACAACCTCCCAGGGGCTTGTAAAGAAACAATGGTAGTCTGAATATTAACTTCTGATAAAAGTAAAACAGTTTACCCTCTTCCCCTAAAGCGCAGAACATAAAAGCAATCAATGATATTTTAATTATCTCAAACATCTCTTACTAATCTTATATATTGACCTAAACCTTTTGCTCTATCGGCAGAATAAAATCCGGCAAAATTATAAAGAAAATATCTTGATGCTACCTTTGCCGGATCGACTCCCTCGTCTGATCCAAGTAACATTGAACCATCCCCAATATTCAAAAAGGCACCGTCAGTGTCGCGTCTTACCCCACCTGGCAGTAATGTAAATCCAGTTACATTTGTAGCTCCTGTATTGGGAGAATTCCAATGTGTCGTTCCTGCCTCTTTTAAAGGACCACCCGATAAAGCTTCGACTACATTAATCTCATCCGAAAGAGTTTGGAAATCTATATGGGTAGGTACTCTCCATCCCGCTTCTTGCACCCCGCCTCTTTCCAGATAAGCGAACCCACTTACATTGCTTACTGCATACCAATTATATATAGCTCCATAAATGGCTTTATAAGTAGCCTCATCATTATCATAATAACACATCGCACCAATGACATCAGCAACCCAATCACCAGCATCTGTTATCACTGTTATTGGATCACCGTTAGCATACTTCGTTGGCCGATAGTTTTCAACTATCCATTCCTGCGCTCCTATTATAACTGAAGTATAGATATTCCCATCTATGTCTGTTAATATCGGAGAAGCAACTACATCTTTTATTAGTCTTACCGAAAACCAATTTGCTTTCGGAAGTGTGAACGCTCCTATTGCAGCGGAATTATAACCTATTTGGATTGCCCCGGCGCCCCATGAATTAATATCATCCACAGTCCAGAAATCCGTATAACTCTTAATCCCATAATATTCATCAACAGCATTTGCCCATCCTGATCCCAATGCTTTGAAGCCATAAGTATCTACGCCCCCTGTATTCGGATCACTCCAATGATCTGTACCCGCTTCTTTTAATCTTCCCCCTCCATTAGTTATATCACCAATAAAAGCAATCAACGTGTACCATTCTGCGCGCGTAGGAACGTGCCATCCGGGAGGTGCAAAGCCGACTGTTGTAATCTGATACCAAGTATAAAGACCTCCATAGATCGCTCTGTTTGCTTCGTTATTAGCATAAACCTTTGAATTCGGAAAGGTAGATGCAACATTCTTACAAGCCCATACCTGAGTACCAATTGTAATACCACAAGCATCAGGATCAGGAACAGGATCAACAACAGGTATTTCAGCGACCGGGGAATATCCTGTTAAGTATGATATTGCTTTACTGCCTATGATAGCCGTTATCTCTGCTTCATAACCATTGATCTTATTGTCGTATATCTTCATTGACCCTGGCTCAATCCTTACATTTGCCCAGCCATCGACAGTAAGCAGATATACTTCCCGCGTGTGTAATATTGTTTTTATGGCTTGTATCTGAGTATAGATAACCTGCCCTGTACTCATGCGGATAGTTCGTGTGCTGATAGTTCTATACTCTTCCCCTTCTGTTACCATTATCGTTTCACCGGGAAGAAAAAACCAGTAATGCCATCCGTTATACCACCATCTGAGATAATACCCCTTGCATGGCTTTCCTATGAGAACATTTACCAGGCGATAGGCATCTAAGCCCCAACCTGCGCCACATGATTCTATTGTCATATTAATTCTATTTCAAATGTCATCTTATATGCTCCCATTGGAATAGTAGTCTCGTTTATGTTCAGAGAATTGATAAAGCCCTCAAGAGCATCAGCATCAACAGCCGTAACAATATCCCCCCCGAGCTGTGTGTTCATTGAATTATAAATCTTCTGTGTCACCACAAAATGAGATTCAGGAACCACTGCCGATATCTCAGGGATGATAAATGATAGGTCAAATGGCATGCCCCGGAAATAAACCGGTTCGGCAAACGAATTAAGAAACGGTGCATCCTGTACCTCACTTGGAACATACTCATGTAGATTTGATCCCTGCTCCTCACTTCTTACACATTCACCATAGTACCATGTGTTTCCAAATGGAGGTGAGACAATCGGAAGATCATCATCAGCCTCAACCCATCCTTCCTCTGCTCCCCAGGATGTACCCTTGTACCACACCCCGCGATATTCAAATATAAAACTGCCTGACTTGGTAGTCTCTTTCATTATCAGCGATGAGTAGTTGCCTGTCTTACCTAATGCTGTATGTATTCTTAAGATACCTGATACGTCAAGATCAGCATATCCAAATGAGTCAGGTGAAGCGATTACAGTAAGCGCTTCGACAGCTCCATTTATAGTCAGTCGCCCTTCAAAATAGTAATTAGGATAAAGCGTATTGTCATTCATGTACCGGATATCCATGTCAGTAACAAAAACAATATCAGTTGTGATAACTGCCCCGGCAACATTAGTTATCAGACCTGTATGCATTGCCTCATTAGTGAAGTTATATACTGCAATGGCATCACCCGTGGTACCTGGGAAGGCGCCATCTATGTCAAGTGTTATCTCAAGATAACCTGCGTTGTTTGCTGTTGTCAGCACTACCCAATCATTACGAAATAGCCGAAAGTTATTCGGGCTTTCCGTTGCGAGCCAACGATATACGACTGTCGGGTCAACTGTATCAGCACATGCCGGGGTGCTTACAAGTGTTATCATATCACATCCATTGTTATTTTACCAATCAATATCCCAAACTTATCATCTATCTTCTTGATAGTTTTCTTACGCTCAGTATCAAATACATCAACAAATACCTTGCTCTTAAAATGCGCATTGCCATATTTATTGATATACCAGGTCATCCCTTTTGCCTCATTCATCTTACCCTTTGCCGTTGCTGACCGGAACATATTACGCTTCTGCATCCATCGATATATGATCTTAACAAGGCCAGAATCCTTATTGCTTCTGCGCGGTCCACGTCCTTTCTGTAACACGCCAAGCCAGTACGGGACCAAGATACCAGCACCGTCATCCCGTACCTCAACCTCAAACATACGCATGATAGATGGTGATATCTTATTCCCATAATACCCATTGCGCTTGCTGATGTTCTCAATAAGCTCTTCCAGTTCCGGCTTGATCTCTTGCCCTATCATCCAAATACTACAATCAAAACCAATACAATGACACACACTGCAAAGAATACAAATACCAAATTACCTGTTACATCGCTTTTCATCATACTATTATTAAGTTACCTAATTCATCTGTTATAAAATTACCGGCCTCATCAATCAGATATACAACAGCCACACAAGGCGATCTATTTTCATTCCTGAGATATGTTATATCCATAGTCATTGTCCAGCCTATTACATTAGCATCATACTTTGATTCATAAATCTTATTGCATGACACCGGAAGGATAGTCTTAAACGTACCCAGTGAGATGATCCTAACGATTACCTCTTTACAAATATCGAGCAATGCCTGGAGCTTAACTTCATTGTTCCATGCAGCATCTTCCATCTTAACCTGTTGTGATACCTCAATGACAAGCGCGGGGTAATGCTCCATTATTGCATTAGCTCTTACCTCTAACACCAGGCTATCGAGCTGTGTAACCAGTCCTATGATATCATTCTGGTCACTCTGATCAGTGTATAGGTTTGCAAGTTGTGCCTGCTCATAGAGAACCAGAGTACATCCGGAAGTGGTAAGAATCGTTTTAAGTGCTGCTGTTATCATTTTCCATACTTTGGTTTTTGTGATTCGCTCTGTTCTTTGAGTAGTTCAAAATACCTTTCCTGGTAATCTGCTATTGCTTTGGCGTTCATAAACCTTACAAGACATTCGTTATACGGTGTTAACAATACCTCCGGGATACTGATCTTCATAATATCACGAAGGAAGTCGAGTGCATTTAGTTCTGAATATAAGTTGAGCTTGTCTATCCCGGCAGCCTTTTCAACCTTCGAAGGTTCACGGTGTAACAGGGATTCTTCCCTATCTGCCATCTCTGCGGTGAGTGTAATTAGATGCATAGCCACAGGATATAAATATTTTGCTTTGCAAGTTACAACTTTATTTCCAAATAACAACGCGCTTTCCTCATCCCATTTTTTACCAGATACCAATGGATAATAATAACCATCTATCATCCTGATGATTACACCTACATCATTTTTTTCCTCGCGTGCCAGGAACAACCTCTGACCATAACAAATCTTATCAGTGAACTCATCCAACGTTTTAGGAACATCGTAATCCATTAATCGATCAGGGATAGGTAACTGGACAAGCCCCTCTGCAAGTCCTGCATAGGTATCCATGTCACGCATTATATCTCTGAGCGTAAGACTATCAATGTCCTTTATTCGTGTCATTAGCCCTGTTCGTAAGTTGTTTTATCAGTAGTTAACTTGCCCTTCATCCTGTAAAGTTCAAGAATAAACTCCCTTGCATCCTTATCTGACAGGGTTATGTAGGCAAGGTCATTCTCATCTTTGATCTCGACATAAAGTTTTCCACTTGCCAGAACATAAGCTGTTATCTGCTTATCTGATTCGTCACTGAATACTTTTCTTATTGCCATAATATTTGGTTTTAGTTATCCATGCCATTGTTGATGTGATACACCTTTGATAGATTCCATGAAGCGGTAACGTCCTGCATCAATAAGATGGTTGAAGGCATCAATAGGGATACCTGCTTTCTTATCGCTCCATATGTAATTACTTAACTCCTTTGATAGATTATAGCTCGACTCTGTTATGATATGCTCATAATCCTGCATCATCTTGAGGGCCTCAGGAACGGTCCATTTTGCTTTATTAATTGGTGATATGTTATAATACTTACGTAGCTCACTAATCATCCTGGCATCAGCACAATCGGCTGTTATAGCATCATTGCGATTACAGTGCTGCCCAATAAGCAATCGAAGATCCTCAAATGAATTACCCTCTTTATAAATCTTTTCGTCCCAATACATTTTTTTCATCTTATGATCAATAGCTGTCTTGACCAGTGCATCAGGATCATTAAATCCAAAATCCATACCGAAGCCATAAGAGAGTGAGTTATCAAACTCTCCATACCGCCAGTTCATAAAGATAGCGCCCTCCAGCTTACCAAGCTCACCAAGCCCATAAACTTTCCACCAGTTTTCAAATCCCAGCTTATCTTTTTTTGTTAGTATGTTATTGCGTTCCTTTTCCGGGAGCCAGGGATTATCTACGTATGTTGATTTGATAAGTACGTGAGGGAAATTAGGTATAACCTTTTCATGTAGCCAGAACTCCTGATCAGGGTTGAAATCCAAAAAGACTGCTCCCTGTGTTCGAGTGCTTAACTGATCGTAAACCTCGTAAGTTATTTTGCGATTACATTCGTTGATAAAAAGAATATCCCTCCTCGGACCGTGTGCTTTTGCAACATTGCCCTCAATGCCAAAAAACTCAACTGCTGATTTTCCAATGTAATATGTGCTTTCAGATATGTTCTTTATTCTGGCAGGGTTATCGCCAAAGGATTCGACTATCTTATCAAAGTCAGCCATTGCACCCTGCTTTAAATGAGGAAGGGCATAACTGGCAATCGTTATACGTCGTTTTTCTTTCTTTGCAATAAGATACAGCAATTGAAGTATTGAATACGTCTTAGAGCTTCCCTGACCTCCCTGGTTAATTATTAAATGCGCACCCGATTGATACGCATCAAGATTCTTATCAAATATCCCGGAGAGGTTAGCCATTGAGAAACTTTTTTAACTTCTCTGCACTATTGCCGGATATAACATTTATGTTGACTTCTTTCTGTAAAGCCTCGTCGTCACTGGTAACATCTGTTTTCTTTGCAATAACAAAAGGAAATAACTTTGATAAGCATTCAAGATATTTGTACTCATCCTTTTTTTTAATAGCCAATAATGCAGCTTTTATGTTCGGGATCTCATCGAATAGTATCTTATTCAAAATCTCCTTTGCTTCTTTGGTAGTTTTGTTTGGAGTGCCTGATGTTTTGCCTCCCTGTTTTTTATGTCCTTCCTGAAATTTACCCACTATGCTCCACTATATTAGTGCTTCTGAAGTTTTTCACCTATCCAACTGACGAATATTGAAAGCAGCAATAAAGCTACTATTCCACCGATTAAGAGTATTCCTGTTATATCTTGTGCCATTCTGTTTGTTTTAAAAAAGCGGGATCTTATTTTTTCGACCTGCCATTGAAGACCCCGCCCTAACCTAACCCTATGAAAAAAAACTCTATGTAAAATTAAACCTAATTTTTCAATTAAAAAAACTTATTTTCATCTCACTCGTTTTCCGCACCCCTGACAAATAATTTTATCATCAATGTATTTCACCTCAAGCTCCCCGATACATTCACAAAGCCCATCAACCGGTTCGTTTTCTATTGCTGCAATTTCCGCTTCAAATATCTTCATCTGCTTTCTTTTACACCAAATCTTTGATTTAAGATAAGCGATGTAATCTTTCTGTTTTAATTCAAGTTTTGTCATGGCTTCTTTATTTTATTGTCTCGCATTGCTTATAGTTGTTACTGCATTTATCACTACAAAAATATTTTATTTTATCAGGATTATTTTCAGAATCGTAGTCAGAGCCATACCATGATGATTCCTTATTCCAGTTAAACAATTTTCCACAAATATTACACTGATATACTTTTTTTGATGAATCTAAGTCTTCTTTAGTTATATTAAATACAACTTTCATAGCTTATAGTTGTTAATCAAATAAGGATAATAATATTGATAAACTACTTCCCGACAATATCCGTCAATATATAACGTCGTACTGAAATACCCAATTCCATAATAAATTATTGGCGTCATTTCGTTTCTCCTTTCCATTTGTTAAGAACCCAATTCATACAAATTAACGCACATTCTCGAAAATACTCATTTGCATCCATATCATCAATCATAAATGGTTTATAATTATCTAATAAATATTGTTTCAAATCTTCTTTACTCGGCATCCCTTGCTCCCGATGTTCCTGTATAGCTTTAAAAGCTTGTTCTGGGGTAATACATTTTTGTTTATAATCCTGTATTAAGCAGCCTACTGATATTTTACTTATTTTACTAAGTATTTCTTCAGCACTCTTGCCGGATTGCTCAACTTTCCTTTTTATTGTTGCCTTTATTTTCATTTTATCTCTCCTTTCAATCTTTCAAGAATCCAATTTGCAAAACGAGTACAAGTTATGTCAATTAAATAATTAGTAGTAGCGTTTTCACATACACAAAGCTCTTTAATTTTATTCTTTATCTCGTTCTCTGTTGGAATATTTTGTTGACGGGATTCTTGCATTGCCTGTAAAGCTAATTTTCTATAACAGTTATCAATTTCAAATAATGAAGGATGATTTTCTATTAATTTATTAAGTATTTCTTCATCACTCTTGCCGGATTGCTTGCTGTCGGAAGGCTGAATTAATTTATCAATAGCAAATACAACTTTATTATGAAACGACATTTCTCTTTCGGGAGCATAACTTAATAAACCACTTTCAATAATTGTCTGTTTTAGACTCCTTAATTCAGCTTCAATTGCATTGGTATCGTCTTCCTTCTCCAATTCGTCTATCTCATTTCTTAATCTCAATCCCTGTTCTCCTCTGGTTGATCTCCATCCATGAGTATGTGCTAATACCGCAAGTTCATCAAGTTCTTCACCAAGCAACTTAATGTACTCTTTCAACTTCTTTTCACGTTCTGTTTTCATAACTTGTCTTTTATATTGTCGTTCCAATCTTTATGAATCTCAATAAGATGATGCTCTTTTGTAAAATCTATATGCCTGTCTTCTCCTTCGCCAGTATATAAATAATACATGGGAGAATATGATGTGGCTATATGTGAATTTAGTGAAAGCCAAAAAATAAACTTCTCCATATTAGAGGCTATCTCTTTTGCAATACTAACCAATGGCTTTTTAACTGATACATCTGATTTAGCATAGTAAATGCTATTTTGTAATATTTTCAATATTTCTTCTTCCATCTCTTTATCTTTTAATTACTGTAAATCAGCACATTGTTGAATACTAAAAAAAGAATTAATGTTTTCATAGTAATTTTTTATATCGTAGTACTTTTATTGCATCATGTGGATTTTCAAAACCCAACCCTTTTAATCTTTCTATTTCTTTTTTTGCAATTGTAAGTGATGGGAATGGCTCATTAATATCAACTTTATGGCAACTTGCATTTATAACTCCCATTAAATAAGCTGCATCAATATCTGCATCAGTCCAGTTTTTCATCTCTTTATCTTTTAAAATTCCTCAACTTTAGGAGGTTCCTTTAATTCATAAATTGGATAAATACCTCGTACCATATCACCTTCTGGATATGTCGTTAGTATAGACATTAATTTTCGATGACCACAAACAGAGCATTGAATATATGTCTTTTTACCCGCAAATCCCATATCTTTTATAACATGTTCATATTGATTAATTGCCCCGCATTGAGAACATTTTTTGTCTGGTATTGGTAATTGTATATACATCTCTTTATCTTTATAATTCACTGTACGGTTTAATATGTAACTTAAATTCCTTACATACTTTAATACAAACACACACAATGAGTTTTGGATTATCACATGTTATAAGTTCATCAAACTCATTAAACCATTGACAGTCTTCTTTTTTTCTTCGCTTTATTGTTT
>Ga0307376_10000517_pt1 | contig 47302 bp, 34 predicted proteins | sample TR2MG_FD_202536 | JGI IMG/M metagenome (GOLD analysis project Ga0307376, IMG submission 202536) | Soil microbial communities from Risofladan, Vaasa, Finland - TR-2 | ecosystem: Environmental > Terrestrial > Soil > Coastal area > Acid sulfate soil | place: Finland: Risofladan, Vaasa | collected...
ACGTCCACCCCGCTGGCCCTTACTCTGGGATACACGTTTTTCATGGCTGTCTCCTTCCTGTCTTCCGGGTCTTTGATTCACCCTAGAAGATAGGCTCTCGGAGGCAGCCTTTCATGGGATTACGGGACGGACGCGCGCCACTCGTAGGGCGGGTTTCACCCGCCTTGATGTGTCCGGTATAATGGACCCATGCCCGGTTACATTCGATGGTGCGAGGACCGCAACGAAATTCACCTTAAACCGGTCGTGAACAATGGCGGGTATCTTCGACGGGCTCAGATCAAGAGAACCCCCCCTACGTCCTCAGCCGAGATTGGTCCTGCACCCTTCGCTTCGCGAAAAATGGGGCGCCGGCGCGGTCATCGTGTCCCCCACCCGCCTGCGTCCAGAAGGAATGTTATCTTAACATTCCTTCTGGACGCTGGGGGGGCAGGTCTTCCGTTCTGACAGATTGCCGCCGATCGTCGCGGGCCAGCCGCGGTTACTCCCAGAGCCTATGGCGTTGGGCATAGCGGCGGGTAGCAGTCGGGCGGCACGCCCTGAATCACCTCTATGACCACGGTGGTCTCAAATTTGCTGGTCTGGTCCGACTCAATGTTCTCCCCCACTATTATGTCGCTTCTCACCGAGTCGTAAGAGATCAGTTCAGTAAAGTTACTGAACGCATCATTAGCATCGCCAGGAGGATCCTCGTCGTAGACGCCTGTGGTGCCGAACACCACTGCTTCGAGTTCGGCTATCGTGAAATCATAGCTTGTGTCAAGATGAAGCACCGTGCCTGTATTGAACTTGGTATCGTGCAGCGTCTTAACCGTGAACTCTGTGCCCCCCTTGCGTATGAACCATCGACCGTACATATCAAGGGCGCCACCAGCTCCGTCGTCAGCGTTTACACACACGATCTGCACGAAAGTAAACCTCACGTACTTGTCCATGGTCAATGGATCGCTGGCGCGATCGATCTCGATATCATCGTTGGTCGTATCCCCGTCTGTGTCCGCATTGCTCGGATCGGTCGCATCGCCGGTATCACCGGCATCCTCGGGGGCTTTACCATCAGCGCCCAGCTTTTCTTCTAGATCGCTCAGTCCGTCCAGGTCGAAATCGGACGACCACGGCTCGGAGTACACTTGGCGAGGCGTTGTGCCGGTGACCCGGACGACCCACGGAACATCGACCTCAACGTCGTCGTCGAGCCAGTCGCCATCGGTATCCATCTTGCACACATGTGTACGCAGCCGGTCAGCCAGGTCGGGCACGGGCGGCGCCTGGCAGTTGCCCGCCCGGGCGCAGCGGTACTCGGCCAGCATCAGCGCGGATGCGACATAGTAGTCATCCGTGTCCTGGGGATCGAACTCGTCGAGATCGAACAGCGTGTCTCCGTCGGTGTCCCACGATCGCGGATTGGATCCTATGGCGCGCTCGAATACATCCGGGACGCCGTCCAGATCCGTATCGGGCTTGTACTTGTTGGAGGTCACGTGAACCGTGGTGGGCGATCCGGCGCTGTCGTAGACGGTGACGTCCCAGCCGATGTCCTCCTCCTCGATGTCGAACAGCCCGTCTTGATCGCTGTCGGTTACCTTATCGGCATCCCGGATGTTCGGGTTGGTTCCGAACAGCACCTCTCGCCCGTCCGGGATACCGTCGAAGTCGGTGTCCTGGTTGAGCGGATCGGTTGTGAACAGGCCGGCATGTTTGACGCGGACGTCGTCGTCACCGGCCGGAACGGTGTCGATCAGGCCGTTGACCCCGGCCCGAATCAGCACTTGGTAAGGCGAGGCCGGGTCGCCGACGGGGACGACCTGGACATCGTCGCCGCCGGCTGTAGTCTCGCATGTGGTAACGTTGGGGTCGGGGCCCTTGACGATCTCATCGGCCAGTTGCGCCAAGTCATCGCCGGCTGGAGTGGTATCGAGAACGCCGTTCGGGCCGGGCGCGATCACGACGTCACCGGGGGCGACGCTCTGGCCGGGGGCGACTACCTGCTCGTCGTCACTGTTGGGGTCGGCCGTGGTGTCGGCCGTGCCGTCGCCGCCGTCGATGATTGCCCAACTGCTGTAGGGCGTGATGGTGATCACCGGGTTGTTGAAATCGTCGGCGTCGCCGTCGAACAGCACGATCTCGATGTCCTCCGACAGTTCAACCGCGTCCAGCAGGGCGTCCTCGTCGGTATCCCCCCGCCAGGGATCCGTCCCCGCGGCGTATTCGACGTCGTCGGTGAGGCTGTCGTTGTCAGAGTCGGCGTGCGCCGGGCTCGGGAACGTCATGTACGGCAATCCGGGGCGCCTGTGGACGGTCCAGCCGGTGCGGACCTCGAAGTAGTCGCCTAACGTATCGCCATCGGTGTCTTCCGAGCGGTCGTCGCTGCCGTAGAGATACTCTTCCCGCTCGAACAGTTGGTCCTTGTCGATGTCGCGCGTGAACAGCAGCAGATAGTTCTGGGCGGCATTGAGCTGGATGGTGCTGAAATCGACGTCGCGCGGCAGATCGGTGTTGGACGTGATGATGGCCCAGAATCGCTTCTCAGCTTCGGGTACGGCTACCAGGTCGTTCTGCGTCCCGCGGATCCTCGTCAGGCGCTCGAACCCGTCGTCGTCAATACACGTGCCGTAGGTGTCGCGGATCTGCGGCGGGAGCGGCTCGAATGGATCGGCCGGCGGGAAGGGCTGGTCGTCGCCCGGGGTCTTGGTGATACCGATGATCTCGAGCGCCCGCTGCATGCTGATGCCGATCGCCAGGCCGTCGGGGTCGAACTGACTGTTGGTGGCGACGCGATACGACTCGACGATGCCGTTGCCGAAATCGATGGTGATTCCGGCCGTGCGGTCGTTCGCCTCCTGCGAGGCGAACACGAAGTTACGCCCGAACTCATCGAGTATGTCGAAGTTGACCACCTTGAAGATCAGGCCGGTGGGCTCGCGCATCAGATCGTCCACCAGGTTGGGGAAGACCTCGACGTTCTCGAAGATGATCGGTCCGCGCTCCGGATCGAACGGCCCGAGGTTATACGAAGGCTGGTTCATCGGGTCGTCCGCACCGGACGGACGGAGTGTTGCGATGGGGCGGAACTCCAGCCCGTGCCGGCGGTCCTGCTGCTCGACGGCGATCTCCAGGTTGGTAATCGTGAAGGCGATGTCGCTCTGGTTGGCGATGTTGACGTTGGCCTGGATGATGGCCTCATCGATGGTCCGCGTCACGATGTGGGCTTCGCTCTCGGTGAGGGCCTTGTTGACCGAGTTCTGATACTCCTGTTGTGACGTGCGGGCCTGCTCGCGATTGGTAGTCGAGCTGAAACCCCGCGTTCGCCGCTGCCCGAAGGAGGCTTCGGCCGTAACCTTGCCGGCGAAGCCGTCTTTAACGCTATATGAGACCTCACCCCCGATTTTCTGACTGGACGTGTTTTCCGACTCGGTGCTCTTCGTGGCGCTCCTGCCGGTTGTGTCGGTTCGGCTCTGGGTGAAGCTGCTGGACCTGAAGTCGTTCGACTCGTGCGTGACGCCTATCTCGTCGGTGTAGCTGGAGGTGATCTTCAGATCCAGCCGGATCTCGTCTACGGTGATCTGAGGCAAGGGGAGGTCTGATATCAGCGGGTTGCGATTGCGCTGGATGATCTCATCGTAATCGGTCAGTTGATCGCCATCGGTGTCGGCGATGACCGGGGAGGTCTCCAGCGCCAGCTCCGTCGAATCGGCCAGACCATCGCCATCGGTATCCTGATTCGTCGGGCTGCTTCGCCAGAGAAGGGCCTCGTCCAGGTCGCCGATGAGGTCGGCGTCGGTGTCGCCGGTGCGAGGGTCGGTTCCCCGCCGCTTCTCGTCGAAATCGGTCAGGCCGTCGTCGTCGGTGTCGACGAGCAACGGACTGCTGGTGACCTCGCGCTCGTGGGTCTGACCGTTACTGAGTTGAACCGTAACCAGCCAGCCGCGCTGCTCCTCGTTGTCGAGCAGGCCGTCGCCGTCGGTATCCACGCCGTCTTCAGCCGGCGGCGTACCGGCAAAGGTTGCCTGGGTGGGGTTTACCAGCAACTCAGGCGGGGCGAGCGGAGTGCCGTCGAGGTCCCTTACGTTGATGACCGTCAGGAGATAGGTGACTTCGTTCTGCGACATCGTTGTCAGTGTGACCGACATCTGATCGTCGCTCAGAACCGCGCCGGTCACTATCAGCGCGCCGACTTCGGGGTTTACGTTTTCCTGCACGATGCTGTAGTTGCTCGGGTCATCGGTGCCGTCCCACACGGGTTCGTTGAACACCACCCGCACGGTGGTGTTGCTTAAAGAAACCGCGCTGACGACTCGCGGCCCGCCGGGCAGCGATCTGACGTACTCGAATGCCTGGATGAGTTTGATCGCGCTGCCATTGGCGCGCCGGACCAACACATCGACCAGGCCGGCGGCCTGAGGGGGCGTCACCACGTTCATGGCACTTTTGTCTATGACGGTTACCTCCGTACACAGGAATGCCCCGAACAGAACTGCCGGATGGTCTATCAGCTTGAGGTCACTGCCTAAAATGGCCACCAATGTCCCGCCGGACGTGGGGCCGATGGTAGGTGTGATGGCTACGTCCAGCGGCAACGTCTCCCCCTGCGGCAGCGTCTGCGCCCCCGGTGGGATGCCCGGACAGCCGCCGAGGTTTGTACACAGTAGTGCAGCAAACACCAGTGATGTCAGTGTTACGATGCCGAAACGACCGTACAGCTTAATCGATTCTACTGGCGCCTTGCGGCTGGTTTGAACGAATCTGCGTGGAGACATGTTAGTACCCCTTCCTCCTGTGTGTTGCAGGAGCATAAGTGAATTGGCTGATTCCCGCCCCTCCATGGCATTAAACGTAGCGTATCACGTACTTTTTACAAATGCAATGCAATTTCACCAGCGGCGATGGATTCGGTAAGGTGTCTTGGCCGTGATTGAGACATGCGGCTCGTCAAACCGCTTTCATCCGGTGCACCCCGTTTTGTGGTGCCGGTTTTTGATTGCCCGCATAGTGATATTATCAGACGTTGACCTCACGCCTGCGGTAATGTTGCGTGGCTGACACGACAAGATAGATTATGTCCTGGACGGGGTGCGGGAGCGGCCGGGCGCACAGCGTTAGTCTCCCGCTGCTGGAAGGAACGGGGCGCCGCGGCAGTCATCGTGTCCCCCACCCTTAAAAGGGTGGGCCACCCGTCGTGGGCACACGGCGTGCTTGACAGATTACAGTTCACCCGACGGCGCACATCCGCGTTGGATCGCCGGCACGAGCCACGCGATCAGCATGCCGACGACGGCAATCGAGAGAAGAAGAAGCGCCTCCCGCGAGGATGAGAATATGAGCCACTTTCCCCGTCCCCTGGCGCGATCGGTCTGATTCGGCGGTTCTGCCGCCGGGCGCTGCTGCATCTTCCCGTAGCCCTTCACTGTCCGACTATGAGCCGTTCGACGTCTGGCTCAATCCTCAGCCAGGCCGATGGCCGTGGCGGCGGCGTAGTTGGGCGTGTGCGTAATCGATACGAGTACGCGGCAGATGCCTTGTTCGGTGCTGATTCGTGCGGTATCGCCGGTTAGTGCGACCTGGGGGCGACCGGCTGGGTCGTTGGTGATTTCCATATCGGTCCAGGCGATCTTGCCCCGCCAGCCGGTGCCCAGCATTTTGAGGATGGCCTCCTTGGCGGCGAAGCGTCCGGCGATCCGCGGGATCGAGTTGCGATGGGTGTTGCAGTAGGCCTGTTCGCAGGGGGTGAGCACACGATCGAGAAACCGCTGCCCGTGCCGTGCGACCACAACGGCCACACGCTCACATTCGATCAGGTCCAGGCCCTGGCCGACGATTTTCATGACTTGACGCTATCGCGCAGCCGGCAACGGATCAAGGGGTCGAATGTGACGGCAGCAGGACCGGGGCGGTGGGTACGCTAGGTCGATTTGACCCGGCTGCAACGGATGGGGTATAGAGCTAGCTTTAATTGGTGCGGAGAGATGCATGCCGGCCGACGCTTTGCTGACAGACCTGACCGACCCACAGCGCGAGGCCGTGACGCATCGCGACGGCCCGCTGTTGGTCCTGGCGGCCGCCGGAAGCGGCAAAACGCGGGTGATTACGCGGCGGGCGGCCTGGCTGGCGGCACACGCGGGGGCCCGCCACGTGCTGGCCATCACGTTCACCAACAAGGCCGCCGAGGAGATGCGGCAGCGTATCGCCGCGCTGGGCGTGGGCCGGGGGCTGGCGGTAGGCACGTTTCACTCGTTCTGTGCCCGGCTGCTGAGGCAACACGCCGACCGCGCGGGCATCGAGCCGAACTACTCGATATTCGATCAGACCGATCGTGGGCGAGCGATCAAGGACGCCATCAGCCGCTGCGAGTTGGCCAGCGAGGCGTGGAAACCGTCGAACGTCGAGTTGCGGATCAGCCAGGCCAAGAACCACATGCTCGCGCCCGATGGGATGCTGGCTGAGGCCGTCGACTTCAGGGATCAGACGATCGCTCGCATCTACGCCCAATACGAGCAGATTCTCGCCGAGAACAACGCCCTCGACTTCGACGATCTGCTGCTTCGCGTCGCCCAGTTGCTCGATCGCGACAAAGCGCTGCGCAGCGAATTGGAGGAGCGATTCGCCTATGTGCTGGTCGACGAATACCAGGACACCAACCGCGCGCAGTACCTGATCGCCCGTCGGCTGACCGAGACGCGGCGCAACATTTGCGCCACGGGCGATCCCGACCAGTCGATCTACGGCTGGCGAGGGGCGAACCTAGCCAATATTCTGGATTTTGAGAGCGACTATCCCGATGCCAAAGTCGTGCGATTGGAGCAGAACTACCGTTCGACGCGGCGCATCCTGCGGGCGGCCGACGAGCTGATCCAGGCCAATCGACGGCGCAAGGAGAAGCGGCTCTGGACCGAGAACCCCGAAGGTGTGGGCGTGTGCGGCTTCATCTACGACGACGCCCAGGATGAGGCCGACGGCATCGCCGAGCAGATCGCACGGCTGCACGAGCGGGGACGGTCTTTAGGGCAGATCGCCATCTTCTATCGTGTAAACGCCATGACGCGGGTGCTGGAGGAGGCCTTGCGCAAGAAGGCCTTGTCGTATCAGATCGCTCGCGGCGTGGAGTTTTACAACCGCAAGGAGATCAAGGACGTATTGGCGTATCTGCGGGTGATGGTGAATCCGTCCGACGAGATCTCACTGGTGCGGATCATCAACACGCCGGCGCGCGGGATCGGCAAGACCACGATCGATCGTCTTCGAGCCCATGCCACAGAAACCAAGCGTCGAGCGATCGACCTGGTCGCGGCTGCGGAGACTGTCAGCAATCTCAAGGCGGCAGCGGCCAAACGCATCGGGGAGTTTGCGGCGCTGCTCGAAAAGTTACGCAAGGTGGCGGCGGGCGACAGTGTACGCGAGATTGTGGAAAAGACGCTGTCCCTGACCGGCCTGGAGCGGACTGTAGCCGATCAGGCGGGCGGCGACAGCGACCAGGTCGGCAATCTGGCCGAGTTGGTCAGTGCAGCCGCCGAATACGACCAGGAGCACACCGACCAGAAGCAGCCGCTTCAGGGCTGGCTCGAGCAGGTGAGTCTGGTCAGCGACGTGGACAAGCTCGACGGGCCCGGTGCGGTGAGCCTGATGACCTTGCACGCTGCCAAGGGCCTGGAGTTCGATGTGGTGTTCATCGCCGGCCTGGAGGAAGGGCTGCTGCCCCATCTGCGGAGCCGCGACAGCGCGGACGAACTGGAGGAGGAGCGCCGCCTCTGCTTTGTGGGCATGACCCGTGCGAGGCAGGAACTCTACCTCAGCTATGCCCTCTACCGCAGTCTGCGGGGATCGACCACCCGAACGATCCGCTCGCCTTTTGTCGATGATCTGGAAGGGGCCGACATCGAATGGCACGACCGCAGCGGGGCGCGCGACGCCCGCCCGCGCCGAACCACCGCGCGCAGCGAGGCCGAACGGCTGGCTCTCCGCTGGCGCGTCGGACAGTTGATGTACCACCCGGAGTACGGTACCGGGCGACTGGTTCGTCTAAACCGTTCGGGCAGTCGCACGATGGTTCGGGTACGCTTCACAGCGTATGGTGAGAAAAGCTTCAGTGTTGAGCACAATGAGCTGGAGGCGGTCGAGATCGACGGAGATTTCGAGCAATGAGCAACGATGACGTGGTGCGCGTCTACTACCGAAACGTGATGGCCCGCGCCGTCGGCGCCGAGCATGGCCTGGCGGACGAGCAGTTGGATGGCTTGGCCGGGCAGATCGGCGAGATCGTCGAGCAGATCGAGGAGGGTCGTGCGCGGGGCGAGCGCCGGTATCGTGAGCTGCCCTACGACGAATCGATGATCCAGGCCGTCGAAGCCGCCTGTGCCGTTCGCCGCGGCAAGTACGACAACCTGGTGGTGTTGGGCATCGGCGGCTCGGCGCTGGGCAGCATTGCGTTGCATACGGCTCTGAACAGCCCGGTGCACAATCTGCTGCCGAACGCACAGCGCCGCGGGCCGCGACTGTTCGTCATGGACAACGTCGACCCGGTCCAGTTCGGGGCCTTGCTGGATCTGTTGGACGACGAGCTGGATCGCACGTGCTTCAACGTGATCAGCAAATCGGGCGAGACGGCGGAGACGGCCAGCCAGTTCATCATCGTGCGTGACTGGCTGCGGCGCCGTATGGGCGCCTGCGGGGCGCGCGATCGCATCGTGGTCACCACCGATGCTCAAGCCGGCACGATGCGATGGATCGTCGAGGACGAAGGGTACGACGCGTTGCCCGTGCCGGACGGCGTGGGCGGGCGGTTCAGCGTGTTCTCGCCGGTGGGTCTGTTTAGCGCCGCGATGTGCGGCATCGACGTTCGTCGGCTGCTGGCCGGCGCGGCGGCCATGGACCTTCGCGTCCGCAATCCTGAGCTTCGCGAGAACCCGGCCGCGCTGCTGGCCGCTGTCCATCACTTGCTGACACAACGAGGCAAGAGCCTGCACGTCATGATGCCCTACAGCCATCAGCTCAAAGACCTCGCCGATTGGTACCGGCAGCTCTGGGCTGAAAGCCTTGGCAAGCGGAGGTCGCTCGACGAGCGGGACGTCTTCGCCGGCGCCACACCCATCCGTGCCTTAGGCGCCACCGACCAACACAGCCAGGTGCAGCTCTATCGCGAAGGGCCCAACGACAAGGTGATGACCATGCTGGCCGTCGAGCGGTTCGATCGCGACGTGTCGATCCCGCAGGCGTTCGATGACGTCGACTCGTTGAGTTATCTGGGCAATAAGTCGCTGGGGCAACTGCTCGACGCCGAACGTCAGGCGACCGAGCAGGCCTTGCTGGCCAGTCAGCGACCGGTAATGACCGTGCTGTTCCCACGGGTCTGCGAGGAGACGGTCGGTCAGTTCATCTACCTTTACGAGTGCGCCACCTCGATCATGGGCCTGCTGATGAACGTGAATGCCTACGATCAGCCGGCCGTCGAGTTGGGCAAGCAGTACACCTTCGCGCTGATGGGCCGCGCCGGCCGGCAGCAAGAGGCCCGGCAGCTCCAGGCCAAGTTGCAGATCGACCCGGCCTATCTGATCTAGCAGATCCGAGTCGGTCGAGCGAATTCGTGGACGAAGCAACGACGAAATTCGTGATCATGGTCGCCGTGGTGGTGATCTCTTCGGCAGCGGGCTATGCGGCGCGGCGTTTCGGTTGGCTTGCCGAGCATATGGCCACCCGCATCACGCTGGGGATCATGGTTTTCGGCTATCCGGCGACCGGGCTGTTGGCGGTCTGGACGCTCAAGCTCCGCTGGGCCGACGCGTGGGTCACGATTCAGCCGGTGATCCAGAGTTTCGCCTGCTTCGGGCTGGGTCTGCTGGTAGCCCGATGGCAGAAGCTGCGGCGCGAGTCGGCGGGCGTGTTCAGTTATGCGGCTGCCCACTCCAACTGGGGCTTCACGATGGGAGGTTTCATCTGCCTGCGGCTGTTCGGCGAGCAAGGGCTGGCCTACACGGTCATCTACGCGACGCTGTGGACGATCCTCATGTTCGGTTTTTTCTTTCCGTTGGCCGGCCGATTCGCCGGTCGGACCGAGCGGTACGGCCTGGCATCGTTCGTGCGGAGTCTGCTCGACCTGCGATGCCTGCCCCTGGCGGGTGTGCTGGCGGGGATCGGACTGAGTCTGTCGGGCATCGATCGCCCGGCGGTTTTTCAGCAATGGCGCATCATCGACGCGCTGGTGATCCTCTGCACGGCGGTGATGTTCTTTGTGACCGGTTTGCGTCTGCACGTTTCGCACGTGTGGGGGCACTTACGTCTGTACGCGTGGCTTGCGGGCATTAAGTTCGTTTTCTCGCCGCTGCTGGCGTTGGGGTTGATCTGGCTGGCTCAGCAGGCGGGTATTGGTCTGGTGGGCTTGCCGGTGAACGTGATGATCGTAGAATCGTTCATGCCGATGGCACTGTTCGCGGTGGCGGCGGCGAACCTGTACGGTCTGGACGCGCCGCTGGCGAGTTCGCTTTTCGCGGCCAACACGGTGATGTTCCTCGTTCTGGTGTTGCCCGTGATCGCGCTGGGAGTCAATTGGTAACCACGAGGCATACCCAAGAGGCGGCAAGATGATGCGACGCGCGGTAATCATGGCCGGCGGCGCGGGGACGCGGCTTTGGCCGCTCAGCCGGGCCGATCGACCCAAGCAGCTTCTTCCCCTGATTGGTGGCGCGAGCCTCCTGCGCAAGTCGTACGAGCGGCTGGCCGAGCTGCTCGAACCCGAACAGATCTTGATCATCACCGGCGCGGCGCATCTGGACCAGGTCCACGAACAGTTGCCCGAGCTGCCGCGCGAGAATCTCATCGGCGAGCCGTGCGGGCGCGACACGGCGGCGGCCATCGGTATGTCGGCCGCCCTCTTGCACAAGCGCGATCCCGAGACGGTCATGTCGGTCTTCACGGCCGACCACATGATCGAGCCGGTCGAGAGGTTCGTGGCGGCCGTGCAGCGCGGCTTCGAGGCGGCCGAGCAGCACGGCGACGCGCTGATCACCTTCGGCATCAAGCCCACCTGGGCCCACACCGGGCTGGGCTACATTCACCGGGGCCGGTCGCTCGGCGGCGATCTGTACGAAGTTGTCCAGTTCAAGGAGAAGCCCGACGCCGCCACCGCCCAGGAGTATCTCGACAGCGGACAGTACTACTGGAACAGCGGCATGTTCGTCTGGCGGACCGAGACGATCCTCGATCAGCTTCGCAGGCACCTGCCCGACTCGCATGAGAAACTCGTGCGGATGGCCGACGCCTGGGACAAGCCCGACGCTGCGTCGCTGGCCGCACAGGTATACCCGGCCTTGGAGAAGATCAGTATCGACTTCGCGGTCATGGAAAAGGCGCCGCGCGTCATGGCTGTGCAGATGGACTGTAATTGGCTCGACGTGGGGTCGTGGCCCTCGCTTGCCGATGTGCTCGAGCCCGACCCGGCGGGCAACGTGAAGGCCGCAGCGCAGACGATGCTGATGGACTCGCGGGCGAATATCATTGTGGCCGACGGCGATCACCTCGTGGCCACCATCGGCGTATCCGACCTGATTGTGGTGCACTCGAGCGATGCGACGTTGATCTGTCGCAAGCAGGACGCCGAGCAGATCAAGACCCTCGTCGAGCAACTTAAACAGACGCACGAGGGCAAGTACCAGTAGCCGCGTATGGCTGTGCACATGGGCATAGATTACGGGCAGAAGCGTATGGGCGTGGCGATCAGCGACTCGGCCGGCAGCATCGCCTCGCCCCTGACCGTGTTGCCGGCGACCGGTCGTATGGCGGACGATGCGGCCTCGGTCATCGCACTGGCCGATCAGTACGAAGTCGAGCGGTTTGTCGTGGGCCTGCCGATCAACATGGACGCCACCGAGGGGCCTCAGGCCAAGCTGACACGGGCATTCGCCGGCGAGCTCGGGGCGCTCAGCGCCCGCCCCGTCGACCTGTACGACGAGCGCCTGAGCAGTTGGGCGGCTGACCGGCTGTTCGACGAGGCGCAACTAACCCGCAAACAGCGCGACGCGCGACGCGACGCGGTGGCCGCACAGATCATTCTTCAGGGATATCTCGACGCGATGGAGTAGTCGCGCGCCGTCAGGGGCGGGGCTTTTTGGCTACGCTTTGTCCTGACGCGACGATGTCGACGACACGATGGCCTCGATCAGGCCGGGCACCGTGTGGGGCGTGGCTTCGATGGCGGGCTCGAGCCCGCGAGCACGCAACGCCTCGCTGGTAACCGGGCCGATGCTGGCCAGCCTGACGCGGTTGGGCAGTTCCTCACACGCCGCGGATGCAAGCAAATCGAAGAAGTTGCTCACGGTGGACGTGCTGGTGAACGTAATCCAGTCGACTCGGCCGCCTCGAAGATGGGTCACGACGTCTCCGGGCAGCGCGGCGGGCTTTGTGGTCTGGTAGACGGGCAGGTCGTCGCACGACGCACCCGCTTGCGACAGGGCCTGCGGCAGTTGCCCGCTGGCGATATCCGCCCGCAACAGCAGCACCCGCTTGCCCGCAAGGCTGACGTAACGCGCCATGGCCGCAGCCAAGCCGGCGCTTGTGTAGGTCTCAGGCACAACGTCGGCGTGGAGGAATCGTCGCGCCAGGGCGTCGGCTGTCGGTCGGCCGATGGTTGCCAGGCGAACCGCCGCCAGCGCCCGACCGTCGAGCCCTGCCGCATCCATTCTGGCAAAAAGGGCCTCGACGCCGTTGACGCTGGTCAGCACCAGCCACGCGTAGTGCCCGATCCCGTGCAGTGCCTCATCGACGGCCGCGTAGTCGTCAAGAGGCTTGATCTCGATCGCCGGGGCAATCAGCACCTCTGCCCCGAGGGCTGCGAGATGATCGGCCAGATCACCAGCCTGTTCAGCCGGGCGAGTGATGACGATCCGTTGGCCGAACAGCGGGAGCCTTTCGAACCAGTTGAGCCTGTCCCGCAGACTGACGACCTCGCCGATCACCGTGACGGCCGGGGCGGCGATGCCGGCCTGTTCGACACGCTCGGCGATGTCGGTCAGCGTGCCGGTCACGCAAAGCTGCTCGGGGCGGGTGCCCCAGCGGATGACGGCTACGGGTGTATCCGGGGGCATGCCGGCTTCTGTGAGTTTGCGTGCGTTCTCGGTCAGCGTCCGAACGCCCATGTACAGCACCACCGTGCCCATCCGGGCCAATGCGTCAAAGTCGATCTGCGACTCGGGCTTGCTCGAATCCTCATGTCCGGTGGCCAGTGCTAACGTGCTGCCGAACGTCCGGTGCGTCAGCGGGACGCCCGCGTAGGCCGCACCCGCCACGGCCGCCGTCACGCCGGGCACAACCTCGAACCGAATGCCCGCCTCGGCCAGCACGCATCCTTCCTCGCCGCCGCGGCCGAACACGTATGGGTCGCCGCCTTTGAGTCGCACCACGCGCTTATCGGCACGGGCGTGGGCGACCAGGTCGTGGTTGATCTGCTGCTGAGACGCGCCGGGCTGACCGCCGCGCTTGCCGGTCAGGATCAGCTCGGCGTCGGGTCGGGCCAACCGCAGCAGGGCCGGGTTGACCAGGCTGTCGTAGAGCACCACGTCGGCGCGGGCCAGTCGGGCGGCTCCCTTGAGAGTGATCAGACCCGGATCGCCCGGGCCGGCGCCCACCAGCGAGACCATGCCCGGCGGGAAGGGGCCGAAACGGTCGGCCGCCAACAAGTTGAGATAAGACTCGTCCACCAGAGTCGTCCGCCGCAAGCTATTGCCAGTGCAAGCCCGTTACGCCGCGAAACATAACGTCGAAACGGCTGGCGATCCACCGCACGCGCGGGCCAGATCAATCGCTACGGCAGCGGAAGGCCCAGCTCAACCATCACCAGTTGCAGATCCTCCCACGCTTTGCGCTTGTCAGCCGGGTTGCGCAGCAGGTAGGCCGGATGATACGTGGGCATGAGTTTGACGGGCTCGCCTACCAGCGGCGTGCCGGACGGATAGAAATCGTGGAAGCTTCCTCGCAAACGACCGATCGATTCTTTGGTTTCGAGCAGCGTTTGCGAAGCCGGGGCGCCGAGAGCAACGATCACCTTCGGCTCGATGATCTGAAGCTGCTGCGTGAGGATCGGCGAACATGCGGCGATCTCGTCGGCCGACGGTGTACGGTTGCCGGGCGGGCGGCATTTCAGCACGTTGCAGATGTAGACCTGATCGCGCGTCAGTCCCATGGCCTCGACCATCCGCGTGAGCAATTGGCCCGCTCGCCCCACAAAGGCCAGGCCTTGCCGGTCCTCTTCAGCGCCGGGCGCCTCGCCGACGAAGACCAGGTTGGTGTCGGCGGCGCCCTGACCGAACACGACCTTGTTGCGCGATTGGGCCAGATGACACTTCTCGCATCCGTCGACGTACTGCTCGGCGAGGGCCTTGAGACGCTCGGCCTTGGCTTGGTTGTCGGGCCCGACGATGCTCGGGGCCTTGGCGGGGGGCATCTTGCCGACCGGCTTCGGGGATGGTGAGCGGTTGCTGTTGCGTAGGGACTGCACGGCGTGCTTGGGTATGGGCACCTCGCTGAGTCCCAACAGGGCATCGGTCTCGAGGTTTTGTCGTACGGCCCGGGTGACCCGACGGCGCTGCTGGGAATCCATGCGTCACGCTCCTTGTGCGGCCAAGTGAGCCGCCCGCCCCATATTACTGGTGGTATCCTGCCCTTCAAGCGCTGTCGGCCTGTGCTTCGACGTGGGCCGACTGGTTGTCATGCCGCCTGGATGATCGTGGATAGTTCGGTGATCAGCGGGTCGGAGCCGGCGATATAGGGTGTGTCGGCCTGAGGGTCACCTGATAGATCGAAGCGTTCTCGGTCCGCGCCCGTCAGGTCGGTCACCCGTCCGCCGGCTTGGCGGACCAGCAGCACGCCGGCCGCCAGATCCCACATCTTGCACTCGATGCCGAAGGCGGCGTCGAACCCACCAGCCGCCACCATCGCCAGGTGCAGCCCGGAGGAGCCAAGATTGCGGAGCGTGTGGTGCGCCAGGGCTGACAGAATGGGGCCTGACGTCGGGCTGTCGCGCCCAGACGGAAAGGCCACCACGGTCTTCAGCCGGGCGCGTTTGCTGCGGCTGCGGAGACGGTGTCCGTCGGCGTAGGCTCCGCCGCCGGCCGACGCGCGATAAATCACGCCGGACATGACGTCGGCCACGGCTGCGGCGACGGGCTCGCCGCGATGGAGCACCGCGAGGATCGTCGAGAAGATGGGCACGTGTCGCACGAAGTTGTGCGTCCCATCGAGCGGATCGATGACCCAGCAGAACTCGGCTTGGGCGGCCGCAGGGCGGTGCCTGGTTTCGGGCAGGTCCTCCTCAGCCACGACGGCATGATCGGGGCAGCGATCGTCTAAGCTCTTGAGGATGATCTCCTGTGCGGCCTTGTCGGCGTCGGTGACCCAGGTCTGATCTTCCTTGAGCCAGGCATTGCTGCGGCGGAAGCGCATGCGGACCTGCCCCGCGGCGCGCAGGGCGAGGTCGCCGGCAAGCTGCATGAGAGACTGATAATCGTCGGGCACGGCGCGACCTTTCGTCTGTGGCGGGCAGGCCGCAGGCTAGTGCCCGCCCGGCGATGTGTAAAGCCGGACGATCGGTAAAGCGGTTGGGCAGCTACCGGACGTGCGCGATCGGCGCGATTCCGGCTGGTTGCATTCGATGGTCTGTACCCGGTCCGATAGCCCGGGCGCGGCGCCAAAAAAAGGCCCCGCGTACCGAATTCCGGCACACGGGGCTGTTGAAAGGGGACACGACAGCTTCCACCTAATCTATAGAATACGGGGCACGTGAAATCAAACTGCCAAGGCCAAAAGAAAGCGTTCCGGCGACGGCTGTGCGTGGCATTTGTACTGTTTGGTCTTATTTTATCGATGTAGATTGACGCGCGACCGGCGCTAGGACAGTTTGCCGCTGCGCCACACGCCGTAGACCAGCCACAATCCCAGGACGAAGGCCACGAAGTAGCCGAAGAATCCGAACACGCGGAGCGAGACGATGCCGAGCACGGCGATGTCGGCGGCCGGCTCGACGCTGACGAGCATAGAGCTGCCGATAATGGTGGCGGCGATCACCACGGCGATGGCGAGCCGGTTTCCGGCGCGATCGATCTCGCTGGCAAGGTGGTCAAGGTTTTCGTGCCGGATGTTGATCTGCATCGGTCCGCGGGAGACGCGGCGGAGGATGTCGCGGACTTGCCGCGGCGCGTTTCGAAAGATGCTTACCAGATGCCATCCGCTGATGCCGGCGGCCCGCAACAAGCGCGGGGGGGCGAAACGGTCGGCGATCATCTTGCGGACCATCGGCTGGATGAGAGCGAACAGGTTCAGGTTGGGGTCGAGCTGCTGAATGACGCCACCGACGGTGACCAGGCTCTTGCCTAACAGGACGAAATCTCGGGGCAGGCGGACGTCGTGGCGACGCAGCAGGTCGGTCAGTTCGATGAAGATGGTTTTGAGCACGAGCCGCTTGAGGGGCAGCCCATAGTATTTGTCGAGCCATTCGCGCAGCTCGCGGCGGAGCAAGCGCCGGTCGGTCTGGTCGGCCAGGGCCCCGAGATCGGCCAGCACGTCGATGAGGATCTCGATCTCACGGTTGACGATGGCCAGCAGGACGAAGGCCAGGCTCGAGGCCAGGTCGTCGTCGACGAGTCCGACGATTCCGAAATCGAGCAGTCCGACGGTGTCGGGGGGTGCGATCAGCAGGTTCCCCGGATGCGGGTCGGCGTGGAACATGCCTAGCTCGAAGTACTGGGTGAGGAACAGGTCAGCCAGGTTCTGGGCGACGGCGGTGCGGTCGATCTGCCCGTCACGATCGGCCAGTGCGTCTTCGAGCCGAACGCCCTTGATCCACTCGAGGGTGAGCACGCTTGGGCTGGTCAATTCCCACCGGACGGCGGGCACCCGGGCCTTGGGTTGGTCGGCCAGCGCTTTGCCGAAACGGGCGGTGGCGGAGGCCTCGTTGATAAAATCGAGTTCTCGCTGGATGGTTCGTTCAAACTCCTCGACGATGCCTTCGGGGCGATACACGCGCAGCTCGGGGATGTTGCGCTCGATGGCTGCGGCCAGCCAGCGCATGATGTGGATGTCGAGTTGGATAGTGGCGTCGATACCGGGTCGTTTGACCTTGACGACAACGTTGCGCCCGTCGCGGGCGACGGCCCGGTGTGCCTGGGCGATCGATCCGCTGGCGAACGGCGCGGGCTCGAACTGCTGGAAGAGGTCCTCCACGGGCGCGCCCAGTTCGGTGGCGACGATTTGTCGCGCGGCTTCGGGGTCGAACGGGGCCACCTGGTCCTGAAGTCGCTGGAGTTGGTGGACCATCTCGGCCGGTAGCAGATCGGGTCGGGCCGACAGCATCTGTCCGAGCTTGACGAAGGTTGGCCCGAGTTCTTCGCAGACCAGGACAAAACGGTGGCCGATGCTGGCTGTGGGGGTGGACGGCTCGAGGCGTTCGGCGTCGCCCACCAGCCTGCGCCCGAAGGGCACATAGCGCCGCAGGTGGAGCCGCTCGACCAGATGCCCGAAGCCGTGTCGGGTCAGCACGCCTGCGATCACCCGCAGGCGCTTCATGGTTCGAACGGTTCGAGGCAGGCCGACCAGAGACATGAGATCCCCTATCCCGTCGGTCAAGCGGTGACTACGGCCACTAAGCAGAACCGATGTGACAGCCAGCGTCAACCGGGTGCGACCGGGTCCCGGACGCTCCGGTGACGGCGGCAAGCAGGCGCCTATGGGGATGGGACACGGCTGAACATCGGCGATAACGAGCCAATGGACCCCCCCTGGTCAACGGTGCGACCTCCTGACCGATTGGACATCCCGGCCGGCGCCGTGGAAATGACCTGCGCCGCCCTATCGTCCAGCCCTCCTCGTGTGCCCGCCCAAATGCAGAAGGGTCAGTCCCACTGCGGGTCGCAACGGGAGGTTGGTTGGTGCGACGTGCATCAGGTAGTCTGTTGTATGCGCCCTTGGGATCGGTAGAATGGGGCCAATTCATTGGACTGCAAGGATGGACCATGAGCGGCGATGTTAGCGATAGGAAGCGCCTTATCTCAATAAGGGGGTCGCACACCTGCGGCTGACGGGCCAGACATGCCCAGTGTGCGGCGCCAGCGGTTATTTCGTTGTGAGGGGTTGGGCAAACCCCCCAGATAGACACAGGCGAAGAAGAGAAATGCCTGCGCGAGGTCGGCGACAACGATATGGGGCCCCGTGGACGCGTGACGAGCTAATCCTTGCATTTGATCTATACTGCCGTATCCCCTTCAAGAAGACAAAAGCGAATAATCCAGAGGTCATCGAACTGGCTGGGCTGCTTAAACGCTCGCCCGCCAGCGTTGCCCGAAAACTCGGAAACTTCGGGTCTTTTGACCCGGAGCTACACAAACGGCAGGTGGTCGGCCTTACCCATGCGAGCAAACTGGATCGTGCCGTTTGGGATGAATTCCATGGCGGCTGGAATGAGCTTGTCGTGCAGGCACGGCGCTTGCGAGAGCAGCATCGCTTGCAGGGACAAACCGACGAAGCCTTAGAAGAAGACCTGATCTTCCCGCAAGGCGTCTCCGAGAAGGATGTCCTCCGAAAGACTCGGATTCACCAGTCGTTCTTTCGAGAGGCCGTTCTTGCCAGCTATGAGGACACGTGTTGCGTCACAGGATTAAGAATCCGTGAATGCCTGATTGCGAGCCACATCGTCCCTTGGAGCGTCGCCGAACAGCACCGCACTGATCCGCGCAATGGATTGTGCTTGAGTGCCACTTTTGACCGCCTGTTTGAGCGCGGATTGCTCACCATCACACCGGACTTGGTCGTTTCCGTTTCTCCGCGACTGCGGGAGTCGCCTGACCAAACAACGAGTAAGATGGTCTGTGTCTTCCATGACCGACCGATCGTTCGTCCGCGAAGATTCTTGCCCTTGGATGATCATCTTGCGTGGCATCGAGAGAAAGTATTTCAAGATTGATTACGCGTATCTATTTCTGGAATCAATCGTCCCGACGGTAGGTCGCTCGGAGCACTGGCGGGCGAGCCGCCAGTGGCACCCGAGAAGATCAGGACGGAACTGTCAGACACAGGCTGGCTGAGGAAACGCTCATGCACAGACCCGAAGACGTCACGATGCTTGTCGAGGAATATCGTGCTCTCCTTGGAGATGAAGAAAGCCCCTCATCCGAGTTCCTTGAAGGAGCGCTGGCACGCGGGGGTGACTGGACGCCAAGAGCCGCAAGGCATCTGCGGGAGTTAGTGATCAACTATGGCTCGTTCATGCTTCGAAACGCGTTGGCCATTTCGTTGGCCTTGCAGACCGAGGACGGTGAACTGCAATTCTGACGCCCGTCTCGGCGCCGCAAGAAGAAGGCCCGTTCCGGCAGACCCTCGCGTAAGGCGATCGTGGTTCCAAACGGTCGCAGACGTCACTTGCGCTTGCCTGATCGTACATGGGGGAACAAGTTCTCCGCCGGGCGATTCGAGGAGGCCCGTGGCTTTGTAGCTTCAAGGGAAGCGTCAGTTGGCGGATCATCTGACGCACGAGCGGTCTAATCGCTCGTGTGAAGCTGGGCTAATCGAATATCTCAGAACGAGCCGATGGGCGTTTGACGGTCGCGGTTGTGTCGGGTTATGCTCGGCGGCCTTGTTTGTGGGGTAAAGTCGGGAAGTGAGGGACCCACGATGGGGATGACGATTACGGAGAAGATTCTGGCCCGGCACAGCGCCCGGAGGCGCGTTGGGCCCGGCCAGAACGTCTGGGTGGATGTCGACGTCCTGATGACGCACGACGTATGCGGGCCGGGCTCGATCGGGGTGTTCCACGAGCATTTCGGCGCCGACGCGAAGGTGTGGGACCGCGAGAAAGTGGTGATCATTCCCGATCACTACATTTTCACAGCCGACGCCATGTCGCAGCGGAACGTACTGCTGGTGCGCGAGTTCGCCCGGCAGCAGGAGCTTCCTTATTACTACGATCCGGATTTCGTCACCGGTGACGGCATGCCCCGCCCATACGCCGACCCGCGCAACACGCCCTATCGCGGGGTGTGCCACGCCGTGCTGCCCGAGCAGGGCCACACGCGACCGGGCGAGATTATGCTGGGCACCGACAGCCACACGTGTACGGCTGGGGCGTTCGGGCAGTTTGCGACGGGCATCGGCAACACCGAGGCGGGCTTCGTGCTGGGCACGGGGAAGCTGTGGCTGAAGGTTCCGCCGACGATGCGGTTCGTGTTCGAAGGGGCGATGCCGGACTACCTGATGGCGAAGGACCTGATTCTGACGATCATCGGCCAGATCGGTGTGGATGGGGCGACGTACTGTGCGATGGAGTTTGCCGGCGAGACGGTGGAGGGGCTGAGCATCGAGGAGCGGATGACACTGTGCAACATGGCCATCGAGGCGGGTGGCAAGAACGGAGTGGTGGCCGCTGACGAGATGGTTGAGTCGTTTGTCCGCCAGCGAACCGACAAGCCGTATGAGATCGTGGGCAACGACGCGGACGCTGCGTTCGCCGCCGAGCACGTATTCCGCACGGATCGGCTCGAGCCGACGGTGGCCCGTCCGCACTCGCCGCAGAACCGGGCGACGGCGCGCGAGCTGGCGGGGACGCGGATCGACCGGGCGTACATCGGCAGTTGCACGGGCGGCAAGCTGACCGATTTTGCGGCGGCGGCGCGGATTCTGGCCGATCGCGAATGCAAGATCGAGACGTTTATCGTGCCGGCGACGGTGGCGGTGGATGCGGCGCTGGACGAGGAGCACGTCAACGGTAAGAGCCTGCGTCAGATTTTCCTCGACGCGGGGGCGCAGATCGGACCGGCCGGCTGCGCGGCGTGTCTCGGCGGGCCACACGACACGTTCGGTCGGGCGAACGCGGCGATGCGCGTGATCAGTGCGACAAACCGCAACTTCCCCGGCAGGATGGGCAGCAAGGAAGCGGAGGTGTTCCTGGCTTCGCCGCTGACGATCGCAGCCACCGCGGTGACCGGCCAGGTGACCGACCCGCGCGATCTGTTGGGATCGTAGCGGAGGCGGCGCGAGCGATGACCTCACGAGAGCGGGCACTTACGTCGTTGCGTCACGAGCAGCCTGACCGGATGCCGGTCGACTACTGGTCGACGGGGCAGACCGATGCGAAGCTGTGCGCGGCGCTGGGGCTGGCCGATCGCCGGGCGGTTCTCGACCATTTCGGCGTCGATTTTCTGTACATCGAGGGACCGGCGTACATCGGTGAAGAACTGGCCACCCGTGAGGACGGGAGTCGGGAGGATTTGTGGGGCGTGCCGCGGGTGACGGCGACGGCCGGCGCGGGCGAGCGGGCGCAGCGCTATAGCCACGTGGTGCGGCCGCCGCTGGCCGAAGCGACCAGCGTCGCAGACGTCGAGAACTACCCGAAGTGGCCCGACCCGGACTGGTTCGATTATTCGGTCATCAAGCAGCAGTGCGCCGAGGCGGGCGAGCGGTGCGTGATGTTCATGGGAGACCGACTCAACCGCATCGCCCAGTTCAAGCCGGCCCAATACCTCCGCGGCATGGAACGTGTGATGATCGACCTGATCGAGTCGCCCGAGATTTTCCGGGCGATCGTCGAGCGGGTGGGGCGTTTCTACAGCGAATACCTACGGCGGATTCTGACGGCGGCGGACGGGGGCATTGACGTGGTGGTGACGGGTGACGACTTCGGCATGCAGCAGGGGATGCTGGTGGCGCCGGCGGTTTGGCGCGAGTTTCTCGAGCCGGGGTTTCGCCGGTTCATCGAGATCGCACACGAATTCGGCGTGCCGGTGATGCATCATACGTGCGGGTCGGTTCGGCCGATCATCGCTGACATGATCGACGACGGGCTGGACGTGTTGAACCCGATCCAGCCGGGGGCCAAGGATATGGACCACGCCGAACTGAAGGCGGAATTCGGGGATCGGCTGGTCTTTCACGGCGGCGTGAGCATTCAGACGAACCTGCCGCGCGGCAAGCCGGATGACGTTCGGCAGGAGGTCCGCACGCTGACAGATACGATGAAGCCGGGCGGTGGCTTCTGGGCGTGCACGGCGCACAATATTCAGGCCGACACGCCGGTGGAGAACATCGTGGCGTTGTTTGAGGCCTATCGGGAGTCTGGCCGGTACTGACGCGGTTGCGAGACGGGTGATACGACGGCTGGGTTTGGGCGGACGCAAGACGCGGGACGAGGAGACGGCGATGCAGCAGACGATTCAGGGACAGGTGTACGTTGTGGGCGACAACGTCGATACGGATCAGGTCATTCCGGCTGAGTATCTGAACCTCAACCCAGCCGACCCGACCGAGCGCAAGCAGTTCGGGCGTTACGCGCTGAGCGGCGTGCCGACCGAGCAGGCGGGCCTACCCACCGGCGGCGTGCCGTTTGTGGACACGGGCGACGAGTCGAACACGGCGAGCAGCTTTCGAATCGTGGTGGCGGGGAGTAATTTTGGGTGCGGCAGCTCGCGCGAGCACGCGCCGTTGGCGCTGCACGAGGCGGGTGTGGCTGCGGTGGTGGCTGAGTCGTACGCGCGGATCTTCTTTCGCAACTCGGTCAACGGCGGCTATGTCCTGCCGTGCGAATCGGTCGATCGCCTGATCGAGTCGTTCCGTACGGGCGATGAGGCACGGATCGATTTGGCAGGGCGGGCGATTACGAACGTGTCGACGGGCAAGTCGTTTGCGCTGAAGCCATTGGGCGATGTGACGCCGATCATCGAGGCTGGGGGCCTGTTCGGGTATGCCAAGTCGCAGGGGATGATGCCGGGGTAGAGGTTTGGTGGGACGCCCGTGTGCCGGGTGCCACCCTCAACCGCAGCGACGCGAAGGTTGTGGGTGGGTGTTCGCAGGAAGGGTCAGTACCGCTTTGCTGCATGCACCCACAGGTTGCGCCGGATGGGTCTGCACCCGAGCGGGACACCCGGCGTGTCGGCCACCAATGAAGACATGCCCGCGCTACGCTTAGAGATGCCACCCGACATTTCAGGGTGCAAACATTCAGTCGCCCGGTTCTGGAGGGGACAGAGCCCCCGCGTGGGACATGCCCGCTCCCGGCGCGCCGGGATTGGACATGCCCCCCGAAATCACTGGCAGGCGGGCTGCCAGTAGCACCCTTGGAGTTGCGCCCCCTACGCATGGATATCCCGTGGGCAAGCCACCCGTGGCACACCGAGCGTGCATCTACCACGCGTAGGCTTCGGGGGCCTGGCCGCCGGGGCCGGGCCAGATCTCGTCGAGCTTGGTGAGCGCGTCGTCGTCGAGCTTGATCTCGAGCGAGCGCAGGCAGCCGGTTAGCTGGTCCATCGTGCGCGGGCCGATGATTGGGGCGGTCATGCCGTCGACCTGAAGCAGCCAGGCCAGCGCGACGTCGGCCGGTTTCTCGCCCATGTCCTTGCAGAGGGCCTCGTACTTTTCGATCTGCGGCCGGAGCTTTTCGATGCGTTTCTGCATGCCTTCGCTGGCGCGTCGACCCTCGCTGATCTTCTTGAGCACGCCGCCGAGCAGACCGCCGGCCAGCGGGCTCCAGGGGATGATGCCCACGCCGTAGTGACGGCAGGAGGGCAGCAGCTCCAGCTCGATGTCGCGGACAGTCAGGTTGTAGAGGCTCTGCTCGCTGACCAGGCCGAGGAAATTGCGGCGTGCGGCCACCTCGTTGGCCCGCACGATGTGCCAGCCGGCGAAGTTGCTGCTGCCGACGTAGAGCACCTTGCCCGCCTGGACGAGTTGCTCCATGGCCTGGTAGATCTCCTCCCAGGGCGTGGAGCGCTCGACGTGGTGCATCTGGTACAGGTCGATGCAGTCGGTCTGAAGGCGGCGGAGGCTGTCGTCGCAGGCCTTTTTGATGTGGTAAGCCGACAGGCCGCAATCGTTAGGCCCGTCGCCCATGGCGTTGAAGACCTTGGTGGCCAGCACGATCTGCTCGCGTCGGCCACCACCCTGGGCGAGCCATCGGCCGATGATCTGCTCGGTGTAGCCCTCGCCCTTCCGCCAGCCGTAGACGTCGGCGGTGTCGAAGAAGTTGATGCCCAGCTCCAGCGCCTTGTCCATCATGGCGTGGCTGTCGGGCTCGGTGGCCTGAGGCCCGAAGTTCATGCTGCCCAGGCAGAGGCGGCTGACCTTCACTCCGGTACGACCCAGTGTGGTGTACTCCATGGCAAACCCATCCTTTCTACCCCCACCCAATCCAGCCCTAAGTTATGTTTTCGTAGCGTCCCCCACGGCCGAAGTCAACCGAGCCGGGTGCAGAGCTTCAGATCCCCACCGGGCAGGAGATGGTGACGCCGGCAAGAAACATGTTGCTCCGATTGGGCTTTTTTGCTTGCGTTCGGGCACCGATGGGGCTAAAAAGATAGTCGCATGCATTTTCCTCGGGGCGGTGTCCTGGGCCGTGTCTATGGCGCCTTTTTTTTCGCGCGCCCGCTGGGGCGACCACCAGAGCGGGGTCCGGTCGACTACGCGCAGGCGTCCAGGATGCGCTTGAGCAGCGGTGCGTCGGCGTCGGGCAGGCCCGGGCCCTGCACCACCACCAGATCGAGGCTGGGGAACACGGCGATGTACTGATTGCCCGCGCCGCGGGCAGCGAATCCATCGCGCGGCAGATCGGGCCAGAGCTTGCCGTGATCGTTGGTCCAGAAGCCATACCCGTATTGCCATTGCTCAGGCGGGCAGTTGGCGTGGATGTCGGGGGCCGTCTGCGTCGCTTCCCGCAGCCAGGCCTCGGGCACGAGCCGGCGGTCGCCCCATCGGCCGAAGTGCCGCCACAGCCAGCCCATGCGGGCCATGTCGAGCGCGCTGGCCTTGACAGCGTCGTAGTAGCCGAAGATGTGGAGGCGGGCCTTGAGGTGCAGGTCGAAGTTGTTCAATGAGTAGTCCCACGCGCCCTGCATGGGGATGCGGAGCCTGGCATCGACCAGATGCCGCAGGCCGGGCGAGTCTTCCGGGTTCCGTATGTCGTACAGTCCGTACGCCTTCGAGATAGCGTGGGTGAGGATGTTCATGCCGAAGGTCTGGTAGTGGAACACCTTGCCGGGCTGTTCGTCGGGTTTGAGGTACCCCGAAGTGTTGGAGATGAGCTGGCGGAAGGTGATGTCGTGGTCTTTCTGGCGGGCGTGTCGGCCGGGCTTGGGGCCCTCGTCCTCGGGCACGTCCATGGCTTCGGGGTAGCACTGGACGATTCGAGCGTCGACCGAGGCGATCTTGCCCTCGTCGATGGCGATGCCCAGCATGCACGAGAAGATCGACTTGGCTGCCGACGCCATGCCGAGCCGCTCGTCGCGGTCGAGGTTGTGGTTCCACTCGGCGATAACCTTGCCGTCGCGGACGATGACGATGCGATAGCGCCCATCGCCTGCGTTTTCGTCGAGCCATCGCCGCGTTTGGCCGAGCTTGTCGGCTGACATGCCGACCTCGGGCGGCGCGGCGCGTGGCCACTGCTCGTGTGGGAAGTTGCCCTTCCTCATCATTTCTGCTCCCTGAGGCATGAGCCGGTCAATTCTCGAATACGTAGGCCAGCGCGTCCACGGCCTGTTCGAGGCTGTCGACGACGAAGTCGGCCCGCGGAGTGAGTTCCTTGAGCGAGTGAACCAGGTTTGGCGTACGGACGACCAGCACCGGCTTGCCGAGCGCCCGGGCAACGCCGATGTCGGCGGCGGTGTTCCACTGTCGCAGGCTGGTCTGTTCGCCGTCGAAGAAGGCTAATACCAAGACGCACTTGCCGATCCACAGGCGGGTTCGCAGGTTGTTGGCACGGCCGCCGAGGTCGTCGCGCACCAGCTTGGCGAGCTTTTCGCCGACGTCGCCAGCCGTCAGCCCCAGCACGTCGAAGCCGACGTTGTCGCTGCGGGCATGATCCTCGCGCGGGCCGCGGAACCGTACCGGCAGGCCGCGCTCCTCGGCCATCTTGCGGACACGCTCGCGCCAGTCGCCATGGATGTGACCGGCCAGGTAAACCAGTAGGGACTCCTTGTCGGGCATGGTCAGACTCCTTCACTTCCTACGCGCGAACCCCGTAAAGGTCGCGCGTGAGCTTGCGGAGTTGTTCGGCAAGACGTCGATTGGTATTGGACTGAAACGGCGGGCGCGACATCGCAGCCAGGTCCTGGATCAGGGGCGCGACGGCGCGGACGATGTCGCACACGGGCTCGGCGCTGACGTTATCGAGATTGTCGTGGACGCTGTGATGTTGCCATCGTCCACCGGCCGTGTTGCCCCGCCAGAAGTCGACGGTGGGCACGCCCGCGGCGGTGAAGCTGAACTGATCGGTGAAGGGCGTGCCGGGTTGCTCCTGCTGGAAGTAAAGTCCACCGCGACGCAGGCTGCGCAGGATGAAAGTCTCAGCCGTTGCGCCCGCGGCAATGGACACGCCAGTATGACCCAGCGGTGAGCTGATGCTGTCGAAGTTGAGCATCATGCCGATCTGTTTGAGCTGGCGGCGGTGGGCGCGGACGTAGGCGGCCGAGCCGACCGATAGCTGCTCTTCGGTACCGAAGGTGACGAAGCGCAGGGTGCGTCGTCGCCGGCGCGGCTCGAGCAGGCGGGCCAGCTCCAGCAGCAGGACCACACCCGAAGCATTGTCGTCGGCCCCGACGTTGTTGCACTGCGTATCATGGTGGGCGCCCAGGACGATCACCCGATCGTCGGGCCGGGCGCCGGGCAGTTCGGCGATGACGTTGCACGACTCGCCCTGACTTTGCTCGACATCGACGGCAAGGCGCATTCGCGTCAGACCTTCCTGCCGCCATCGCCATGCGTCGTGGTAGCGCACGGTGATAAACGGACACATGCCGTACCGCCGGACCCAATAGGGATAGCAGCCGTCGTTCTTGAGCCAATCGAAGGGCAGCCGTTCGTCGATCTGCACGGCAGCCAGCGGGCCGGCGGCCATGAGTCGCCGGTGCTGGGCCGGCTCGGTAGGCATGGGGCCGAAGATCATGGCAATCCTGCCCTTGAGTGAATGGCGGCGGAGCTTGGGCAGGTCCTCAGGCATGGCCAGCCAGACCATCTCACCCTCGTGCCAGCCTCGGCCGGGTGTCCCCGGCGCGCCGACGATGGGGTTGGCGGGTACGTCGATCCAGCGGCCTTCTCGGTGGACCCGGGTCCGCACGCTGGCGCTGTGCAGTGCGGTGCACGGGAAGGTCTCGATATGTGTCTTCGTGCCGATCTGCTCGAACTGACGGGCGATGGTGTCGGCTGCCCGGCGCTCGCCCTCGGTGCCTGCGCGTCGTTCACCGATGACCTCACAGAGCCGGCGCCAGTCGTGCCAGAGACGATCCGGATTAGGATCGAACCATTTCTTACTCGGCATGTTTAACACCTCCGTATGAGACGGCAGGTTCGCATAAGCGGCGCGGGCTGGCAAGCAGACTTCTTGACGGCACGTCGCCGGCTGCTATCGTTGGCCGAACCATACACGAAGATGTCCCCAAGTGCGGAGGTGAGCATATGTACGACGAGTCGAGGCCCCTTCAATTGGGCATTGTCGGCTGCGGAGGGCGCGGCGTGGGTCTGGGCCGTGAGATCGCAGCCATCAGGTTGGGCAAGGTGATGGCGGTGTGCGATCCGGACGAACAGCGTATTCGAATCGCCCGGGGGCACTTTGGCGAGGCACGCGTGGCGAAGGATGCGTGCGAACTGGCGGGCTGGGACGACGTTGAGGCCATCATCGTCGCCACGCCGGACGACACGCACGTCGAGATCGCGCTGGCGCTCAAGCCGTTCGGCAAGCACCTGCTGGTGGAAAAACCACTGGCGGTTTCCCTGGCCGACTGCGACAGGCTGGTCTGCGGTTTTCAGGATCAAACGGACATCGTGCAGATGGTCGGCCTGTGCATGCGGTACAACAACATGATGCAGCGCGTGCACGAGCTGGTCGCCAGCGGCACGATCGGCGAGGTGCTGACGGCGCACTGCATTGATAACGTGTCGGTCGGAGGCAACTACTACTTCCATCGCTGGATGAGCCGTAAGAAGCACGTGGTGGGGCTGCTGGTGCAGAAAGGCGTTCACTCGCTGGACTTCATCTCGTGGGTGATCGGATCGCGGCCGGTGCGGGTGCACTCATTCGGCGGGCTGGACTATTACGGCGGCGAGGAGCCCGTCGACAAGGTCTGCTCGGCGTGCGACGAGTTCGACGACTGTACCGAGCGCATGGACCGAGTGGTCGAGTATGACTACATCAAGGAGAAGGTGCGGGCATCCGACCTGTGTGCCTATAGCCGCGAAGTGGACGTGTGCGACAACTCCGTGGTCAACGTGCTGTACGAAAGTGGTGCGAAGGTGTCGTACAGTGAGGTGCACTTCACGCCCGACTACGTGCGGGAGTTCTCGTTCATCGGGACCAAGGGCCGCATCTACGTCTGCTGCCCGCACGGGAAGACGCCGGAGCTGACGCTGACGCTGCGCCATCGGCCGACAAAGGTGATCCGCGAGACCGTCGAGATGGGCCAGGGTGGGCACGCAGGGGGCGACCGCGCGATGCTCCGCGAGTTCGTCGACGCCATCAACGAGAAGCGCAGGCCTCTTACGGACTTTGTAGCGGGGCGCGAATGTGCAGCCATCTCGCTTGCGGCTGAGGAGTCGATTGAAACGGGCGAGGTGGTGGACGTTCACAACGTCGACGGATCGAAGCGCAACGTGGCGCGCCACAAGGGACGTTCACGGAACCTGTCGCGCAAGGACTTGCTGAATCAGGCGCCGCGCCATCTGTTCTAGCGACAGGTCGGGCGCCGTGCGGGAGCGAGTTGAGGAGCGCTTACGCGATGAAGGAAGTTGTGCTCATTGGCGATTCGATACGGATGGGCTATCAGGCATTCGTCGAGCGTGAGCTGGGCGACGAGTTGGCGCTTTGGTGGCCCGAGGAGAACGGCGGGACCAGCCGCAACATTCTGGATCACCTGGATGATTGGGTGATCTCGCGCAGGCCCGCGCTGGTGCACATCAACTGCGGGCTGCACGATCTGAAAAAGGAGCGGGGCTCGTCTGAGGCCCTGGTGCCGCTGGACGAGTACGGCCGGAACGTGGCGAAGATCCTCAAGAGCGTCGCCGACGGTACGGATGCCAAGGTGATCTGGGCGACGACCACGCCGGTCAACCAGCAGTGGCATCGCCAGCGCAAGCCTTTCGACCGGTTCGAGGACGATGTAGTGGCCTACAACCGCGAATCGGTCGCCACCGCCGAGCGGCTTGGCGTGGCTGTCAACGATCTTTATGCGGTGATGGTGCAGGCGGGAGCCGACAGCTATCTGAGCCCGGACGGTGTCCACTTCAACGACGTCGGCTACGCCCTGCTGGGCAAGGCCGTGGCCGACGCGATCCGTCGGCACGTATAATCCGTGATCGATTGCGTGCCCCCACGGGTTGTGCGGGTGATGTGCTGGCGATTGACTCCGTGAATTAGTGCCTTACCAGTCTGGGCGCGGGGCTGATGGGCAAACCGCCCACTGCTCGGGAAACGCCTTGTCGTCTATGGTGCGACCGTTGGGGCAATACGATAGGCACGTCATTCGCTCTGGTCGCCTACGATGTAGCGTTTGCACCCACATCGGTAAATCCGGTAGAGTGACTGGTGACGGTGCAAGTCACAAGCTGCGCCGAGGCGCGATGATGGACAACACAATCAGCGAAGGAAGCGGCAGCCCTGCCCCCCAGCGACCCGTGGGGCAATACTGGGAGGACGAGGTTTATCGCTATGTGTCGCGTCAGCATCGCGACGCTCTGGCTACGGGCAGCGATGCCGAGGCGGAGCGCTTCGAAGGGCTCATGCAACAGCTCGCCGAGGGCTCGATGCCCGATGAGTTGTACTGGCAGCTTGACGCCCAGGCCCGGGCCGACCGAAAGAAGCGGCGGCAGGAACGCAAGCGACGGCAACCGCGCCGCCCGGTGGGCCCCTCGGCGCCTGAGCGAACGCCGCCGGTCAACGTGGCCGACCTGAAGAAGCGCATCTTCAATCCTCAGGTCTCACGCGAGAACGTCATCAAGGCCTTGGAGGCGCTGCCGGCAGGCGAGAGGAAAGCCACCAACGCCACTTTGCCGCCGGGCCTGCGGCGCAAGCTTGGCGGCTACCTCAAGGGCGCGGGGCCTTGACCATCACGGCGGTGTTGCTGCATCAGTAGGTGGCTACGGCACTGGCCACGTTGGACATGTCGGACACGTTGCGTGCCTCGTCGCGGGTTTTGATGGCGAAGTAGTACAGCCGCCCCGTGCGCCGCCGGCGCCGCGGCGACCACGAGGGCCGCCGCGACCACTCCCCCCCCATGACCGTCAGCACGACTTCTGCCCGCACACATTGCAGCGAATGCGCTCGCCCCGCTGGCTCCGTGGTCAGCCGCCGCTCAATCCCGTGATCACGAGCTTGGGTCGCAGAGACACGTCATCGACGTATTCGCTCGGCACGAACCGGTTGGCAAAGTCCGCATACTCGTTGTTGCCCTTGATTAAAACGCCGTGATTGCTGGCGGGGTCGCTGATCCAGCCTTGCACGATGGAGGTGAGGCTCCACTCGATCCATATATTGGCCGTGGTGGCGGGTTTTTCGGCCGAAGCCACGATCGTCGGGCTGTAGTCGCAGCCGGGGGCGGTCCAGGCCTGCCCGCTGGCGTAGCTGTTCCAGGTCACCTCCGACTCGACCCAGTCGCGCGTGGGCTCATGCATGTAGTAGATCCCACCCGGCCCGTGCTCCTGGAAGGTGTAAAGCATCAGCACGGCCGAGGTGATCGTGGCGCCGGGGGATATGTCCGACAGATCGAAGCGCACCAGCGCGCGCTGAATCTCATAATAGGGATCGCCGCCGAAGGCCGACACCCAGAGCGTACCGGCTTCATCATGGGGTGAGTCCGGATACTGGTTGTACACGTACGCGTCGGTGCAGCCGTCATATCCGTCCATGCCGTTCTGGAGCACCAGGTCGCCCGTGCCGCCGGCGGCTGCTGCGCTGGGAACGTTGGACAGATCTGATTCGTTAGGCACCTCATCGGACGTCCTGAGTGCAAAGTAGTAGGTGTGGCCGGACGTTAGGCCGGTGACGGTGAACTGCTCGGATGCGCCCGCCGGCTGCGGGGCCGGGACGCCAGCGGCCGTGGCGGCTTGGTCCCAGTTGGATTCCGTGATCGGCGAGTCGGCGTAGCGCAGGTTGTACGAGGCGGCGGTGCCCGTATTGCCGTCATCCCCGGGCGCGGTCCAACTCAGATCGATCTCGCCGTCGTTTAGCCCGCTCTGGGCCCAAAGGTCGGCGATGGCCGCCGGCGGTGTCGCGTCGCCCTTGTCCGGCGCTCGCTGGCCGAGGCTGGCCTTAACGACGGAGTAGTCAGCCGTGGTAACACGCCCGCTGCCGTTCAAATCATAGCGAGCATCGGTGTACTGACCCAAGTGCGCCTTGACCTCACTATAGTCGGCCGTCGTCACCCGGCCGCTGCCGTTGGCGTCGCCCACAAGGACGCACAGATCGAAGCCGAACGGGTCGGCCAGAAGCCCCGGCACCGACTCGATGTGATACCACGTCCGATCGGTCAGGATAGCGCCCTGCTCGGCGGCCTTGAGGGTCACGCCGTCCGGCTCGACGGAATAGGTGAACGAACCGCCGACATCGGCGCCGCCACCCAACGGAACGATGCTCAGCGCAGCGCCACCGGGCAGCGTGATCGGAAGATGGAACTGTAGGAGGATGACGTTGTTCTGCGTCTTGGGTAGCAAGCCGTCAGCCGGTGGCTCACTGGCAATCAGCACCGGCAGGTCGACCCCGGCGCCTTTGAAGTCGAGATCGATCTGCCAGCCCGGATTCTCGTCGCCGAGCACCTCATAGGCCCCCACCTCGGCCACCCCGTCCTGCGGCCGCGGCACGCCGCTGAAGTCGTCATTCGGGGCGTAGTCATTGGCTCCGGCGTTGATCAGGGGTGATCCGGGCGCGGGATACAGATCGGTCAGACCGGGCGTTTCCACGGGGTCGATGAAGATCTCTTCCAGCGAGGCTGTCGTTTGGACAAGGCCCGGCCCGGCGCCCGTTCCGCGGATGATGTTGTTGGCGACGATCGTGTCGGGCGGATAGCTTCCGGCAAACGCGGTGTGACCGGTGTCACCCCGGATCAGGGCGTTATTGGCGATCAGATGATTCATGCCCGGGCCAGTGAGGATGTCTGCGACGGTGAGGCATCGTGTATTGACCGTGCCGCCCAGGATGAAAATCGTGTTGTTGTAGATCTCCACGTTCCGCGGATCGATCCCCGCGTGCGAGCCGACGCGTATGCCCGAGTAGCCGTCCGCTGCGATGTTCACAATGACATTGTTGTAGACGCGGATATTGCCCGAGAGCTGAAACCCATGTTCGCCGTTGATGCTGGGCGCGTTGCCCAGGACCACGTTGCCGCAGATGGTCGCCAAGTCATCGCTACCCACTCCCGACATCGGGGCCGCGTCGATCAGGAAGTTGGGACGCGGCGCGTTGGCCGGCGGGTAGGTCCGCATGAAGACGCTGTCTTTGATCAACCAGCCCCACGTCTCGAACTCCAAATCCGGTGTCGTGCCCAGCGCCACACCGATCCGTGGGTTCTGCTGTTTGATCTCCATGTTGTAGCGGCCGGTCCGCTCGACGAAGTTGTGCTCGTACACAAAATTCATGATCGGCTGATAGCCATCGGAGTTGCCCATATACAGGCCCACCGAGTTGGTGTCGTGGATGTAGCAGTTGCGGACCGTCATGTCCCAGACGGTCGCCTTGGTGCTGATGCACACGTCCATGAAGTGGTGTATGTGCAGCCCGTCCAGCACGATGTGGTGCCCGTAGTCGTTGTGATAGTCCGAGACGGTCTGGACTTTGAACGCCTCACTGGCAGTGTAGTTGTCGCCGTCGAGTTCGAGGTTCTCCAACCGCCAATAGCTGGATCGCTTGAACTCGATCATGTTGTTGAAACCGGTGGCCACGATCCGGGCGGTGCCGCTGTCGGGACCGCGCATGGTGAACCAGTTATCCGGATCGCCGTTCTTCTCCGTGATTCGTACGGTGCTTGAGTAGTCGCCCGGGTTGAGGATGAGCGTGTCGCCCGGGTTCATGGTGTCGATCTTGGTGGTCAGGTTGTCGCCCGGATTGGCGTAGATCGTCGCGCCCACCGCGTTGCCAACTGCGAGCGACGCGATGCAAAGAACTGCGGCAACCACCACCACCGTCATCTGCACGCCAACGCGCAGCACAGATGCGCCCGATGCCATGACAGTCAGGATCACGCCTTTCCCCTTCCGTTCCCCAAGTTCGCTAGCCACTTACACTTAGGAACCACATCCCAACTCATTGAATTATAAAGGCCCGGACGGCGCTTGCCAAGAGCATCGGTTGGCCGTGCCTCCCCCCAGACGGGCTTGCAGTCGCCAAGCACCGTGGGTCCGGGAAAAAAGCTCCGCCGATCGGTATGCCTATGGTGAAGTGTCAGCCGTCCGCTACGACTGGATTACGGTCGGGCGCCACGATGAGCCACGCGTAGCGATGAGAACAAGGTCGGGCCGTCGCCGTTGAAGCAACACGGTGGCGGTGGTCTAATGGCCCGCCTGGACCTGGCCATTGAGACCGTCCCGGGCGGACCGCATGCGACTTTCACCGACAACGACCGACAGACTCTGGCGCATCCTGCTGATTTTTGGGGTGGTGTACGCGCTCGCCATGATCGTCTATCCGACGCTCCGGTTGCTGGATGGCAGCGGCGACTTTCTGGTGTTCCACAAGACGGCCAAGGACTTCCTCCACAGCGGGCAGATCACGACGGAGCACGGCGTGCGGAACTACCTGCCGTTTTTCGTGCTATTTATGTCGCCTTTCGCGCTGCTGCCGGACTGGCTGGCCTGTGCCCTGTTCAACCTGCTTTCGATCGGCCTGCTGGTGATGTGCCTGGTGATGATCGACCGATGGCTGCTGCCGGTTCGACGCAGGGGTGGGCTGGTGCGGATCGCAGTGCCGGTGTTGCTGGTGCTGCCGTTCGTCACGGCAAGTCTGGTGTTGGGTCAGGTCATCATCGTCGTGCTGTTTCTTCTTACGTTGGGCTGGTTCCTCTTCGAGCAGAGGCGCGATGCGGCTGCGGGGATGTGCTTCGCGCTGGCGGCGCTGATCAAAGCCTTTCCGGTAATCGTGCTTCTGTACGTGTTGCTGAAGCGGCGATGGCGTGTCCTCGGCGCTGCGGTGGCGGCCTTTGTCATCTTTGGGGCGCTCGGGCCGGCCGTTGCCCTGGGCCCACAGCGGGCCTGGCAACTTCACAGGCAATACTGGCAGCGCGTGGTCGTGGGCAACTCCTCGCTGGCGATGATCGGAACGGACAAGCACCGGCTCCTGCGCTTCAACAACGAATCGCTGGCTGTGGTCGTGCGCCGGTTGGTGCGCCAGACCGATGCCGCGCCAAAGCCGCCGCCGTTTTATGTGAACGTTGTCGATTGGCCCGTGGGGGCTGCTAAGGCGATCTACATGCTGCTGGCCGGCGGGGCCATGGCCGGCGCGGTCTTCGTCGCCCGACGTCCGTCCGACCGACTGCCCCGGCAACGGCTGCGATTTGAGTTCGCCCTGTTTCTGCTGATGGGACTGATGCTCTCGCCGCTGGTGTGGGTGCGGTACCTGACGCTAGCGTTGTATCCGCTGTGCCTGTTGACGGTGAAGCTGGTGGAAGACGGCGACGCTGGCAGGCCCAATCGCCTGGGCTTGCTGGTATGGATCGCATGGATCGTGAGCATTCCGCTGCTGGGCAGCCCCTGGTGCCGAGCCGTCGGCGTGCACATGTGGGCCGTGGCGCTGCTGGCGGTGGTCATGGCGCGCGAGGCCCTGCGCGCCGAGGCCGGGCCGATTGAAGTGTAGGACGCCTCATGTACGCTGGGCGCCGGCGTCCGACGGCTCTAGTCCTTCAGCCCCGGCCGTACCCAAACGTTCAACTCGCCGCGCTATCCAGCCGATCAAGCGCCACCGCTATGGCTGCGTAGTCGCCGATGGACTCGCGCAATGCCGCGAGTTTCACTCGACAGGCCGCCGTTGCGCCAGATAGCGCTTCCTGCTGCAACACGCGCATCGCCGGATCGAGCCATCGCCGACCCAGCCGCCACGACAGTGGGCCCAGCACGACAAGCTCCGGGTTGAGCACGTCGACGATGACCGCCAGACCCCGCCCCAGGTATCGGCCGGACTCGGCAATCACGTCCTGTGCGAGCCGGTCACCTTCGTCAGCCGCTTGAGCGACATGACGGGCAGACAGCTCACCTCCCGCCAGTCCGTCCAGCGGTGAGGACGGGTGCGGTTGGGTGCGCATGCGAAGTGCCAGCCGGGCAATGCCGCCGCCGCTGCAAAACCCCTCGAACGAGCCGGCCTTGTTGTGGCCCACCGGACCGTCGTCGGCCAAGCGGATATGCCCCACCTCGCCCGAGAGCCCCGCAGTCCCGCGGTATAGCCGGCCATCCAGAATCAAGCCCGCCCCCATGCCCGTGCCGCACGTGAGAAACACCATATTGCGGCAGCCGCGACCGGCGCCGAAGCGCCATTCGGCCAGCGCCCCGGCGTTGGCATCGTTCTCCAGCCACGCCGGCGCGTTCAGAGCTTCGCTCAGTTGGTCGGTGATGGCGACCCCGTCCCATCCGGGCAGGTTGGGCGGCGAAAGAGTCAGGCCTCGCTCCCAGTCGAGCGGCCCGCCGCAGCTCACCCCGATAGCCTCGGCACGCTCGGCCATCGCACGCGCCGCCGAGACGATCGTGTTGATGGTGTCGGATGGTCCAGCCGTCGCGAACGACTGGCGGTTGAGGATTTCGCCGGATGCCGTTGCAGCGCACACGGCCGTCTTCGTGCCGCCGACGTCGACACCCAGAAGGACCTGGTCTCGATCGGTATCGTTCATGACAGACCAGTCAGCCGGGCGATGTTGCCCCCAAGGACCTCGGATTCGATATCGGGCGGCAGATGCAGGTAGCGAATCTTGGCCAGTTCGGCACCGGGATGGATGGCCGGTGCATCGGAGCCGAACAGCACGCGGTCGGGCATGCGCGTGGCCGCCTCGCGAATCATCCGCCCGACCAGGTTGGCCGCCGTCTCCAGGTAGACGTTGGCCAGCTCCTCGGCCATCTCGATGCAGTGCAGCATCTCCTGCCACGCCCACATGCCCGCGAAGTGGCCAAAGATGATGTTCGTGCCCTCGCAGCGCCGGGCGAGGCGTTCGAGCGGCTCGACCGAGTTCATGCTGTGAAAAATGACGGGCATCGCCAGCAGACCGGCGAGATTCACCACGCGATCGACGGCGGGGTCGTCGAGGCTGAAGCCGTCACACCCATGATGCAGCTTCAGCCCGACCAGCCCCAGGTCGGCCGCTTCGCGAAGGATGTCGTCGGCCCCGCGAGTGGTCGGATTCAGCCGGACAAAGCCGATCAGATCATCGGGATAGCGCTGCACCGCCTCGGCGATTTCACGGTTGCCGGCGCGGTAGTCGGTAAGGGTGACCTGGAAGACCACGGTTTTGTCGATACCGGCCTCGCGCGCCGGCTCGACGATCATCTCCGGCGTGATGCCGCTCTGGAGCAAGTCGGTGCTACCCGGTTCGCCCCGACCGAGATGGGCATGAGCGTCGATAATCATCTCTGACCTCCCTGCGCAACCGAGCAGGTAGCTTACATCCTGCCGACGTGTTCTGCGAGTGATCTGTTATATCCGTCCCCCAGCCCGACACGGGCTGGGGCACCCGCGCGCCATCGGATTCGACCGAATCGCGCCCGGCGAGTATCAGTCCTTGTTTTTCGGCTTGACCGCTTCGATCAGAAAACGCTGATCCTTCACGCAAAACCCACCATGTTCTTGAATGTGCAGGTGCATCGCAAAAAGACGCTCTCGATACTTGTCGACGGAAAAGTCCTCCAGGAGCCAAGGGACCGCCCGCAAATAGTAAACAACAGCGCCGATATCTTTGAAGTCGTACGTCGGATAAACTTCCTGAGCGTCGACGACCCGCAATCCAGCCTTCCTGAGCTGCTGGGATGCGATAGCGGCTGTCCAGTCCATTACCGTGGCGTTGCCTTTTCCCTTAAACCATTCGATCAAATCAACTTCGCCATACCCTCCGCACTGTTGGGTACTGAACGTGCCGCCTGGCTGGAGCAGACGGAACACTTCGGTCGCCACGAAGCACTCGTGACGGTTGATAATCAATTCGAACGAGGCATCTTCAAACGGCAAGTGGGCACCCTCTTCGTCGGATGTTGTGTCATATACACTCACCCCCAGGGGTGTTAGCCGCTGGCTGGCCACGGCCACGTTGGGTGCATACGCTTCGGTGGCGCAAGTTGCCGGTGGCAATGGGGCCAAGGACGCCAGGATCTCGCCCCTCCGGTGCCCATGTCCAAGACCGAGTCAACACGGTCCATGTGTCTCCGCACCTGCCGAAGATAATTCCATGGCAGGGTGTACTCGGTCTTGCGGCCAGTGAGATACGAGAAGTTCCAACCGCTAAAAAGTGCCTTTTCGCCTTCTCCGACCCATTTCTCAAATGCTCGATCGGATGATGTCATATGGTTCCTGCCTGCGTCGTTACTGCGGATGGCAGGGCTGACCCCTCATCGCGGGCACACGACTGCGCCGCCACGCTGCGGTTGAGTGTGGCACCCCGTGCGGTTCACAGCTTTAACTCGCGTTCGATACGGCGGAGCTTGTCGATTACTTCCGCTGCCGACTGCTCAAAAGCATTCTTGGCTTCATCGGGGTCTCTCGCAATCCACGCCTCGACATTTTCCAGGAGTTGTATCTTCTGCTGGCGCCTCTGGGGCTTATCTGTCACCCGGAGTATCTCGTCCACTTTCGCGCGAAACGGTTCGGGGTAGTACTGTTCGAAGTCATGTTTGCTGAATTGAAGGAATCGCTCTTCACACCATCGCGCCTCGCCGTTTGGGTCTCTGCAGTACATTTCCTTAAGGCTATCAATCACCTTCTTTTCTTCGTCGCCTGCGTCAACAATGACCCAAGCCTTGTTTCTGTAAACAGGGGTCAGATGCAGGTAAACAATCAACGTATTGAAGGTCTCGAACTTTGGCTTGACTTTACTGATCGAATCTGCCGAGAATGTTCTAAGTCTCCCCAAAAGCTCGGGGACAAACCATCGAACCAGATGGTCACGAATGATCGTCTCGGCCGACGATTCTTCCAAGAACAGCCAAGCGTCCCAGAGACCGTAATCGATCAGTTCATATCCCAAGCTTTCCAATACCCTGCGTCTCTCATCTCGCGAGTCAGCGACGTCGACTTTTGTGGATGTAGGAATGCCCTCGCGAAGACCGACATCGACATGAAACAGCCTGGTGCCAGCTTGAGCACCGAGTTGCGTCACGACCAGGTTGCTATGGGTAGTGATAATGAACTGGTTGGTATGCGCCTTTTCGCTCACAAGGGCGAGTAGCTTCTTCAAGGCCTCGGGATGAAGATCATTTTCCGGCTCCTCAATGAGGAACAGCTTGTCGTCAGCAACGCACAGATGTACGATCAGTCCCAGAATGTTAGGAACGCCGTCACCCATTGCGGATATGGGGATCCTTCCTCGATCCGGAATCGTGTATGTTGCCATCTGCCCGTGTTCGGACGCAGTAGTTGTTATCAGCATTCCAAGAATGTCATGACAGACTTGCTTATACCTCTCGTGTGCCGGGTGTGCCGCATCGGCGACTCTGGCTATCTTGGCATTGAGGTTGGCCCAATCCTGGGCGATGCGGTACATCGTTGGTGCGTCGACTTTCTGCTCGAACGTCTGTACCTTTCGCTTGGACAGGAAGGGATAGATGAAATGGTCCGGCTCTTGTCCCGGTGCTCCGTCAAACCGGTCGGCGTCTCCCTGCGAGTCCAACTGCTTAATGACGGGGTTTTTCCCACGTGCCAGCTCTACCCGGACAGTACCAGCATCGGGGCTGAGGAAAGTGGGGTGACTGTCCAGTCTCGCCAAATGTGCCGCAACCCAACCTGAGGGAGCATCCACGCGGAGGTCGGTGTTTGTGAGGTTGGGAAGCTCTTTCTGGAGCGGGAACAAACTGTGAATTATCGTTGATTTGCCCGAGTTGTTCGGGCCGACGAGAACGTTGATACCTTTGGAGAAGTCGAACTCGGCTTTGGCCCACGATCGGATGTTTTCAATCTCAAGACGGGATACCCACATGACACGGATCCTCGAAAAGACACGCCCCATGGCGATGCTTGCTTAACCCGCCGGACAGGCTGAGATGACGATAAGATACGTCGAAGCGCAGGATGTTTCAAGCCTTCGACGAGTTCAAACCTGCCCCGGATTCAAGCTTGGGACGGAGGCCGTGGCCGACGCTCTGTTATGTCCGTCCCCCAGCCCCCAGACGGGCTGGGGCACCCCCATAGCCGAGCGGCAGGTGGAAGCTGCCCTACATTGTAACCTGGGCAACTGTGGGTTAGGACGCAAACCAGATCGGGCTCGACAGGCGGTTTGGCCGTTGGCCTGCCGCTTGCTCATGGATGGCACGCGGGGATACCACACTGCCATTCTCGGATAGGGCCTAGTCGATCCACTCGCGACGGCGGAGCTTCTGGGGCAGGTAGGTTTCGGTGACGAAGCTGAAGTCCTTGTTCGACAGGGCTTCGAGCTCGAGCTTGACGCCGCACTTGAGCATGTGCTTGATCTCGCGCTGCCACGGTCTCTTGTCGAACCATGGGTAGCGGGCGATCTCCTTGGCCCGGGACACGTCGCGGTCGTTGAGCTTGATGGCGACGGCGGGGGGGATGTCGTATCGCTCGGCGTCGAAGCTGCTCATACCGACGAAGCGAGCGGCCGGCACGGCCATGCGGCGCGATTCGTAGGCCAGGTTGATCGAGCCCTGCTTGACGACGCTGTAGATGTAGTATCCCCACGGGTCGTTGTCGACCAACACGTAGACCGGCAGCTTCAATTCGTAGTGCAGGCGGTACAGCAGCCGTCGCACGCCGCGTGGGGGCTGCCCGCCGCCGTGGAGGATGATGCACTTGTGCTGCTGCCAGAAGCGATCCTCGTTGAATCGCCGCCACACCGCCGCCTTCTCGATGAGCAGCACGAACTTGGCCTTGTGGCTCTTGAACTGGATGACCGAGTCTTCGACGATGGAGGGCACGGCCCATCCGCCGCTGCCGAGGCGCGACAGGTCGATGGTGTCCCCGGTGTCGACGATGGTGACCGGGCCGACCATCGCGCCCTTCGGGTCGGCAAAGAGGCCCAGCTCTTCACGCAGGCTGTCGAGCGCGACTTCGAGGTCTTCGATGATGGGGTCGGACTCGTCCTGCTCGTCGAAGGTGTTTTCGCTGGAGTCGGCGATGGTGTGCTTGCAGTTGTAGAAGAGGTCACGAATGCTGGTGGTCTTGCGCTGGTCGAGCAGCCGCTTGCATCCGCTGGCCACCAACAGGGTCTGCATGAACCGCTTAGCCTGGCCTAGGTTGAAAAACGCGCGGCGCTGCGTGTTGGAGCCCATCTCGATGATCCGACGGCGTGCATTGAAGCTCACGTTGCTCAGCGCTCGTACGGGGATGTCCACGAAAGGATCCTCCCGACGATGCGCGAACTTGATGACATCCCCGGCCATGTCGACGATTTTGTCGGCCACGGGGCCCGACTTGCGCGCGCGGCCGGCGGTCGAGCGTCGCTCGGGCGACTTCGCGGCGGTCGCCTGCTTGGTCGTGCGGGTTTTCTTTTTGACGGCTTTCTTGGCCATGGCAACTGCCTCGTTCCCGGTTCAGGAAAATGGTTTCAGGACGCGTGCCTTCTGGCGCGGCGCCCGTTGTTGCGGCGTGCACGGGTGCGGTGGTTGTTGGCGTTACCGAAGAGGTCCTGATCGGACGGCTCGGGCGCCTCGCGGTGCACGATGATGGTGTCCTCACCGACGGGCTTGTCCTGCTGTTCGGGCTTCTTGATGGGGTTGCCGTTTTCGTCAAGCTGTACGTCGGCTCGGGCGGTGATCTGGCGGGCGGTGGCCAGCAGGTCGCGCCGCAGACGTTCGCGGTCCGTGGGCGTGATGGCGTTCACCGCTTCGACCACCTCGCCGATGTATCGCTGGAAGACGCTGCGACGTTGCCCCTCGCGGTGTTGGCGGGCGCGGCGGCGCAGGTAGATGCTCAACTTTCGGGCGCACTCGCGGACGGCCAGCTTGACCTCGCGGCGTATCTCGTCGTAGTCGGCGATGGCTTCTTTCGATTCGGACGTAAACGGCACCCACACGCTGGCGATGTGCACCATGATCACCAGCGGCCCGGTCGGCAGGGCGCCGCGACTTTGCCCCAGACCGTAGGGCCGCCAGTTAACGTCGACGACGCTACGGTAGATGCAGCAGTGCGACTGCTGGTAAAGCAGCGGCACGCGGTTGGCGAAACGGATGACGCGTGCCAGTTCGTCGCCCGGCAGTTGCCCGCCGTAGGCCAGACCCGCCTCGATCTGAAAGGGGTTGCCGCGGTAGACGGCCGGGCTGCGCGTGACAGCGGTGAAAAACTCGGCTTTGACCTCCTTGAGCAGGCCGGCGAGGATTTGCTTGGTTTCGATCGGCGCGAGGCAGTCGGTGGGCGGCGCCTTGACGCGGGCCTCCTGCATGGCGCGGTACAGCGCTTCGGCCTGCTGGTGCGTGATGGTCTTGATCCAGCTTTTGGGGGTCAGGTTAGCCTTGGCGGCGATGTGAGAGGCGGTCGAGCCGCCAAGCCGGCTGAACTCCTTGCGCAGGAATCCACCGAGTTGCTTGGCGTGAGTATCCTTGAACATCCGCAGGAGCATGCCGAGCTCGATGCCGTGCGGATGCGGCTTGATCTCTCGCGTCTGGGGGGGCATCTGCTCGCTGGCCCGTTCGTAGACGGCCTGTTCGCCCGTGGGCGTGTGATAGGTCATTCTGGCGTGAGGGTTGGCGATGGCGGTCTGTTCGAGATACTCGTCGACCGACTGGCGGCCCTTCGCATAGCTGCCCTCCAGGTCGATCCGCACCACCGTACCGTGAGGGAAGTCGACGTCCGCCTGTTCGTCGAGGATCACGTCGGGGCGGTTCTTCTTGGTGTCGATGGCGACCTGGTAGTGATGGCCCTGACTTCGCGAGCCGGTTCGCGAATAAATCTCGATGGGCCGGCCCGTGGTCAGCAGCCCGTACATGCCGGCTGCACTGATCCCGATGCCCTGCTGGCCGCGCGACATCTTGAGGCGATGGAATTTCGAGCCGTACAGCAGCTTGCCGAAGATGTTGGGTATCTGGTTCTTGACGATACCCGGGCCGTTGTCGGCCACCTGGACGCGAAAGCGATTCTCGTCGAGTTGATCGATGCGGACGTCGATGTCGGGCAGGACGTTGGCTTCTTCGCAGGCGTCGAGGCTGTTGTCGACGGCTTCCTTCACGCTGGTCAGCAGCGCCTTGCGGCGGTTGTCGAAACCCAGCAGGTGGCGGTTCTTGGCGAAGAACTCCGCCACGGAGATGTCGCGCTGGGCGCGGGCGAGGCGCTCGGCGACGGAATGATCGACCTGGTCGGTGGTGGCGGCGCGCGCCTCTGTCTTGGCCGACGAAACGTTCTCTTGGGCTTCACCTGTTCGTTTCGATCGCTTCTTGCGCGCCGTGCGTTTCTTGCCGGCCAACGGGAGCGTAAGTTGCTTGGACGAGGACGACGACGGTTTGCTCGAACGGGTTTGTCTCTTAGCCATCCTGGCTCCTTGCGCCAGCACAATCCCTTCTGCCAGACGATCATAACTGCCGCCTACAAGATCGGCAACAGCAGGCCGATCCGAACAGATCGCGGCACCGCCGCCTTGCAGCCCGGCGCTGAAGCTGGGACGTCGGGTTCATCCGGCCGCATTGTTCAGAACGCTACAGGTCGCGTGCGACTTCGCGCAGGAAGGCCCGGAACGCCGGGCCCAGGTCGGGCCGATCGAGAGCGAACAGAACGGTGGTGCGCAGGTAGTCCAGTTTGTTGCCGATGTCGTGCCGCTGCCCTTCGAAGTGGTAGCCGAACATTTCGCGGTGTGCGAGGAGGCGCTGAAGAGCATCGGTGAGCTGGATCTCATTGCCCTTGCCGGGCGGGGTCTGCTCGATCTGCGCGAAGATGTCGGGCGTCAGGATATACCGGGCGCCGATGGCCAGCGTGCTGGGAGCCTGGTCGCACTCGGGCTTTTCCACAAGCTCGGTGAGGCGGTAGGTACGCTCGTCGACGCGGTCGCCGCCGACGATGCCGTAGCGCCCGACGGCTTCGCGAGGCACCTGCTCCAGTCCGACCACGGGAGACTGGTAGCGCCGATACACCTCGATGAGCTGCCCGATACAGGGCGACGGGGCGGTGACGATTGAATCACCCAGAAGCACGGCGAACGGCTCGTCGCCCACGTGGTGGCGAGCGTAATACACCGCATCGCCCAGGCCGCGAGGCTCCTTCTGGCGAATGTAGTGCACGTTGGCCAAATCACTGAGGCGCCGTAGCTGTTCGTACTCCTCGTTCTTGTCGCTGTTGGCCAGGGCCTGCTCGAGGTCGCTGTTGCGGTCGAAGTGATCCTCGACGGCGCGCTTCTCGCGACTGGTGATGATCAGGATATCGGTCAGGCCGGCGTCGATGGCCTCCTCCACCACGTATTGGATGGTGGGTTTGTCGATGACGGGCAGCATCTCCTTCGGCTGGGCCTTCGTGGCCGGCAGGAAACGGGTGCCCTTTCCGGCGGCGGGGATGACGGCCTTTGTGATCGTCATTGCGTTCGGACTCTCCCGATCCAATGCGGCTACCTTACCCGTAACTCGATGACTTTGCAGCCCATCCGCTCGAGTTTGCCGTGCAGGGCAGCCAGGGCCTGTGGCGAGTCGTACGTGCCGATGATCGTTCCTCCCGATCCGGCAAACTTGGCGGTTGCGCCCACGCTTCGGGCGGCGTGCACCATAGCCAGGTGATCCGGATTAATCGGAAAGATGGCGGCCCGCAAGTCGAAATTACGGTTGATCAGCGGTCCCAGGGCATCCGGGCGCCGCGCCAGGAGGTGCTCGCGCGCCCGGGCGGCCAGCGAGGCGATCTCGTTCATCGTGTCGATCACCTTCTTCTCGCCGCGGTCGTAGAGCACGCGTACGGCGCTGTGGGCCTTTTCGGTGGGCTCGGCCTGATCGGCGGCAAAGGCAATGTAGAGCGGCGGGAGAAGCTCAGGATCGAGCGGCTCGTACTGACCGTATCTGCTCGCCTCCATCAGGTCGCGTCGGAAGTCCATGTAAGTAACACCTTCATACACCTGCGCAACGCGGTCCTGAAGCCCGGCGGGGATGCTCAGTTCGTCCGTCTCGACCGACAGCGCCAGTGACGGCTGCTGCTGCTTGTCAACGTGCACCTGGTAAAACTGCATCAGCGCCCGCAGGGCGGCCACGATGATGGCGCTCGAACCGCCCAAGCCGACCAAGCGTGGAATGTCGGTGTGGTATCGGATCGTAAAACTGCGATCGGGCAGCCGGATGTCATGCTCCTGGCAGTAGTCCACAAACCGTTTGATGGTAGCCTTGAGTAGCCGCACGCCCCCGTAATAGCCGTGCAGTCTTACGTCCTTGATCAGCGCCTCGACGCTGCCGAACTCGGACATATCCCGCTCGTTGGGGACGATCTGCACGGTCGGCGATTCATAGAGCACGACCTCGGCGCGGAAGTCGCGCACCGCCACGGCGATCGTCTTGCCGTAGAACGCGTCGGAGGGATTGCCGATCAGCCCGGCGCGGGCGAATGCACGGGTACGTATAATCATGGGCGCGGCATCTCGATTACGTTTGCAGCCCTAAAGCATCGCGCGGGCCTGGCGAGCGATCTCGGCCACGTCGAGCCCCACGTAGGCCAGCACCTGGTCGGGCGTCCTTGCCGACTTGGGAATCCTGCGGCAGGTCATGGTCTTGACGGTGAAGCCCTCGCCCGAGGCAGCCGCCATCTCCGCGACCTCGCTTCCCAGACCGCCGCCGTAGTTGTCTTCCACCGTCAGAATCCGCCCGCCGGTCGCCGCGGCGCTTTGCAGAATCAGATTGCACGTGATCGGGAAGCAGTAGGCATCAATCAGACTGCATCGCACGCCGTCGCCGGCGAGCCGATCGAGTGCCTTGCGGGCCTCGTGAACCATACAGCCCGACGCGACGATCGTGACCGCGTCGCCTTCAGCCAGTTGCTTGCAGCCGCCGATCTCGAACGACTCGTTTTCGCCGTACAGCAGCGGCACGTCCGGTCGGTGCGTGCGCAGGTAGCACATGCCGTCATAGTTGGCCATCAACTCGGTGCAACGATAGGCCGCCACCGCGTCGGCCGGTTGAAACAGCACGCACGCAGCCCGCCCGTCGCCCGTGTCCACGCCGGCGAACGATCGGAAGAACGCCACGTCGACCAGCCCCATCTGTGAGGGTCCGTCGGCTGCAAGCGTCACACCGGCGTGCGAGCCGACCAGTTTGATGTTCGCACGCGTGATCGACGCCATCTCCACCTGGTCGTAACCGCGGGACAGGAACTTGGCGAAGGAACTGGCGAACGGGATCATGCCAGCCGCTGCCAGGCCGGCCGCCGTCGAGATCATGTTCTGCTCGGCGATTTTGCACTCGAAGAACCGATCGGCGAATTGCTTGGCGAAGAAGTTGGCAAACGTCGAGTTGCTCACGTCGCCGTCGAGCGCGACCACGCGCGCATCGGCCTTGCCCAGCGCCAGAAGCGCCGCGCCGTAAGCTCGTCGCGTGGCCAGCGCGCCCTTCTCGACCGCGCCGGACAAACCCGCGTCGGCCATGGCCTCGGCGAACGACGGCAGGTTGATCGGACCAGAGGGGTGGGCCTTGCGCTTGCGCTGTGGTTTCGGCGGGAACATGCCGTCGGCACCGGGCGAAACGCCCAGCTTGCCGTACATGCTCTCCAGGTCGGCGGCGGCCTGTTCGAGCTTGTCGGCCGGCAGGGGCTTGCCGTGGTTGCCCTTATCCTTCAGCGCCTCGACGCCCCAGCCCTTCACGGTCTTGGCGACGATGGCGAGCGGATTGCGCGTCTTGCCGGCGGAGGAGAGGGCGGCGTCGATCTGGTCGACGTCGTGCCCGTCGATGACCTTCACCGAGAATCCGTACGCGCGGAGCTTCTTGGCCAGCGTGTCGGCCGACTGCTGCGGCGAGACATAGTCGGCCTGGCCCTGACCGTTACAGTTGAAGATAGCGACGACCTTGTTGAGCTTGTTATCGACGATGAAGTCGGCCGCCTCCCAGATCTGGCCTTCGCGGCTTTCCCCGTCGCCGATCAGTACGAAGATGCGCTTCTTGATGCCCTGCTGCCGTGCCGCCAGCGCCAGGCCTGCCGCGACCGACAGCCCCTGCCCGAGCGAGCCGGTGGCTGCGTCGAAGAACGGGAAGCCCTCGGCCGGGTTGGGGTGCCCGTCGAGCACGCTGTCGAGCTCGCGCAGGCGCAAGAGTTCGTCGGGGCTGACCGTTCGCGCCTGGTCCGGGCTGGTTCCGACCACTCCGCCCAAATCGGCGTAGGCGGCGTAGACGATCGGCACGCTGTGCCCTTCCGAGAGGACCAGTCGGTCGCTGTTGGGGTTCCAGGGGTCGGCCGGGTCGTACCGCATGTGCCTGTACATCAGCTCGACGACCAGGTGGCCCAGCGACAACGCGCTGGACGGGTGGCCCGAGCCGGCCTCGGTGCACATCCGCACCACATGCTTGCCCAGTTCGATGACCTTGGCGTGAACCGCGTCGCGCAGAGACATCCTCACCTCCGTTGGTAGCAGCCGTTGCCGTGCCGGCCCTGGCGATGTGGGTCACCGCCCAGGCCGCCGAGCCGCGGGTGACACGGTCTACTGGCCGGTTGCCGCCCGCGCCGCAAACGCCGTACGATACGTGCTTTGGGGTGCGGCATCAAGGCGGCGCCGGCGACGGTGCAGCCCCACAACGCGCCGACCGCCATGTGCCGCCGGGGGCTGTCGGGTGCGCGCCACGTCCGGATAAACGACGGTGCGTGGGCAACTTGCGCGACGCGGTGGGAGGACGGGTGGCGACCAAGGCCCCGGCTTGACAACAAACCGGCGTTACCTATACTCTCAGCGTGAACCGGCGGGCCAGGATGTGTGGCTCGCTTCCGGGGCCGTAGCTCAATTGGCTAGAGTACCGGACTGTCGATCCGGTGGTTACGGGTTCGAATCCCGTCGGCCTCGTTCGAGTAATTCTTGAAGGGCTAGGAACTTACGTTTCTGGCCTTTCTTATTACTCACTTCTTGCCCCCTCATTTTCCGGTGTGTGGGTCACTTTTGGGTCAGTCAGGCCGCCACGCAGGATGTCGGCAAGGCGTGGCTGAAATACCTGCCGTACGCGTGCACGGCTGAGAAGGTTGCCCTGGCCAATCTCAAGAACGGCGTGCCGGCCAGGCGCGCCGCCGCCGTCGATAATCCGTACTGCGAGT
>Ga0307376_10000518_pt1 | contig 47299 bp, 42 predicted proteins | sample TR2MG_FD_202536 | JGI IMG/M metagenome (GOLD analysis project Ga0307376, IMG submission 202536) | Soil microbial communities from Risofladan, Vaasa, Finland - TR-2 | ecosystem: Environmental > Terrestrial > Soil > Coastal area > Acid sulfate soil | place: Finland: Risofladan, Vaasa | collected...
GGTCGCTCCCTCGAATCTGGACCCAGGGGCCGGCTTCGTCTTTGGCCGAGGGAATGGCAATGGACCAGTTGTCAGGGCGCGCACAGCCAGGCTGCTCACATCCGCGCGAAGACGGTCAAAGGGGCGGTTTTCGGTCCATGAGAGCGGCTTTCTGTTGCCGTGCAAGCAGGCATGTCGCGAGGAGTCTCGCGCGGCCGTATTGCGCGACGCTTCCTCTCAGGCGCAGATGCCGTCGTCAAGCGAAACAGGGGTGAACGCGCATGACTGAACAGACGCAGGAAGCCGGCGCCGTCAACACGTCCAGCAGCAGGGCGTGCGCCGCCTTGACTGCGAGCGGCCGGCCCTGTCGGGCGGTGCCGATGCCGGGGCAGCCGTTCTGCCTCTTCCACAGCCAGCAGGCCGAGGCCAAGCAGATCATGGCCGATGCCCGGCGCGCCGGCGGATTGGCGCGGCTGGCCTCGCTCAAGCCCACGGGATTGGTGGTGAACCTTGATACTCCCCAGGCATGCAAGGAGACCGCGCGGCAGGCGCTCCAGCTCATGCTCGACGGGAAGCTGGACCGGCCCCGCTGCGACTCCACCGTCAACGGCTGTGCGAAGCTGCTGGAGACCTTTGCCCTGGGGGAGCTGCAGGCGCAGATCGACGCCATCAAGGCCAACCTCAAGCTGCTGAAGGAGGAGCTGAATGCGAACGAGGGCTAAGATCGCGGAACAGATCGCGGCCCTCGCCGGGGAGGTGAGCGAACTCGTGCACGCTCGCGGCGTGGGCCTGCCTGACGTGAAGACAGTGGTGGACTTCATCGTGGCGGCCTTCGGCTATGATCAGGCCCGTCAAGTGGCTGAGGCGGTTGATTCCCGAGGGTACAGAGCCGCAGGGGAGCAGGTGAGCGAGCTGCAGATCGCGCCCGCGGCCGAGGAGCTGAGAGCGTGTGTGGTCACCGCGTTCGAGGCATTTGACCAGAGGGATCTGCCGGCCTTCAAGCGCGCCTCGCAATCACTCCGGGAGGCGCTGCTGGCACTGCTGGAGGCGCGGGCTGACAAGTGGCGGCACGTGCCGACGGCGCGGGACCTCTATCCGCCTTCCTGGCAGAGCACGGCCGATCCGGTCGAACACGTGCGCCTGAGAGTGCCCGGGCTCACGCGCTGGGAGGTGCTGGTATGGGCCGGAAGGGCGCTGGCCTGTGCAGTGGAGGACGTATGGCTGTGGCGGCTCTGGCAGACCGGTTGGCGAGAGCACCAGGAGGACTCGCGCCAGCGAGGCCAGACGAGCATGTCCGAGCAGATGTGGCAGCGAGAGATCGTCCAACACACGCTGCCTGAGAATGAGGCGCGGGTCGTGGACAGCTGGCCGGTGCCGCCGGATGAGCAGTGGCCGGACACCTACAGGGGGACCTCGCTGCCTCACCTGCGGAAGTGGCAGGCGGACCGAGCCGCACGCGAGGAGCTGGCCGCTCCGAGTGCAGAGGACGGCGATGCGCCGTGATCCTCAGCAGTCCGCAAGGCTGGAACGGTGATCCGGGTAGCCACGCTTGAGAACGAGATCGCAGCCCTGGGACAGGAGGTGCACGAGCTGGTGCGCCGGCGGACCGGGTCGCTGCCCGACACCAGCAAGTGGGTTCAGGTGATGGTGGCGCTCACCGGTGGGGACGAGATCGAGACCATCGCCCGGGCCTTCGATCTTACGGGCCCCAGGGCGATAGCGGAGTTCGTCGAGCAGATGCACATCGCGCCGGGAGTCAAAGCAGTGCGCGCCGGCTTGTTGAGAGCGGTGGCGTGTGCGGCCTCGGGCGACCTGCCCTCCTACCGGGAGGCGGTGAAGGCACTGCGGCCGGCGCTGGAGGCGCTGCTCGCCTCCCAGGGAGAGAAGTGGCAGTCGGACATCGCGGCCGCCTTTCGGCGCGTCGACCTCTACCGCTGCGCCCTGGAGTGGGCGTCCTATCCGGAGGGAGACCGCCCTGCGTACATCCCGCCTCGGCGCGAGTGCACGGATGTGTTGGTGCTGGCGGCGCTGGCGCTGCGGTGCGCCGCCAGTGAGTTCGAGGGAGCCCGGCCGATCATCGACTGAAGGAGTCACACGATGACATCACAGCAGCAGGTTGCGGCGAGAGAAGGTGATACGAGCACAAGCCTCCACCTTGCCATCGAGAAGCGGCTCATTGGCGAGCTGCGGCCCCACCCGCTCAACTACCGCCGCCACCCCGAATCCCAGCTCGAAGTGCTGCGACAGTCGCTACGGGATCACGGCCTGCAGAAACCGGTGGTCGTCACACCCGATGGCACGATTCTCGCGGGGCATGGGCTGGTGGAGGCGGCGAAGGCGGAGGGCTGGACCGAGATCGCGGTGCACGTCTACGACGGCCCGCACCCCGATGCGTTCGTTGTCGCCGATAACTACTCGGCCAGCCTGGCCATCGACGACGAGCAGGCGCTGGCCGAGCTGCTCAAGCGCCTGGAGGCCGACGGGGAACTGGGGGCGAGCGGCTACCAGCAGGACGATCTCCACGAGCTGCTGCTGCGTCTGGAGGCAGAGGAGAAGCAGGGCCAGGAGGAGACCTTCGACGCCGAGGCGGCGATGGCGGAGGCGGAGCAGCAGCTGGGGCCGACGCGCGTGCAGCCCGGCGAGGTCTGGCAGCTTGGCCGGCACCGGCTGCTCTGTGGTGATGCGACTGACCCGGCGAACTGGGAGCGGTTGCTGACGGGAAAGCTCGCGCAGGCGATCATCACCGATCCACCGTACGCCATCAACTACCTCGGCGGACGGGCGGCGCAGGAAGAACGCATCTCCGCGCGTCGCCGCGGGGCCGAGGGCCAGGAAGGCGACGCCTACTGGGATGACCTCACCGATGACGAGTATCGGGCGCTGCTCATCGGCAGCCTCGGTCTTGCCCACCAGCACTCCGACGACAAGGCGCCGCTCTATCTGTGGTTCGCGAGTTCCCACTTGCGCGACGTACTCGACTGCATGGCCGAGACGGGTTGGCAGGAGCGCAATCTGCTGGTGTGGGTGAAGAACAACGGTGCGGGCGCGCTCTTCGCGCAATACAAGCATTGGTACGAGCCCTGCTTCTATGCCTTCAAGCAAGGCCAGGCCCCGCGCTGGCACGGCCCCACCAACGAACGTACGGTGTGGGAGCACGACAAGGCCACCGTCAACGATCTCCATCCCACCATGAAGCCCCTGCCCCTGATCGAGCGGTCTATCACCAACGCCACGGAACTCGGACAGCTCGTCGTCGATCCCTTCCTGGGATCGGGCACGGCCATCATGGCGGCCGAGCGCACCGGCCGGAAGTGCTATGGCTTCGACCTGGATGCCCGCTACTGTGACGTGATCCTCTCTCGATGGGAGCAGTTCGCCCAGGCGGAGGCGGTGAAGTGTGATGGCTGAGCATGTCTCGGAGAGTCAGGCAGGCGGATTGGGGCAAGGGCAGACCCCGTCAAGTTGGGTCTAGCCGGGAGTCTGGCCCAGGCGCTTCGCAAGCAGGCTCCCCCACGCTACTTCACGATGGAGCAGTACGACGCGGAGGGTGAGATTGTGGAAGTCTCGGAGGGCCACCCCCTCAAGCCTGGTGAGGATGGAGTGCGGGCGGTCATCATCACCGGCACGGACTACGCCAAGCCGCGGACGGACTGGCGCGAGCGGGGCATCGTCCCGCCCGAGGGGCACCACCGTAGCGTGTGGGGGGACTGAAAAGCGGTCGTCTCGCTCACTCGCGGTAGGCTCCGGGCGTGGACTCAGGCTAGAGGGGGGATGCCCAAGGTCCGTGGGTCGCCCGGGGGGTGATCTGTTTTCGCCCCCAAGGCACTCGGCTCCTTAGGTCGCACTCCGACGAGGCCGACGGAGCCTCCGGTGCGGCGGGCGTGGGTGCCGCAAGTTCGGACGAGCTGCACGCTTCTGCGCATTCCTGCCGAACGGGCCCAGAACGGCGCTCGACGTTGGCTTCAGGGGCGCGTTCGGGCGCGAGGTGGTGGTAGGAGCGCGGCGCGTCTGGGGTGCCTGGCGTCACATCGGCAGCTCGAACGCCCTCGCGACGTAGACGGCCATCTGGTCGCGGGTGACGGGCCAGAGCGGCTGGTAGAGGTAGATGGTCTCTCCGGGGGTGTCGGGGTCGGGATATTCGTATCCCTGGACGACGCCGTGCTCGACGCAGTACTCGATGTAGCGGTAGGCCCAGTAGGGGTCGGTGCCGCTGTCACCGTAGCCGGTGGCGGGGACGTCGGGGAAGTTGCGAGGGTCGGCGGGGATGTAGCCGGCGAGGCCCGCCTCGCCCGTTGGCGTGGCGATAGAGCGAGCGGTGTAGACCGCCATCTGGTCACGGCTCACTTCGAGATCGGGCTTGTAGTCACCCTCAGGGTAGCCCTGCACCACTCCCTGACTGGCCGCGTATTGAATGTAGTTCCGCGCCCAATGATCGCAGTCAACGTCCGTGAACGGTGGGGCGGAGCAACCCGGGTCGGGCACGTTCACATCGCCGCCGGCCATTGCTCGCGCAATGTAGACCGCCATCTGATCACGGGTCACCGAGAACTCAGGATGGTACAGACCGTCATCGTAGCCCTGGACAATGCCCGCGGCGAAACAGCTCTCGATCTGCTGTTGCGCCCAATGGTAATGGTTGACATCGGCGAACACGTCTCCCAGCACGACCAAGTGCACCACCTGATAGTCGAACGTATCTGCCACCCAGCAGGAGCCATCCGCGGGGTTGACCGAGACGGCGCGGGGTTCGCAGAAACCTCCGCCCCGCCACAACTCACTCCCGGTCGCCGAGACGTGCACCACCTCGTAGTTGAAGGTATCCGCGACCCAACAGGAGCCGTCGACGGGATTGGTCGAGATGGAGCGGGGCCAGAAGAACCCCACTCCTCGCCACAACTCGGCCCCAGTCGCCGACAGAAGCACCAAGTAGTCACCTGCCGCCACCCAGACGGAGCCGTCGTTGGGATTGACGGAGACGGATTCGGCCATGCCGAAGCCTTCTCCGCGCCACAGCTCCTCCCCAGTCGCCGACAGATGAACTACTTGCGCGTTCACGGTGTCTGCCACCCAGACGGAGCCGTCGGTAGGATTCAGGGAGACAGAAGAGGGACCATTGAATGCTGCGCTGCGCCACAGCTCAGCGCCGTCGGCGGCGAGATGCGCTACTGCCGAATCAACATACCCCGCCAACTCCTCATCATAGTAGCCCTCCGCCGCTACCCAGCACGAGCCATCCGTTGGGTTGGCGGAGACCGAACACGGTTGGGAGAATCCCCCTCCTCGCCATAACTCATCGCCGGCTGCCGAAAGGTGCACGGCCTGGTCATTGTAGGAATCGGCTATCCAGCAGGAGCCATCCCTGGGATTAGCCGAGACGCCACGCGGCCAGGAGAAGCCTGCTCCTCGCCACATCTCTGCCCCACTCTCTGATATATGCAGCACTCGATCATTGTAAGTATCCGCCACCCAACAGGAACCATCGGTCAGGTCAGTCGAGACGGAGTGTGGCGCGGCAAGGCCCCCTCTTCGCCATAGCTCATCGCCGCTCGCCGATAGGTGCACCACATGACCGTTGTGAGCGTCTGCCACCCAACATGAGCCATCGGCGGGGTTGACCGAGACAGCGCAGACCGTGGAGAAGGTAGGGAAGTCTCCCCCCGCCCATAGGACTTCCCCAGTCGCGGACAGGTGCACAACTTGATCAGAATCCGCCACCCAGCAGGACCCATCCGCGGGGTTGGCCGATACAGACTGGGGACCATGGCTGTAGAAGCTCCCACGCCACAACTCGGCGCCCGTTGCCGATAGATGCACTACCTGACCATTCCCGGAGTCTGACACCCAACAGGAGCCATCGGTGGGATTGACGGAGACGGCGTAGGGCAAGTCAAAGCCCTCTCCTCGCCATAGTTCAGCCCCAGCCGCCGACAGGTGCACTACCTGATCACCGTAGATGTCCGCCACCCAACAGGAACCATCCGTGGGGTTGACCGAGACGGCAGAGTCCCAGGAGAAGGCCCCTCCTCTCCATATCTCGACCCCAGCCGCCGATAGGTGAACCACTTGACCGCTATAGTCCGCCACCCAGCAGGAGCCATCCGCGGGGTTCAGCGAGACGGAACAGGGCCCAGAGAAGTCCCCTCCTCGCCATAGCTCGGCCCCGGTCGCCGACAGGTGCACCACCTGCTCATTGATGGTATCCGCGACCCAGCAGGAACCATCCGTGGGATTCACCGAGACCGCTAGGGGGCACCAGAACCCATTCGTCTGGCTAAGAACGGTGCCGCTAGCAGCCAGGTGCATCACGCTGCTGCCAGTCCTGGCCCATACAGATCCGTCCGTCTGGTTGGCTGAGACTGACTCAGGGCGTCCAAACGGGCTCCGCCACGCCTCGACCACCTCCTCGCCGAGGGCCGGCAATGCCGCCACCAAGCACATCGCTGCAGCGATCAGGAGACATCCGATGCGCTTCATCCTAGCGCCTCCTCACAGCCTCGCGCTCAACCTCAGAGCGGCAACTGGAAAGCCCGCGCCACGTAGACTGCCATCTGATCCCGCGTCACCACGATCTCCGGGTGGTATAGGCCGTCATCATATCCCTGCACCACGCTGTGCTCCACACAGTATTCGATATGCTTGTAGGACCAGAAATCGGAAGGCACATCGGGGAAGTTGCGCGGGTCGGACGGGACGTAGCCCGCCAGGGCCGCTTCTCCGGTTGGAGCAACCATCGAGCGCGCGGTGTACACTGCCATCTGATCTCTCCTGACTTCGAGTTGCGGCTTGTAGTCGCCTTCGGGGTAGCCCTGCACTATGTTTTGGGTGACTGCGTATTCGGTGTTCCTGTATGCCCAGTTGTCGACAGGAACGTCCGAAAAGGAGGGAGTCGAAGGAGGCTGGTAGTCGGCTACGCTCACCGAGCCGGTCGGGGTGCCAACAGCTCGCGAGACATAGACAGCCATCTGATCACGCGTTACCTCGAACTCCGGATGATAGAGTCCGTCCGTGTAGCCTTGCACGATCCCGTACCAGTAAGCGGCCTCTGTCTCAGCCCAGGCCCAGCTACCAAAGGGCACATCGCTGAAGACTGAAGGCCGCTTCGTGATGACCCTACGGGCCGGAGGGTCCTCAACCCTCGCAACACTGTCTGTGGCACGAGCAAGGATCGTTGTGGTCCCGTCCTCGGAGATCGTGAACGGGCCGGCATATGCTGTCCAGTGTGCACCTTCGTCGACGCTGTAGTCGGTCCCGGCGATGGCAGTCGCAGTCGGAGAGGTCGGCTCCAGTAACACCATCACGTCTGAAACGTACTTGCCGTCGCGGGCAATAGTGCCAGTTGGTATGATGAACGTCGTGGGCAGCTCAGAGGTAGCCTTGGCTGACTCAGCGATCTCTGCGGCATAGTGGGTCTGGGCCAGAGCGCCAGCCCCGGCCAGAACAGCGGCGTCAGCCTGCAGCCCCGGGGTCTCGTAGATCTCATCGGTCGTGTCAAGCATGCTCTGCACCAGGGCATCAAGCTCATCCTGGGTCCATCCCTGACGCAGCAGAAAGATGCTCTCGATCTCCGGCAGTCCATTCGCCTCCAACTCTTGCCTGAAGGCTGCTACTTGCTCAGGCGTGGAGCCGAGTTGGAGCCCCGGGACTGCTGGGAGCAGGCGCTGGAACTCGGCGATCCTTGTCTGAGCCATCGAACCGAATTCCTCGGCCGCCTGCGCCTGGCGAAGCCGCCAGTAGTCATTGCCGGCCTGCTCGGCCGCAGCCATCCTCACCCAGGCTTTGACTCTTGCTGTCTCGACCTCGGCCCACGCCTTGGCGGCTAGCGCGGCCGCCTTACCGGGGGAATCAGCCAGCGCATCGAGTTCGGGGTACTCAATGGGCTCCATCACCGGGAGCGTCATGTAGTCCGGGTCGGGGTCGTAGGCTATCTCGTAGTATTCGTGCGCGGCGTACTTGAACAGGGCCTGGATAGCCAACAGGGGCCACCCTTCAGCGCCCGCCAGGTTCCCCGCCTTGCTGCAGATGCTGCCGCCTACGCTGAAGCCGGTCGACGTCCAGAACGCGCTGGTCTTCCAGTCGGGAACCTGCACTGTGACAGTCGTGTCGAATGTCAACCCCGAGGTCGTTTCTGGCCCGGGCAAGTAGCGAAAGCCTGCCGTGTCATGGAGGAGGCCGCTGGCGAGCCCGTAACCCTGGATAAGATACTTCACGTAGTCGTAGACTTGCTTCACCTTGGCAAGATCATCCGCCGCCTGGATGTCGCATGCCCACTGCTGAATGAGGGAGACTGGAAGCAGGCTGATGGCACCATCCAGGATGGCCTGCCAGTCGGCCGGGGGAGCGCTGATCCACTCCCACCGGTGGCGAATACAGAAGTAGAAGTCAGCCGTGCCGTAGGCAGGGATAGTCTTCGTCCTGACCGGGGGATCTGGTGAGCAATAGTCCTCCGCCATCGTGATCCCTGACAAGTTGTATTCGTCCACGGCGATGGTCGCGCTGCCGGCCAACCCGCCCCTGTTGCCAACGGTGATCTTGAGGTAGTACTCGTAGCCATCCAGGGCGGGGGCCGGTATGGTAGTCACATCCGCAACGTAGGGAAGGAACTCATCACTTGATCCCGCGATCACCAAATGCACCACTTGTTTGTTCCCAGAATCCACCACCCAGCAAGAGCCGTCGGTGGGGTTCACGGAAACAGAGTAAGGTTGATCAAACCATCCTCCCCGCCACAACTCCATCCCGGACTCCGACAGATGGACGACTTGGTTGTTGTAGGTGTCCGCGACCCAGCAGGAGCCGTCGGTGGAGTTTACCGAAACCGATTCGGGGTAGCCAAATCCTCCCCCCCGCCATAGCTCCACCCCAGACTCCGAAAGGTGCACCACCTCGTGTTGCCAGGTGTCTGCCACCCAGCAGGAGCCGTCAGTCGGATTGACAGAGACAGACCCTGGGTGTGACCCAAACGTACCCCCCCGCCACAGTTCCTCCCCACTCGCCGAAAGATGGACAACCAGATGGTTGCTGGAGTCTCCCACCCAGCAGGAGCCATCGGAGGCGTTGACCGAGACGGACAAGGGCTGGACGCCTCCACCTCCCCACAACTCTACCCCACTCACTGACAGGTGCACCACTCTGCTGGAGTAGCCCTCAATGAGCTCGAGGTCCGCCACCCAGCAGGAGCCGTCGGTGGGATTTGCCGAGACGGACTGGACCCCGTAGTTGAAGCCTTCCCCTCGCCATAGTTCCACCCCATTCGCTGACAGGTGGACCACTTGTCCCATGAGGTCGCCCACCCAGCAAGAGCCGTCCGCAGGATTGACGGAGACGGACAGTGGAACATCGAATCCTCCCCTCCGCCACAGCTCCGTTCCGCCTGCTGACAGATGAACGACCTGGCCGTTGCCAGTGTCCGTCACGCAACAGGAGCCGTCGGTGGAGTTCACAGAAACAGAATATGCATAGTGAAACCCTCCCCCTCGCCACAACTCCGCCCCGATGGCCGACAAGTGGATCACCTGGTTGTGATCTGCCACCCAGCAGGAGCCATCAGTGGCGTTGACTGAGATGCACATGACCTCCCAGTAGAGGACGCTACCGCTCCGCCATAGCTCCGCTCCACTCGCCGCCACGTGCACCACCTTGCCGTAGCTGCTAGCGTCCGAGTAGTCTGCCACCCAGCAGGAGCCGTCGGCGGGGTTGACAGAGACAGATCTGGCGTCCCACAAGTAGAATTCCTCGCTCCGCCACAGCTCCGTTCCGCTCGCCAATAGGTGCACCACTTGGTCGCTACTCGCCACCCAGCAGGAGCCGTCAATCGGGTTGACAGAGACAGAATCTACGCTCCAAAATTCATCACCCCGCCATAGTTCCGCACCGCTCGCCGACAAGTGCGTCACTACGGTGCCACTTCCCACCCAGCAGGAGCCGTCGACAGGGTTGACAGAAACACTCTTAGGAACGTCAAACGGCCCTCCACGCCACAACTCTGCCCCGCTCGCCGACAGATGGACCACTTGTCCCCAATCGCCTACCCAGCACGAGCCATCGGCGGAGTTGGCGGAGACGGACAGTGGAACATCGAATCCTCCCCCCCGCCATAGCTCCGCGCCGTCGGCCGACAGGTGGACAACCAGGTTGCTTCCGGTGTCCGCCACCCAGCAGGAGCCATCGGAGGCGTTGACGGAAACACACTGTGGACTCCAGAAGCCATTCGTCTGGCTGAGAACAGTGCCGTCAGCGGCAAGGTGCATCACGCTGCTCCCGGTAGCTGCCCATACCGATCCGTCTGTTGGATTGACCGAAACAGAACGCGCGGTCCCGAACGGACTCCGCCATGCCTCAACGACGGTCTCGCCCGCCGCCGGCAAACACAATGCCCCGAGGACGAGGGTGAAAACACCGATGACCCCCACGCGCACCGTCATAGACCCTCCTTCGCCAGTCGCGCAGATCAACCGACAGCCGCGCTTGATTACTTACATCGGCGGGCGGCCAAACTCCTTCCGGTACTGCCTCTGCAGCTCCGCCGGCGTGCGGTTCAGTACCTCCGGTGGCACCATCCCCGCCTTCTTCTCTTCCTCCGTCGCCAGCCGCTCGACGAACGGCGTGAGAACGTGGACGCAGCGCGGGTGGAACGGAGGGCCGCCGCCGATGGCGGTGATCGGCGGGTAGACGGGATGCGGTTCCGGCCCAATGCAGACGACGGCGTTCTCGTAGTAGATGCAGAAGTCAGTGGCATGGTGGGCCGACACTTGGGCGAGCTGGATGCCGTGCTCGCGCAGTCGCTGCATCGTTCCCTGCAATCGCCTCCCGCGCGGGGTGCGCGCCATCATCCTCGCGTACCGATCCAGCGGGCAGCGGCGACCCAATCAGCTACTGAATAGAGTTCCCGGTAGCTCCGCCACCTGCGCCTGCAGGTCCTCCACTTCCAGGTGGGTGTAACGCTGGGTGGTCGTCACCCACGCATGGCCCAGCAGCTCCTGCACGGCTCGGAGATTGGGCTTGGCGCGCAGGGCGTGGGTGGCGAAGGTGTGGCGCAGCAGGTGCGGGCCGGAGCGATCGGTGATGCCGGCCGCGCGCAGATAGCGGTTCACCAGCAGCGCGATGCCCCGTACCGAGAAGCGGTCGCCGCTGCGGTTCAGAAAGAGGGCCGACTCCGCATCATCGCGGTCGGCGAGATACGCCAGCAGCGCGTCGGCCGCGGGTCGGTTGATGGGCAGACGGTGGAGCCGTCTCCCCTTGCCCACCACCTGCAGCGCACCCCAGCCCTCGGCCGGCAGGCGCACATCGTCACGACTCAGCGCACAGAGCTCCCCCACTCGCAGACCGGTGTTGTACAGCAGCATGAGGATGGCATGGTCGCGTCGGCCCACCGGAGTATCGGTGTCGGGCAACGACAGCAGGCGCTGGACCTCGGCGACCGTGAGATGCTTGGGGGCCAGGGGCGGACCCAGGCGGATGGATCGCAGGGCCTGGGCGGGGTTCGTCGCCAGGTGGCCTTCCTCGAAGAGGAAGCGGAAGAAGGAGCGCGTGGCTCCGATGGCGCGGTTGATGCTGGAGGGTGAACGGCCAGCCTCCTGCTGGCGACGGAAGACCTCCCGCAGGTCCCGGGGTCGGACCTTGTCCGGCCCCGCTATCGCCCCCAGCACATGCTCCAGATCCCGGCGGTAGGCCCCTATCGAGTGGGGGGACCGTCCTTCCAGTGCCAGCGCCCCCAGGAACTCCTCCAACATCTGCGCCGCGGACTGCCGCTCATCACGCCGTTTCCTCGCCATGATCGCCTCCTTCTGGCTGTGCGCCAACATCCTATAAGCCATTAGGGAGGATGTTGCCCAGGTTATGTAGACTAAAAGACTATGTTATGTTGCATTGCCCAGACGCCGACGAGGGGGCGCGTGGGCGCGCCGACAGCGCCGCGAACAGTGAAAGGCCGAGGGCACGCAGCAACCGGCGGCCGAACGCCCAACACGGGCGCACACAGCGCGCCGTCTGCGGCAACGTGCCCACCCCGAGATGCTGACGGTGGCGATCCGCGGGCCGCTTGCCGCCAAGATGCGAGAACTAGCAGAGGCCACGGGCATGAGCCTGGCCAAGCTGCTAGGCGACATGGTGCTCGTCTACGAGGGCGAAACGCAGGGCGGGTACGAGCCGGGGACATCCCTGGCGCGCTGGCGAGAGAGCGCCGTGGGGACTGAGGCGTAGACGCGTGTGTGAGCTGTTGTTCGTATACGGCACTCTCAAACCGATCGCCCGCCAACGGGGCGGCCGACCCGCGCACGTCTGGGGCCGAATGTGGGAGAACGGCTCGTACCCTGCGATCCGACTCACCGAACCCGGCGACGGCTACCTCATCGCCGGTCTCGTCTTCGGAGTCACCGACGACGATCTAGCCGAGTTCGACCGCAGAGAGGGCGTCGCGCATGGCTGGTATCGGCGGGTCAAGGAAGGGACGACGGAAGGGGAGGTGGTGAGGGTCTATGAGGGGGCGCGGTGCCTGGATGGAGCTGCGGCGTTAGGTGCAAGGTGGAGCGTCGTTGAAGCCACCGGGGGCAACGTCGCGGTATGGAGCACGGAAGCCGCGTGATGGCAGGTCACTGACAGACGCCGCAGAATCCGATATGCGGGCAGAGGCGCCAGAGTCCCTCCACGCGGTGTAGCTGGGTTTCATTCTCCTGATGTGGTCCGGTAGGCAGACGAACGATGTTGCTGGCGCCTTCTGGTGTATGCTGTACCGGGTCTGCCCTGCTGGTCGCTAATCTGACCCGTAGAGGGGAAGCGATGAAGACTATCTTCGAGACATGTGAGCCGCGGCCAGAAGTCCTGAGAGGCGAACTCAAGGACGAGATCTTCGCGGCACGGCTCATGGACGTTGTCAATCGCAAGGCAGAGGACGTCTACCAGGACCCAGCCGTCTTCTTCGACAACACCTTCCCGACTGAGGGACTCAGGCTGCTCGCAGACGAGGGTCTCGGTCGGCTCAGCGGGAAGAAGCCCGGGAACAGCCCGATAATCAGGCTCGAGACTGCGTTCGGCGGCGGCAAGACGCACAGCCTCATCGCACTCTACCATCTCGGGCAGGCCGTTGTTACACCTGAGATGGCTCGAGATATCGTTGACCCCAGTCTACTCCTCTCCGAGCCGATCGCCACCGCCGCCATCGTCGGTACCCACTTGGATCCGAATGGCGTGACTCACGGGGACATAACCGCCCACACGATGTGGGGCGAGATAGCATTCCGCATTGGTGGGCCAGCGGGATTCCGGATGTTCGAAGAGAGCGACCGCAGTCGTGTTGCCCCGGGAGGAGGAGCGCTTGACGACCTGATCGGGGACTCGCCCGCACTGATCATCATCGACGAGCTGCCGCGCTATCTCAGAGCCGCCAAGGGAGTGCAAGTTGGCGACACTACACTTGCCGGACAGACGATAGCGTTCTTCCTCTCACTCCTCGAGTTCGTGGCGAGCAAGGCTCGCGTGGTCGTGGCCTACTCGCTGGCAGAAGGAGCTGACGCGTTCGGCGAGGAGAGCGACGCGACCCGCCAGGAGCTTGGGGAGGCGAGTCGGATCTCAGCGCGCGACGAGCGGATCATCACGCCGACGGACGAGACGGAGATCTCGGCGATCGTGAATCATCGGCTCTTCCGCACGGTGGATCAACAGGCAGCTGAGGAAACAGCCACCAGCTACTCTCGCTACTACTCTCAGATCGCATCTCAAGCGGTCGACCTGCCGAACCGCGCCCATACCGCCGACTACCGCAAGGAGATATCGGCGAGCTACCCGTTTCATCCAGAGCTACTCACCACGCTCAATCGCAAGACGGCTACCATTCACAACTTCCAGCGAACACGCGGCGCACTCAGGCTTCTCGCCCTGGTCGTGCGGCAGCTCTGGGCGAAGAAGCCTGGCGATGCGTTCCTGATTCACCCGTGGCATCTCGACCTGAGCAACAGCGGCATAGCCAACGATCTCACGAGCCGCCTCGAACGTCCGCGGTTCCGCTCCGTGATCGAGGCGGATATAGTGAGCCCACTGGCCGGCTCGAAGGCGCACGCCCAGGAGATCGACTCGGCATGGGTTGAGGCCGGTCGGCCTGGCTACGCACAGCGCCTGGCGACTACCATCTTCCTCCACAGCATCGTCCAGGATGTCGCCTCAGGTGTCGAGCCTGCTGATCTACTGCTGGCGGTTGTCGAGCCTGAGGACGACCCTGGCCTGGTAGACCGAGGTCTGAAGCGACTGCTGGGCGATGACCGCGACTTCTCTTCCGCCGGTACGGCATGCTGGCACCTCGAGTGGGATGGCCAGCGCTATCGCTTCAAGATGGAGCCATCCCTCCACAAGATCGTTGCGGATGAGATGGAACACGTCGGCCGGGTCAAAGCCAAGGAGGAGATGGATCAGAGGATACGACAGATATGGCGGGGCGGGGTCCTGGAGCCGAAGTACTTCCCGGACGAAGCGGCCGATGTCGACGACGATGCCGGTAAGCCGAAGCTCGCGGTCATCCATTACGATGCGGCCTCGGTCGAGGCCGCTGACTCAGCGCCGCCAGACCTAGTCAGGAAGCTCTTCGACTACTCGGGCACGCTTGAGGGCTATCGCACGTACAAGAACAACGTTCTGTTCCTGGTGGCAGACCGCGACCAGACCGGACGACTCGTCGAAGTGGCCCAACGGTACCTCGCCCTTCGCCGGATCACGAGCAGCGGCGACCGGATGGGTGAGTTCACAAAGGAGCAGCAGAAGACGCTCAGAAGCATGCGTGAGGCGGCCGAGCTGGATGTCCGCGTGGCGGTCACGAGAGCCTACCGCTTCCTCTACTATCCCAGCGCTGATGCTCCGAAGCGCGCCAGCAATCTGGCCATCGAGACGTTGCCTCCTCAGGACCAAGGGGAGGTCGACAAGGACCAGTCTGCCGTTCTTATGCGGACACTGAGGAACCTCAGCAAGGTGCTCACGGCCGAGGATCCCCCTCTGGCGGCCGCATTCGTCAGATCGAAGGCCTGGCCCCAGAACCAGACCTCAATCTCGACTGAGGACCTCCGCCGCGCCTTCGCGCAGCGTATGGGACTCCGGATGCTCCTCGATGTGAACCAGCTCAAGAAGACGATCCGAGACGGGGTACAGAACGGCACCTGGGTCTACTACGACACGGTTGAGAAGACTGGGTACGGGCGGACATCGCCGGTGCCGCTCGTCCGGATCGGGGAAGACGCTCAGTTGTACACGCCTGAGGAAGCTGATCGCGTCGGCATCGCGATCAAGGGCGAGGAAAAGGGAGCCTGCCCTGTCTGCGGCAGGACAGAGGATGAGTGTATCTGCGGCGAGGTCTGCCCGGATTGTGGCTCCGCACCGTGCGTGTGCACGAAAGAGGGGGCAGTTCGACTACATGCAGAAGGCGCTCCGGCTCAGGCGTTCCAGCAGATTCTCGACCAGTGTCACGACCATGGCGTGGCGGCCATCGCCCAGCTGGTCGTCAGCGTTGAAGGTCAGGGGAAAGACGGTGCGCACGACGCGCGTGCTCTCGGTCTAGCCATTCCCCAGCTCGGGAAGGGCAAGTATCACATTGACCAGACGATGGGCGCGGAATTCGGAGCGGCGGAGACCTTCTCGCTGACATTTGCTGGGGGCTGGGATCGCTACAAGCGCGTGAAGCAGCTCACTGATGCCTTCGCCCAGGAGGCCGCCAAGCTCACCACGAGACTGAAGCTGCGCGCTGACTTCCCAGATGGTTTGCCGGTCGCGTCTGACCAGTTCCAGATCATGAGGGACGTTTTCGCGAGCCTCGAGCTCGGGCATATGGTGCTCTATGCCGAGCCCGTGCGCGAGGAGGCCGGTACATGAGCGATCGACCCTTCGAGCTGCGTGTCATCGCACGGCCTGGTGGAGACTACGGAGTCGCCCTTTACCAGCGTCCCGGCGCTGTGCAGAGCCACGTGGAGGACGAGTGGGAGAGAGTGGTCCAGGTCTGGGGCACAGCTTTCGGCGCTGTCGCGGACGAGGTTCTCACTGCCATCAAGCGTTCCGGCTACCGCGGCAGCGATCTGCGCAGAGATCGGAAGAAGCCGTTCGGGTTGGAAGAGGAGGCGGGGGTTCGGCTCGGTCTGCTGCTCCTTGCCGTGAAGCCCTTGTCCAAGATGACTCGTATCGAGGACGTTTCTCAAAGCATACACACCATGAGCACTGAGGAAGCCTACTACTGGTACAGCAAGTGCAGCGGGAATGGTGCTGTTCGCCGCGCCCAGCGCGCGCTGCGGATCCTGCTATCTGAGGAGTGAAGGTGCATCAAGACAGGCCGCGGGTCCTGATCGAAGACTGGCTGCCCATCGCTCAGCTAAGTGCTGAGTGTAAGCGTGAGCGTGGCGCGAGCAGTGCCCTGCCACCCCTTTACTTCCTGCACGTCTGGTGGGCTCGGAAGCCCCTGACGGCAGCGAGAGCTGGCATCCTCGGCAGCATCCTCCCAGACTGGCGAGACGACTGGCCTGCGCAGCTCCGCCAAAGGTTTCCCACACAGTCGATCTATCGTGCATGGGTCACCAAGCTTCTTGGGATCGTTGGTGATTCCGCCGCGGCCCGCCGACTGTTGGAGTGGGCAGCCAGAGAAGGGAGGAAGATCCCCAACCCGTATGAAGGCCCTCGCGCGTTCACCGTGAGCCCCGATGACGACTCTATTCGAGTGCTTCAGGAGCTCGTGGAACTGGCATGGGGACCGCGCGAAGTCATCATCGCGGACCCCATGGCGGGAGGCGGCTCCATACCCTTCGAGGCGGCTCGCTATGGCTTCAGAGTCCTGGCCAACGAGATGAACCCGGTCGCAAGCGTGCTACTGCGTGCTACCCTCGACTACCCTGCGCGGTTCGGTCCGTCGCTCGCCGACGATATCCGGAAGTGGGGTGCCCGCTGGCACGAACTTGTGCAGCCTCGACTGGCTCCTTTCTACAGCCCCCTGCCCGCTGGCGCGGATGGGGCGGCTTACCTCTGGGCGCGGACGGTCGCATGTCCGACGACAGGGAAACCTGTTCCGCTCAGCCCAAGTTGGTGGCTGCAACGCCCCAAGAACGCGCCAGCGGACAGACTTGTAGCCGCGCGACTTCTCTGTGAGCCAGGTTGGCCGGAATGCCGGTTCGAGATCGTAAGCGGGAAGGCTGCGGCATCAGCCCGTCCGAGCGAAGGAACCGTCAAGCGTGGTGTGGCCCGCTCACCGTGGACTGGCGAGTCTGTGGATGGTGACTACATCAAAGCAGAAGCACAAGCTGGTCGTATGGGGCTGCAGCTGTATGCAGTGGCTGTCAAACGCGAGGGGGGATTCGACTTCCGTCCGCCAGAAGAGGAGGACGCTGCACGCGTGGAGCGCGCCGCAGCGGCTTTGGCTGAGCGAATGAGCGATTGGGCGGCGAAGGGACTTGCTCCCACCGAGCCCCTCTCTTCCGTTTCGAACTACGACCGCGGACATCGGCTCTACGGCATGCACACCTGGGATAGCCTATTCTCGGCTCGCCAACTGTTCGCGCTTTGCACCTTCGCCGAAGTTCTAGAAGAGCTCCAATGCCACTATAGAGCCGAGCTACCCGAGGACGTGGCCGATGCCTTGAGCGTGTACCTTTCCCTAGCATTTGACAAGGCTGCTGACTACAACTCCCTCAGGAACCGCTGGGATCCAACTCGCACCAAGATACCAAGTGGCTTCGAGCAGCACAACTACGCCCTCAAGTGGAGCGTCGGCGAGTTCGACGCCTCGCGCAATCTACTACCGTGGGTGGTCGAGCAGGTCAGCGATGCATATCGGGGTATCTCTGAGCTGGCAGAGCCGGCACGACGAGGCCTCTTCGCGCGCCGAGACCAGAGCGTTGTTGATCGGCTATCAGTGAGTAGGGAGAACGCGGCATCGCTGCCGGGGGTGCCGTCGGAATCAGTTACGGCGATAGTTGTGGACCCGCCTTACCTAGACAATGTGATGTATGCTGAGCTTAGCGACTTCTTCTATGTCTGGATGAAGAGGAACCTCCGCGATGTGTTTCCGGACTGGTTCACGGACGAATTGGTCAACAAGGAAGATGAGGCCGTCGCCAACTACGCTCGCTTTGCTTTCGCAAAGGCACGAAGAAGGAGGCTTGCTCATGACGACTACGAGCGCAAGATGGCGGCGTGCTTTCGCGAGATGTTCCGTATCCTCTCACCTGATGGTGTCCTCACCGTCATGTTTACCCATAAGCAGCTCGAGGCCTGGGACACCCTCACTAGCGCGTTGATAGAGGCTGGATTCGCCATCAAGGCATCCTGGCCAATCCACACAGAGAGCGAGCATAGCCTCCACCAGGCGAAGAAGAACGCGGCCGCCAGCACCATACTCCTTGTCTGTCGCAAGCGGACGAACGGCGGCGAGTCAGCCTGGTGGGATGACCTGAAGGGGCGCGTGAGGGAGACGGCGCGCACGAAGGCAAGAGAGTTCGAGGATCAAGGCATCAGGGGCGTTGACCTGTATATCAGCACTTTCGGACCGGTGTTGTCGGTGATATCAGAGCGCTGGCCGGTCCTAACGAGCGAGGGAGACGAGAAGACGAACGAGCCCAAGCCCCTCCGTCCAGAGACTGCCTTGGACCTGGCGCGCGAGGAGATCATAGCTCTGCGAAAGCAGGGCCTCCTCCTGGGCCGAAGCGTCGACTTCGACCCGATCACCGACTGGTACCTGATGGCCTGGGATGCCTTTAGGGCTCAGGAGTTCCCTGCGGATGAGGCGCGCAAGCTGGCTCTTGCGCTGGGACTTGATCTCGATTCCGACATCATTCGCGGCAAGCGGATCGTCACGAGAAAGCAGAACTTCGTGGCCATCCAGCCTCCGGGGGCGCGCAGGCGGCGTGGGTCCGTTGACCCCGAGCAGACCGAGTTCGACTGCCTGCTCGATGCCGTGCACACTGCCATGCTGGCCTACCAGGAAGACGGCGCGAAGGCCTGCGAGGTCTTCCTGGATCGAAGTGGACTGAGAGGCGACAGCACCTTCCGAGCATGTCTCCAGGCCATGATCAATGCTGTCCCGCGGACGAAGGAGAAGGGTGAGTTCATTCGCGTCGAGGCCGCTCTCCTCGAAGCGTTCCGCCTCAACTTCTTCGACGACCTCGAAGTGCCACCGGAAGAGGTGCCACCCAAGATCGAACAGCTACCCCTCGAGGGAGTGAGCGCGGATAGCGCCGAGGAGGACGAATCGGATGACGAGGGGGCTACTGAAGAGGACGAGGAATGAGCGGTCGGCTTCGCAACGAGTTCGATGTCGTACGTGCCTGCGGAGAGATCAGGGAACTTAACGGGAACGCTCTGTTCGCAGCCAGTGACTTCATCGTCGCGAAGCAGTTCACGCCTTACGAGGTTATGCCCTACGGCGCAGCCGCGGGCGGGATCGTGATCATTGACGGCCTCTGGGCCACGCAGCTGTTCCGCGAGCGCGGCGGCCCTGAGAGAATGCTGCGGCTCTACGAGGAGAATGCTAGCCTTTGTCGCGAGGAACTGGGACGGCTGAGGAAACTCAGGCTGACCGACCAGCCCGATGGCGTCCACCAGGTCGCGAAGGGAATCCTGGGCACGCTGCTGGACCCGGAGCAGCCAGGGCGCAAACACTACTCATTCGCGACCAAACTCTTCCACTGGCATGCGCCAGAACATCTCCCGATCGTTGACGCCAGGGCCAGGAAGGCGATCAACATGCTCCAGAAGGCATGCGGCAAGCGGCAAGGCGTGGTCCTGGCCGATACGGCCGAGATGGGGGGCGAGAGCTACCTTGATGAGTACGGCCGCTGGGTCCACTTCTACAGTGAGCTTCTGAATGAGTTGACGCCCGGCGATCAGGAGCAGCTGCTTGCTGCTGACAGGGAGTCGCTCCCGCGACACTTCTTCGTTGAGAATCCGCTACTGCGAGTGTTGGACAAGGTCTTCTACCACAGAGGGGGGTAGCTCCGGCATGGGGCTCCGCGAGTGTAGCTTCAAGATCTCGTACGGGCCGGCAGATGACCGGCTCAGGGCTTTCTACATCCCCGCGCTGTCACACAGCGTGTGCTATGACCGGAGTTCCGGCTTCTTCAACAGCAGCGCCCTTGCGTTAGCTGCTACGGGTGTCGCCCGGCTCATCCAGAACGAGGGCAGGATGCGCCTGTTGGTGGGGGCGCAGCTGGACGATGAGGACGTCGCTGCGATCAAGGCAGGCCACGATCTCGCTGAACGAGTTGGCGAGAAGATGCTCGCGGCGCTTGCCGATCCTGAGGACGCGCTCCAGCGAAGGAGGCTTGAGACCCTTGCCTGGATGGTGGCGACCGGGAAGCTCGAGATCCGCGTGGTGCTCCCGAAGGGAGCGGACGGACAGCCGATCCCCGCATCAGTAAGCCACGACTACTACCACCCGAAGGAAGGCATCTTCACTGATCTAGATGGCGACCAGATCGCGTTCAGTGGAAGCATCAACGAGTCCGCCGTCGGATGGCAACACAACTACGAGCAGTTCATGGTGTACCGTTCGTGGGACGAGACGCGTCCCTACCTGGCCCAGGTTACGCGGCGCTTCGAGCAACTGTGGGAGGGACATGAGGAGGACTGGATAGCGCTCTCCGTCCCAGACGCGGTGCGCCAGCGGCTCCTTCAGTTTCGACCCAGCCGTGCACCCAAGGTCGACGCGCTCGAGCTGGTCTCCGAGGCCGCGGATCAGGAGGAGCGCATTCTCTTCCAGTTCCTCCGGGACGCGCCATTCCTGCCGAATGCCACTCGACTGGGCGTGGAGACGTCAACGGTCAAGCCTTGGCCGCACCAGGAACACGTTCTGGCTTCCCTGGTCGAGCGATTCCCGGAGAGGTTCATGCTTTGCGATGAGGTGGGCCTGGGGAAGACGGTAGAAGCTGGTCTGGCACTTCGCCAGCTCCTCATCTCAGGGCGCGTGAGGCGAGTTCTCATCCTCGTGCCTCGAAGCCTCGCAAGGCAGTGGCAGGAAGAGCTGTACGAGAAGTTCATCTTGGAGGTGCCCTTCTACGACGGCCACACGTTCACGGACGTCTTCCGCAAGCGGATCCCGTTCGAGTCTGACAACCCCTGGGATGCCTTTCCGGTCATGCTAGCGTCGAGTCAGCTCGCGAAGCGGCTCGACAGGAAGTCTCTGCTTCTCGCGGCACAGCCTTGGGACTTGGTCGTCGTTGACGAGGCCCACCATGCTCGGCGACGGGATTTCCTGGATCTTCAGCGCTACCGACCCAACCGACTGCTTCAGCTTCTGAATGACCTGAGCGGCAGAACCCGCGGAGTGCTGCTCATGACGGCTACGCCGATGCAGGTGCATCCGATCGAGGTTTGGGACCTCCTGCGACTGATTGGCCTCGGCGGCCGTTGGGGAGCTACGCACGAGCACTTCCTGCGGTACTACGATGAGTTGGCGAAGCCCTTCGATGATAGAGATTGGGACTTCATACTCGAGATGATCTCAGACGAAGGGCAGATGGATGTCGATCCAGCTCTTCGCGACAGCCTTGCGAGCCGCACGGGCCCAGTCGAGTGGCAGATGATTGAGTCGCTGAGCGAATCCCCCAAGAGATCATCTGTGGTCAAACAGCTATCGACGGCTGGGAAGGCCGTGTTGGACGAGATGGTGCGTCAGCGGACGCCCGTTAGGCAGTCCATCTTCCGCAACACGCGGAGCCTGCTGCGGCGTTACAAGGAGCGCGGCCTTCTTGACGAACGTATCCCACGAAGAGAGCCGGAGAATGAGTGGATAGTCATGGAGCCCGAAGAGCGGGCCCTGTACGATCGAATCGAGGAGTACATATCGGACTTCTATGGGAGATACGAGAGGCAGCGGCGTGGGCTGGGCTTCGTGATGACCGTGTACAGGCGCCGCCTGACGAGCAGCTTCCGCGCGGTCGAGCTAAGCCTCGAGCGGAGGCTTGGCTTTCTGAACGGTAAGCCAGTCTTGGGTACGGTAGCCGGACTGGACGAGGATGACCTGGAGCTCGAGGACCTGGAGCGGGACGTCACAGAAGAGCTGGCAGAGGAGGAGAGGGACCTGTTCCGGGCCGAGATCGATTACCTCGAGGACTTCCTGGCCGACCTCCGACAGCTGACTGCGGACTCGAAGGTTGAGCATCTTCTCAGAGAGCTGGACGCCATCTTCCGCGAGCGGGACACGGTGATCATCTTCACGCAGTATGCCGACACCATGGATCATCTTCGGGACAGATTGCGCGAAGTCTACGGAAGTCGGGTGGGGTGCTATTCGGGTCGTGGCGGGGAGTACTGGGATGGTGCGCGGTGGGTGTCGACGAGCAAGGAGCGGATCAAGGCCGACTTTCGCAAGGGTCAGGAGATCAAGATCCTGATCGGCACAGAGGCCCTCAGTGAAGGGCTGAACCTCGAGACGTGTGGCGTGGTCATCAACTACGATATGCCCTGGAATCCGATGCGAGCTGAGCAGCGCATCGGACGGATCGACCGTATCGGCCAGCGGCACGACATCGTATGGGTGCGGAACTACTTCTACGAGGAGACAGTGGAGGCGATCGTATACCAGAGGCTAAGCGATCGCATTCACTGGTTTGAGGAGGTCGTGGGCAGACTCCAGCCCATCCTCTCACGGGTGGCCCAATCCATCGAGACGCTAGCTATGACTCCAGCGGCCGAGCGGGAGCGTAAACTCGAGGAGGAGATCGAGGATCTGCGCCGCCATCTGGAGGCTGCGGAAGCCGAAACGCTGGACCTCGACGAATACGCGGACGCGGGCGCGACGGCAGACCGAGGGGCGCCCAGTTCGGTAACACAGCGGGACATCGAGTCCCTGTTGGCACGGTCTGCTAAGCTGACAGGGATCTTCCGGCCTCATCCACAGATCGACCGCGCTTATTCTCTAGCCTGGCAGGGAGAGGATTTGGCAGTCACGTTCGACCCAGATGTGTTCGACCGGCATCCGACTACCCTCAGGATGCTCTCCTATGGCTCTCCGCTGTTCGAGGAGATCGTGGCCAATGTCGAGTCGCCACGGGTCTCGGACACCATTCACCAGATCCAGCGCTGTGCTGTTGAAGCGCCGATCAGGACAGCGGGGTACTTCTCCCTAGGGCAAGAGGAAGTCACAGCAATCGACGGTATCGGCGCACTACGGGCCGTGCTCACAGGAGCTGAGGGCGCACCTCCGCCCGAGGCTGCCCAAGCTGAGACGGCGCGCGAGCGCTTCTCCCAAATCATCGCCGATTCGGCTCGGAAGCTCGACTCGATTCTGGCTCGGGAGCGGGAGCTACGGGCGTCGGCCGACCGGGAAGAAGGTCGTCTCCTGCTACTCCAGGCCACGATGGTTGAGCTCGCTCTGGCTCAGCAGTCAGGGCTCTTCGAAGAGGAGGCACCGCCCTTCGAGTTCGACGAAGAGGCCGTGAGCCGCCTTCGCAAACATGGGTATCCCTGGGCCGGGCTCATCAGGTTGGTTGGCGTACGGGGTCTCCGTCCATCTCCGGCCGATCCGTTCTTCGCACGGATTCAGCCCGAACCTCAGATCTCGTTGCGTGGCCGGTTCTCCCGTCTGGAGGAGGCAGCAGAGCGTCTTCTTTCTGCGTTGGCTCAGGAGCCGCCAAGCGGCCCTCGCGCTCTGCCTGAGCTCATGACGCGCGATATATCCACGACTTTCTTCGCGCCGTGGTCCGCCGAGTCGACACTCTAGGTCCTGACCAGGGCGCCTGACGGGATCATCGGACCCGCAGTGTACCAAAACTCATCCGTGCCCCAAAGTGCCCTCAGAGCGGCTGCACGGGCGCTCGACATCCGCAGGCGGCGTGATGTCAGGCCGGCTCGGTGGGCCCCTGACAGGGACAGAAGTTGCCATCGGCGTTTACGGCTCGTCGGCCCCCGGAGCGGTGCGAGCGGGCCGAACCGCTCTATCGAAGTCATCGGGACAGTCGGGCAGGCGCTCCACCCTTTTCGCCTGGGCCGTCGGCGTGATATGCAGGTTGCCGGAAGCCACTTCCGCGAACCAAGAGTCTTCGATTCCGGTGGTGAGGTTGTCCCGCTGGCTCACAGTGTCCCCATCGCCGTAGATCCGGCCTCTGACGAGATTGTTGGCGATCTCGACGCCGGAGATCTCCCTCCAGTGGTAATGAATGCCGCTTCCGTTCCCCTCGCGTGCCAGCACCGTGTTGTGGTGCACTCGGACCCCTCTGACCCACGACAGCTCAATGCCCGTGTCGGCCCCCGCGACGATGAAGTTGTTGCGGATGACCCCTCCCGTCATGTGCGGCTTTGCAGCTTCCTCGGAGGAACCAGAGGGATTCCCATACGCGATCGCCCGATCGCAGTTGACAAAGACATTCCGTTCCGCGACCACGTCCTCAGACTCAACCCAGATGAAGACCGCGCCCCGGCCGCCCCCGTTCGCTCCTCGGATGTCGCGGAAGGAGTTGTCCGCGATCTCCCAACCTTTCAGGCGCATGCAGTCGATGGCGCTGACGTAATCCCCATCATAGATCCACGTCCTCGGAGGGATCTTGGTGTTCTGGAAATCGCAGTAGCGGATGGTCCCCCCATCCACGAACCCGCCACCGCCACCAGTGCCCTTGATCCCGCGGGTGCCGATGTTGCGGAAGGCACAGGCATAGATATGAACGTCCCTGAGCTGGCGACCCTCCCAGGGCGTCTGTTCCAGCTTGATACCATAGGCGTGGCACTCGGCGAAGGTCAGGTAGGCGACGGTAACGCTCGTGCAGGCCTGGATGCGCAGGATATCGTCGCGCTCGGTGTCATCCCATCCGATGCCGCGCAGCTCCACCTTCGAAGCATCGCCGGAGGCGCCGCGAAGTGTCACGCCCGTGCAGCCCGTGAGCTGAAGGAAACGGTTGAGCTGATAGACACCATCGGCCACCAGGATAGTATCGCCGTCCCTTGCGTGGGCGATGGCGTCCCGCAGCTCATCCACGGTGCCGACGTTCACGGTGCGGCCCGTTACGGGCAGCGCGGGGACGGCTGGCATCCACTCAGGCCGGTCCGCGGCGGAAGGGCCGCCCATGGCGGCGACCCAGACTGCTGCCAGAATGAGGACAAGTGTGTGGACCCAGGCCTCCATGTACCTCAGCCTCCTGTTGCCGGGCTCTAGGGCATGTATTCCTCGGGACAGCCTCAGGAGTCCTGCTGGAGATCGACACAGGGCGCTCCCACAGGCGCATGTCGACCGCCGTTAGGACCATGCTGGGAGCGCGTGATGTCCAGCAACTCATCCGTGCCCCAAAGCGCCCTCGGAGCGGTCTCACGGGCGCGCGACAGCGACCGACAGCTTCAGGGCCACTCCGGAGGGGAGAAGCGACGGCGGGGATGATGTCACATCACCAGGACTCCTGGCTGGGGCCGACGTCTGGTCGCGGTGGCGCAGCGGCGACCCTCAGCCCGTTCCTCTCAAGCGCCCTGATGACGGAAACCTGCTCGGCGCGCACTTCAGCACACACTTTGCCAGAGTCTGGGTCCCAGACCCAGAGCACGCCGTCTCGGGCCTCGGGACGAAGCGGCCTCTCTCCCATGACAACCCCCCTGCGCGGACCTGATCCACCGTTGTCTTCGGCCCTGGCGTGCGAAGTCCTTCACACCCGGAGCAGGAGCCCCACAGTAATAGTCCTGCCCGTGGTGGTCACATAGGCACGTAACCGGTGTTATGGACACAGTCGCGGCGATGGTCCCGGCAGAGCAACCGCACCACGGTGGCGATCACGGGCAGGCCCGCCCAGTCCGATCCGCGTTCGACGTCGTTCTCCATCCTCGATGCCTCTCAGCGTAGGGATGTGCACGAGGGGAGAGAATAGCACTAGAGACACCAGAGAAGCATCCTGCGGTCCAGATGGGTTTCTGGACAGCGCGGGCTGCGGACACAACGTGAGAGAGGGCAAGTGGCGACCGGCGATCTGGTGCCGCCGCACGGTGAGGTATGGCATGGCGACCATGGTCAGACGGGCAACGGCGGCCGACGATCAGGCGGTCAGCGACATCATATGCGAAGGATACCGGTTACTTGCCAAACCGGACGGCATCACCGACGAGCAACTGGCCGGCCTGATTCGCGCGCATTCGGTAGCGCGAGCGGCCGAGATTCGAGCGCTCTGGGAGTGCTTTGTTGCGGAGGAGGACGGACAGGTCGTCGGCATAATCGCCTTCTCCGAGGATGAGATCCAGAATCTGTGGGTGCGTCCACACTTCCACCGGCGTGGCATCGGCTCAGCCCTCTTCAGGGTCGCTGAGGCGGCCATCCGGGAGGCCGGCCAGCCTCGGATGCGCGTGCACACGACTGGCTACGGGACACCCTTCTATGAGGCGATGGGCATGACGGTCGTCGGCAAGAGAAAGATTGATATTGGGCCCATGGTGGGAGGCGAGACCACTGTCCTGGAGAAGCGACTATGACGCTCCCGCGCTGTCCAGCAACCCATCCGTGCCTCGAAGTGCCCTCAAAGCGGTCTCACGGGCGCGCGACATGCGCAGGCGGCCGCAGACGATTTGTGATATAGTACGCCCTCAGAACGCCCGGACAGTGTTTTTCGGGGAGACAGTGGCAGATGGAGTTCACATGAGGGTGGCAACTGAGAGAGTCTGGTCCTGGCATGAACTGCCCTGGGTGCCCCGAATGTCGGACCCGACCGGGACGACCGAGATCGTGCTTACACTGCCCTGGTTCACATATGGCCGCGGACGAACCGCCCTTGCTAATCTCATATATCCTGACGAAAGGGTGGAATGGGTCGTGGCGCGCGGGCGCAGTAGACTGATTGCCAAGGCATGGGAGAAGATCCAAGCCTGGGCGGCAGAGACCGGGATTCAAGAAGGTTATGCGGGTTTGAGCTCCGTTCTTCTCGGCTCCCACCACGCCGAAAAGGTCGGGGTTCTGCCTCGCCTCGGCGGCGAGTCCGACCTGCACATTCGGGAGTTATATGGACCAGCCGCGGCGAGACGGATTCGCCGTGAGCGGATCGAGGCGGGATGGCAGGAATTCCTGCGGGTAGACGCGCAAGCAGTGGCCCGCCTTGAAGCGAAGTTGGCTTCAACGAAGGAGATGATTGCCGATTTGGCCTGGGCAATGGATGAGGATGCACTTGCCAAAGCCAAGGGGCGTAAGGCAGAGTTAAATGAATGGCTTGCCTTGGCGCCCCCCCAGGAGCATGTTGAGCGCAGCTTGCCCGAATGATAGCACGGGTGCGGATAGCCCGGGGCCAGAGACGGCCGACGTGGTAAACGGGGTGTAAACGGTTCTTGCGTCCAGGGGATTGCACTCTCCCGTGTTTGTGGTAAACTCCTGCGTAACGGCAATGTCAGAGACAGCGCTAACAACTTCAGGCCGGGTGACGCTTATGTCCGACCCGAACCGGGAGACGGACATCGAGCTTGAGATCGGCGAGCAGTATGGCACCGGGCGGAGCGTCTACGCGATCCTGGAATACCCCGACGACACGAAAGAGAACCTCCTGGCCCGCGGCGACAAGCGCTTATTTGCTAAGGCGTGGGACAAGATCCACACCTGGGCGGCGAAGACCGGCGTTCGCGAAGGGCAGGCGTTTCTCGGCCCGATCTTCCGCGGTCCCTACCACACGGCTGAGACTAGGGAACCGGTGACGATGCGGGACAAGCTGGACGAGTTGGATGAACTATACGGGGAGGCGGCTAGAGAGCGGATTCACCGCGACCAGCACGAGAGGCTGAGGCCGCAGCTTGAGGATGAACTGGCCCGCATCGAACAGGAGTTGGCCCCGATGCGGGCAGAGCTCGCGGCACTCAACGCCCTCATCGCAGACATCGACGCGGGCATCGAGGTGAGCGGTAGACTCAAAGGCTTCCCGGAACTCTCGTACCTGCGGGAGGCCGTGAAGTGGCAGGAGACGGCGTCGAGCCAATGGCAGAAATAGCGCCGAAAACTTCAGACTGCGTGACGCTGATGTCCGACCCGACCGGGGAGACGGACATCGAGCTTGTGATCGGCTATCACTACGGTCTTGGGCGGAGTGTCTACGCCGCCCTGTCATACCCCGACGAGACGAAAGAGGACCTCCTGGCGCGCGGCGATAAGCGTTTGTTTGCTAAGGCGTGGGACAAGATCCACACCTGGGCGGCGAAGACCGACATCCGGGAAGGGCAGGCGTTCATTGCTCCCATCTTCCGCGGGCCCCACCGCACCAACGAGAGCAGGAAAGCGGTGACGACGAACGACCACGTGGAGAACCTATACGGGGAGGCGGCGGTAGCGCGGATCAACCGCGACTGGGAGGAGCGGCGGTTGCCGCAACTTGTGGAGGAACTGGCCCAGCACAAGGCCGAGCAAGCATTGCAGCAAGAGCAGATGGCCGAGTTGGAGCTCTTACTGCTGGATCGCCCGATGGCCGGAGATAAGGCAAGACAGGCAGTGCTAGAGGTTATTGCCGAGGGAAAGGCAAGCGTGGCAAGGTTGCAGGAGAGCATTGCCTGGATCAACGATGCCATCCGCAGATCCACCTAGTGCGTTGAGCTGACCTACAACTGAATAACACGGGTGCGGCTAGCTCGCCCTAACTTGTGACGTGGGCAGATTGCCCAGGTCTGAGGAGGTTGGGGCGTTTTGTTTTGGCCCGGCACAGCATGAGAGCTAGCTCGACGCACCTCGAAGACTCTCCTATCCACATGGAGCGAGTCAAGCGCAACCTCACGATCGGCCAGGTGGCGCAGCGAACTGGCTTGAGCAAGGCGACAATCTGCCTCGCGGAACACGGCAAACGGGCCGCGCCCGCGAGGCTGATCCTTTTCCTCGCGCAGGCGGGGGCCGATGAGCTGGAGCAAGAGCAGGCCGCGTGGCGCGAGGTGCATGGCCTGGGCCGCAAGTCGGGGCCGATCTTCACCTTCCGCGCACAGTTACCTCAGGGCCTTTCCGTCGAGGAGGCCCGGCAGCGGTGCGCGGCGGCGCTGGCTGAGTTCGTCACGGAGGGCGTGTGATGACCTGCCGGCCCACCGGGGCGAAGCAATCCCTCACCGGGAAGATCACGGGGTATGCGGCCGGCCTGGGGCAGGCAGATGATCGCACAGTAGAAGTCGTCGTTATCGGTAGCTTCCCCAAGGGCCGCTTCCATGGCGTTCCTTTCTGCTTGGCCCCCTTCTCCCGGTCTTCCCATTCTGATCCCATCTTGTTCCCAACTCTCTCCCATACACGATTCCGAGGCATCGGCCATCACGTGGCGATGCGAGGAGCATAGGTGACAGTGAGCAAGCAGTACGGCGAGCGACAAGCCAACATCCGCAGCAGGTTCGACGAGGAGCCGATGTCACCCGACGAGTTGCATCCGGCTGAACAACTCTTCGCCAAGCTGGGAATGCGGGCGCTCGTCGGCAACACCTCGATACCGGATTCGGCCGGGCCGCGTCTCCCCCGTTGCAACGGGAGGGCGCTCACCCCTCAGGAGGCCGGCCCGGCCCAAAGTGAGCGTGAGCAAGACGATGAGCACAGCCAACGGAACTCAACCACCTAACACTATACTTCCTGACCACCAAGCGTTCATCGACGGCTCGGCGATCTCGCCGGAGGTGGCTGCAGCGCGTGGCTACCGCTCGATCACGAAGAAAATGGAACTGCGCGGCCTGGGCTTCGGCGACAAGCAGTGCCGCGTGCCCGCACTGTTGGTTCCGGTCTGGGGCGTGACTGGCGAGATCGTGACCTATCAGGTCAGGCCCGACCAGCCGCGCATCAACAGCGGCGGCAAGGTTGTGAAGTATGAAACGCCCGGTGGCAGCCGAATGGCGCTCGACGTGCCTCCCTTGGCGCGGGCGTGGCTGGGTGATCCGGCGCGTCCCCTGTTCATCACGGAGGGTGTGCGCAAGGCGGACTCGGCCGTCAGCCGGGCACTATGCTGCATCGCCCTCCTCGGGGTGTGGAACTGGCGAGGCACGAATGAGCACGGCGGCAAGACTGTCCTTCCCGACTGGGAGCACATCGCCCTCAACGACCGCGACGTGTTCATCTGCTTCGACAGCGACGTTATGCTCAAGCCGCAGGTGCACTCGGCACTTGGGCGGCTGGCCCGGTTTCTGGAGCAGCGGCGCGCGAAGGTGCGCGTCATCTATCTGCCTCCGGGAGAAGCCGGCGCGAAGCAGGGCTTGGACGATTACCTGGCCGCGGGCCATACCGTGGCAGACCTCCTCGCCCTCGCCTCCGACGAACTGAAGCCGATCGAGGGAGAGGGCGAGGAGGGCAACGCACTGCCGTATCTGGAGGAAGACGGCTGCCTCTGGTGGCGCCGCCATACACGAGACGGTGAAGTCCCCACGCGTCTGACCAACTTCCGCGCCAGGATCGTGGGCGAGCTGGTGCGGGATGATGGAGCGGAAACCCAACGGCTGTTCGAGATCGAGGCCGGCCTGAAAAGGCGTACCAGTCGCTTCTCCCTATCGGCGAGTAAGTTCATGCGAATGGATTGGCCGGCCGAGCACTTGGGCGCGGCGGCGGTGGTATCGCCTGGATTCGGTCTGCGGGATCATGCCCGCGCTGCCATTCAGGAACTGAGCGGGCCCGACATCCCCGAACGGGTGGCGTTCGCGCACCTGGGCTGGCGCGAGGTCGGGGGCGCTTGGCACTACCTCCATGCAGGAGGAGCGATCGGGCCGAACGGCGCGGTGGCTGATGTCGACGTCGATCTGCCGGCCGAGCTGAGCGCCTACCGGCTGCCAGCTCCCCCGGAAGGCGAGGAACTGCGAGCGGCGGTGCGGGCATCCCTGCGTCTACTGGAGGTTGCAGGGGACAAAGTGAGCGTCCCCGTGTTCTGCATGATCTGGCGGGCGCCGCTGGGGGAGAGCGACTTCTCCGGGTATCTGGTCGGGAGGACGGGGATGTACAAGACCTCCGTAAGTTCCCTGGCCCAGTCGCACTACGGTGCGAAGATGGACTTCGGTAACCTGCCGGCGGACTGGAAGAGCACCGCCAACTACCTGGAAGCCCTCGCCTTCGCCGCGAAAGACGTCGTGCTGACGGTGGACGATCTCGTCCCGAGGGGGAGCAGGGCCGAGGACAGCCGCCTGCAGCGAGACGCTGACCGTCTCCTGCGGGGGCAGGCGAACCGCTCCGGCCGGGGCCGACTGCGGTCGGACTCGACCCCCCGCCCGCCCAAGCCGCCTCGCGGGCTGATCGTTGCCACCGGGGAGGACCTGCCGCGAGGCGAGTCACTGGGGGCGCGCCTATTCGTGGTGGAGTTTCGCAAAGGCGATGTGGACGTGCCCGCGCTGACGGCCTGCCAGGCCGATGCAACCGGCGGGCTGTACGCGTCGGCCATGGCGGGGTATGTGCGGTGGTTAGCGTCAAGATACGAGGAGGTTTCGGCCCACCTCTCGGACGAGCTGCGGGCACTGCGCGCGGCGGCAACGCGGCCCGGAATGCATCCGCGGACACCGGACATCACCGCAAACGTGGCGCTTGGTCTGCGCTACTTCATCGCCTTCGCCCGTAATGTCGACGCGCTCACTGACACAGAGGCGGAGGCGCTGTGGGAACGGGGATGGACGGCACTCACGGAGGTGGCGGCGCAGCAGGCGGCCCACATAGGGGCAGCGGAGCCGGCCGGGCTCTTCCTCCGCCTGCTGTCAGCAGCCATCACATCCGGTCGCGCCTACGTCGAGGCGCCCGATGGTGGTGGACCCGCGAATCCACAGACCTGGGGCTGGCGCGAAAAGCGGGGCGAGTGGCAGCCGCAGGGTAATCTCGTCGGCTGGCTGGACGGCGAGCAGCTCTACCTGCAACCTGATGCCAGCTTTGCCGCGGCGCAGGCGGTGGGCAAGGCGACCGGGGAGGAGATCACAGTCACGCCGACTACGCTTTCCAAGCGCCTGCATGACCGAAAACTGCTGGCCTCCGTGGAGGAGGAGCGAGGAAGGCTGAAGGTGCGGCGAATGCTCGCGGGCACACGCCGAGCAGTGCTGCACCTGCGCGCCGAATCCCTGACCGGTGGCGACGGCACCGATGATGATTCGGAGCCGGCCGGAGGCTCCGGGAATGGGCCGGCCTTGGGGGCCGGTTCTGAGACTTTTCCTGAGAACCGGCCCACGGGAGATTGCCCACAGACGGCCCAGAATGACCCACAAGTGGGCAGTGGGCCGGTTGGGCCGGTTTTCCGAGCAGGAGAGAGGTATAGCGATGCTACCCATACGTTCCCCACCACTGGCGGGACAGAAGAGGGTGGATGGCAGCCGTGCTGCTTCTACCGACACCCGCGACTTTGGAGAGATCATTACGGCGTGCTGAAATGCGCGATCTGCCATCCGCCGGCTTCCGAGGATGCGGTTACAGAGTGGGTGACCCGCGACGGCGGCGCGGCGGCCGAGCAGACTGAGGAGACGCGGCGGTAGCCATGCGGAACACCCTCGATCCCGAACTGCTGTCCCCCGACGAGCGTCTGGCAGAGGCGGGCGCCCTGCTCGCCCTGGGGCTGCTACGGGGCCGCCTGAGGGCCGCGGGGCGGCGAGAGAAAGACCTTGCCATTCTTCGGCCTTCAAGTGATTCATGTCCCAAACCCTCGTCAGGAGGAAGAGAGACATGAGCAGTGTTGTACGTCAGCTCGCGGACCTGGAGACGCTCCCCGCGGGGCAGCTGGAGGCCCGCTGGCGGGCCCTCTTCGGGACCGACCCGCCGGCCTGCCAGCGCCGGTTCCTGGTGAAGCGGCTGGCCTACCGCATCCAGGAGGTGGCCTACGGAGGCCTTTCCGAGGCCGCTCGCACCCGCATGGAGGAGATCGCGCAGGAAGCGGGGCTGGATGAGGAGGCCTCGCTGCCCGGCCGAGGCCGCCGCACCCACACGCGCAGCCGCGAGCTGCCGGTGGCCGGCACGCGGCTGGTGCGGGTGTGGAACGACCGCCGCCACGAGGTCACCGTCACATCCACCGGCTTCGAGTTCGAGGGCAGGCCGTATCGCTCCCTGTCCGCCATCGCCAACGCCATCACCGGCGGTCACTGGAACGGCAGAGTGTTCTTTGGATTGCGACCGACCGACAGGAGTGCCGACTGATGACACGCCAGGAACGAGAGCGACAGGCCCTGCGTCGCGTCCGGTGCGCCATCCTCACGCGGACAAGCACCGAGGAGGGACTGGATTCCGAGTTCAACAGCCTGGACGCGCAGCGGGAGTCAGGCGAGGCCTACGTCGCGAGCCAGAAGCAGGAGGGGTGGGTTGCCCTGTCCACCCGGTACGACGATGGGGGCTATTCCGGCGCCACCCTGGACCGGCCTGCGCTGCAGCGGTTGCTGGCCGACATCGAGGCGGGGAAGATCGACTGCGTAGTGGTCTACAAGCTCGACCGCCTCTCCCGGTCGCTGCTGGACTTCGCCAAGCTCATCGATGTCTTCGACCGGCACAACGTCTCCTTCGTCTCCGTCACCCAGCACTTCGACACCAGCACGTCCATGGGCCGGCTGATGGTGAACATCCTGCTCTCCTTCGCCCAGTTCGAACGGGAGACCATCGGAGAGCGCATCCGCGACAAGATGGCCGCGACCAGGAAGAAGGGCAAGTACACGGGTGGGCCGCCGGTGTTGGGCTATGACGTCGACCGGGAGCGCAAGCGCCTCGTAGTGAATGCCGAAGAGGCGGAACTGGTTCAGCGCATCTTCTCCGACTTCGTCGCGACTGGCTCTACGACGACACTGGCGCAGCAGCTGAATGAGGAGGGCCACACCACCAAGTCCTGGACCACGAAGGCTGGCAGACACCGCCCGGGCAAGCCCTGGAACAAGGTGCTGGTCTACCGCGTCCTCAACAACCCGCTCTACATCGGGGAGGTGACCCATAAGGGCGAGCGCTACCCCGGAGAGCACGAACCGATCGTGACTCGCCGGCTCTGGGATCAGGCCCACAGCATCCTGGAGCGCAACGGCCGCAGGCGCGGGGTGCGCACCCGCACGAAGACGCCGGCCCTGCTGCGAGGCCTCATCCGATGTGCCCACTGCGGCTGCGCCATGGGTCCGACCTTCACCAAGCGACGGGGCAAGGTGTACCGCTACTACGCATGCATCCACGCATCCAAGCACGGCGCTGGCTCCTGTCCTGTGGGCTCGGTGCCGGCCGGGGAGATCGAGCGCGCGGTGATCGAGCAGTTGCGAGCCGTCTTCGAGGCCCCCGAGGTGGTGGCGGCGACCGTGCGCGCGGCGCGGGAGCAGCGGGAGGCCCGGCTGGAGGAGGTGACGCATCAGCACGCCGAGGCGACGGCCGCGCTGGTTACCCTCAGGGAAGAAGCACAGCGGCTGATGTCCGGGGCCCTCGGGAACTCCGCACTGGTCGCCGGGCGGCTGGCTGAGCTCACCGCGCAGGTGGATGCGCAGGAGCGCGTCCTCACCCAGGCCGACCAGGAGATGCAGGCGCTGTCGTCTCGTGTCAGCGAGCAGGAGGTGATCGGAGCACTCTCCTCGCTCGATCCGGTGTGGGAGGAGCTGTTCCCGGGCGAGCAGGAGCGCATCGTGCAGCTTCTCGTGCGCCGCGTGGAGGTGGGCGCGGACGGGCTGGACCTGGAACTGCGGGCGGAGGGTCTGGAGAGCCTGGCGCTGGAGCTGCGCAGCCAGGAGCATGCGGAGGTGCTGGCATGAGCAGTGAAGCTCCAGGCATGGTCGGTGGCGACGGCGGCCTGCGCATCCGAGTGCCCATGTCCCTGAAGCGCCGCGGGGGTCGCAAGGAGATCGTGGTCTCCCAGGGCCTGCCTCGCCGACGAGGGTCAGCGCCTCGGGCCTACAGCGCGCTCGTCCTGGCCGTGATCCGCGGCCACCGCTGGAAGGAACTGCTAGAGAGCGGCCGCTACCCGAGCATCGACGCGCTTGCGGCGCGGATGGGCGTCGACAGCTCCTACGTGGGCCGCCACCTGAGCCTGACGCTGCTGGCTCCCGACATCATGGAGGCGATCCTGATGGGGCGAGAGCCGAACGGGCTCTCACTGCAGACGCTCTTCCGGCTACCGATGGCGTGGGAGGAGCAGAGGAGCTTGGTGCAGTGTGGCGCCTAGACTACGCAGACAGCGCCGGATCGCCTGTGCGGCGGCGCGCAGCATCTTCCAGAACCTTCTCTGCCGCTGCGACAAAGGCCTGGGCGTCTCTCAGCCTTGGCAGGACGAAGTCGTCTATGCTGAGGGAGAAGCGCTTTCCAGCCAGGCATCTCCGTGAGAGTCGGTTCTCCGTGCCCCAGACCAGGACATCATGGCCCTCACCGTCCTTGCCGAGGCTCCACCGACTTTCGAGTCCGTACTGGCCCGCGTCTCTCGCTACATCCGCTGGTGCAGAGCCATCGTTGTGGATGACCGCGTTGCGTACGAGTACAAGCCAGCCAGTACCGATGTAGCTGTTCACGCGCCTCAGGTCAATGCCGTGCTCTTTTCGCAAGTGCTCTAACTTGCACAGCGTGTCGGCAGGCCAATGGTCGTCGCTATGCCCAAGCACCTCAGCCACTCTATCGAGGAATTCCTCGAGTACGGTAACCGCGTACACGACTATGCTGCGGTTCATCATTGCACGGTAACCGGCGCTTTCGAGGAGGTCGGCATCACCACCGGATCGCAGAAGCCGCAGGTCATGCAGGATGCCAACAACACGCTGCTTGCGATGTCCCCGTTCGATCTCCGTCTCACTGGTGCGAATCTCAACGTACTTCCCCGGTTCCCGGTCGACGCAGACGGCGAACGCGCCCGCGGGCTGCCGTACTACGTGCAGCGCCCAGACCAGCGGCCCTAATTGCCCGAGCAGATCCTTCGCCTGATCTGCGGCCCGCCGTAGCTGCGCTGCCGGTTTCTCGTCCATTGATCCCGTAGCCTTGTACACTCGCTCTTCACACCGGATTGTACCACCCAAGAGTAGCACGTCAACGGTAAGGACGTCCGCAGATAAGCGGTCACTGAAGCAGCATTTCTGGCCTGCGGTCGATCTGAAGGGCTTCCATTCTAAGCGAGCGAAGATGAGCACGGAGGACATGCAATCGTGCCTCTGGACCCGCATACAAGCTGGAGTGGAGTTCGGCAGGTCGCCGATGCCAGACCTAGCGCGATGACCGCGGGGGACATGGATGACCGTACGTGACGTGATCAGGGCCATGCAGTGGCAGCGCTCAGGCGGCCTGATTGTGCCTAGGTATCTGGCGCCGACCTCGCTCAAGTATGTTGTGGAGAGGCTGTCACACAAGGACGTGTTCGGGGGGGCCCTGTCTGAGGCCGAGCTGATTGGATGCCTGGAAGGCGTCTCCCGTTCAGCCATGCTAAGCGCGATCGGGCAGTTTATGCTCCGGATGAGCGCCGGTCCTCTTGGAGACCCAGCCTTCCAACAGGTGCTGATTGAGGAGATGCTCCCCGCCGTGACAAGAGCCAGGGTCAAGGCTCTTCTGCGGAGGCGCAGGCAGAAAGCCGTGTTTGACCCCCAGGGCGCGATGGCGCTGGCAAAGATGGCGCTCCGTCACTCTCCGGAAACAGGGCACTCACCCCAACAGATGAGGGCCGCTTTTGACGCGCTTCCCTCACTCACGCTTGCTGCAACAGACGCCCTTGATGCGCGAGTCGATGTGATACGCAAGACCCGGGATGAGGAGGCGGGCGCCGAATGGCTACGGAACCACGTCATCCGCATGGTGGCATTCACGCACTCCCCGCAATACGGGCACGAAGCCGCGCGCTACAGCCGGTTGTTCCTGCGGCAGGCCTACGAAAGCCGATCGCGGCGTCTAGCCGACTGGATGGATATCGGGTCGGCATTCGCCGATGTAGTTGGGTACGGACTTGAAGATTACCTAGCGGCAGGTCTAGCCTTGGTTGCCTTTCAGATGCCTAAGAACGGTTCGGTCGATCCGCCGAGGGCCTGCATCAGACCCCGCCGGTGGCTCCGGGGCTTCCCCACAGACCACGGCCGGCAGGTCATGGCGAGCTTCCTAGGCTCTGTGTCCGCGCCCGCCCATAGGCTAGGGCAGAGGATCTCAAGCGAACTCGATATGGAGTTCTTCTACGATTTCTCGGTCTTCGAGAAGACCCCGCTTGTGCGGGTGCCAGGCGGTCTGGTCTGCACCATCCAGCACCAGTGGCTCTGTGAGGCGGTGACGTCCGGGGTGTACTGGCGCCTGCGGAATGGACTTGGAACTGAACGGAAGCAACGGTTTTGCCGTTTCATGGGCCACCTGTTCGAGATGTACGTGTCGGATCTGCTTACGTCATGCCTGCCAGCGGGTAGCGTGTTCGACGCGGATATGAGCAAGAAGAAAGGGGGCACCGACTTCGCTGTGTTCCTCGAGCGAGACGCCTTCTTCTTTGAGGCGGCCACCTCACACCTCCAGAAGCACGGCACCGAGGTAGCAGCCCGGACATCGGCTGTCGAACGCGACCTGGCCGATCTCGCCCGAAAGGCAAGCCAGGCGATCAGATCCGCTGTCGACTTCGCAGATGGCAGAACCCGGTACACGGGCGTATCAGCCCGAGCAGTTCGGCGCATCTGGCCGGTCGTCGTGACCCTTCACCATGTTCCCGTCGACCCGTTCACCCTGAAGCGACTGCGCCGCCAAGCCGTCGAGGGCATATCCTCGCGTCCGACGATTCACATGCCGCTCTTCGTCGATGCCGGAGAACTGGAGGACCTGTGTTCCCTAGTTGAGTCTGGTCGGGACCTCCCAAGTGTGATCCACGACTGGGTGTCTGATCCTGATCAGTGTGAGTGGCCGCTGGCCAACCTTCTCGGCGCTCGGGGTGCCACGCGGCCGCTGGTCAGACTGCTAACGGCCGATCTCCAGAAGCTGGCCGATGGCGCGCGCAGCGTCTTCGGCGGAGCCGATTCGTAGGGCAGAAGGCCGACCCTTTTCGCGTGTTCGATCCCAGTTACATTTTCTACTCCGTTCGGGAATAGAACCCTGATTCTGGCCGCCTCAACCTGGCGCCTCCCAGGGGCATCCTCGACGATTCTCTATCATCGGACGGATTGCAGAAGTCCGATGGAAACAGAGAAAGAGAAGCCAAGAAGGAGGTTTCGGGGGTGAAAGCGGGGTCGACGGTGGTCAATCCGTCCGATGATCGCCAAGAGTGCGAAATCGCCAGGAGACGCCCACAGACGCCACGACAAGCGAGAAGCGCCCTCGGTTGAGAGCGCCTCAAAACGTAGAGAGAAGTTTCCACCTGAGAACAATGGTGGAGGCGGTGGGAATCGAACCCACGTCCGATGGACAGTCCTCGCAAGACACTACGAGCGTAGCCTGTGTTCTATCTTCGCCCGGCGCAAGCCCACAGGCGGGCCTCTCGCCGGGCTAGCTCGTTCATGTTCTCCCCTCCCCCCTACGAGCCTTGGGGTTCCGGGCAAGCTAGCTAGGTTTGCGCCCAAGCCGACCGTGCTAGCCCGGTCGAGAGGACGTCGCCGCTACTTAAGCGGCGAGAGCCAGTTCAGTATCGTTGGCTTTTGAAGTGTTGCGCGTTTTTACGAGATCACGCGACTCGGCTCGCGTCTTGCGGCTCCCGGTCCACCGTCGAGTCCTTTCGCCCCCACGGTGACTGTAGGCTGTTTCATAACACACTCTCAGCCACACACCTCGCCCAACGCCGCTCCGAATGCCTCAATAGGCAGACAGAGCCATGACTCTGAGGTTATGAAACAGCTCCTACCAACATCATTATACCCGATCCCGCCCCCGCCCCGCAATGCCCCCGCCCTACTCCCCGTGCTGACGCTCCGACAACGCCCTCTCCTCCTCCCGCCGCGCTTCCCGCTCCGCAATCGCCCTCCGCTTGTCATACTCCCGCTTCCCCCGAGCCAGCCCGATCGCCACCTTCGCATATCCCCGCTGCAAGTAGATCCGCAGAGGCACCAGCGTCAAGCCCTTCTCCACCGTCCGCCCCAGCAACTTGTCGATCTCCCTTCGGTGCAGCAGCAGCTTTCGCCGCCGCTTCGGGTCCGGATTGTACCGGCTCCCGGCCTCGTACGGGCTGATGTGCATGTTGTAGAGCCACGCCTCGCCCCACTCTATCGTGGCGTAGGCGTCCCGAAGCGCCACCCGCCTCGCCCGCACCGACTTGATCTCGGTCCCCGTCAGGACGAGCCCCGCGTCGAACGTCTCGAGGATGTCGTAGTCATGCCTCGCTCTTCGATTGACAGCGATGGTTTCTCTATCGGACATTGGAGAGGGCCCCAGATGGCGGATTATAGGGGAGTCCATGGATTGGGTCAAGCTGCGCCCCTCACCCCCTCCTCCCGTGATGCGACCGACAGACAAGCATGTGGTAACTCTGAACACACACGCTGCCCTGGCGCTCCCACTTCGCGGATCACGCCAGGACATGGTATAGGTAGTATGGCGGTATGTGGCCGCAACAGGCGGCCAGATGCCTATTTCGGTATTCGACGGGCGGGGAGGACAGGACAATGCGCCAACCAGGTAGATCGCGCCCACTGCTCGCCGGCGTCCTCGTGCTGGCGATGGTGGCATCCCTTACCGGAATGCTCGTGGCCGCGGGCACCAGCATCCGGATCGCGTCTCCAAGCTCCGGGGCAAGGGTCAGCGGTATCGTCAGCATCCAGGCCTCGGTCCGAACCGACGAGCGGGTCAGCTACGTCATCCTGGGCATCGACCAGGATCGACCCCAGTCGAGCAACTCCGCGCCCTACACCTTCGAGATGGACACGCGCGAGCTGACCGACGGCCCGCACCGCATCTTCGTCGAGGCCTACGACCGATACGGGCTCGTCGGCTCCTCTTCGGTCGTCACGATCTACGTGAAGAACGGCTCCTCTTCGGCGATGCAGGTCAAGAAGCAGCCGGCAACCCAGGTCGCGACCGCCAAGCCGCCCGCTCCTTCGGTCAAGACCGCCAAGGCGCCCTCCGGGCCGCCCGTCCGCGCCGCCGCCTCCAGTGCGGCCGGCGCCAGGACGACGGCATCGCCCGCAGACGTGGAAGCCGCCGCCGCCGTCGCCCCGATGATGTCCGGTCGCGGCCCCGTGCCTGCGCCGACCCATGCCGCGGCCGACACAACCATCGCCGCCACTCGTCCCGGCACGGCCAGCGCGCCCGCGCGCCCCGGGGTCGCCAGTGGACCCGTCGGCAGCGCGCCCCCGATGCCACAGATCGCCTCCGCCTCGCCTCGCGGGACAACTCGCAGCCACACGGTCGTGCTCAACGGACAGGCGGTTGAATTCGACGTCGCCCCTCGGATCGTCGACGGACGCATGCATGTCGCCTTCAGGTCGATGTTCGAGAACGAGGGCGGAAAGGTCACCTGGGACGCCCGAACCAAGACGGCGATGTCCGTGAAGGGCGCTCTCGAGGTCCAGGTCCCGATCGGAACGCGCATCGCACGAGTCAACGGACGTGACGTCGATATGGGCGTCGCCGCTTCCATCACCAAGGGGCGGACGATCATTCCGGTTCGCTTCTTCGGCCAGACGGTGGGGGCGAACGTCTCCTGGGACGCCGCCACCCAAACGGCGATGCTCCGCACGGCCGAGCGCACGATAGCGGAGCGGCTCCCCGAGGGCTAGCTCCTCGCTGCTGTTCAAGCATGGAATCAGGGGTGTGCCGACCCTTCCGGGGGCGGCACACCCTTCACTTTCCCCCCATAAGAACCGCTGTCAGAACCGCCGGCCCCGACCTCCGGTGGTACATAGGCGGTTCTGATTGCGGAGCGCAAGCGGTTCTGATAGACGCTCTAAGGGAGGGACGGGCGCGAGTCGCGCCGAAGCAAGGCCGTGCGCCCTGTGCGCCGAGCGAGGCCATGTCCGACAAGTTCACCTGCTTCTACCACCCCGACAGAGAGACGCGGGTCACCTGCGGCCGTTGCGAGCGCCCGCTCTGCCCCGACTGCGTCCGGCACGGCGCCACCGGCGTGCGCTGTCGGGAGTGCATCACCCTCTCGCCGCGGGAGCGCGGCCTCGCCAACCCCCAGCAGATCCGCAGTGCCGCGCTGGCCGCATTCGGGATGGCCGCCGTCGGCGGTCTCGCCCTCGGCTGGCTCGGCTGGGTGACCTTCCTCCCGGGCGCCGCGCTCGGGTTCGCCGTCGGCGCCGTCGCCTTCCTCGCCTCGGGCCGACACCGAGACATAACGATACAGGCTGCGGCCGCGCTCATGGCCCTGGCGGGGATATTGCTGGCGGCCGTCCTCGTCTCGTTTGATCTGCCCGGCACCGGAGGACAGCTGGGCCGAGTTCTCGTCAACGTGTCTTTCTTCCAGTTCGTCGCGCCGGCGGTGGGCGCCGTCGTCGGCGCGCTCATACGCTTCGTGATATAGGGCGGACGGTATGGCATCGAAGCCTGGCACCCTATACGTCGTCGGAACGCCGATCGGCAACCTCGAAGATATCACCCTGCGCGCGCTCCGCCTGCTCTCCGAGGTCGACCTCATCGCCGCCGAAGACACTCGCGTCACCCGCATCCTCACGCGGCGACACAACATCGCCACCCCACTCATCAGTTGCCACCAGCACACCGGCACAAAGCGCCTCGCCCAGCTCGTGCGCAAGCTCCAGGAGGGCGGCAGCATCGCCCTCGTCTCCGATGCCGGCATGCCCGGCTTCAGCGATCCGGGCGTCAAGCTCGTCGCCGCCTGCGCCGAGGCCGGAGTCCCAATCGTCGTCGTGCCGGGGCCGACCGCCTCCTCCGCCGCCCTCGCCGCCTCGGGATTCCCCGGGCGCGAGCACGTCTTCCTCGGCTTCCTGCCGGCCAAGGGCGGGGAGCGCCGCCGCGCCCTCCAGCGGGTCGCCCATCAGCAGGGCGCCCTCGTCTTCTACGAGGCCCCCCACCGGTTGCTCGAGAGCCTCGCCGATATGCACGCCCTCCTCGGCGACCGCCGCGCCGTCTGCGCCCGGGAGCTGACGAAACGATTCGAAGAGATGGTCAGAGGAATCCTCTCCGAGCTGATCGACCACTTCACCGAAGTCGCCCCTCGCGGTGAATTCACGGTCGTGGTCGAAGGAGCCCCGCCGAGGGTAGGTATCGACATCGACGACGCCGTCAGCGAGGTGGCGGAGCTGGTGGAGGCCGGCCTCTCCCAGAGCCGCGCAATCGCCCATGTCGCCAGGCGGCGCGGCCTCCCGCGCAACGCCCTCTACCGCGCCGTACACGGCCCGGAGGCGAAAGAGTGAGCGACGCCCGCCGCCGCGCCAACTCCCTCGACGGCCGCACCTGGACGCGCCACTCCATCAGCCTCTGGAGCGACATCCGCAAGTCGAAAGAAGAGCTGGCCCTCAAGCACCCCGCCCTCTTCCCCACTCAGCTCGTCGCCCGCGCCATCGAGTGCTTCCTCCCGCCCCAAGGCAAGCTCGTCCTCGACCCCTTCTGCGGGCTCGGCTCCACCGTCCTCGCCGCACGAAACGCGGGCGCGGTCGGCCTCGGCCTCGACATCAACCCGGAGTACGTGAAGATCGCCCGCTCCCGCCTCCGCCGAAAGCGCGACGGCTGCCGCGTCGTGAAGGCCAACGCGGCCGACCTCCTCAAACACGTCGAGCCGGGGACCGTAGACCTCGTGGTGACATCTCCCCCCTACTGGGATGTGCTCACCCGCCGGCGCACCGCCGATCGAAAGGCCGTGCGGAACTACGGAGACGAGTCGGCCGACCTCGGGCGCCTGTCCGGCTACACCGACTTCCTCGCCGCCCTCCGCTGCGTCTTCGAGAAGGTGTTCGAGGCCCTCCGCCCGGGCGCCTACTGCGTGGTCGTGGTCATGGACATCAGAAAGAGGAACCGCTTCTACCCCTTCCACTCCGACCTCGCCGCCGAAATGGAAAGTGCCGGCTACCTCTGGGACGACCTCATCATCTGGGACCGGCGACAGGAATACAACAACTTCCGCCCCCTCGGCTACCCCGCCGTCTTCCGCATCAACAAAGCCCACGAATACGTCCTCATCTTCCAGAAACCGCGCTAGCCGCCCCTACCTCCTCACATTCATCACCAGCCCCACCCCCACCAGCCCAGTCACCACATTCGGCAGCCACGCCGCCCAGAACGGCGTAATCGCCCCCTGCTGCGCCACCGCCGAGAGGTAGTGCCACACCACGTAGTAGCCGAACCCGATCATGATGGCGATCCCCATCCCGATAGACGAGCTCCCGCGGTGAGACCGCATCCCCAGAGGCGGCGCGATGAGCGCAAACACGAAGCAGGCGAACGGAATCGAGAACTTGTGGTGGAGCTTCAGCTCCAGGGCCACCGTCGGCTTGTTCTGGCGCAGCACGTCGCCGATGTACGCCCGCAGCTCCCGATACGTCATCTCCTCCGGCGTCCGCGTCCGCGCCGCGATCTCCCGCGGCGTTGTCGGGATGTTTAGGCTCTGCGCGCCGAACGGGACCACCGCCGGCCGCTCGGGATCGAGCGAGGCGTTCGCACCGTCGAACATCTCCCACCGGTTCTCCCGCCAGACGGCCCGCTTCGCCTTCGTGATCATCACCGGCTCACCCCCCTGGAACCACACGATCACCGGGTTCAGCAGCTCCCCGGTCTGCACGTCCAGGCGGTCGGCGTAGATGATCCGCGCCTCCCCGTCAACCGACTCCTTGATCAGGATTTCCTCTTTCATCACACCGCCCGCGCGGGCCGTGGCCGTGCGAACGATGTCCTCCGCCCGGCGGTTCGCCGCGGGCACGATCACCTCGTTGAAGGCCGCCGTCACGACCGCGATCAGCAGCCCCGCCGCCGCGATCGGGACCACCAAGCGCCGGAAGCTCATCCCCCCCGCGTACATCGCCACCAGCTCGCTGTCCCCGCTCAGCCGCCCGAAGGCCACCAGTATCGCCACCAGCGTGGCCAGGGGGAATGTCAGCACGATGAAGCTCGGCAGCCACAGGAAGAACAGCTCCGTCGCCGTCCACAGGCTGAGCCCGAGCTCCGATACCAGCTCCGTCAGCCGGAACAGGATGTTCGCCGACACGAAGAGCAGCACGAAGGCCAGCACCCCGAAGACGAACGGCCCCCCCATCTCCCGCAGCATGTATCGGTCGATGATCTTCATCTCATCTGAAACCGGTCGCCGAGATAGAAGCGCCGCGCGACGGGGTCCTCCAGCAGCTCCTCAGACGTGCCCGAGGTGAGGATCTTCCCCTCGTGGATGATGTAGCTCCGGTCCGTAATCTCCAGCGTCTCCCGCACGTTGTGATCGGTGATTATCATCCCCATGTCGCGGGAGCGCAGCTCGTTGATGATATCCTGAAGCTCCGCCACGGCGATGGGGTCGATCCCCGTAAAGGGCTCGTCCAGCAGCAGGTACTTCGGCGCCGTCGCCAGCGCCCGCGCGATCTCCGTGCGCCGCCGCTCTCCGCCGGACACCACGCCCGCGGGCGAGTGCCGCACCGTCTCCAGCCGAAACTCGCCCATCAGCTCCTCGAAGCGCTTCTCCCGTGCCTCCGCCGAGAGCGGCATCCACTCCAGCACCGCCCGGATGTTGTCCTCGACGGAGAGATGGCGAAAGGCGCAGTTCTCCTGGGGCAGGTACCCGATCCCCCGGCGCGCGCGCTCGTGCATCCACGTCCGGGTGATGTCCTCATCCTCCAGCAGAACCCTCCCCCCGTTCGCCCTGATGAGCCCCACCATCATGTAGAAGGTGGTCGTCTTGCCCGCCCCGTTCGGGCCCAGAAGCCCAACCGTCTCCCCGGGGCCGACCGCGAGGTCCACCCCGTTCACGACGGAACGGCGGCCGTAGCGTTTGACCAGACCCTGCGCGACGAGGCCCATCCTTACTTAGCGCTCTCCTCCTGCGGCCCCTCCACCGGTGCTTCGCCGGCCCCCGCCTGGGGCTCCGGCTCCTGCCACTCCATGCGGACCGGCCGCTCGCCGCGCTCGAAGCGGAATCGCTTGCTCTTCAGGTCGTAGGTCAGCTTCTCCGCCGCCGCCGAGACCACGGCCCCCGTCGAGAGGTTCCTCGCCTCGAAGCTCACCGCGCCCTTCAGTATGCCCAGCCCCGCCTTCCGCTCATAGCTCCCAGATTCGGCCTGCCCCTTCACCTCCCACTCCGTCTTGTCGCTGGCGACATACCGCCCGGCAATCCTGATATTCCCCGAAGCCTCCACCCGCTCCGCATCGCGGCCATCCGGCGTGAGCCACATCTTCAAGCTGTCACACGTCAGCGTGAGCCCGGAGCCCTTCACCGTCACCGAGCCCGCCCATTCCCACGGCCCCTGAAGCGCGCCCTGGAGCGACGTGCCCTCGACGGTGAAGCTCCGAAATGCCATCCGCTGCGTCTGCTCCGGCGCCGCTGCGAGGGCCGCCGTCATCGCCCCTGCCGCCATCCCGAGCAGCAAGCTGAGTGCCAATAGCTTCTTCATGGTCGATCCGCCTCATCTGTCGATAGAGATTCCGCCGCCCCGCCCGAACCCTCGCTGAAGGTCCATTTCGTCCGGCCGGTCGCCACAACCTCCCCCGAGTCGAGATCGTACTCCGCCCGGTCCGCCTCCAGCGTCCACGCCCCGGAGCTGATGCGCACATCGCCCTCGAACACCACCCGCCGGCTCTCCTGATCGATCTGCGCCCTCTCCGCCGACATCAACGCCGGCGGCCGCCCCACCTCCTCATACCGCGCCCGCGCCGGCGTCAGCGTGTACGGCCCGTGCACGCTCCCCGCCTCCATACGCTCCGCCTCCGCCTGAAACGTCCACCGCCCCCCCGGATCGACCACCTTCACCTTCGATTCCTCGATTTCGAGGCTGGGAACCGGCTTCTCCTCCGCCGCGGGCGCCTTCTCCACCGGAGGCGCCGTCGCCGGACTCCCGCACCCCGCGCACACCACCAGCGCGGCAGCCATAACCATGAGGAGTGCAGCCTTGTCGATCCGTATCCGCATCATGCTCTCGGAAACTGGGGGGCGATCCAGAGATGCACGCCAACGAAGGCGAGCAGCGCCACCAGCACCACGACCGCCACCAGCATATACCGTCCCAGCCGCTCGGGGAAGAGCGCCTGCACCCCAAGCCCGAACGCCAGCGCCGCCGCCGGAAGCACCGGGAACATGTACCGCGCCTGCGCCTGAAAGAACGAGAAGTTGAACCGCACGAAGCTCCCCAGCAGCAGCACCGCCAGCAGCCCGCAGATCCCCCACCCCTGCCGCTGCCACCCCGCCGGATTCGCCCGCTCCCAATAGCGCGCAAACCCGATCGCCCCGGCCGCCGCCATCAGCCCTGTCGCGAAGTACACGTAGTACGGGAAAAAGGCGAAGCGATTCCCGTGCACCGGCCCGAAAACGCCCGTCACGCTCGCCATCGTCCAGATCATCACCTGCCCCACATAGCTCATGACCGAGGGCACCTCGTACTTCTCCATGAAGCTCTGCGGCGACGGACGCAGCCCCACAAACGCGTCGAGGAATGCCCTCTGCGCCAGCGGGTCCCCATAGAGCATCTGGTTGCGCACCAGCCACCACCCGCACAGCGCCAGCGCAACCCCCGTCACCACCCCGACATCCCGCGCCAGCAGCCGCCAGCGATATCCCTCCCGCCCCCGCGCCGCCAGCCCCGCGGCCACCCACGCCACCGGGAACAGCAGCACCCCGATCGACTTCGTCAGCATCGCCAAACCGATCATCACGCCCACGGCGACCATCGCGCCCACCCCCGGCGGCCGCTCCTCGCCCTCCTCCCGACCCTGCTCGGCCCCGCGCAGATACGACACGAGCGCAAAGAGCACCCCCGCCGCCAGCACCTCCGTCAGCGCATCGTTCCCGATGGTCGTCGCCACTGAAAGCTGCATCGGCAGGAAGGCCACGATCCCCGCCGCCGCCGCCGCCGCCCACGGCTCCCCCGGCGCCAGCAATCGCCCCAGGCCGAAGGTCAAGTAGATGAGCGGCAGCGACAGCAGCACCGTGAAGAATCGCAGGGCGAGCTGCGCCGACTCGTTCCCCCCGGCGAGCGCATAGACGGGCACCGCCATCGCGTAGTACAGCGGCGGCTGATGAAACTCGTAGTCTGGGTCCGGGTTCGCCCGGTCGAAGACCGGCAGCCCGCGCTCCCGCGCCACGAACTCGATATACCGAACGTGCGCCGTCTCGTCCGGTCCCTTCCCCAATGGAATGCTGACCGCGCACGAGGCCGCCACGAAGAGATAGACGATGGCGATGACGCGCAGCGCCCGCCGCGGTGCATCCCCGCCGCGCGCGTCCCGCGCGCCACCGCCGCGCGATTCATCCGTGCCACCGCCGCGGGAGGCTACGCTCTTGCGCTGCCTTCGCTTGCGATTTCCCATAGGCTCAGCTTACCATACGTCCCCACATACCCGATCCGCCGCGCCGCCGCCAGGTCGGCGATCAGCCGCTCCAGCCCCCCCGATCTCGCCCCCACATCCCGCAGCGTCGTCTCGTGGATCAGCAGATGCGTCACACCCATCCCCTTCAGCGCCCCCAGCAGCGCGCCCCCGCTCGCCAGGTCCTCGGAGGAGAAG
>Ga0307376_10000520_pt1 | contig 47252 bp, 43 predicted proteins | sample TR2MG_FD_202536 | JGI IMG/M metagenome (GOLD analysis project Ga0307376, IMG submission 202536) | Soil microbial communities from Risofladan, Vaasa, Finland - TR-2 | ecosystem: Environmental > Terrestrial > Soil > Coastal area > Acid sulfate soil | place: Finland: Risofladan, Vaasa | collected...
GTAAATATGCTCATCGGGGAGAACCAGTCTCAAATAATCCACCTGAAAAACAATGACGCTCAGCAGAAAATACTAGATGCTGTTACTGCTATTTGCTAAAAAGGGTGTCCAACTCGGAAAACAGGAAGAAATTCTTTCAGATAAGATCTTTTTTGATAAGTGGGAATAGATAACATGTTCAGTTTCTTTTACCACAGTAGGCACAATAGAACACAATAGGCTTATAGAATGCTGACTCAGAAATATTTGAACGAATTAACTCATACCATTATCGGTTCTGCCATTGAGGTTCATAAAGAATTGGGACCCGGTTTATTGGAAAGTATTTATGAGAAATGTCTTACTCATTTATTAAAAGAAAAAGGATTAAAACTAATTTCCCAACAAAAGGTGCCTCTTTTATTCAGAGGACTTTATCTTGATTGTGATCTTCGTTTTGATCTGTTGGTTGAAGATTCGATTATTGTGGAAATAAAAGCTGCTGATGGTTTATTACCTATTCATGAGGCACAACTGTTAACCTATCTGAAGCTTCTTGAAAAACCTAAAGGGATCCTTATTAATTTCAACTGTACAAATATTTTCAGGGAAGGACAAAAAACCATGGTAACTGAACTCTTTGCACAACTCCCCAAGGGCTATTAATTTATACTAATGTGCCCTATGTGCCTATTGTGGTTCCCTTAGTCAACTATTCTAATGTGTCCTATTGTGTCTATTGTGGTTAAAAAATCCAAAAGAATGAATATTCGTTTATTTAAACCAAGTGTGGGAAAAGAAGAACTGGCAAATATCAAGGAAGTATTTGACAGGGCATGGTTAGGAAATGGACCAATGGTTGTAAAATTTGAAGAAGCCTGGAGCAAATACACAGGATCAAAAATCTCTGTTGCTGTTAATTCTGCAACCGCAGCTTTACATCTTGCGCTTACCGCTTTTCATTTTCCTGAGGGCAAAAAAGTACTGGTGCCGGCAATAACATTTGCCTCTACAGCTACAGCTGTTCTTTATAATCGTTTAATACCTGTTTTTGTAGATGTTGATCCTGAAACGGTTTCAATGGATCTTAATGATCTTCAGCGTAAATATGACAAAGATTGTGTTGCGGTTATCCCTGTTCACAATGGAGGATTTCCTGTTCCTATGGACCGGATGATGGAGATTGCTGAAAAACTGAATTTGAAAGTGATAGAAGATTGTGCTCATTGTGCAGGGGGAGAATACAAGGGGAAGAAACTTGGAACCTGGGGGCATATAGGTTGCTTTAGTTTCGAAGAGAAAAAACTGATGACAACAGGCGATGGAGGTATGATCTGTTCGGATGATGAAGCGCTCATTGCCCCGCTTCATGCATACCGCTGGGTGGGTATTGACAAAGATACCTGGAGAAGAGCTGAAAATGCCACACATAAGGCTGAAAATGAAGCTATGCACTGGCATTATGAGATTTCAGTGCTTGGTTACAAATACAATATGAATGACATTGCTGCCGCCATAGGTCTTGCTCAGCTTAAAAAGCTGGATGCCATGAATGCAAGAAGGGCAAAAATAATTAATAAATACATTGATGACATTAAAGGGATTGAAACTATAAAACCAATTTTCCCTTATAAAAAAGGCAATGGAGCTTACTGGTATTTTGGAATCCGATGTGAACGCAGGAATGACCTGATTATTCATTTAAAAAACAAGGGCATAGCAACAGGGGTGCATTTCTATCCGTTAACTCTTCAGCCTCTGTTTAAGCCTTACGCTTATGATTGCCCGGTTGCTGATAAAATATGGGAAACTTTTGTTACACTTCCTTCCCATGTCGATTTGACTGATGAGGAGGTAAATTTTGTTATTTTTCAGTTAAAAGAGTTCTTCAATTAATAATACTATTGGTTTAATGGGCTTAGGTATAACTAAACTATTTAGAAAATTACAGATTTCATGGAATGTAAATGAATTTAGCATTCGTAAAAAACTGCTGGGATTTGAAAATGCGAATGCTTTTTTACGAAGACTTGACAAGAATTCAATGATACCTATTCTAAAAAAATATGGATCATCAATTGGTATTGATTGCGATATTGAATCGCCTCTTCTATTTCATAATTGCCTGGATTATTCCAATTTAATAGTCGGAAACAATTGCCATATAGGGAAAAACTGTTTTTTCGATTTAAGGAGTAAAGTACAAATTGATGAAAACGTGGTAATATCAATGCAATCAACTTTTATCACACATCAGGATATGAATAAGTCTGGACTAAAAGCAATTTACCCGGCTACTACAAAGGCTATACATATAAAAGAAAATTGTTATATAGGTACCGGTGTTACTATTTTACAAGGTGTTCAACTTGGCGAATCATCTGTTATTGCTGCAGGATCGATAGTAACTAAAAATGTGGAACCTTATACCATGGTTGGCGGGGTACCGGCAAAGTTTATTAAAGCATTACCAAATATAGAAAAACACCAGGAGGATGCTGTTTAAACGAAATAAAGAATTTTTTGAAATACTTCTTTATCTGACGGTTGCAGTAGTCTTGATTTATTTTATTCCCGCACCATTCAATAAAATATTATTTCTGGGTGTACTTCCATTAGCATGGAGAACTAAAAGGGATTATTTATGGCTGGCATTCTTCTTTGTCGTTGAAGACATGCCCGGCGGATTATTCTCCGGCGGGCTTGTGGGGGATCCTTACAGGTTACCTATATATAATCTAATGCCGGATATTTCTTTTACAATCAGAGAAATATACCTTCTATTATTACTGATTAAGGTATTATTTAAACCTGTATATAAACAAAATCTTCAAAAGAATTATTTCAAAAAAGAACTTTCATTATTGGGATATTATTTATTTGCCCTTCTTATTATTTCCACTTTCATGGGTATGACATTTGAAGGTTATAAAAAATTTTATAAATTATGTCTTAACCTGACTCTTTTTATAAGCGTCCCGATGATTTTTTATAACCGTGACTATTTTGTAAAATTTCTGAACATTCTATTTCCTTTTGCAATTATAGCTCTTCTCTTTCAGGTTTATTCCCTAACATTCGGGCAACAACTTATAGCTGTTTTAAAGCCGGGAGTGTCTTCTGTTCAGGGAGTTTTATCCGGCAGCGGAAGCGCAGAAGGGTGGCAAAGACCTATCGAGATGGTGCACGTGCTATTGGTATGTTTTACCGGCAGTTTGTTCTTTTTAAATAAGGGAAATAAAATTTTTAAACCAAGATATTTGATTATAATTAATCTGGTAAGCTTTTTAGCGATTTTTCTGACAGGAACAAGAACTTGGTTCTTAGCACTAATCGTAGTCTATCTCTATTTTTTCCTAACCAGATTACAACAGCTTTCCACCGGATTTATCAGGTATATATTTATTATTTCTGCACTTATAATTGGTATTGGTTTTGTCCCTGTGATGCGCGATCAGATATTCAATGCATGGGATCGGCTATCAACGCTTGAGGATTTTGCTGAAGGAGATATAACTGCCGGTGGTACGTTGAGCCGTTTTGATGTCAGGGGACCCCGGGTTATGGAGGGCTTCAGGGCAAGTACAATTATTAGCGGGGCCGGATTTAGTAAACTTTATTATGAATACCAGGATGGACATGTTGGTTATCAAAATATGTTGCTTAATGCAGGAATAATTGGGATGTTTTTGTTTGCAATTTTAATTTTGAAAGCATTTTTTTTACCTTATAACTTAAGTAAATCAAATTTTTTATCTGATCAATCAAAACATGAACTAAGGGCAAGTATCTTATTATTGATTGGGCTTCTTGTACTTAACACGGGGACACAAACTTTAGGTTATACGCCCGACGGGGCGAACAGGTATTTATTAATGGTGCTTGCTCTTACTTTCATTAATCAGGCAATAAATTCAGCCATTGGATACAAAACATCCCGGGAAATAACATATCAAAATCATATTGCTCTTACTAATCCAGTTATGAAGGCATGAAAGATTCTTCGTACTCACCTTTAAGGTTACATGTAATCAGTAAAAACAGGTTATACCATCGCGCGTTAAAACGTGAAATGAATGTCTGGCGTTCAAATAATGTTGAAGCAGACCTTGATTCAGTCCAGTTCTTAACAACAAATATCTCCTATTCAGGTAAAAATATTACCCTGTCAAGGAATCGCGATTGGATTGAATTTATCAGCTCATTAGGAAGTTTTGAAAAGGGACTCATTTTAGGTGGAGGTAATGCTAAGTTTGAAACATATCTCTTAAAAAAAGGAACAGTCAAAACATTTGAAAATTTAGACATAGTTTTTAAGAAAAATGAAACTGAAAGGGGAGCAAATCAATTTGCTGATTTAAATTTTGTAACGCTGGAAGAAAATACTTACGACATCATAATTGCTAAATCAATTCTGCATCATATAATAAACCTTGAACATTTGCTTACACAGGTAAATAAGGCATTAAAGAAAGATGGAATTTTTGTTATGCTCGAATATATTGGAGAAAGTAAACAGCAATGGAGCAACAATAAAATCAGGTTTATTAACGGGTTATTAAAAAACTTTGACCTCGAAATTTCTAAGGGAGTATATGATAACACGGTCCCTTTTGAATCTATTCGTTCTGAAGAGATACCAGGCATTATAAATCAAATATTTTCTGAAACTAAAATAATTGAACATAAATGGGATTATGTTTATTCTGCAGCAAAATTAGGGTTATATCATTATAATTTACAGAATAATGTTGTTCAACGAGATAAGGGAATAACTATTTACGAAGAAGCAATAAAAAATTCAGAAAAAGAAGCGATTAAGTATAATCTATTACCAACAATCATGTTTGGGGCATATAAGAAAAACAACAATAATTTCAAATTAGAGGTGGAAAAATGGGATAGAAAGAAAACAAAAAAGGAGTTAGAGTTAAATTTTAACAATATGCCATACAGTTTTCAGAAAAAGATTAAAATTAAGTTAAGAGATTATTACAACTATTTGTTTACATAATTGCACTAATCAAAAATTAAAAAACAGGAGTGTTATTTATGTTTAAAAGATTATTATGTTTTTCGCTTAAGGCCTCAAAATATGAAATAATCAAAAAATTCGATTAATAATAAATGATGATGCAAAATAATACAAAACAAATTTTACCAGTAAATAATCATAATTATAGTGAATATTTTGTCAGATTAACCAAAGAATTTCTAGCTAATCCAGATTCTAATTCACAATTCCAAAAGGAACTCGATTTTTTTGTTGGTTACTCAAATAAATATGGCCACGGGAATACTTTATTGGAAATAGGATGCGGCGTTGGGAGAACATTGGTATTTCTGGCTAAAGAAGGATACAAATGCTTTGGAATTGATTTTGATCCAATGCAAATAAAATTTGCTGAAGAAATAAAAAATGAACTTGGGGTCAAAAATATTACTTTTTTGACAACGAACCATGTAGATGAAGTATTCCAGGGTAGAGAATTTAATATAGTTATTTCAAACGATTTAGTTGAGCATCTACCTGAAAAAGAATTAATAAAATATTTTGAACAAGTTCATAGTTTATTAGATGAAAAGGGCATTTTTCTAATTCATTCAAAACCATTAAAATACACTTACTTGTTAAAAAAGAAATTCATTTTTTTTGTTCTAATTTTTTTCTTCTTGCCAAATAACCTATTTAATCTTTATCTAAAACTTTTAGATTATACGGTCCCAAGAATTTATAAATTCTTTACAAAAAGAAATTTACAAGACACTTGGCAAGACTTACCTCCTGGCCATTGCAATCCACCAGATGATGAAATTATTCGTACACTATTAGAAAACAGTGGATTTATTGTTGAAGAAATTAATACATACCATTCTGGCACTCATAAATATAGTAAGGTTTTTAGAAAAATATTGAAATCAAAAAAGTTAAACACATCCATTAATATTTATTGCACAAAGCAAGAAAGTAAGCATTCTTTTAGGGTTATAAAATAATGCTCAAACAAAAATTCATTCTTACTTATATATCCGGTTTTTTAAGCCTTGTATTTGGTATGGCTTCGGGTATAATAATTGCCCGGGTCGGTGGTCCGGATGTTGTTGGTACCCTTGCTTTTGGAATGGCATTTGTAACCGTATTTCAGTTTATTACCGATCTTGGTATCGGCACAGCCCAGCAAAAGTTAGTTACAAGTACAGAAGATATTGCTGATTATATTGCTACATACACAGTACTTAAAATAGCTACTTCTTTCTTTTTTCTAATTATTATTGTTGCTTATTACTATTTACAGGTCCATTTAATGGGCAATCACGATATCGATAAACCTGAAATAAGAACAGTAATATTCATTTATATCGCGATAAACTTTTTTGACTCAATTAGTTATATATTCAGAACAAATTTTATAGCCAGAACAGAAAGAGCTAAGGTTGATATTCCAACTTTGTTTCAAACCACACTGGATAAGATATCCCGTATAGTATTGGTATTAATAGGCTATGGAGCCATCGCTTTGGCAACTTCTTCCTTAATTTATGTAATCCTGATTATTCCGGTAAATTTTTATTTGTTCAGGAATTATAAATTTGGCAAATTCAGAAAAGACCTGATTAAAAATTACATTTCCATCTCTATCCCTGTTATAATTATCATGTTTGCCCAAAAGTGGATTGATAATGTAGACAGAATATTACTTCGGGAATTACATGGCACTTATGAACTAGGGCTTTATATGGCCGCTTTCTCACTTTCAGCGCCAGTCAAGCTATTAGGCAGTAGCGTAAGCAGTCTTCTTTTTCCCTCTTTTTCTTCACTTATCTTTCAAAACAAAACATCAAATATTTCCACTTTAATAACAAGATACAGAAAATATTTAGTTGGAATCTTTCTACCATTCATTATCTTAATAATATTATTTAGTTCACAAATTGTTCTATTCCTGTTTGGCGAAAAATATACGGCCACAATTATCTATTTTCCAATTATTATGTTAACATTATTCGTTTACATATATACTTTGCCTTATCTGAATCTGGCTTTTGCAAAGGGATTATTTAAGGAAATTGCTTTTATAAGCGTTATTATTTTAATTTTTGAAGCTGGCCTGATTTATATCTTAAGTGCAAAAACAGGATTGAATCTTAAGGGCTTAGGTACTGCAATAGCGTTATTATTGACTAATATTATCATTTTTATTATTTATGATAAAATCACAAAAAGAATTCTGCATATTAAAAAAGAGAGAAAGATACATTGGATAATAGTAATCCAGCTTGCATTAGGATTTTTGGCTATGATTGTTTTAAAAACAGACATTCTAATTTTATATTTTGTCGTTCCTCTATTGTTTTTAATGATTATTTTTGTTTTGGAATGGAAAACCAGGATTATTACAAAAGACGATCTTAATTTCTTTATAAGCTTCATTAGCTTAAAATCTGTCTTCAAATATGTTAAGAGTGAAATAAAACCCGCCCATCCTGATGAAACCACTTAAAATCATTCATCTTTCATCATTCGCTTCCTATAAGCCACCCAGCCATCCGGCTCAGGATTCCGATTATTTTTTTGTTGCCTCATGGGCAGGATTATTAGCAAGGCGATTAAAACAATTTAAACCAGAACTGGATATAGAAATCTGGCACGCTGAAAATGAATTTACCAAAAAAACTGAAAGGGAAGTTTTTAGTATTAAAGGAGTTATCTGGCCATATAAAAAACCTTTAATCAGGAAACTTCTTACAATCGATATGGTAAGAAGACTTAATGAATTAAAAAAAAATTATTTCGTTATTCTTCATTATCACGATCTCTATAATGTTCGCTTTGTAATTTTATTTAAACTTTTTTGTCCGGGGATTAAAATAGTTCTCTCCCATCATGGCGGGGTTCCTCCTGAGGAGAATACTCTTAAATACCAATTAATTAAGACTTTCTATAATAAGCACAGGATATCTTACATTACCTACTTAAGTCTGGGCACCAAACAATTTTTGGAAAGAATAAAGTTACATTCCCCGTTAAAGTTTTTACCAGTAGGCGCAGATTTTAATCAGTTTAAACCTGAAAATAAAGCTGAATTAAGAAAAGAACTAGGTTTAGATCCTGATGTAATTTATGGAATTTATGTGGGTAAATTTTACAGGCTTAAAAGTGTGGATCTCATCCTGAAAGCTTTAAATGAACTCAAATCAAAATATAACTTCAGTGTTATATTTGTGGGAGGTTCAAACACTTCAGAAAATGATCTTTACAACGAAGTTATAAATTCCGGTTGTCCATACTTTGGCGTAACTCCCTGGCCGGAAATGGTAAAATATTACAACGCTGCCGATTTTTATATTCACCCTGCATTTCATCCTACCTTCGGTGGAATAGATGTCTCCTGGATGGAAGCTTTAGCTTGTAATAGACCAGTTTTAAGTTCAAAATTATTATATCTGGATTTTGATTACTCTGAGCTTGGAATTTTAATAAATAATGAGGATGAGATCGTTGAAAAAACAGAATTGATGATTAATACCTATAAAATATTTACAAAATGCAGAGAGGTTTCTCTAAATCAACTCGATGGCAATACTGCAATAATGAAGAAACTTATAAAAATTTATGACGAAATCTCCCACTAAGATCATTCACATAATGAACCATCCTCCGGCTTATGAGGAATATGCCGATAAGCCACGGCCTGCAATAAACTGGGATACACCAAATGGTAGTTGGGTGGGGATTTGGGGGTATGATTGGTCGGATCAGCTTGCCTCAGAAATACTAAAGTGTTCAATGGTCATTTTAATTTAATTTTTTCAAATAATGGTAAATATAAAGAAAGCTCTTATAACAGGCGCTGATGGATTTATAGGATCTCATTTAACTGAATTATTAATCGAAAAAGGATATTTTGTGAAGGCTCTGGCGCAATATAATTCTTTTAATTTTAGGGGGTGGCTTGAAGATATCCCTGATAATAAAAATTTAGAAATTTTAAGTGGCGATATTAGGGATCCATACTTTGTAAAACATATTATGCAAGATGTTGACGTGGTTTTTCATCTCGCAGCACTTATAGCAATTCCATTCTCCTACCTTGCTCCTGATAGCTATTTTGATACGAATGTAAAAGGAACATTAAATGTATGTCAGGCAGCTTATGAATTAGGAGGAATCAGGGTAATTCATACTTCAACATCTGAAGTATATGGAACAGCACAATATGTACCCATAAATGAAATTCATCCTAAACAAGCACAATCGCCTTATTCAGCGTCAAAGATCGCAGCTGATGCTTTGGTCATGAGTTTTTATAATGCTTTTGGTTTACCAATAACTGTAGCCAGACCCTTTAATACTTATGGACCACGTCAATCCGCAAGGGCAGTTATCCCTACAATCATCTCCCAGATTGCCAGTGGCATGAAAGAAATTAAAGTAGGCGACCTTTCACCTTCCCGTGATTTTAATTATGTAACAGATACTTGTAATGGATTATATGCAATTGCTGAATGTGATCAAGCCATTGGGAAAGAGATAAATGTTTGTTCCAACTTTGAAATATCGATAGGCGATATTTTTAATTTAATAAAAGATATAATGCAAAGCAATGTATCGTTTATAAATGAAAGTATGCGGTTAAGACCTGAAAAATCAGAAGTATTCAGGCTATGGGGAGATAACTCTTTATTAAAGAGCCTAACAAACTTTTTGCCACAATACGATTTAAGAACAGGAATAAAAATGACTTGTGATTGGTTTCAATTACCACATAATTTAAAGAAGTACAAAACAAATATTTACAATATTTAGTTAAAAAAGATTTTTGAAAAAATCGACTTGAATTCCAACATGAGGATCAAAATAATTCATATCATGGATCACCCCCCGGCTTATGCTGAATTTGCTAATAAGGAAAAACCGGAAGTTCATTGGAAATTGCCCGGAGAGAATTGGGTCGGGTTTTATGGACATGAATGGTGCGATCTGATAGGAAATGAGATAATTAAGCAAGTGCCTGAAATTAGCTATGAAGTTTGGCAACCAGATTTAAACGCGGACAGGATTTATAGTCATACTTTCCATACTGGCTTGACCCATTCATTATTTCCAGCTACACTAAAATCGAAGATAAGCGGTCTTAAGAGAACAAATCAGGTTTATTCTCAAGCAATAATAAATACTTTGCTTGAAGTTACAGAAAAAAAACTAAATAAGGATAATATTATTATTGAGTGTGGATTCGGCGCCACAAAATTTTATAAGCAAATCCTGAAATTTAAAAAGTACTTACCAATAGTAAGTCAATATACTGGCCATCCCTATAATATTACGGCCTTAAATCGGACTTTCAATCCTGTAAAGCTTATTCATCGTGGGCTGTCATTGTTTGAACGGTTAAGAATGGTATTAATGTCGGACTTTCTTATAATAGGTGATTATCTTCAAAAAGAAAGCATTTTACTTAAATTATTATTACCTGGAAGAGTATTCCATACAATGATTGGTATTGAGGAGACTTTTTTTGATAGACCCGATAAATCCGCCTCACGCAAGGCTTTGAAGATACCTGAAGACTGTTTTGTGATGTTCTCTTCATCCAGGTTAGTTTTCCCGAAACAAATCGATAGACTTATAGAGTGTTGTAACAGACTTGATCATAAATACCTTCTTATTATTTCAGGACATGGAACAAAAGAATATGAATCCTATTTATTTAAAATGGTTATAAAATATAATTTAACTGATAAAATTCATTTTATAGGATATGTATCGGAACAGGAATTGCTGCAATACTATTCAGCAACCGATTTATTTATTACTACTTGCCTGAGGGAGGGGGGGCCAATTTCTGCATGGAAAGCTTTAGCAATGGGTATTCCGGTTTTCATTTCAAATACAGGTAATGTTGCAAATTTTCTAAAAGAACAATCTGCAGGGTGTGTTGTTGGAGTCCATGAATACAACCAGTGGAGTAATCTTTTAAACAAAATTATTTTAGGTGAGATAGCGATTAAATCACCCGAAATTAAGCACATACATGACTTAGTAAGTTGGAACAATTGTACAAGGAAGTATTTAGCAGTGTATAAAGAAATCCTTGAAATTCATTCCATGCACAAAAAACGGATTAAAATCAAAATGAAAAATGCCATATAAAATCCCCCTCTTCGACCTAAACTTTGATGAACAGGAAGAACAAGCTGTTATTGAAACTTTGCGGTCTAAATGGATTTCAACAGGACCGAAAACTGCAGAATTTGAAGATAAGTTCAAAGCGATGTTGCAAATTGAACACGCTTTTGCTCTTTCTAATTGCACTGTAGCTTTGCATCTGGCAATGAAATTAGTTGGCATTGAAGCCGGTGATGTAGTAATATGCCCTTCTCTTACATTCGTTGCTACTGCTAATGCAATTCGCTATGTTGATGCTATCCCGGTATTTGCTGATGTTAAAAGTTTTGAAGATCTGACAATTGATCCTGATGATATAGAAAGGAAAATCACCTTGAAGACTAAGGCTATAGTTGTAATGCATTATGGTGGTTTTGCCTGTGATATGGATTCTATCATGGCCCTTGCAAAAGCCCATAATTTAAAAGTTATTGAAGATGCATGCCATGGCCCCCTTTCAGAGTATAAAGGTAAAAAACTTGGTACAATAGGTGATATCGGTTGTTTTAGTTTCTTTTCCAATAAAAACATCAGCACAGGAGAAGGAGGTATGCTCGTCACTGATAATGATGAATATTATAATCGGGCAAAATTGTTGAGATCACATGGCATGACTTCTTTATCGTATGAAAGAGCAAAAGGACATTCAACAAATTATGATGTAATTGAATTAGGCTATAACTATCGTATGGATGATATTCGTTCTTCCATCGGTATTGTTCAGCTTAAAAAACTAGAGGAAGATCTGAATAAAAGAGAAGTAATAAGACGCTATTATGAAGAAAACCTTTCTGGCATTGAAAAAATTATAATCCCGTTCAGGGAGCAGAAGTATTTTTCGTCTAATTATATATTTCCGATTGTCGTTAAAGATTCAACATTTAATGAAAGAGATGAAATAAGAACAAAATTAGCTGATGCCGGCATACAAACTAGTGTACATTATCCAGCAGTGCATCGGTTCTCAATTTATAAGAAATTCTATACTGAATTGCCCAAAACAGATTATGTTGCTGACAATTTAATTACGTTACCAATGTATTCTGGTTTAACAGAAGAATCAATCAAATATATCTGTCTTACTTTACAAAAGACTTTATAATTTTTCATAATGAAAGACATACTCATTATTGGAGCAGCTAGTCCTGATATATTAAAACTTATTGATTGTATAAATAAGTATAAAAAACAGTACAAAATAATTGGGTTTTTAGAAAGAGATGTTAATCTAATTGGGAAAAGAATTCATGATTATCAAGTTCTTGGGACTGATGAATTACTATTAACAGATTTTAAGAATTACTCAGTCATTAATAATGTTTTAGGTACAACAAAAATAAGAGATACTGTGACCAAGAGGCTGAAGGAAGAATTATATGTAGGTGAATTTCCTAATATTATTCATCCATTAATTGATTGTAATTATACTATAATTGGTGAAGGGAATATTATTTACGAATCTCAATTAGGGGCAGATGTCAAAATAGGGAACTTTAATATTATGTATTATGGTTCAATTATCGGCCATGAGGCAATAATAGGTGATTGCAATTTAATTGCTGCGAATACTTTAATAGGAGCAAGAACTATTATTGGGAATCGGGTTTATATTAGCAATTCATCGACAGTAAGTCTTGGAATTAATATTTGTGATGATGTTTTTATCGGGGTTGGTTCTGTTGTGGTTAAATCAATAAAAAGGCCTAAAAAGGTATTTGGGAATCCCGCTAAAGAAATATATTAGGGCTGAATTGAACACAGACAAATTAAGCTTTAAAAACGGCTTATTTTAAAATCTAAATGACCTTAAATGAATATTTCCCAAAAATATTATTTTTCTGATTTTACATTGGATAATTATTCAAGTCTTTTAGACATTGCACTTCAAAATTATTCTTTTAGGTTTTTTACCGATGAATTAGTTAAAAACAGTATTCTTCTACGGCATGATGTAGAGTTTTCTATACCTATTGCACTTAAAATGGCAGAAATCGAAGCCGAAAGTGGAATTAAAGCAACTTATTTTGTCCAGCTACATAGCGAATTCTATAATACACTTGAAAAAGAAAGCATCCTCTCCTTTAAAAGGATTTTAGAGTTGGGCCATGATATAGGAATTCATTTTGATACTCATTTCTGGAATATTGAAACTGAACATCAACTTGAAGACTGTCTGGCTATTGATACGAACTCGCTTGAGCGATATATTGGGATTAACCCAAAAGTGTTTTCATTTCACAATAATAACTTATTTACGCTTTCGTGCAGAAAAGATACTTATCAGGGTCTCCTGAATGTTTATTCTGACTATTTCAGAAACAATTATGGTTACAACGCCGATTCATTAGGTTATTGGAGGTTTGAGCGGCTGGAAGATCGGTTGAGTGAAGCAAAAGAAAATAATCTTCAAATTCTGATTCATGATGGTATGTGGCAAGATGAGGTATTACCTCCAAGAAGAAGAATCTTCAAGGTTATTGACGATCGAAGCGCTTACTTGAAGGAGCTCTATGATTCTTATTTAGAAAAGTATAAGCACAGGAATATTGATTGGAATAATGTTTTATAGTAATTGAAAATAAAAAACGAACAACAAATAAGAAAGTTATGGAACTAGACAATTTTGTAAAGAATTTTGCAGACCAATTCGAGGAAACTGATCTGCAGCTTGTTCATGCTGGTACAAAATTCAGGGATTTGGAAGAATGGTCTTCTTTAGCTGCAATGTCAATCATTGCTATGGTGGATGAAGCATATAAAATTAAGCTGACAGGAGATGATATCCGAAAATCTAATACAATCGAAGATATTTTTAATGTTATAATATCGCGAAAATGAATTACAATCCATTTTCTTTAGCAGGCAAAACAATTCTTGTGACAGGAGCCTCTTCGGGCATTGGAAAAGCTATTGCTATTGAATGTTCTAAAATGGGTGCAAAGACTATTATAAGTGGGCGTAAAAAAGAACGGTTAGATGATACTTTTTCTTTGCTTCAAGGGGAGGGTCATAAACTTATATTAGCAGATTTTCAGGAAGAAGAGGGAGTTAATTCAATCGTAAATAACTTGGAGACTATTGATGGAGTTGTACATTGTGCAGGGATTGCAAAACCACTGCCTTTTCAGTTTATTAACGATTCAGTATTATCTGAAGTTTTAAAGGTTAATTTCATGGCTCCGGCTTTATTAAGTCAGCAAATTGTAAAAGGTAAAAAACTTAATAGGAACGGATCTATAGTTTTTATTTCTTCCATATCCGGTATCCTTTGTTCCTTTGTCGGGGGGGCCGTCTATTCAGCAAGCAAGGGGGCTATTAATGGTTTGGTAAAAGGTATGGCATTGGACCTAGCTCCTAAAGGAATCCGGGTTAACTCTATTTTGCCAGGAATGATTGATACAAATTTCCTAAAAGATGGAATAATTACTCAGGAACAATTAGATCAGGATAAAAAACGGTATCCATTGGGCAGGTATGGAAGACCTGAAGAAGTAGCTTATGCTGTTACTTATCTTCTTTCGGATGCAAGTATTTGGATGACAGGCAGCAATATTGTCATTGATGGTGGTTATACCTTAATATAATATGTATGAAAGCATTTATTAAAGCTATTTCTTACTACCTGCCTGAAGCTATATTAACAAATGAACAATTGGTAGCAGAATTTCCAGAGTGGTCAGTTGAGAAGGTTGCTTCGAAAATTGGCATAAAAGAAAGGCATATTTCAGGAATTGATCAAACAGCAGGAGATATGGCAGAACAGGCAGCCAGAAAGCTTTTTAAAGAATATAGTATTTCTCCTAGAGATATAGACTTTATATTGTTTTGTACACAGAGTCCGGATTACTTTCTGCCAACTACTGCTTGCATTTTACAATACAAATTGGGTGTTTCTACAACTTCAGGAGCTATAGATTTTAATCTTGGCTGTTCGGGTTATGTTTATGGATTATCAATAGCAAAGGGGTTAATCGTTAGTGGTACAGCTAGAAATATCTTATTACTTACATCTGAAACCTACTCTAAGCACTTACATCCGAAAGATAAGAGTAATCGCACTATTTTTGGCGATGGGGCAGCTGCAACATTAGTTTCAACTGATGGTTTTGCGGAAATATTATATTTTAGTCTCGGAACCGATGGCAGCGGAGCTGAAAATCTGATAACTAAAACAGGGGCGTTCCGCAATCCTTTACCCCAAAATGATATACATCTTGATGATGCTGGCAATCCGGTCTCATCTGATCATTTATACATGAATGGCTCAGACATATTTAATTTCACATTAGAAAATGTACCCATTTTCGTTGAAGATACTCTGAAAAAGAATAATTTATCATTGGATAGAATTTCTCTTTTTGTCTTTCATCAGGCCAATAAATATCTGATGAATTTTCTTCGGAAAAAACTGCGGATAGAAGAGGAGAAATTTTATTACTTTATAGAAAATGTTGGCAATACGGTAAGTTCAACGATCCCCATCGCGCTTAAGGAAGCTCAAAATGAAAATAAGGTACACGGGAATATCTTATTAGCCGGTTTTGGTGTCGGTTATTCCTGGGGTGGAGTAGTCTTAAATTGTAACAGTTCAAAATAGCATCAGGTGGAAATCAGAAAAGTACGCGCAACAGATATCCCTGAGATTAGCAATGTGTGTGAGGTTTGTTTTGGATCTCCAATGAGTGAAAAGCATTATAACTGGCTCTATGGTCACAATAATGGGTTTTATTCGTATGTAATGCTTTATAAGAATAGAATCATTGCTCATCAGGCTATTATAGAAAGGGAATATTTCTTAGAAGGTAATGAATTGCTTGTTGGATTATCTTCGGGGAGTATGATATTACCAGAATATCGTAATTCCGGATATTTCTATTATCTTTTGAAAGAAAGCCTATCCGGGTTTAAAGGAGATATCGTAATTGGTTTTCCAAATGAGAATTCTCATGGTATAATGAGAAAGATATTTAAATTTAAATGTATTCCTAATAATTTGTTTCAATTAGATTTAAAAAATGGGGTAAAGTATTCAGATAAATCTGATTATGATTTGTTAATACGAAATGATATTAATTGGAGGATAGATCAGCATCCGATAAACCGATATAAAAACACACAAAAAGGAGAATGTAATATTATTTTCAAAGAGTATCTGGGGAATTCTATTGACATACTTTATACAAACATTATTAATAGTGATTTTGTAGATATTATTAAAGGATTCTCAAAAGATTATTCTTTTATTAATATTATTAGTATTCATGATGTACAATTGGAATGCATCGGATTTAAGAAAGTACCAGGAAATGAATTTGTGTTTAAAGCGTTCAATAAAAAATATGAAAACATGATTTTCCCCTGTCAGATGATTGACTCCGACGTTTATTAATAAAACCGGCTATGAATTATTCGAAAACAATTGAAGAGAGGATCATCCAGAATAACTTTAGCATACTACAGTCCCTCAAAAAAATGGATGCTGTAAATAAAAAACTTCTTTTGGTATTTGAAAAGGATCGTTTTGTTGGGGTGCTCAGCATTGGGGATATTCAAAAAGCAATTATTGCTAACAAACCTATGGATACCTGCATTACTGAAATAATCCGCAAAGATTTTGTGTTTGCAAAGAATATCGATCTGAAAGAAAACGTTTTACAATTGATGCAGCAACACAGAATTGAATGTATGCCAGTCCTGGACGAGAATCTGCAATTAGTTAATGTCTATTTTTGGGATGATTTGTTGGGCTCAACAAAACGGAATGGGGGTATTGAACTTAACTTACCGGTTGTAATAATGGCGGGAGGGCAGGGTAATCGTTTAAAACCATTAACCAACATTTTACCTAAACCGCTAATTCCAATAGGGGAGAAAACTATTATTGAACAAATAATGGATAAGTTCTGTGACGCGGGATGTACTACTTTTTATATTTCGGTCAATTATAAGGCAGAGATGATAAAATATTACTTTTCCACATTAGAAAAAAATTCATATAATATATTATATCTTGAGGAGGACAAACCACTTGGCACTGCCGGAAGCCTGCATCTTTTGAAGGGAAAAATCGTCTCAACCTTTTTCGTTTCAAATTGTGACATTCTGATAGATCAGGAAGTTTCTGAAATTTACGATTACCATAAGGCTGCAGGGAATGAAATTACTTTAGTTGCAGCATTAAAAAACTATTCGATACCTTACGGAATAATTGAAACAGGAACAGATGGGCTCCTGCAATCTATATCCGAGAAGCCGGAACTTACATTTAAGATAAACACAGGGTTATATATTTTAGAACCACATTTGATAGATGAAATCCCTGATAATGAACTTTATCATATCACATACCTTATAGAAAAATTACAGAGAGAAAGGCGAAAAGTTGGAATGTTTCCTGTAAGTGAAAAATCATGGAGAGATATTGGAGAATGGAATTTGTACATGAAAGAAATGGGATAAAGGATCCCAGGGTAATAATTCTAATCCTTTCATACAACGGCAAACATCTTTTAAAAGATGGCATTTCCTCCTATCTGGCTAACGATTACCCAAACTTTGAAGTAGTGGTTATTGACAATGGATCCACCGATGGAACAAAAGAATGGGTAGAGCAAAATTACCCGGGAGTTTTTGTTTTAAGAACAGAGAAAAACCTCGGCTATTCCGGAGGTTTTAATTTAGGTCTGGATTACGCCTTTAATAAGAATAACGCAGATTACGTTCTTATTACGAATAATGATGTTAAAGCCGATTCAAAAGTGATTTCTGAGCTTGTTATAGTGGCTGAAACTGATCCGATGATCGGGTTTGTGACGGGGAAAGTATATTATTATGACGAACCTGATTTACTACAGTCAGTTGGCTATTACGAAGATGAGTTAAAGTGGATTGGCGGCCATTTAGGGAATAAACAAAAAGATACAGGACAATTTGATCAAATTGAAGAAAGAACTTTTAGTGATGATATTTTCATGCTTGTAAAAAAGGAGTTGTATGAAAATACAAACGGTTATGATACCAATTTTCAGTTCCAGGCCGAACAGTTCGACTGGCAGATAAGGGCAAAAAAAAAGGGATACAAGATCTATTATACACCTAAAGCTAAAATTTGGCATAAAGACAGTATAACTATTGGGAAAACTTCTCCATTTAAAATATATTATGATGTTCGAAATTCTTTGGTTGTCAGGTTAAAGCACAGGGATAAAAAATATCTTAGACCTTATTTTAAATGGTACTTTAAAAATATGGTTGGTATTCCTTTTATTAAAAATCTGGCTAAGGGTAAAATAAAAATGAGTGCTTCTATCTTTAATGGGTTTTTTTCTGCTTTGGCTTGGGGGCTTAAAAACAAAAAAATACCTTTTAAATAGATGAATATATTTAGGGTTTTTTATGACGAACTTTATTACCCCCTGTCTTTAGGTAAAAATTATCCCATTAACCCTTTTAAGGTTTTCAGAAAGCTGCTAAAGAGTCAATACTGGTCTATTGAGGACATTCAGCATTATCAGAATAACCGTATAGATGAAATACTTAAATATGCAAAGCAAAATATTCCTTATTACAAACAAATAATTGACGATAAAAGTCAATATAGTATTGATGATTTGAGAAAGATACCGGAGCTTACTAAAGAATCGCTGAAAAAATATCCTGATAAATTATACCGGGAATGCTCTGAAAAAGAATACAGACATGTAACAAGCGGCAGCACTGGGGATCCTCTTACTGTTATTGCGGATGGTGTTTCAGAAGCTCAAAGATTGGCTCAAAGATTAAGGTTCTATAATTGGTGGGGGATTAAACCTTCTGATAAAAATGTCCTTATTTGGGGGGAAACAGAAGAAGTTTCCAAAAAGGATATGGGAATGATAACGAAGCTTAAAAAGAAAATTTTTCGAAATAGCTATTTCATAAATGTATTTCACTTGAACAAACAATCTATAATAGATTATTATAATGATTTATTAAGATTCAAACCAAGTTTTATCAGAGGTTATAAATCAGCCATATATCAATTTGCCCAATTAGTTGATCAACAAGGGCTGGATATTTCAAAATTCAAATTAAAGGCTGTCATAACCACCTCAGAGATTTTATTTCCTGAAGAAAGAAAATATATTGAAGACATTTTTAAAGCAAGAGTGGCTGATGAATATGGAGCAGCTGAAATCGGACTATTTGCATATGAATGCCCTAATGGCAGGCAACATATCTGTGAGGAGCTAAATTACATATACACAAATGAGCAAAATGAAATTATTGTAACTGATTTACATAATAAAACCATGCCAATTATCAATTACAAAATTGGCGACAGAATTCAGATTGATGACAAATTATGCAGTTGCGGCAGAACGTCCAGGATAATAAAAAGTATTGAAGGCCGCTTGCACAGCGACATAAAAAAAGAAAATGGTGAAATAATAAGTCAATACTTGTTTTATTATGCGGTAAAAGATTTGGATAATATGGGAATTTCTAACAGCATATTAAAATACAAAGTCATTCAGAACGAGATGCATTTTGATTTTTATATTACCAAAGGGCAGAACTTTTCAGAAAGGGCCACAAATTATCTGGAAGATAGAATGAAAAGAGATATCGGTTCTAACTTGACTGTGGATTTTCATTTTGTGGACGAAATTCCCTTAGACAAAAGCGGCAAATTACAATTTTTTAAAAGGATAAATTAATGCGATGAACATTTCAATTTTTGGTCTCGGTTATGTAGGTTGTGTGAGTCTCGGCTGCCTTTCTAAAATGGGGCATAATGTGACAGGAGTTGATATCAGCGAACAAAAGAATAAGCTGATCAACAGTGGAATTCCAACCATTGTTGAGAAGGATATCGATACATTAATAAATGAAGGATATAAAAATGGTTTAATAAGTGCGACAAAGAATGCCCGGGATGCAATATTGAAATCTGAAATAACTTTTATTTGCGTTGGCACCCCTAATGGAAAGAATGGTCATTTGAATCTTAATCAGATTAAAACTGTTGCTGCTGATATTGCCAAGGCGTTGGCAGAAAAAACCGATTTTCATACAGTAGTGATACGAAGCACAGTATTGCCCGGAACCACAGAAGAAATTACAAACCTTATTTCAGAAATAAGCAAGAAATCTCCTGACAAAGATTTTTGTGTTTTAGTCAATCCCGAATTTCTCCGCGAGGGGAATGCCGTAGAGGATTACTTTTATCCATCCATAACGGTTATAGGAGGCTCGAACAGGCAGGGGATTGATATTTTACTTAATTTGTACAAAACCTTACCTGGTGCAAAAGAAATTGTGGAGCTGAGGGTTGCAGAAACAATTAAACTTTTAAACAATTCTTTTCATGCACTTAAGGTTGCATTTGCCAACGAAATAGGAACCATATCAAAAGCTCTGAATATCAATACACACCAGCTAATTGATATTTTCCTTAAGGATAACAAACTCAATATTTCACCGGCTTATCTGCAGCCCGGATTCGCCTACGGCGGTTCATGCCTGCCCAAAGATCTTCTCGCCCTTAACCTTATTGCTCATGATGGATATCTCGATACACCTGTACTCAACAGTATTGAAAAAAGCAATAATTATCAGATTACTAAGGCAGTTAAAATGATTGAGGATTACAAAATACTAAATATTGCATTCTGGGGCATCAGCTTCAAAGATAACACCGACGATTTGAGGAGCAGCCCGGTTATTCAGGTAATTGAACAGCTTATTGGGAAAGGGTACAAGGTTTCCCTGTTCGATGAACATGTTAACGATTCTCAATTGATCGGAGCCAATAAAGAATATATCGAACAAGTGCTTCCCCACTTTCATTCTTTACTTGTAAAAGATTTTGATCAACTATTGAATAATTCAGAATTGCTTGTAATAAATAAAAAGGGAGGAGATCCTTATTACAATAAGATATTGGATAAGCCGCAGTTAAAAATATTTGACTTGAAGGATATTCCCCCATTGAGTGCGCATAAAAATTATCAGGGATTTAACTGGTAGTAAACCCGACACAGACTTTATTTCTTAATGAAAGTTCTGATGATTGCCTACGGGCATCCCGATAATGTATTTTCCCTGTCAAAGGCCCTTGCAGGAACAATTGATTTTAAAATGATCTTTTTTGTATCGGGCGATTTATATGAGGAAGGTGTGCTAAGCATTTCCCTGAAGAATCTCGATTATGGATTAAATCCTTACCAAGCTTCATTCGAAGCACTCCCTGAAAATATAAAAAAGTACCTGGGGGATGATTTCAAAATCAGAATTTTCAGGTCTTATGATCGTAAAATTCTAAAAGACAAAAGATTAAGAAACCTACGGAAACTTATTCCTGTAGCCAATGCAATTAGAAGGGAGAATTATGATGTGATACATTTTAATGGCATATCAGGTTTTATGTTGCCCTTAGTCATTTTCTTGAGGAAATCCAGGAAAATCTGGACGCTGCATGATTATATTCATCATACCGGAGAGGAAAACAAAAAGGCATTTTGGTTTCAGAAACTTTTAATCAGGTTTAATTTTCATTATATTCAACATTATAGTTACCTGCGTGATCAATTGATCAGATTATACCATCTGCCAAAAGAAAAAGTCAGTTATATTCCATCAGGCCCCCTTACGGTTTTCAAAGCATTTGAACCCGAATTTTTAATTCCCTCAACTGTTAAATACATCCTGTTTTTTGGGCGTATTTCTAAATATAAAGGAATAGAGTACCTGATTACGGCTTATAATAAAATCAGTCAGACTTTTCCTGATGTAAAACTGGTAATCGCAGGAAGGGGAGAGTTATGGTTTGAACCAGTGGATAACAAAAACATTATTTTACTGAATCGCTACATAAAAACTTCTGAATTAGCGGGTTTAATAAAGAATTCATTATTTGTGGTTGTTCCCTATACCGATGCAACACATTCAGCAGTGGTTGCTGCCTCATATACATTTATAAAGCCGGTTATAGCGACAAATGTGGGAGGATTACCTGAAATTGTAAAAGATGGTGTTACCGGTTTCCTGGTCCCGCCAAAAGATTCACATGCATTAGCGAACAAAATAGAGCAATTGATTTCTGATCCTGCATTGTTGGAGAAAATGCAACATAATATTCAAATTATTACAACATCAGGAGAATATTCCTGGTCACGGATTTCAATGAAAATGCAGGAACTTTATGGTTCCATGTTATCTGACAGGTAATAGACGTAATATTATTCACTCTATATGAAGATAGCATTTTTTATCTCTTCGTTGAATATTGGGGGCGCCGAAAAACAATCAATCCTCGATGCCAATATAATGGTAAAAGAAAACGAGGTTTTTCTTTTATTCTTTACTGACGGGACCCAAAAAGAACTTCTCGATTCGCGGGTTGTTTTATTTCAATTGGTTAAGAAGAGCTATTTGACAAATGCATTTGTTTTAGTCAGGTATGTAAAAAAGAACAACATCGATTTGATTCACTGTTCTCTCTTTGCCCCCATGGTAACATCTGCTTTAGCTTCATTATTTACAAAAATAAAGGTGATCTGGCACTTCCATTCGCATGAGTATGATATCCCGCTGAAATCTCAGGAAGCTTTCCGTTATCTTGCAAAACTTCCTTCTGTAAAAAAGATATTGTTTGTTAACCACGAATTAATGAATCATTTTTCTTTTTATCACTTCCCGGCAAATAAGTCAGCCGTTTTGTACAATCATAGTGAAATAAATAACCCTCCGCTGAAAACGAATGATCACCATAAGCTGGTAAATATTGGATACCTCGGCAGGATTGTAAAATTAAAGAGAGTACATTATTTAATTGAACTGGCTGAATATTTGATCCGTCAGGAAAGATTTACAGATTTTAAAATCCATATCGTGGGTGACGGAGAGGCGATGGAAGAGATTAAAACGCTGTTAATCAACTCGGGATGCAATGATTATTTTTTTTTTCATGGGTTTCAGAAGGAGGTGGTTGAATACTATCAGAAATTTGATCTGTTTGTTAATCCAAGCTCCGAAGAGTGTCTCTCAATGGCAATGATTGATGCAGGCATGATGGGTCTGCCCATGGTGGCTTTTGATGTGGGAGGGAACAATGAAATTGTAGTGAACGGGGTAACCGGATATATTGTTAATGATAAACCTGAATTCTTCAGCCGGTGTTATCAGTTGATCAGCCAACCGGAACAACGGAAAATATTCGGGATGAAGGCACAAATACATTGCCGGAAGAATTTTAGCGCTGAGAAGCATTTCGGAGAAATTAAAAAAATATATGCAGAAATTTTTTAAACTATTTAAACCATCTTTATCGAAAGCTAATTTCTTTCTCTGGCGAAATCCAATAATCGTAAAACGGGATGATTCATATCATTATATTCCTGAAGGGTATAAGAGTGTGTTGCTAATTTCAGCAGACTTCGAACTGGCCTGGGCCTGGCAGTATGCAAAATCATCTGATAATCCGGTTAAGGAAGCAAAAAAAATGGCTATGCGTGAACGCGAAAATATACCATTGATACTCGAATTATGCGATAAATTTAATATCCCGATAACCTGGGCAACGGTTGGGCATCTTTTTCTTGAATCATGCAATAAAAATAATTGTGTACTCCATCCAAACCTACCCCGTTTGCCCTATTTTGAAAATGCATTTTGGAACTATACAGATGGCGACTGGTTTCAAAATGACCCCGGTACAGATTATAAAACTAATCCCGAATGGTACTGCCCCGATTTAATTAAACTAATTGTGGATTCCCGGGTGAAACATGAAATCGGTTGTCATACTTTCTCCCATATCGATTGCAGGGATGAAGTTTGTCAACCTGATCTAATGAGGGCCGAACTGAAGGAGTGCAAAAACAGCGCGAAAACAAGGAACCTCGATCTGAAATCATTCGTGCATCCCGGTTATACTATCGGGAACCTCGATGTGCTGGCAGAGGAGGGCTTTACCAATTACAGGACAAACAACAGGAATGTTTTAGGTTACCCCGTAAAACATCCAACAGGGCTATGGGAATTTGAGCAGACTGCCGAATTCGTGTACAGGAAAGAATGGTCGGTGGATTACCATATTTACCGTTATACAGAAATAGTAAAACGTGCAATGAAATCCAATACCACATGTGTACTCTGGTTTCATCCGTCTTTTGATCCGGTAATAGTGGAGAAAATATTGCCGGAAGTGTTCCGGTTTATTGATGAAAACAGGGAGAAAATATGGGTAACAACACATACAGAATATGTTGAATGGTTAGAAACCAGATAACCGGAGAAATGCAAAGGAATAAACGTTTTGCGTCTTTGCGTCTTAGCGGTGAAAAAAACATTGCCATAGTATTCGGCTTATTCGAAACCGGACTGGGTGTGGCCCGCAGTTTAGGTCAGAAAGGCATCAAAGTAATCGGAATCGATTTCAGAAAAGACATCGGCTGGTATTCGCGATATGTAAAACCTCTGATATGTCCGCATCCTCTTCAACAGGAAAAGGAATTTATTGAGTGGATACACATTACATTCGCTGGTAACAAGCAGAAGTTGCCGGTTTTCTTTACATCAGACGATTTTCTTGTTACGTTTTCAAGGAACAGGGAAGTTTTGAGTAATTATTTTCTTTTTAACCTGGTCGATCATTCGCTTCTTGAAAGTATCTCCAATAAATACAGTCAGTATCAGCTCGCCTCAAAATCCGGTATTAATTTGCCCGTTACCTGGTTGATTAATAAACCATCAGACCTCGAAAGCCTGCCGGCGAGTATCCATTATCCTGTTTTTATTAAAGGTCAGGAAGTAAACTCCTGGAGAAAAGAGATTAGCGGCAGTATTAAAGGGTTTTTAGGAAATGATTTTCAAGAGTTGCGCGAAAAAGTATCTAGTATTGTAAATAAGGGTGTGCCTGTCATTTTGCAGGAAGTAATAGAGGGTCCCGATACCAATCATTTTAAATATTGCAGTTATACAACTGGCAAAGGAGAAATTTTAGCTGAGTTTACCTTACAGAAAATTCGTCAGAACCCAATTCATTTTGGCGTTGGAGCAGTAGTTGAAAGTATTCATAAACCTGAATTAATACAATTTGGACGGAAATTATTTTCAGCCATTGGTTTTATTGGCATTGGTTCCGCCGAATTCAAGTTTGACAACAGAGACGGAAAACTGAAACTGATAGAGATCAACCCCCGTTACTGGCAGCAAAATTACCTTTCAACAGCTTGCGGGATGAATTTCCCTTACCTTAACTATCAGGATCTGTTACAAGTATCGCCTGATCCGGTTAATGATTTTAAAGCAAGGATCAAATGGGTTAACCGATACATGGATTTCGATTCCTTTTTAAAATACCATAAAGAGGGCTCACTTGGTTTCGGGGCCTGGAGAAAAAGCCGGAGAGGTAAAAAAGTATATTCTGATTTTACATGGGATGATCCCATACCGGGGTTTTATGAGATCGGGTTTGGGTGGAGATTGATACGTTTACCGGCATATTTGATCAAAAGGATATTCTGATTCTAAAAAATAACTGTAAAGTACTAAGGACTCAGGTAAATTTTCTTCGCGCCTTCGCGTCTTAGCGGTAAAAATTATGAATATTTTGTTATCAATATTATTCCCTTTCTTTTCTCCTTTCGTGCGGAAAAGATGGGAAGGAAGCTCTGTGAATATCCTGATTTACGAAAATAAAAGGAGCCGCATTAATATTTTAAAAAAAGCTCTTTCAGGATTAACAAATACAAACCACCGGATTATTTTTGTAGAAAACAAGCTGATCTTTCTGTATCTAAGCAAACAAGCTCATGTGATTTTTTCCTACAGCCTCAGCAAATATACCGATACATCAAACTTAAGACTCCTTTACATCGGCCAGGTGGGTAACCGTTTAACAGATGCCGATGCTCCGTACAGTATCGTTTCTGCTCCCAATTTTGTTTCAAACCATATTGCAGACTATGTTCTTGCAGCAGTTTTAGCTTATGAAAGAAAGCTCCTCCAGAATGCCTTTTCACACAACAACATTAAATGGAACCAGGAAGCTTATCTCAATCCTCTTCCAAGGTCTTTTAATAAACTAAAAATCGGGGTACTGGGCTTAGGCAGAGTTGGAAGTGAAGTTGCAAGAGCCTTCATAAAAATAGGATGTGAAGTAAAGTACTGTGATAAAGATGTTCTGAATAAAGTCACACCAGAGAACTTTGTTCAGATGGTGAAATGTGAGGATTTGCTCTCTTTTGCCGATTATCTGATTTTAGCCGTTAACGATGAAAACAATACCGGCCTGATTGACCATTCATGGTTTGAAAAGATGAATAGCGACCTTTGTCTGGTGAATATTAGCAGGGCATCAGTGATAAATGAGGTTGCATTATTGCAAGCTCTTGGAGAAAAAAAGATCCGGGGGGCAATTCTTGATGTTTTTAACAATGAACCTCTGAAAAAGAGCAGCATCTATCGAAAATTCAATAGTGTTGTTATTACACCTCATATTGCCGGTAATATTGACCTTGTTTTTGATCAGATAGCTGACCATTTCGTAACTGAAATAAATAACAGGTTACATGTTTGAGTACCTGATTTACAAAAGTAAGGCAGGAACAAACAGCAGGATATCAATTAAGAGGCCTGTTATTGAAAATTCCAACCACGTTAAATCATACAGGCAGATCGGACCTTTTCATTTAGAAATTTTAACCATGAAACCCGATCATGAATTTCAATATGAAGACGAACGGGTTTCTCTGTTTGTTATGGGAAGCATTTACACAAAACCGGATAATACAAATAAGACCAGAAAGCAACTTTTCCCTGTTGATATTGTTAATTTGAGTGAAAGCGAGTTAACAGGGCTAAGGGGCCATTTTCATATAGTGCGGATTGACAAAATCAAGGGAATAATTACAGTTTTTAACGATCTGTTTGGTCTTAAACCTTTGTATTATGGTGAGAGCGGCACACATATTTTTATAGGCAACTCCTTATCAGTATTAAAAGCATTTAGTCCTGAAATTGATAAAGCAGGACTGATTGAAAAACTGATCTTCGAACATAATTTACTTGACAATACCATTTATCAGGATATTTTCACATTGAATGAAGCTACCATTCTTAATTGGAATGGCTCCTTCGAAACAAAACCCTATTTCTCATGGTTTGAATATTTAAGAGATACGCAAGGGAAATGCGCATTCAGCATACAGAAATATATTACAGCCTTCGATTCCATTGTATATTCTTCCGCCAGTAAAACCGAAAAGAATCTGGTTACTTTAACCGGAGGACATGATGGACGTGTAGTACTCTCTTCATTTTTAAAACAGGGATTGCCTGTTGAAACCTTCTCCTTTGGGCGTCCGGGAAGTGAAAACACCGTTATCCCCGAAAAAGCGGCTGAGGAAATCGGGTTTAAACACCACTCCGTTTATTTATTGAAAGAGTTTGAGAAAAATTATTTAAATAATGCCCGTTTAACAACCTGGTTATCCGACGGGGAACTTGTCTTTAGCCAGCAAACCACTTTATATGCATTACAACATCTTCCAGCATCATTTAATAAGGTATATACCGGTCTGCTTGCAGGGGAACTGGCAGGCCCTGTGCATCTCATAAAAGATTATATTAATCCGGTATATTACACGTATATTTATAAAGAAGAACCATTTTCATTAGACAGGGAACTCTTGAAATTAAAGGATATATTAGAGATTAAAGATACTAGCGGAATAGAACAAGTAATAAAAAAGAGAATTGAGCAAAGAAAGCGATTGATTCATTCCATTTCCAAAAGTCCAAACAAACATCTTTTCTCCCTGGGCGATATGATAACCTGGGGCTTTCGTAAATTTTACGGTTATCAAATGCATCTCGCAAGATATCATCTGGAAAACTTTCCTGTGTTTTGCGATTTTGACCTGATGGAGATGCTGATAAACAGCAATTATAACCTCATCTACAGAAATTCTTACAAAAGTTTATTTCGAAGGAGACATTCAAGAAAGTTACAGCTGGCCATTATAACCCTTAACTCCGGGGAGCTGTCTGACCTTTCACTTGACAGGGGTTACACTCCCAATGAAGCCGTTAATAGTTTATATACAATACATAAACTTTTAAAATATTTCAGAAGAAAACGAAAAATAAAAAAAGGTAACTACACGCCTGATTTTATGGGAGAAAAGTGGACGAATCTTATTCGTCATTCTGAAATATTACACTCCGGTAATTTGAACGGATTTTTTAATTACGACATGATAAATCAAAAATACAATGATCAAAACTGTAACCTTATATGGAAGGATATATGTATCATCTCTAATTTACTTTTTTTGGATAACAAATAATTATGAGAGTTTTACATTTCGTTAGAAAAAATACGCAATTAAAGGCCTCATTTATTCAAAACCAGATTATAAATCATATTGATTTTAATCCGGTTGTTGTTTTTCGTAAAAAGGTCACTACTAATCAACATGATGGAGGTTTTTCGAATGATGTAGCTGATGAAATAAAAATTATTGATCTTGGTTCTGATGAAACATTTTTTGAAAAGATATTATTCCGTTTTTTTAAAAGATTGAGTTCTCGTCAGCAATTAAAATTACAGGAATACATTTCGCAAATTAAACCCGATATTTTACATTTTCATTATGGTACAGATGCCGGCATTTATTTACCTGCCCTGAGAAAAATAGCCCTACCCAAAGTGGTTTCCTTTTATGGGTATGATTGTTCGGTCTTTCCCCGAAGATTATTTGGTTATGGGAGAGAATACCTTAAATCGAGGGTCTTTAAATATTCAGATTTGGTTTTAGCTATGTCCCCGGATATGGAAAAAGATTTAATAACGGCAGGATGTCCTTCAGAGAAGATCAGGGTTCATTACTATGGTTCCGAAGTACAAAAATATTATCAGGAACATGATTATTCACAAAATCCGGTATGTAGGTTTCTTATTATTTCCGGACTAGTCCCCAAGAAAGGCCATATTTTTTTATTAAAAGCCTTTTCCGCAGCGCTTCAGACCAATCAGAACATCTCATTAACCATTGTAGGATCTGGCCCTGTTGAGCAGGAAATAGTGAATTACGTCATTGAATACAAGCTGAAAGAAAAAGTAACATTTCCCGGACCTGTTGTTTATGGATCAAACGAACATCACGATTATTTCAAAACTCATGATGTTTTTATTCATTCAAGTATAAGAGATGTTAATGGAGATAAAGAAGGTATTCCGGGAGCAATTGTTGAAGCGATGGCTGCCGGATTGCCGGTTGCATCTACCTTTCACGCAGGGATACCTTATATTATAGAAAATGAAAAAACAGGTCTTTTGGTCAGGGAATGGGACATTCCCGCTCTTGCTGATGCAATTATCAGATTGTCAGGATCATCTGAATCAAGAAAAAAACTAGGGGTTGCAGGTCAGGAATACGCACTCAATCATCTGGATTTAAAAAACAAAGAAAAAGAGCTTGAGGAAATTTATAATAGTCTCATCGATCAGCATTAATTAAGCAGAACAATAAACTAATATGTATTATTTGTTGTGTAATAAATTTTAACCAACAAATTATTCAGGGAGTCGGCATGGCATAAACTGATTTCGGGTATTTTGAAGAGCAGGTCATTTGCCGAAAGGGGATTAATCAAACCTGAAGAGGCAATCAAAATGTACAATGCTCATATTACCGGTAAAAAAGAAGCATCGAAAGAAATCTGGAAATGGATACATCTGGAAATGTGGTTTAGAAGTTTTATTGATTATTGGGAGGTGAGAAATGAGAGATGAGTGATGAGAAGAGAGAGGTGAGAAATTAGATTATTATATTGTTAAGGAACAGAAGATGAGTCAAATAAATAGTTTTAAAGATTTGATTGTTTATCAGAAAGCTTATAAGTTGGCTATGGAGATCTTTGAAATAACAAAAACATTTCCCAAGGAGGAAAAATATTCTTTAACTGATCAAATACGTAGATCTTCCAGGTCTGTAACTTCTTGTATAGCTGAGTCATGGGCTAAACGCAGATATATTAAATCATTTGTAAGCAAGCTAACAGATTCTTTAGGTGAAGAATACGAAACAGAGGTCTGGCTAGACTATTCCAGAGATTCTGAATACATCACAAATCAAGAAAATGAAGTATTAGCAAATGGATATGATGAAGTGCGAAAAATGTTAATCTCAATGATCAATAATCCTGAAAAATGGTGTCCATGAGAAGAGTTTGGAGATTGCTTCTCATAGCTCAACGCTCATAACTCACCTCTTAAAACGAGGTTCGTAAAATGCTTATTTCAATGATCAATAATCCTGAAAAGTGGATATCCAAACCCTGATCTTCTCAAGTCTCAGTTCTCAAATCTCATTGCTCAAATCTCACCGTTAATCGCTTTTCAGTAAGTAAGAAAATACAGAACCTTGTACCTTAAATAAAATAATGGATGTCTTAATAAACGATTCAATACCCATTTCAGCCTGGCATGAATTACTTTCACGGGATCCTCATGCCACACCATTCCAGTCACCGGAATTCTATAATCTTTTCAACGCTGTAGCGGGTCTTTCTGCACAAGCTATAGCTATCAGCCAAACGAATAAAATCATTGCGCTTGCTGTTGTAACTATTCAAAAAGAACCCGGGTTAAAGGGATATTTTTCCAGAAGAGGTATTATTTATGGAGGCTTTTTAATGGACCCGGAATTTACGGAAGCTGTTGATTTACTCCTTCAGCAGATTTCCCTCTATATATCAAGAAAATGTATCTATCTCGAAACCAGAAATTTCTCAGATTACAGCAATTATCGTGAATCATTTAAAAGAAACGGCTGGGATTATCTTCCTTATCTCAATTTTCAGGTTTCCACATCTGCCATAACTTCACTCGTTGCATCTATCAGCAGCTCCCGTATGCGGCAAATTAAAAAAGCAATAAAAAATGGTGTTACCTGGAAAGAAGCATCTGATTTAAAAGAGGTCGAATCGTTCTATATGATTCTCAGAACTCTATATAAAAACAAAATTAAAAAACCCCTGTTCTCGTTGAATTTTTTCAGGGAATTTTATGAAAGAGATCTCGGCAAGTACCTGTTAGTATGGTATAAAAATGAAATTATAGGCGGCATCCTCTGTCCCATCCTGAAAAATCAATGCATCTATGAGTTTTACATCTGCGGCCTGGATTATGAATACAAGGATCAATATCCCAGCATAATGGCCACATGGGCAGCAATGGAATATGCAAATCAGAATAATATTCCATTGTTTGATTTTATGGGAGCCGGAAAGCCTGATGAGCAATATGGAGTTCGTGATTTTAAAGCCAGATTTGGAGGTAAAGAGGTTGAATATGGGAGGTTTTTAAAAATCGGGAACCGTTTTTTATATGAATTTGGGAAGTTGTATTTAATTGCAAAATTGGTACTCAAGATTTGAACATTCTTATTGACATAGGTCACCCGGCGCATGTGCATTACTATCGAAACCTTGCCAATGAACTTATTGCAAAGAATCATAAGGTTTACTGGTCGGTTAAGGATATTGATGTTGCCAAAAGACTTCTTAACTATTATGGCTTTAATTATTTCTTGCTTCCGCGGAAGTCCGATAGCCTTTTGGGAAAAATATGGAAACAACTGTTATATGATATAATCATCTTTAGGATTTGTATTCAAAAAAAAATTGATATCGCAATAGGGACCTCTGTCTCAATAGCTCATGTTTCTAAATTAACCAAAGCAATATCCATTGTTTTTGATGATGATGATGATGATGTGCAACCATTAGTCACCAAATATGTAAATCCATATGCTGATATTTTAGTTTCACCGGACGCCTTAAAAGGTAAAAGGAAACGTGCTGACACTATTTATTTTCCCGGGTTCCATGAGTTGGCTTATCTTCACCCAAAGAGGTTTACACCAGATACTTCTGTTCTTGATAAAGTGGGAATAAATCCAGGAATTCCATTTTTTATTATGCGGTTCAATGTTTTCAAAGCGCATCATGATGTTGGAGTTAACGGCCTTTCCCTTGAACAGAAACTTAAACTGATAGATGTTATTAAACCCCATGGTAAAATATTTATCACCACTGAGCGCAATATTGAGCCGGAACTAAAAGAATATCAATTAAATATTAATCCGGGAAAGATACACTCATTAATGTATTATGCCACAATGTTTTTGGGAGACAGCCAGACTATGACATCCGAAGCAGCGGTACTGGGAATTCCTTCATTACGATGTAATTCTTTTGCAGGGAGAATTGCATATTTAGAGGAAGAGGAGCATAAATATGGCCTCACCTATGCTTTCAAACCCGAAGATTTTGAATCTCTACTGATAAAATTGAAAGAATTATTAGGTATGGCTGATTTAAAAGATGAGTGGAGAAAACGAAGAGACAGAATGCTGTCGGATAAAATTGATGTAACTGCATTTTGGCTATGGCTTGTTGAGAACAACACCAGGGACAATTTTTTTATAAAAAACACTCCTGATTTCTGGGGCCAATTTAAGTAGTTATGAAAATTCTTTCAGTAGTCGGTGCCAGACCTAATTTCATGAAAATCGCACCATTTATCAAGGCAATAAAAGGTTATAATAACAAGATAAAAAGGCATCAGGCATCAGGATTTGGTTGAGCATATTCTTGTACATACAGGGCAGCATTATGATGACAGGATGTCAAATTCTTTTTTTGAACAACTGGCAATTCCACAGGCAGATATCAATCTTGGTATCGGTTCTGGCAGTCATGCAGAACAAGTGGGAAGAACAATGATTGAATTTGAAAAAGTTCTGAAAACAGAAAAGCCGGATTGGGTTGTAGTGGTTGGCGATGTAAATGCAACATTGGCCTGTTCTGTAACTGCAAAAAAGGAAAACATCAAATGTTGCCATATTGAAGCAGGCCTGCGTTCAGGTGATTTGTCAATGCCTGAAGAGATAAACCGTATTGTGGCTGACAGAATTTCGGATCTGCTGCTTACTCCTGACCTGATTTCTTCAGAAAACCTGAGAAAAGAAGGCGTTTCTGAAAACCGGATAAAATTTGTCGGGAACATAATGATCGATACTCTCGAAGCCAATCGCCGGAAAGCTTCGTTGTTAAATATCAATGAAATCATAAACCACAATCTAATATTAACTAAATCGGAAAGGCTCAACCCTCAACGCTCAACGCTCATCTCTCAACCAACGGTTTTGCCGCCCTTACTCTCCACCGCCCTTCAAATGTTGATAAAAAAGAGATTCTTGAACCAATAGTAAATTTCCTTATAAATGAAGTATGTTCCGCCCGATTGCTGATCTGGACCCTTCATCCCCGTACCCGAAAAATGCTGGGAAAATTTGATTTGTTTGATGAGGTTTGTAAACAGGAAAACCTGATTCTACTGGAACCACTCAGTTACCTTGAAATGCTTAAATTAAACATGGGAGCAAGTGTGATGCTTACTGATAGCGGTGGTTTACAGGAAGAATGTACTGTTCTGGGTACTCCCTGCCTAACGCTCAGATGGAACACCGAACGTCCTGTTACACTGCAGGAACATGGTGGCGCTAGTGTTTTGGTTGGAAATAGCATCGATCGGATACGCAAGGAATATTATGTAGCAGTAAATAATCCTCGCAGACCGGTGAGTCCGGAGCTTTGGGATGGACACTCAGCAATGAGATGTCTGCAGGCGATCCTAAATTATAAAGAGTAACCTGCGATAATTCTTTTATTTATGAGAAGGGATTTTAACCTAAAAACATATAAGCAACTTTTACTAACTATAAATGATTCAGGATATTCATTTCAATCAGTCTATGATTTTGTTGTTAATCCTTTGCATAAAACAGTAGTACTAAGGCACGATTCGGATATATGGCCAAACAATGATTTACAGATGGCTGTTGTTGAAAATAATCTTGGGATTATTTCTACATATTACTTTCGGATTCCGGCTACATACAATGTCACAATCATAAAAAAAATAAAGGATCTTGGTCATGAGATAGGGTATCATTATGAGGATCTTGCAACTTACAATGGGGATTATAAACTGGCAATAAAATCATTTAGCATTAATTTAAACAAGATAAAAGAATTGTATGATGTAAAAACCGTATCAATGCATGGAAGGCCACTTTCAAAATGGGATAGTCGTGATTTATGGCGAAAATATAAACTATCTGATTTCGGTATTGTTGCTGAACCCTATCTCGATATTGATTACAATAAAGTATTATATTTGACTGAAAACGGCAACAGGTGGGATGGTGACAGAAGTAATATACGCGATAATGTAAAAAGTACTTACAACTACAAGATAAGAACAACTTTTGACCTGATAAAATGTTTTCAAAAAAATGAATTACCAGATCAGATTATTCTTAATATACATCCTGCAAGGTGGAACGACAACATCTGTATTTGGACATATCGTTACTTACTGCAGAAATTTAAAAATGTGGCGAAACAAGGATTAAACTATATACGTAAATATTGAAATATATTGATTTCACATCAATGAACTATTTACCAGAAAAGTATTGTTTAATTACAAATGATGTAGAAACTACTTCAGTCTATTACAATTGTCTCAGACCTGAAACAGGTTATAAAGTTTGGAAGGAGGGAATGCCAATACTGCTTGACCTGTATGAAAAATACCAGATTAAAACTACATTTTTTTTCTGTATTGATATTGTTAAACTATACCCGGATATAGTGAAAATGGTTATTCCTTATGGTCACGAAGTAGCATCTCATGGTTATAGCCATGAAGTGAATGAAGCTTTCGATATAATGTCTTATGATAAGCAGTTGCAGCATCTTAACATGTCAAAAAAGTTTCTTGAAGATATTTCTGGTCAGGAAGTAGTGAGTTTCAGAGCGCCGGCATTAAGGATTAACAGACACACACCGGGTGCTCTTGCGGCAGCCGGGTATAAAATTGATTCATCGGTCCCATCACAGCGATTTGACTTTTTTCTTAGCTTTGGATCTGTAAATAAATTTAAATGGATCGTGGCGCCTAGGAAACCATATCGTACTAATCCCTATGATCTTACCAGAAAAGGATCAGGATCGATTATTGAGATTCCGTTATCAGCAACTCTTCTTCCATTTATGGGCACATCTATGAGGGTTATACCCGGGATCTCTAAAATTCAGCGCTTCCTGTTGCACATGGAAAGCATGACAACCCAAAAACCGTTAGTGTTTGATATTCATCCAAATGAATTTATTGATGAGGTATCTGAACATAGGACAATTGCCCGAAGGAGTAATAATCTAATAACTTATCTTTTTGCAGATCTTATAAAGAGTCATTTAAAAATCAAAAATCTTGGTCCCAAAGCAGTACCTTTATTTAATGAAATGATTGAGTTTTATATCAGGAATAAGTATTGTTTTAGTACTATTAAAGACTATACATTACATTTGCAGATATGAATCAATTTGAAACCAAACCTTCACTGACAATCCCTTATTTTGATCATGACAGAGGATTCTTTAAAACCATCAGGAACTCAGCTAAAAGGCGCGGTATGAATTCATGTCTATTTCTAATAAAAAAATTTATAAATATTTGTTTATATCGTATTTCTTTCTTTTGTCCCCTAAACAGCCTTCGTATTAAATTCCATAAGTGGAGAGGTGTTAATATAGGCAGGGATGTATATATTGGCACTCAATGTTCTATCGATAATGCTTATCCTGATTATATTTATATTGAGGATAACGCGTCAATTGCTGCAGAATGTTCAATTATTGCACATTCGAACCCTTATTCCCACTTTCAAAATGTTACACCTGCCAGGGTAGATCCTGTTATTATCAAGCGTGGCGCCTGGATTGGTATTCGATCCCTTATACTGCCAGGAGTAACAATTGGAGAAAATGCAATAATTTCCGGCGGTTCTGTAATTGATTCAGATGTTCCTTCCTGCTCGGCTGCTTCAGGGAATCCTGCTAAAATAATTGCAAAAAATTTACCAATAAAATAAGTAATGCGAATTAGGAGTTGAAAATATTATAGTTATTAACATATAAATTACTGAATGTCAATAAAATACAGTTAAAATGGTTTGTTAAAACCTTGATAATCAATATATTATTGGCATAGCCAAAAACATGTCAATAATTATGATTCCCAAGGTAAAAGAACTTAAATTAATCGCTATCTATTTCTATATATGCGATATATATGATTCAGAACTTAAATATTCATGTCAGCGTTTCAGTAATAATAACCAACCTGAATTCACTGATGAGGAAGTCTTAACAATTTATCTTTATATTATGCATACTGAACAAAGATTAAAGATAAACCAAATACATGGTTTCGCAAGCGATTATCTTTGTTCCTGGGTTCCCCTGCTTCCAAGCTATGAGGCCTTCAATATGCGAATAAATCGTTTAAGTGAATCCTTCAGGCATTTATCTAATGCTTTGCTTGCAGGTAATTGTCCTTGATAATAAAAATTTCTATGGCGATAAAATTTATAATGATGCTGAGTCCTTTAAAAACACCAGGAAGAACAATAATTCAATCATGCTCACTCCCATCAAAGAGGTTAAAGGTATGCCTGAAAACCTGAAGCAAAGTGATAACGCTTTCAATTACCTCTTCTCAACGGCTGTCTCAAGGATTAGACAACCTATTGAATCTTTGTTTAATTGATTTATTGAAAAAACAGATATTCAAAGAGCGTATAAGGTTCGTTCTACCGATGGACTACTGGTACATGTCTTTGGTCGTATTTCAGCTGCATTTATATTTCTTATTTTCAACTCATAATTCGCATAAGTATTAAAATATGGGTTCATATCTTCATTCTATAGAATACTATTTGCCGGAAAATACTTTGGATAATGATAAGTTATCGCAGGAATTCCCGGAGTGGGAAGCAGAAAAAATTCTGGAGAAAGTAGGTATACGGAACAGACATATTGTATCAAAAAACGAAACAGCTCTTGACATGGCCTATCAGGCGGCAGAGAAATTGCTGAAGAACTTTGACAGAGAATTGGTTGATTTTGTATTGGTCTGCACACAAAGCCCCGATTATTATTTACCAACAGGAGCCTGCATTTTACAGGATATGCTTAAACTTCGTAAAGATATAGGAGCATTTGATTATAATCTTGGATGCTCAGGGTATATTTATGGACTGGCTTTAGCGAAAAGTCTCATTAATTCTCAGGTGGCTTCAACTGTACTTTTAATAATGGCTGAAACCTATTCTAAGCATATCCATCCTTCCGACAAATCCAACAGGAGTATTTTTGGTGATGCTGCAACTGCTACCCTGATATTGTCTTCTGCAAAAGAGAATATACATGAATTTGAGTTAGGTACTGACGGAAAAGGTAAAGATAACCTTATCGTAAAAAGATGGGGTATGAGAAATCATGAATTCAATAACCAGGATCGGATTGAGGACTATTTATACATGAATGGTCCGGAAATATTTAATTTTACTCTTGATGTAGTTCCAGAATTAGTTGAGAAAGTTTTGTTAAAGAATAATGAATCATTAGATTCGATAGATTTTTGTATTTTCCATCAGGCAAATAAATTTATACTCGAATATTTAAGAAAGAAATTAAAAGTGGATCCGGCAAAATTTTATATTAATATGCTTGAGACCGGAAATACAGTTTCGGCTACAATCCCGATTGCATTAAAAGAATGTATTCAGACTGGTTTAGTCAAATCGGGCAATAAAGTATTATTAGTGGGATTTGGGGTAGGTTATTCATGGGGTGCAACAATAGTGACAATTTAATTATTACAAAATGGATAAAAAAGAATTTTATAAGAAGCTGGTTGAAGAACTTGATTTAGAAGACAGGGATATAAATGAGAATAGTTCATTACATCTGACCTCCCTGATGCATTTGTCATTAATGTCATTTCTTGATGAACATTTTGGAGTCAGAGTGAAAGCAATAGATTTGAAAGATATAGATAGTGTCGGTAAACTGATAACACTTATTGGTATAGACAAATTCAAATAGACCCTTATGGATCCATTCTCTTTAAATCATAAAATAATTCTTGTCACAGGGGCATCATCAGGTATAGGCGCAAGTTGTAGCATACGGTGTTCAGAATTAGGCGCCAGTATTATATTACTTGGAAGGAACAAAGAAAAACTTATTCAGATTCATGAAAAACTTGCCCCGGGAGATCACTATGTGTTACCTTATGATTTAACAAACCTGGAAGAGATAGAACAAGCATTAGAAGGACCTTTAACAAAATATGGGAAGATTTATGGGTTCATTCATTCTGCAGGGATAGATATTACTCTGCCACTAAGCTCATTGCGCAAGAAAGATTATCAGACAATATTTACAACTAATGTCACAAGCGGATTTGAGATTGCAAGGATATTATCTAAAAAGAAATTTTGTGCTATTGATGGTGCCAGTTATATTTTTATTGCCTTGGTAATGGGTTTAGTTGGAGAACCTGCAAAGATTGCATATAGTGCAAGTAAGGGGGCTTTAATAGCAGGGTGTCGCTCCATGGCATTGGAACTTGCCTCAAAAAAAATAAGAGTCAATTGCGTTAGCCCTGCTATCGTTAGGACCGAGCTTGTAGATAAATTATTTAGTGACCTACCCGATGGAGCTATAGATAAGATTAAATCATTGCATCCTTTAGGTTTTGGTACTCCGATTGATATTGCAAATGCCTGTGTATTTCTTCTTTCAGATGAGGCAAAGTGGATTACCGGGTCAAATATGGTAGTCGATGGGGGCTATACTTGCCAGTAATTTTGATAATTTCTAGTTGCAGAATGTGAAGAATGGGGGGAAGTTTTTTCTTATCAAGATGAGGAATTAAAGTTAAAAGTAAGTAGTAGGTAGTAAGAAGTAAATAGAAACATTATGACCAGCTATAGGGGTTTTAGAGATTTGATAGTTTATCAGAAGTCATATGCTTTGGCGATGGAGATTTTTGAGATTACTAAATCTTTTCCAAAGGAAGAGAAATACTCACTTGTTGATCAAATCAGAAGATCGTCACGATCAGTACCTGCAAATATATCGGAGGCTTGGGTCAAACGGAAATATCCCAAATCATTCGTTAGTAAATTGCTGGATTCTTTAGCTGAAGAAGCTGAAACAGAAGTCTGGATTGATATGTCCAAAGACAGTAAGTATATTGATGATCAATTACATATGTTATTAATGGAAAGATATCAGGAAGTAGCAAAAATGCTTTCTTCTATGATTAATACTCCTGAAAAATTCTGCAACTAATCTTCTTCCTTTCTTCCTACTTCATACTACTTACTACCTACTACCTACTACCTACTACCTACTACCTACTACCTACTACCTACTACCTACTACCTACTACCTACTACCTACTACCTACTACCTACTACCTACTGCCTACTGCTCCCAGTCCTCGATAATAATCTTCTTCCTATACATTCTTACAGTCAGCTTCTGCTGTCCTCTCCATTTTAGTTTCCGGATAAATTCCAGCGGGATGGTTACTGAATAACTCCTTCCTCCCGAAGTCTTGTTCAGGCTTCGGATATTCCTTTCATTTATTTTTCTGCGTGCCATCTTTTTGAGATTTAATAACGGGATTAATCACTGCATTAATCACTGCATTAAATTTACGAAATATTTAGGAGACTAAGAGACAGAGAGACTAAGTGACTGAGGGACAAATCAGGAAGAGTTGAGATTCAGATTTTTTTCATAACTTACAGTTGGAATTTATTTTGTCTAACTTAAATCGTGCAAAAATGAAAATCAGGACTCACAAGGACCTTGATGTCTTTAAGATGTCATTTGATAGTGCTATGAAAATATTATCGGCAAATTAATTAATATGTCACTCCACCCGGGAAATTGGTCATGGTAGATTATATCTCTTCAAGTTTCTGAAATTCAGAGATTTTAGGTCTCTTCGTCTCTTCGTCTCTTAGTCAGCTTCTAAATCCTACCAAACTCTCCCCCATTTACAATTCCACTAAAATTCTCAAAATTCACTCACAAGATAGTGCAACCTTTTTCCCTATCTTACAGTCATATTATAACTTCGCACGCCATAGCTTTCTATCACAACTAAAAAGAAATAAATTGGGAGCTTAAGGAGGACTGGAATGGCTATTATATGAATTGCAACGAAAACAACTTGACAATTACCGATAAAGAAATTAGATGCATGATATTATTAATTACTTGCATACCTTTTAAATGAAAGGAATGAAAATTATTAGATATATTTTGATATTGTGTTTGACATTTTTGTCATTTGGAGAAATTAATGCACAAGCTCCACAATGGGTTCCAGCATATCCATCGGTGACAAATATTACACCTTCAAATTGTGACTTAAATGTGAACCTTACAAATCTTACGGGAAATGTTACGGTATATTATATTTTCTGGAGATTCCCAAGAGTATCAGCTGCGGCTGATGTAAAAACCTGGTCAACATGGCCGTCTGATGGGACAATGCTTGGTGGAGGTTCTTTTACTTATAATCTTGCTGACGCAGGGACAATTAAGTCTGTTTTTTTCGAAGGGTTACTATCCAATAGACCAACAAACCAGGTGAATGTTACCGTAGAATATGGAGCAGGGAGCTTAACTCCAACAGCAGGTCCTCTTTTTGTTACTCCTCCTTGTGTAACTCCCTATTTTCTTTCTGGTCTATCAGAACCTGTTGTTTGCGTAAATCAGGGTGCAACAGCATTTTACGATGTTGTTCTTTCTTCAAATATTAATATTTCCGGGATCTATAAAAATACGAAGTGGACTATTGACTGGGGAGATGGAACCATAACTACATATACTTCAGTTTCAGATAGTGATTACCCTCCCGATGCACAGAGGACTCATCCCTATGTGAAGGGATCAGACTGTAACTATATATTTTCATGTACAGTAACAAATCCTTGCGGGTTATCCAAAGTTGACCAGAAAATAGCACTTGCTCACGGGAGGGATATCCCCGATGATGGTGATGGTTATCTAAAACTTATTGATTTTTCAACAGGATTAACTGCAATAGAAGTTTGTGAAGGGGCGACTACAACAGTGACAATTCAGGATAACAGTCTTTGGGATTGTCAGACCCCGACTCTTCCTATTGGATTTACACCAATTCCTAACACTGAAACACGCAACATTGAATGGCTTTATGGCAAAGATCCGGTTACCGGCTTGCCGGACTTTAGTATATCCGGAGGCGGGCTTGTTAATATTGCCACCCTGGGAGACGCTCCGCAACAAAGTGGAAGAATTACGCCTACTCCATATAACTCATCATCACTCAGCCAGACAATAACCATTCCGGCAACATGTGAGGCAGGAGATTATTTCACGGTCTATCTTAAAAATTGGAACAAATGTAACCCGGGAGACGCGGAATATATTTCAACTTCTATTACAATAAATGTTATTGCTGCTCCTGCTGCGCCAATTGCACCTGACAAATCTGCCTGTTTTGGATCAGACAGGACACTTGAAGTGACCAGTACTCCGGTTGGAGAGATGGACTGGTTTTCAGATGCACCATTAACAGATAATGTTGCTCTGAATTCTATAACATATCTTCCCCCTGAAACTGCTGTAGGAACTTATTATAAATGGGTTACAGACAAGTCTACCACAGGACTGGGATGCCGGAGTGCAGCGACGATGGTTGAATTAGAGGTAAACCCGATCCCTGCCACTCCCACAATTTCATTCACATCATCATCAGGAAGCCTGGTAATTTGTAAGGATCCTCCGGTTGCATATATTACACTTAATGCCGGTATAGTAACAGGAGCACCTTCATATCAATGGTATCAGGATGGCTTAGAAGTGGTGGGCGCGGTAAACCAAAACTTAACACTATATAATGGTGAAGAAACCGGATCCTATACAGTTTCTGCTGTTGGTTCTGGTGTATCAGCGTGTAGAAGTGTTCCCTCTTCTTCACTTGATGCAGTTATTTATGCAGTGGAAGATCTTGCAAATCCTTCTGATGTCACTGTATGTGAAGGAACAACATGTTACTTCGTATCAGGCTCAACTGATCCTAGTATTCAACGATACCAGTGGCAATACTGGGACGGGACAAAATGGAAAAATGTCAGTAATGGTGGTCCGTATAACGGTTTCAATACAAATACACTTGAGATAGTCAACACACCTTATTCCTTAAACGGTAGAATATTCAGGTTATTTATCGACACAAAACACGCACAGGCTGATTGTCGATTCTTTACGAATACTGCCACACTTACTGTGAAAAAACTTCCATCGGTAAGCGCAGGTGTTGCAATGGCTGCAATCTGCCAGGGAGAGACAACACCGGGTTTGGGAGGGTCATACTTAGGTGATGCGACAGGTGCAGTCTGGTCAGATGGGGGCGTAGGAGGCAGTTTTATTGATAATGGCGGCCTCACCCCGAATACAGCAAGGTATGTGGCCTCACCGGCTTCACCTGCAACAGTGACTTTAACACTTACAACCACAGGTGGAACATGCGGGACAGTCTCGGCAAGTAAAACTCTTACTGTTAATGTATCCCCGGCTGCTATAACAGGCAGTTCAAGTGTTTGTGCAGGATCAACCATCACGTTGGCAGATGCAACACCAGGGGGAACATGGAGTAGTTTAAATGCAGCAATTGCAACAGTAAATTCATCGGGAGTTGTTACCGGTGTCTCATCAGGTGTCGCAACAATCAGGTATCAGCTGCCAAATGGCTGTGCAGTGACAAAACCTGTGACAGTTAATCCCTTACCTGCCGTAATTACAGGTACTATGAGTGTTTGCAAGGGATTATCAACAACTTTATCTGATGCTTCTCCGGGAGGAACCTGGAGCAGTTCAGATCCTGCCGTTGCAACTATAGATGCATTTGGCTCTGCTACAGGGGTTGCTCCCGGAACATCAGTTATATCATACACATTGGTTACAGGGTGCTTAAGAACAACGACTGTGACTGTGAACCCGTTACCGGCACCTACTATAAGCGGACTGACCTCAGTCTGTCCCGACTTTACAGAAACTTATACCACAGAGGCTGGTATGTCAAACTATAATTGGACCGTTACCGGCTACGCCTCCATAATAAGCGGAGGTGGAGCAGCTAACAATTTTGTTGAAGTGAAATGGCCCAATGCCGCCGGAACCGGGACAGTAAGCGTTAATTACAGCAATAGTTTTGGATGTACAGCTGCCGCAGCTACTGTTGTAAACGTTGCAATAGGAGCACCTCCTACATCGGCAATCCTTTCCGGAAGCGGTGAGTGTGATGGCTCTCCAAGCTTTCTTTCAATAGCTGTCACCGGTGGAGCGCCTCCTTTTAAATATATTATAACTGAGTTAAATGGAGGAGCAGAGGTCTCGGGATATATGCCCGGGACAGCCATTCCTATTCCTGGTCTTCTGCCCGTGAGTCCTCCTCCTCATACTTATAACCTGACTTTAATAACAGATGCCTGCGGGACAACTTATTCAGTTCCTTCATCCACCACTATTACAATTAATCCATTGCCTGTAGTAACATTTGGAGGAGTATTGGCTGATCAGTGTCCTGAATCGACTACTTATGCATTAACAGGAGGCACCCCTGCAGGCGGAACCTATAGCGGACCTGGAGTAACGGGAACCAATTTTGATGCCAGCTCACTGGCTCCAGGCAGCAGCTACACGTTATCTTACACCTACTCAGATCCGGTAACCGGTTGTCCAAACACAGCTACACATGATATAAATGTATTGCCCATTGCTGTTGTTACCTTCGGAGGCGTTCTGGCCGATCAGTGCCTTAACTCGACTACATATACATTAAACGGAGGAAGTGCTCCGGGTGCGGGAACTTATAGCGGACCAGGAGTAGATATAAGTCCTAATTTTAATGCAAGTCTGGCCGGATTAGGGACGCATACTATTACTTATACCTACGATGATGGAACCTGTTCATATACTGCAACAAATACAATAACAGTATTGACTTTACCTTCGGTTGCTTTTTTAGGGACATTTCCTGATCAATGTCCTGAGTCAACGACTTATCCCTTAAGCGGAGGATTACCTGAAGGCGGAACATACAGCGGACCCGGAGTAACAGGTACCAATTTTGATGCAAGTTCAGTGGCACCCAACAACACATACACTTTAACTTACAGCTATACTGATCCCGGAACCGGTTGTACCAACTTCTCAACAAATAGTATAACAGTAAAACCGTTTACTCTTGTCACGTTTGGAGGAGTACTGGCAGAACAGTGTTTCAGTTCGCGGAACTATCTGTTAACCGGAGGTTCTCCTGTGGGCGGTATTTACAGCGGACCGGGGGTAATCGGGACCAATTTTGATGCTCAGCTGGCTGGAACAGGAACACATACTATTATATACACTTTCACGGACGGGGTTGGGTGTACTTATGTCGAAACTAATACAATAGTGGTAAATCCATTACCGGTAGTTGTTCCAGGCAGTAACAGCCCTGTCTGCTTAGCGAGTCCTCTTGATCTTACCGGACCTGCGGGAATGACTGCTTACTCCTGGACCGGGCCTGATACATTTTCATCTTCAGTTCAGAGCCCTACGGTATCGGCAAATGCCACAAATGCCATGGCAGGAGACTATATACTTATTGTGATGGATACAAAAGGGTGTATTAATACTGATACAACGAATGTAGTTGTAAATCCCTTGCCTGATCCGATAACCGGACCCGCCAATGTATGTGAAGGCTCAACCATTACCCTGGCTGATATCACTCCGGCAGGCACATGGAGCAGTTCTGATCCTGCAGTTGCTACAATAAATGCTTTAGGTGTGGTTACAGGTGTTTCAGCCGGGACAGCTGCAATAAAATATGAATTAATTACAGGATGTTATGTCGAAAAAACTGTGACTGTTGATCCTTTACCGGCGCTTATTACAGGAACTACAAGTATATGTGTTGGTTTGACAACCACCTTAGCAGACATTACACCCGGAGGCGTCTGGAGCAGTTCAAATCCTGCTGTAGCAACCATAGATGCATCAGGCCTTGTTACAACCTATACTGCCGGAACAACTGATATTACTTATGAATTAACACTTACGGGCTGTTCCAGAATAACGACAGTGACGGTAAATGATTTACCTACACCCGTTGCAACCAGCACCAGTCCTAATTGCGCAGAAAGTACTATTACTCTTACGGGAGGACCGGTCGGGATGGTTTCATACTCATGGACCGGACCGAATGCATTTACATCATCTCTTCAGAGCCCTTCCATTGCTGGTCCAGCCACAGTTGCCATGTCAGGAGTATATATACTTGAAGTTGAAGATGGGAATGGTTGTATAAATACAACAACGACGCCGGTAAATGTAGTTCCATTGCCTGTCACAACACCTGTCAGCGGCGGTGGTAAAACAGATATGTGTACCGGAACAACAGGACAATTTTATTCTGTGACTTTTCACGCCGGGAATGAATATCAATGGACTGTCGATCCTGCCAATACTGTTGTATCAGGAGGTACCCTTGCAGATAATTATATAGTTCTTGATTTTCCAACTTCTGGTAGTTTTACATTAAGTGTCCGGGAATTTACAGCTCCCCCTACTTCATGCACAGGGCCGGGGGCTTCCCAGTCAATATCAATAGATGTGTGGGATGTTCCCGTAATAGATGCCGGAGCAGACAGAGATATATGTGAAGGATTTGCTACGGCTCTGGGCGGAGCACCTACGGCTACTGGAGGATCAGGGAATTACTCATACCTGTGGACTCCATCAACTGGTCTGGATAATGCATCAGCTTCAAACCCTATTGCCAGTCCTGTTTCGACAACAACTTATACGTTGATAGTTTCGGACATCTCTTCACTCTGTGGAGCTGTATCTGCAACAGTAACGGTAACGGTTACTCCTTTGGTCACTATAGCACCGTTTGCACCGGCGACGTCAACACGGTGCCAGGGAGCAGGGACAGTTACGTATGCTACCACTGCAGCCAATAATTCATCAGCAATAGCTTACAGCCTTGATGCTACAAGCGCGGCAGCAGGTAATAGCATCAACGCAATCACAGGCGAAGTTACTTATATAGCAGGGTGGAGCGGGACAACGACCATCACTGCAACAGCAGCAGGATGTGTTGCAGGAGCAGCCGGCGCAGTAACTGCAACTCATACAGCGACTATAACACCAACAGTCACGATAGCACCATTTGCCCCGGCTACCTCAATACGTTGCCAGGGAGCAGGAACAGTTACCTATGCTACTACCGCTACAAATAATTCTTCAGCAATAGTTTATACTCTTGATGCTGCCAGTATAGCGGGCGGCAACACCATCACCGCAGCAACAGGCGATGTTACTTATGTAGCTGGTTGGAGTGGGACAACAATCATCACGGCCACAACAACAGGTTGTGTTGCAGGAGCAGCCGGCGCAGTAACGGCCACTCATACAGCGACTATAACACCAACTGTCACGATAGCACCATTTGCCCCGGCCACTTCAATACGTTGCCAGGGAGCAGGCATAGTTACCTATGCTACTACCGCTACGAATAATTCTTCAGCAATAGTTTATACTCTTGATGCTGCCAGTATAACGGGCGGCAACACCATCACCGCAGCAACAGGCGATGTTACTTATGTAGCAGGCTGGAGCGGAACAACGACTATCACTGCAACAGCTGCAGGTTGTGTTGCGGGAGCAGCCGGCGCGGTAACTGCAACTCATACAGCGACTATAACACCTACTGTCACGATAGCACCATTTGCACCTGCCACCTCAATAAGATGTCAGGGAGCAGGAACAGTTACCTATGCTACCACCGCGACCAATAATTCTTCAGCAATAGTTTATACTCTTGATGCTGCCAGTATAACGGGCGGCAACACCATCAACGCAGCAACAGGCGAAGTTACCTATGTAACTGGGTGGAGCGGAACAACAACCATCACGGCCACAACAACAGGTTGTGTTGAAGGAGCAGCCGGCGCAGTTACGGCCACTCATACAGCAACTATAACACCAACTGTCACGATAGCACCATTTGCACCTGCCACCTCAATACGATGCCAGGGAGCAGGAACAGTTACCTATGCTACTACCGCTACGA
>Ga0307376_10000524_pt1 | contig 46889 bp, 135 predicted proteins | sample TR2MG_FD_202536 | JGI IMG/M metagenome (GOLD analysis project Ga0307376, IMG submission 202536) | Soil microbial communities from Risofladan, Vaasa, Finland - TR-2 | ecosystem: Environmental > Terrestrial > Soil > Coastal area > Acid sulfate soil | place: Finland: Risofladan, Vaasa | collected...
TCATAATCATTATTGTCTAGATGGCATCGGTATATCTATCCTAACTGCACCATCCCCAAGATAATTACAGTAGGAGCACACACATCCGGGACAATCTGTCGAAATTATATCAGCACAATCAATATTCTGACAATCATCACAAACAACACAATTCTGTGCTAAGACAGATTGTGGTAAGTTATCGATTGCTGACCTGAATCCCAACATTGAACCAAGTATGATTCCTAAAAGGAGTATTAAAAGCATAGCTATCATCAAAAAGACATTTACTTTTCTCCTAACTTTCTTTCCTGTTTTCTTTTCTTTCGCAAGTCTCAATTTTTCAGCCTCCTTTCTTTTCTGATAGTAAGTTCTCCACTTCTCCGGCCACATCGTCATTGAAAAAATAAGACCTAAAACAACAGCCACTATCATCCAAATGATTGTCTTTACTTTAATTCCAAACAATATTGGAACTGGATCTATAGCCATATTATTTCACCTTTTTATTTTTCAATTTTTTTAATATGAATGATATCACATCATCCCAAGAAACATAACGCCTTGGCTTTTTCATGCATTTAAGAATCTCAATCTCATAAGCCCTTTTAAATTCAGAAAGATGTTTTTTTGTCTCCGCCTTTACCATTATAGGGTAGTCTTTGTCCATCAGCCAGCCTCCATCAATATAAATATAAAGGATGGTGGGGAAGCCCCACCACCCATAACTCCTACTTACAGGGTTATCCGCTTAAACTTAACAAGTATATGAAGTTTAAATATTTTTTGGTTTTGACTTATCCCAAGCAACCAAACTCCCTTCTCCTCTAATCACCCTCTTAACATTCCCATTCTTATCAGTATATATAGACAGGCAATAGTCACAGAAAGGACAATCATACGCCGTTTTCTTCCATTTCATTCAAAACACCACAATGTAGTATTCATTATTTCGTTGTACTCATCACACATCAATATCCAATCAGAATTACAATTAGGAGTCTCATTAAAATAATCAGTCACTATGTTCCAAGTGAGTTTCATCGGACAAGAACAACAAGGATTATCAAAAAGCTTGTATGAGCCGTCACAAAGACAGCAGTGTCCTGGCCTATACATAATTATAATCACCAACAAAATCATAATAGCAACCAACATTACTGTTGCAAAAAGTACATGAATATTAAATTTTATCATGGCTTCGGCTCCTCCTCAAACCAATACATATTCTCTTGGTTTTCTGGAAAATATAATGTTAGTTTAGGATGTTTATTAATTGAGAAAGATTGGTTTCCAGTAACAATAAAATCTCCATAATGTGATTCTATAGTGAAAGAACATACTGTGCTATCACAAAGATAGCACTGTTCCGACCTATAAATGATTGCGATATAAATGGTTGCGATTATCAACAAAATGATAGTGGCAACAAAAATTATTGTTACAACAATATTAGATTTCATAGATCAACACATCCGAAGCTTTCAGCTTCTGAATCTTAGTATAGACAATTGGCTCCTTATCTTTGATAAGAGCCGCAGTCCTCTTTTTCTTCGACCATATTAAGTGAGAAAATGCAACCCTTGGAATCACAATCTTGCTTCTCATAACAAGCTCAACACTCCCTCTTTTAATTGCTATGTCCATAACATCTTTATAACCGAGCTCCTCTTCCTCATTAGGAAAGTATATTTCACAATCAATGTGACGAAAAGTCTTTTCAAACACCTTACCGACAAAGAACTGGGGCTTGATAGTCCAATGATTATTTTTATATTTGGCTTCTTCCCAAGACACTTTAATAAAATCTCCTGTTTCTATTTCATCCCATTCATATATTTTATCAGCCATCATCATCACCAAATAACATTTCTTGCTCTGAACAATTTCTTTTACAACTTGAATCCATATAATGTATGTATATATCTCTTGCAAATAAACTGATGTCTTTTTCTGTAAAATTATCTCCTAATTTATCCTTATTTACTTCATAAAATCCACAATACACTTCTGGATCGATTGACTTGGATGTAGCATTCACTCCGAATATAAGACCAACAAAAAATACAATCACTAAAAGAAATATGAAGAGACCTAACACAACAGGACCATCTAATTTCTTCTTATTGTTTTTTGACATCAGTCAACCCTCCTTCATCGAAGAACACTATTAATTGCCCTTTATCTACTTTTTTTACTGCTTCTAAAAACTCCTTTTGATTATGACAAACTATCCCTTTTTGTTCCTTAGCAAATCTTACGATCTCTGCGTAGTTTCTCATTTTTCACCTCTGCGTTTCTTCAGCATATCGATGACATCCTGGATCTTCGTATCTTTGAGCCCAGGACACACCTTCCTAGCTTCCTGAAGATGTTTCTTAATTGCTTCTTTATTCCAAAGAGGAATATTATTAAATATGTGATCTGGATAGGTGCAGCAGAAATAGGGCCTTTCTTTATCCCACACTTTGCAACTGAACTTACCATCAACTTCAATGAGCTGTTCACAAGGATATTCGAAGGTAATTGTCTTCATAGCATCCCCGTTCTCAAACATAAAAGGAGACTCTTCTACCTTTATCTTTGGATTCTTCATCCACATATATCTTACTGCAAAATCAAGATTATCATTTGTTTCAAAGACCTTGCAACAAGCACCACACCTTTGGCAAGCCTCTGAAGTTACAAGAGTTGATTCATTACCAGTCCTCATTTAAGCCACCTTCCATATACTTTGTTGAATGCCATTCTGTCAATCTCATCATAAAACTCTGAATTTATAAATCTTTTAATTAACTTAGGAAAGACCTTGATTAATATAAGCCACGCAGGATATCCCATTATAAAAATAGCATATGCGGACCCATACTGCATCTTCTGAAGCACATCCATATAATCACCCCTCAATAATATCCGTTAAAGTCGTCATCCTTCTTTGATTTTGTTTTATTTTTCTTCTTAAACTTAGTTGAAAAATAACCGAGCATGAATCCGACAATTAAGCCAAAGACAACTCCAAGTATCCAAGATAGGAAAATTTCACCAACACCCATTTTTTCACCTCCTTAACTGAATATAATATAATTGTGTTTCTTGTTAACATTCAAACCTTCACCATAGAATCTACCTATACTCATGCCAACAGATTCAATGTGAGGAATCATGTGAATATATTCTGGATTCATAACAATAATCATGCTCCAGAAACCACCAGTTTCTTTACTTGCAACAAAAATATCAAGTAAGTCTTCCTTATCGTGCTTAGTTAAGGCATCATCAATAGCTTTTACAATTCTTTTATGCATTTTGTTCAACCTCCTTAATTATTCTTTTAATCCTATTCAACATAATTTCGTGGGCTTTTTTAACAATTCCTAAATAATTTAAGAACTGTTTTCTTGTCAAAGTTATCTTTCCACATTCCCCACTTTTTTCATCCTTAGCCCACCCAAATCCAACAACATGAGGGGCTGTTAACTCAACACATTTAAATTCACCGTACCCTTTATTTATTTCCCAATATTTACTATGACAATTATTAATTGCGTGCCATTTGTTATTTACTTGATAAAACTTCATCCCTCATCTCCAGCTCTTGCAACAAGGACAGTGCCTCGTTCCATTAACATACATATCTAATTCGCAACCACACTTCCAGCACTTCATTTTCTATTCTTCAAACTCAAAAACAACGATTTTATCGTCATCAAACATAGTTTTATCTATGTCTTCTGGCAGTTCAGACTTGTCAATAATTTTAACTCCAACAATATTCTTCATTATTGTTGCGTCCTTGCCATCTTCATTCACAAAGGTTATGTGAGCATCTCTATAATCAACCTTTCTCTCTCCACTCTTTATTTTCTCAAACTGTTTGCCTTTTGATAAAAGCCTCATTTTTCCACCCCAATTCTTTTTTCTTTTCTTCCAAGATAGATTATATACCCTGTTGTTATTATTACTATTGCTATTATTATCTTAGGTATTAATTCTAATGTAAATCTTAAATAATCAAATCCTAAATACATTTTTTCACCTTACTTTGCTTTTATTTTCTTCTGGAAATTTATCAAGCTCAGATCCATGAAGACCATGCAAGATAATATATTCGAGAGGAATAAGATGCGTTTTTCCAGTGGAAATGTCGGTGACACGTTGTTTACCATCTGAATGAGGGAAATTGTTAACCACTATAGTAATGGCAGCAACCTTTGCGGGATCAACCCCGTCCGCATAACGCTTCGCCCATTCGTTGCATATTTTCTGCATGATTTTATCTGCTAATTCTTTAGATATCATAGTTTTTACCCCTTGGCTTAAGACAGCCCTCACACTGAACATGACCTTTCACTATAGGATTTTTAAAGCACCGTACACAAATCTTATTTGCCAAACTCGCCTCCCTCTTTTTCTTCATATATTTCTTATGATAATCAGACATATCTTCTTTGTTTGCATCAACCCAAGCCTTCCTCGTTGCCTTTCCCTTATCAGATTTAAGATATTTATTCATAGCAAGTCTAACTCTCTCCGAAGTTTTATATTTCTCTTTCATTTTATGTTCCTTAACTCATAAATAACATTCTTGACAAGCTCTTTGTTGCCAACCATCATTTTGACTTTCCTATGAACTCTATGCTTTTCAATGTCCTTTGCCTCGATAATACAACCACAAGTCAATTCAAAAGGAGTATCTCCTCCTGAATGACAAGTTGTTGATATTAATTTATGTTTGAAACAATAAGCCCACATTTTAACAAAATTTCTCTGTTAAGCCAAAAGTATTACTTTTAGATTCAATCTCTTCTACTTCTAATGGCTCAATCGTATAGCTTTGAATTTCAAATATACAACTCCTATTTTCTTTGTTCTCTGTTGCGTTAACACAACACTTTATTATGCCAGAATCTTCATCAATATTACATCCTGTACACGCACAATTTAACGGCCCCCCAAGAATACCAAAGTAAGCCAGAGCTCCGATGGCTGCCAATACAACAAGAATAGCCCAACCATAAGTCATCAAAAACTCCATCGCCCCATCATTTTGTCCTTTTTTATTCATCATTTTTTCTTCCTCTGTTTATTTTTCTTGACTTGTTCAACAACATCTGTCAATGTATAAAAGTGGACGACATTCATCAAGACATACACACCCAAGGCAAAGAAAATTATCCTTGAAAAGTCAAACCAGTTTGTCCTAATGCTAAAATACATTATCAGGAAAAACCACATTCCAAGGGTCCAAACATAAGATATCCTTATACCTTTATGAAGCCCAAACTTTGAAACAAACTTCTTAACCATTGGGTTTCTCTCATATTTATAGAAGTCCTTAACCTTGAGCTTTTCCTTTAGAAAATACATCAAGACATAGGTCATTCCAATATCTATTGCGACTAAACCTAATAATATTACTACTTCCCAGCGTATCATTTATCCACCTCGCTTTAATAAAATTCAAGACTCGGATCTCCATTTGGATTAACAATCCTCACTTTCTTGTCTTGCTTAATATATTTCATAATTTTTCCAGCTTGCTGAAAGGCATCAAATAATAATGCTCTTGCTTCTGAAACTGAAAGATGAAAAGTCTTTGTTACCTCTGCAAGACTGAGTGGTTTCTTCTTTCGAACAGAATGCTCAATAACACCAAGCATCACATCTGACTGCTCCTTATTAAGGATATCAAACTTAATCTCTTCAGCTACTGGTTTAGGCTTAGGCTTTTGTTCTTTTCCAAGTCCAAGAGCATATCTTTTATCATAGATAGTACCTTTTAATCTATTTGGGAGCAATCTCATTGCCTCTTGTGGGGAGTTATTTTTAATTATATCTATCTCCCATTGCTCAAATCTTGAATGCTTTTTCGGAACCTTTCTTCCTGAAATTCCTAATTTTATTCTTCTACCATAAACTGCAAGTTTTGTTCTATTTGGTAGATACTTTGCTGCATCTTCTGGAGAATACTTCTTGACAATCTCATCCTCTGAGTTGCTCCAAGGAATATGCTTACTTGAAACACGCTTCTTTTTGCTTTGCACAATAACCAAGTCAGAAGAAAGCCCAGAAGAAAACCTTGTAAGCCTCATTTTTCTATTATATACTGCAGGTAATGTTCTTCCATGAAGAAGCTTTGATGCCCTTTTAGGAGTATTGTTTTTTACAATCTCATCCTCTGATTCAGTCCAAGACTTAAACTTCCTGCTCTTAGAATACTTACGCTTCTTTTTTGTAAAGAGTTCACTCGGTTTCCGTTCAGAAACTTCTTCTATCTTTTGCTTCAGCACCATTGCCAAATCTTTTTTCTTTTCTACAGCATTTAGTAGAATTTCAACATCTTGTTTAGTTTCAAGTTCAAATTCTATTTGCCCAATCTTTGCTTTCATTTTTTTTACCTCCTGTTTTACCTCATAATAAATGTCCAAATCGCACCCTGCTCATCACTACAATAACAAACTGGATTGCGATCAAGATACTTTGGCATCATATCCCAATTATGACTCTCACAAATCTCAGTGCAAGACTCATGTAAAGAATTTGTTTTATTTTTCAAGTCAGTTATGCCTGGCATATTCTCTATTTTAAAAACACCAAAGTAAGCCATTAATCCTATTACCATCAACACAACTATAATTGCCCAACCATAAGTTGTAATGAATTCAAAAAACCATCCTTTTGTCATGTTTATCTAAACCTCCTAAACACTTTGAAAAATGACAAAAATACTCCAATTCCCACTGCTATCATCATCAGTACCCCGAATTGAGCCCAAGACGCCATAGCAACAGATATAGTATCTCCGTAGCTTATATCTTGGTCAATAGGCTCAGGCTCATACACAGGTATTACTTCACCGTATGCAATTTCCTCTGTCTTACCCTCAGATGAACTGATTGATATTCCTTCAAGTATCAAGAACAAAAAAATTAATAAGATACAAACCCCGATGACTACAACACTAAGGATTATCTTATTTATTCTTTTTTGCTCTATTTGTCGGATTAGCTTTTTTTGTTCCAGTTTTGGTTTTTTTGACATCACTTTCCATCATCTTCTTGTAGCTTTTATGAAATTTCATATCCTCTCTTTGAGCCCGCTCTGCTGTAACTTGTGCATACTTTCTTGCAACAGACCAAATGATATAAATAACAATGGCTGCTATCAGCAAAAATAGTATGAATCTAAACACTACCATTTTCACAACCTCCTAAATTTTTATTCCGCATCAGGCAACACAGGCATCTGATAAAGGAAGTTTCCTGAACCACTATCTCCCATAATAAATGTTGGGACTTGTGCTCCACCAGCTCTCCAAGCATCAATCCAGTTGTTAGCAACCATCAGCTCATCAAGTTGTTTACTTTTCAACTCAAGTGCCTTTGCTTCTCCTTCTGCTCTTTGAACAAGCTCAAACTTCTCAGCTTCAGCTGCTTTAATCCTAATCTGCTTATCTCCTTCTGCCTTTGCTACTCTTTTGTTAGCATCTGCTATTGCAACACCAACTAATTCCTGCTCCTTCAAAGCTTCCTGTTCTGCTGCTTTCTTAGCATCAATTTGTGCTTGATACTCAGGTGCAAAGTAGATGTTCTGAACAACTACATACTCCAACTCAGTGTATTGTGTTGGGAACTTTTCCTGAATTGCCAAAATAGCTTTTGCAATTACTTCATCTCTGTGCTGAATTATATCAAGACCGTCTTCATATTGAACTGTAACAGTCTTAAATCCGTGCTTTATACGACCTTCAATATTTAGAACCTCATATACTTGAACATCTTTTCCGACATTCTTATACAATTCCATTACAGAGTCTGATTTAATTCTCCAGTTTATCTTAATGGTTGCATAAATGCTCTGACCATCACTTGTTGCTGCACTGTCTTTACCTGCAAGTTCTATCACTACTGGCCTAGTTCTTAAGTTATACTGATAGACTTGAGTGAACAATCCTGTCCATTGCATTCCAGGCTGTTGAATTCCCTTAATTACTCCAAATTTGTTCATTACTCCAAGGTGATTAGCATCGACTACATCAAAGCCTAATAGAAGCACAAGAACAATCACAACTATAATTGCGATAACTCCTACAAGAATCCCACCTTGGGCTTTCTTCCCTTTCATTACTTTTCCTACCACTTTAGCACCCCCTTCTTGGCTATTTTTTTTTGTTTTCCGCTTGATTTTTTGCTTGATTTTTTGCTACTACTCTTATACCATGTAATAAATTCCTTAAAAATGCTGAATATAAATTTTAATAAATAAATCAGCATAATGAATAGATATAAGAAAAAGTGAGTCAGATGATGAAAGAGCTTACCAGCATCCTCTTTTGGAGTGGTCTTTTTTATTTTCTCCTTCGTCTCTTTTCTACTCAACAAAGCATATACTACAATCACAACAACAAGTGCAATGATTAAAAGCACGTTCATTCAATCACCTCCGTGTCATTTTTTAAAGCACAATATTTATCAGAAAGAGTATAGTCCTTAATGCAACTCATAGAACCAGACCACTGATAACAAACCACATGGTCTTTGCATAATGATACTACTCCAATACCAGATCCTAAAGTATCAACCCAAACCACATCTGGTGGTTCTTTAGGTGCAACATACTTTGAACAACCTGAGATTACAAGTAGAATTAACAAAATTAGAATTATTTTAAACCACATCTTTTTTTCAGATTTCCAGTTCATTCAAATCACCTTTTTATCTCTATCTTCTCTTTTCTTGACAACACAAAAATCCTTATGACCTCTGTCAAGAAATTTCCCACAAAAAAAGCATTTAGCTTTCTTCCAATCAATTTCTTGCTCCATTTTCTTAAGCTCTTTGTAAAGAGCCTGTGATGCAAGATGACAATCGTGCTTAGTTTCTTTTAAAGAACGAGCAAGGCTTTTTCTTAAATCTCTTTCAGTTTCATTACCCATTAAAACAATTGGAGCCATAAACTCCTTGATAAGTTTCTTTTCTTTGTTATTTTTATAAGGAAAGGACTTTATTCTATCACGAATCATATCCATCCAAAATAATGTTACTGCCATTTTAAAACCCTCTTTGTGAAATTATATGAAATTTCACAAGCACCATTCTTCCCATAAAACATAACTCCAGGAATACAATTACTGCAGTTAAGCCAATCATCTACTGCAACCCTATCTGTGCAACTATATTCAAAAGTGCCCCTATCAAAATTACCTTTATTTTCAAATATTGTTTCTGAATAAAAAGAAGTTGGTTTATTTGGAGTAATCAATTTATGAATATTCTTAGTTTCTATTTCGTAATGAGGATTCATTAAAGCAACAATAGAAATAACAAAGGCAAAGAGAGCAAATAGCAATGCAACCTTTGATATTAAAATATGATTATCTGATTTTTTAGTCATTTCAACAACCCCTCAAACTTAGCAAAGTTATAATGTTTATAAATGTTTCGTTATTTTGACCACTGACTTTTTGTATATTTTTTTCTCATCAGAGGAACACACTAATATTAACTTTTTCAAAGTATCCCTCCGATACATCGAATACTTAAATTTCTTGCAACAATCAGAAGGACCTCTATTTTTATGATATATATCACATCTGACTTCCCCAACATCACAAGGTCTAAAAGATGAAAAAAAACACCCTACGCATTCCTTTCTAAGGAGCTTTTCTATTTTTTTTCCTGCGTCTGTCATTATTATAACCCCAGTACTCCTTACCTTCTTTGCTCAATAAAAGAATATAAAAAAATAAAATTACAATTATTGCCCAAATAATAAGAACAATAATTGTAAATAATCCCATTGTTCAAACTCATTGATTGAATTCAATATCAAGTTTCTTTACAACCTTGAAAGCTACGCCACGAACAACATAACAAATAATGTCCTGCTCTTGAGCCCCAGCCATTATCCAAGCAAGGATTTTCTCTTTTGCTGCCACCAAGCTATCTACAGTCGCCTTATCGACAATCTGAGGTTGTGCCTGTCCTTCTGGTTGCCTCTGATATCTTTCCAAATGTATTTCATCCGCCATATTCAAAACCTCCTATTTTATTATATGTTTCTTTTTTTCAATAGTTTTATTACACCTTTTACAAACCTTCACAGAATGATCTGCATAGTGACCTGGTGCCCACATAACGTCACGCCATTCTGATTTTTTATGAGGACAAGATTCTTGAAGAACCTTAACCTTATGTTCAAAGTCTCGCTGTAATTGTTTGTATGTTGTCATTTAATCTCCCCTCATATACGCATTATATGCGTCGTAAGTTTCTTCAAAGTTTTTTGGAAAATTACCCTTAAAAAACTCTAAGAATTTTACAAGATTATCTTTGTGCCATTCTTCAAAATTTATTTTACTCATTTCATATCCTCCACATTCATATGTCTGCAGTTCCAACTAACTTAAAAAATACATCAACTTTATGACCGCAATCACACTCAAACTTCTGTATGATTTTGTCGTTGTCATAATCAATAACAGTATCTGTATCTATAAATTTCGGAAACGTGCTTTTACATTTCTTACATCTTATCATTTTAAACTCCCTGGGAGAATTGAAATCTCCAGCTCATCCACATTCTCTATCTCTTTTGAATACCTAAACTGTCCGCCATTAATACTGATACGCAATACCTTCATTTTTTTTCACCCACACTATAGTTGTATTTCCACCATAGCCTTTTCTTCGTTCTCCAGATATCTTTCCTTGAAGCAGAAGCTCACTCACATCCCTTGAGAAATGCCTGTAAGTAACAGTCATCTTTTTACTAACCAAACTATGAAGCTTCCCAATCATTATAGGTTTATTATGCCTCTGCAGAGTCTCAAGAATAATATTGTGCCTTTTTAATTTCCGCTCTATAAGTTGCTTTTCTATTCGGAGCTGAATGTTTTTAAAATACCCGCCAAGTCTTTCTTTTGCAAGCAAGGCATCCTCAAGTGTATCAAACTCAAGCTTCAAAGTCAGAAAGACTTTATTTATGTCTCTTTTCATTACCACCACCCTTTTGCTTTATTATCAAAACTTTACCTTCGATTGACATTATAACTGCTGAAACAACCAAAAGAATAATACTTAGAATTAATATTAATGTCTGCTTAAATGCAAGTGAAAGAACAACAAATATAGTTGAGAACACAAACAGCTTAGACCAAATATTGAACTCAATCATCTTATACCTCCTCAACATCTATAACTTCACTATGGAAGCAATGTCCTTTACCGGCAACCATGTTTGAAGCTATGTTTTTAGCTTCGACTTTTGAACCAGCTTCAATTGTAAATTGCCTAAGTTCCTTAACTTGAATTATATAATTAACCATTTTTACCCCTATCAATTGCCTGAAACAAATACCAAAAGCCCTTATCAAGCAGTCTCACCATCGCATAAAATATTAATGCTGAAATTAAGAATGGAACTGGCAACACATAGAATGAAATCCACATCGCAGACACCACTGCTGAATACACAAATATATATTTAATTAATATATTTTTGCTAAACTTCCTTGTTTCAACACCAAGCTCAGCCCCTATTTTATGAGCAAACCTAAATGCAAGAAACTCCTGAAACAATAAGAAAGAAACAAACAACGGCCATTTAATCAATGGAGCAAGAATACCAATCTGAACAACAAGCAAGAACGCAGCAATCTGAAATCCATATATAAAATAATGAATGTGGCAAAGCTCATGAATGATTGCCTCCAACTTCATCGCCTGATCCTTGTAGCGAATATTTATGAATGATGGAAAGATTGGAATCACAAATCCACCAATAATTGTTTTTGGCTTTGACTTCTTCACTGATACCTTAACAAAAGACAGATTAAGCCTGCTCTGAACTTTCTCAACAAAAGACATCGGAATACCCACTCTCTGACTTTCATAATATATAGAAAGCACGTAGATTAAACCACTTAACCCAATTGTATATATAAGAGCCACAGTAATTCCCCAGCCAACGGCAAGGAAAAGTGCAAATATATAAAACCAAGTGAGATACCATCTTATGTCTTTACTCATTTTTTCCTCTTGTAAAATTGATTATATAACTCTTTTTTCATCTGCTCATCAAAGACTTCCATTAAACTAATATATAAGCCAAGCCTTTCTTGATGAACATAGCTCTTTTTTACATTCTTCTTGAACATCTGTAAGATTGCAAGACAGTTGACTGCAAACCAGAAATCCTCAAAGTTTTTCTTTGTCTTAAGATTAAACCTCTTCTCCTCAACAAGCTTGACCATCACTCTCTCTCTCAGCTTAATAAATCTAAAAGATAACTTCACTTTATCTCCAGGCCCTCGAACTTTCAAAAGAACCTTTACTTCAGTCAGCTCATCCATTAGCTTATCATATTCTTCATGCCTTTGTTTTTCTGTTACTCTTTTAATTGGCTTCTTTTTCTTCTTCATTCATAACCACCTCAAAATACTCTTTGAAATCTTTCCCTGAAGGAAGACTACTTAAATCATACTCCCTCTGCAATAAAGCTGGATAATACCCGTCCTTTGGTTCAACACCATATCTATTCCTTGATTGTGGCTTTTCCTGAAAACCACGCCAAACCTCAAACTTCATAGTATCAAGATTAACAACATAAGCCCACTCACAATATAAGCCATCTTTAATGAAACTCGCACTATCAATCATATATTTTAAAGTCCCATTATAATATGGCTCTATAGTTCCTTGAGACTTACGCAACAAACAATACCAATCCTCTGCAATTCCTTTGCTAACTGTTAAATCCCAGAACTCTTTTGGAATATTTAACTGCTCTTCAAATGTTGGCTTAACAGCAGTATCAACAAACTCAATTTTAGAAACCCTTGCTTTGAGCTTTTCAAAGTCCATTGCCCTAATCTCATTTAGAATATTAAGCCCGAGCCCATCAGGATAGCTATCAAAATGATTGTAAGTTAGATAATCTTTTTCTTTATATCTAAATCCGCACAAGCCTCTTGTTCCCATTTAATCACCCTTCTTTTTTTTGCCAGGAGCCATGTCATACACAAAAGTTACACTAGATGACAAAGCATAAAGCAAATTATTAAGCCTATACACAGTTATGCTATCTCCTAAAAGAAACTTGAAATCTTCAAAGTTCTTAAGGAACATAACATCTTTTTCCACAAGACTCATACTCTCTACTTCTACAATCTGAACTCCCCTTGGTAATTTTGGCGGTGGTAATCTCATAAATCATCACCTCTTAAATTATCATTTATCCAGTCGCCTTTGTAGCTCCCATCCTCTGGAAACCTTCTCCCGCACTTCACACATTGGTGGTGATGACAATCCCTTTCAAAAGAATCCGTCACGCTGCCAACAACAATACCACAACACTCTTTAAGCCTACTTCTTTCACCAGTATCAGGAACTGGCCCGTGCATCGGATCATAAGCCTTAAGACCTGCGTTATGCCTCTTCTCAGGAGTATTGAATCCTCTATTTTTAAGGCTTTGTATCAAAGCCATTCTCTCTTCACAAATATTGCATTTTTCCCATTTCATCGAAATCACCTTTTCATACGCTTCACACATACATTACACATCTTCTTCTTGAAATCATAGTCTTTCTTATATCTTTTAATGTTACAACAAGAACAAAGCACTTTTTCATATTCTGTATTGCCTTTAATTCTGACTTCAATAGTTATATCATTGTGCTTTTTAAGTCTGTTCCACACATCAAAAATAGTAGCTACAGAAATACCAGTTGCCTTAGACATTTTTGTGTAATTTATCTCAAGACCAGTTAACTCTATTGCCTGCAAAAACTCAGCTATGTCCTTTCTATTTATTATAAGAACACCTTCGGTTTCAACCTTTGTTTTCATTTTTTACCCCCTTTTTCAAACCCTTCTTTTATTGCTTGATTTGATAATCTTATTTCTTTTTCTAATATTTCCAATCCCTTTTTTAATTCATGATTTGTCATCATGTGTATTAGTTCCTCAAATGTTTTCTCCCCGAACCCAGTACATTTATCTAAACAAGTTTCATTCCAATTATCCATGGCACACCCTAAAGTATCAATAAACTCATCTTTATTTTGATTGTTTGGCACTTCAAACGCCACGATTATTTCTTTCATTCTCTAACCTCTCATAATACTTTTCCCTCTTTACAAAATAATTTCCACCAATTATTAAAATATATTTATTATTTAAAGGCATACCATAATCAACAAATTTAGCTTTTTTCTCCTTAACAAGTTTCTCAGCTTCAACAATTTCAACTATTGTTTTATCCATCATTCATCCTCTAATGCTTCATTTACTTTTTCGTTGAAATATTCATCTGAAATAATTTGTATATTAAATATATCCATTTGTTCATCGTGTCCTAATTCTGTATCTATTATTGCAAATCCGGAGTCTTTCAATTTCTTTAATATTTTATCTGTTTGGTCTTCTGTTAAATTCATTTTAGCCCTCCAACACCATCATACCAACGCTTTTCAGAGCATCATCGATTCGATCAAACTGCCCTTTCAACCACACCTTTAGAACAAGAGCTTTCCCACTCCAAAAGAAGATATGATTTCCATTAAGCTCAACCTTGTTGCAAACAAACAACCTGCTTGGCTGAGTTACCCCCTTACTATCTATAAATACAGTAAGCTCGCCTTTTGATTCATATGTTTTCATTTTACACCTTAAATATAATGGGCTTCTGCCTGTCTTTCCAATTGTTGAGTTTCTTTATTCTTATTTCAAATAAATCTATCTTACTATTTACTTTTAATAAATCCTCAACCCCCATCGTAATTATATTCGGCCTAAATTCTGCCGAATCTCTTGTTCTAACTACTCCATTAATTACAAGTTCATATTCATACGTCATTTTTATCCTCCTTATCGAAATCAATTAATACTTCGTTGCAAGTCTCACATTCAACTGCTATGTTTTGGTAATCAGCAAGAGCCCCATAACCGACACACACAATTTTGTGCCCCATATGTTCTTTTGCTTGCTCAAAGGTTGTTATACTCATCTTCGGTTGCCTCCGGATCCTCCAACATCATCTGTCTTATGCGTTTTTTCTCAGCTTCAGCTTCAGCTTGAAGTTTATCCATTAGTTTATTGAAGCCTTCATCATCAGAATTATCAAGCACTTTTTTGAACTCAGCTGAATATTTCTTTGCCATTTTCTTTGAAAGATTATTTAAATATTTACTGTGTGCCTTTTCTGCATCTGCATCCATTATCTTTGAGACTTCTTCCTTATTAGCATAGAAATCTATGAATGAAACAGAACGCTCACCATCATCCATGGCCTTTCTATCTCCCCAAACAATCTTACCATCTGCTGATTTCTTAAACTCACGAATAACACTTTTATTCTTCCTGTCTTTTCTGAACTCAGCCATTATAAGAATTTCCTTTCTGTCAACCCTTTGTCTTGGTCTTATCATAGGTGTATTCTCATTCTGTTCTGACATCCAAGCCTCAGATATATAAAAATAGCTATCCACTTTGCTTCTCGTAACCATACCGCGGATTTTATCAAACATCTGATCCTTTTCTTTTGTATTTCTAAAACACAACACCACCATAGCAACAGTGCCTTCGTGCTCTATCATTATTTGAGGAGAGTGCTGACCATTTGTTTCCATTTGAACAACAGCCATATCCTCAACTTTCTTTAATGTTAGCTTACCCATTTACTTCACCCTTTTCACTTGAAACTCTTTTTTACCCCAACTAAACATCATAGTCTCTGTTTCTGCTAAGGTTGTTATCTCATCAAATAATTCTGGAATATCTATGTGTTTTTCAATTTCCTCAAGACTTTTCATTAGTCGTCTACCTCGAATACTATTACTTTTCTCTTTCTCTTGGGCTTTGCCTCAACTTCCCCAAAAAGATCGTCATTCAACTTCTGCTTTATTTTATTAAGCTCATCAAGCTGTCTGCATAAACTCATTGTATTCACCTTCTTACTTTTTTCTTCTTTGCAAGATATCTTATGGTTGTTTCATTTTTCCCAGCCATACCCAAATATATAATGAGCATAGCAACACTTGCAAGAGCACCTACCCAAAACCAAATCAACTTTAAGGCAATAATATTGATTACAATAGCAACCAAAAATAATGCTAAAAAGTTAGTGTTTCTTTTTACATTCATTTTTCAAACCTCCATGTGTCACTACAATTAGGACTTTTATTAATGATGGTAACAAGCCACCTCTTATCAACCCTGACCTTTGAACTGATTTCTTTTTTCAATTCATTATTCTGTTTCTCAAGCTCATCAGCCAAATCTCTAAGTTCTTTTATAGAAACATTCATCGCCTGCCTCAATAATCTCATTTTTACTCCCCCAATATTTGACCCATGATAGCAATCTTATCATCAAGGTCAGCCTTTCGTCTCTTAAGCTCGACATAGCGTTCCTTTACAACTTCAACAGGAACTGTCCAGCCACCACGCACTTTCTTGACTTGAAAAATATGAGGATTGCTAGAAACAGATGTAGTCCCGAGCAACATCGATAAAGCCGCATTACTATGAACAATAAAATGGCTTTTTGTTTTTTCCAGACTTATTGTTATGTGTCTTTTTATCTCCAATTTTTTTACCTCAACTATTGTTATATCTAACGAATATATAAATCTTTCGTTCATCACAATTCATAAATCAATGCCTTTTCCCCAGGAAGTATTTCAAAATTAGTATAATAAAACCTCCATTCAGGATGACTTTTATGTAATTTTTTCTTGACTTTATCCTCGTCAAGTTTCAAATCAGTGTCAAGTTTATTAATATTGACATCGATTATTGCACCTTTCTTAATAAAATCATAGCTTGAAAACATAACTTCAAGGTTTATCATGGTAAGTGTTTTTCCGAGTCTGACTTTCTTTTTATAACCATCACGCACTTCCCCTATTATATAATACGATTTAAGGGTTGTCACAAGCTTCCTTGTCTTGCCACGAATAAATTTCTCATAAATCCCAAGCCAAGACAGCTTCACAAAATATCCTTTCTCAACCCTCATTTTCATAGTAGATTCACCATAGTTGTATATTTAGCAAGTAAATTTGAAAACTCATTATACCAAGATTGTATTGCATCTCTTTTCTTTGCAATCTCCCACTCCATCACTTCAATAGTCTTATCAATTTCTGGAAAGAGTTCATCAAAGGCAATAGTTCTCATAATCCTTTCACTCCACAATAAATTACTCACACCATCTGTAAAGCAAAGCCTTACTCTTGGATTCTCATCAGGAAACTCAATTGCACGTATTGATTGAAGTTCAAAATGCCTAACATCAATATTCACTATTTTATTATAAGAACAACTAAACTTCTTAACATAATTAACTTTTTTCTCAACAGGAAGCTCAACACAAATGCTATTTTCAAGCCACTCCCGTCTATTAAAACCAGCCAAAGCCGTCTTTAACTTTACAAGATTATCAAGCTTATTTGGAGCATGAGTACTCACCCACCCATATAAAGAATGATAATAACTTGTATTTTGAAATAAATTCAACAAAATATCAAGCTTAAGAGGCTTCACTTGATTCATACCAGCATACCTTTGACCAATTCCAGTTGAAGATGAAACACAAATCTCATAAGCCCTTTTCCTTGCCCCTTGAAGAATAACCTGAACAACCTTTGTTTTTTTAACCATCCTCGGAAACATAACTCTCATCAAATCCTTAGCAATATATTCAGATATATCAGTCATTAGTTTTTTATTTTTCCTAACTTGTTCTGTTAAAAAATTTATTTTATGAGTAATTACTAATCTATCTTCTTTGTGTTTCTCAAAACTTACTTCGTCCATTTTCTTCCTCCTATCCAACCCCAATATCGGTTTGTTGTTTCAAAATCACCTACGAGTGAAGATATCAAAAACTTTGATTTATCTTTATCAGTTGCAAGACAAAAATGGTCTGACTCAACCAAAGTGCTTATCTTCTTCTCCTCAGTAGTTGGCTCACGATCTTCAAACATAATAATTGATAAATACAGCTTATCACCAAGCACATTATCAACCAATAAAAGAGAATGGCTATTAGTCAAACGATACAGAAAATCAGCAGATGACTTTCCAACAACCACATCTCCTTTTTTAAACTTCATATCTAAATACACCTGTTTTCTTATATATTGTAGTTCTCAAATTAACAATATCCTGAACCAACTCTATTTTTTCCTTAAGCTCACCATCAGGGATATGCTCTAAAATTAAATTTAAATCATCCTGGCTAAAAGAAATATTTATAGATTTATCATCTCTATCATAACGCTCATCTGCAAAACTTAAAGCATTATAGCTACTAATAACTCTTACTATTGGTTCCATATCTAATCACCTCACCAATTCCTTGTGGTACTTCTGTTGCTGTATTGACAAGCCAAAGAACCTTTCTAATCCCAATTTGTTGTGGCTTTAAAATCTAACAACACCCTCACTAAATTTTATAATTTTCAGGCAATTTATATCTTCCACACTCATATTCATATAAAATATTACAATTAAAACATCTTATTTCTAAGTCACTTATTTTTCTTCTACCTTTGATAATTCCAACATAATCCATTACTTTTTTTTCTTTTTCTTTTTTACTACGACCATTTAAATGATTTATAGTTAAAACCCTTATATCGCCATTACCACACATAACACAACAAGGTTTTTTTTTACCTGAAATTAATTGCAAAGCTTTTAATCTGTAATTAAAATTTTTTATTTTTGCTCTTTTCCTTTCTTTTTCAAGATATTTTATTCTTAATTTTTTATTTCTTTTTCTTTCTTTTTCCAAACAATCACCACAATATTTTAATTTTCCTTTCAAATTAACTTTGCAAATCAAACATTTATTATCCTCTCTTAATTTTCTTCTGTATTTTTTCATAGCTTTCCTCATATATGCTTTCAGCCATTCCTTATCTTTCCAATTCTTCATTTTCACCGATGGAAATCAATTAAGTTTTATAAATTCTCCGATGTTTGCACTTGGTTTTTTGTGATATCCATTTTTATTTCCCTCGATATCAATTCCATTCTTTGTTATAATCCACAGCACGTGCCTACCATTTAAATCCTTTTCTTCTACCCAAGGCGTATAACCGTCCGTGAAAATAATAACCACTTTTGCGAAAGGCATATTCTTATCAAGCCAAGGAAACACATTACGCATATCTGTTCCTCCGCCTCCTTTAGGAACGAAATCAATAATCTTACTTATATTGCCATTTGAAACTTCAAGAACATCATGAACTTTCACATCAATATAACCAAGCACCATCTTAACACTTTCAAATGCCTTTGCTATGCTAATATTCTCAGACTTAAATTCTGCAATCTCTTCTTTTGATATTGAACAAGAAGTGTCAATAAAACAAGCAACTTCCAGATTTTCCTTCAAATAACTCGGCATATAAAAGCCAAGAATCTCAGAACGCTTATGAGGTCGTCTATAAGTATAATTATTAGGAACTTCATTTGTAATGAACCTATATAGAACATCTTGCCACCTAATCTTTGGTTCAAGTATCTGCTCAACATATCTGTCAATCCCTGCAGGAAGCTTACCAATCTGCCTAGCTCTGCTGATTGCATTAACCAGCCTTTGCTTCCATTCTTTCTCAGTTGCTTTTGATTTCTCTTTACTATCTCCAAAACTATGCTGATCGAATCTCTTGATTGTTGGCTGACCATCCTTTCCTTTACCACCAACAAGACAGATATTCACGTGCTTTATAGGTAAATTCTTACAGAGCTCATGAAACACATTCTCAACTGATTTCTTTTTAACTTCCTTAACAGAATATATTACGGCTCCATTTTCAGTCTTCAGATGAACCACATTGTGGTAAGTATCGGGAACAATTGTAGTCATCTTCTTTGTAAACATAAACCCATTTTCTGCAAGGATAAAGTTTGCTACAACATCAGCTGCCAAATTATATATGTCCCAATATTCTGGAGACTGAACAACAGAATGACCTCTTGCAAGATGCAACAAACCTGCGTGCAATGTTTCGTGACAGAGGACTGTTTTCTTTTCTGCATCATTCAAGCCACCAATAAAATTTGAATTATATATAAGATTACCATCAACATCAATTGCTGCAGTTGTACAATTATCATTATCTTCCCTCAGCTTAATAAAGAAAAGCAAATCTGAAAAGAAAGGATAGTCTCTCTGCAAAGCAATCTTACATCTTTTTATTGCTGTCATTAAAGCTTCATCCATCTTATCTCCTCTTAGTTTTTTTTACACTTATTATTTCCACATCTGTTTCTTGCCCAGTATAATCATTAATTAATTCTCTTGCGTCAGAATCACACTCTGCACTAATAATAAGCTCAACTTGATAGTCATTCATTTTAACCTCTTTTAATCTAAATCTTTTTTTAATCTAAATCTTTCTCTAAACATCTTGCTTTCATTAAAGTCTAAAGCATCGTGTTTATTATTGTCGTGCATAGCCCAGATTTTATCTGTATCAAACAACCGCATACATTTATCACACAATTGTAAACCTGCTTGTTGATCAAATGTTTTACCACATTCTAAACAAATAGCTTCGTCATCATTCATATTTCCCCCTCACTAAAAATATATTTTAATACTTTGTTAACTGTTACTTTCATTGTTGTTCCACAGAAATGCCATCCATCATATTCAATAGTATATCCTTTATTACTCAGAGCATCCATATTACCTTCCATAAAAGAATCTATTCTTTTAGGCATCTTATTCATCTTCTTCACCATCAAGTCGCCAAGCCAAAGGATGCTTGACTATACTTTCCAAGTATTTAATTGCTTCATCACTGCTATTCTCACTCAAAGTAATAGAAGCATTCCCATTTTTCTCAGCAAAGATATATGTTTTGAAGTCAGTCATAATTTACCCCCATCTATTTTTAGTTCTTTTAGTTCTTCAGGATAATTGTCTTTAAGGTCTTGTAATTCCTCATCATCGATTGAGAACAATCTTTCAGTATAAAGCATTCCACACACCAAGCAAACATATAATCTTTCCTCAACACTCTGACTATCCACTATTGGTGTAGATAATAATTTCATTTCTTCATCACAATGAATCATTTTCAGTCTCCTTTAATTTGTTTTTCACATCCTGTATGATTTCTTCTGTGCTTTTTGTTTCTACATCTTTTCTTGTTATTTCTATAAATTTCATATTTTTACCCCCAATTCTTCTGCTTCATCTATCTCATCAAAGCTTGTAATATCATTAATGTAAGTGTCTAAGTCAAAGTCTCCTGCTTTTTTTCTGTTCCAAAACTCTTCAACAGCTTCTTGCTCATTTCTGGCAACTATAAAAGCCTCATCCTCGAGCTTCACCCTATATAGTTTCATACTCTCACCTTTATAGAATTTCCTCGTTTCTCAATTATACTTCCAGTCTGAAAAACCTCTGCTGTTTTAATCAGCTCATCAAGTTCTTCATCAATATCTTCTGGAGATAAACCACCATCATCCGTAAGCCAGCCTTCTTGTCTTAAAGCACCACAGAACAAATCCCTGTATTCTTCTCTTGTGATTTCCCTGTCTTGCACTTCTGCAGTTGTGCTTGCCTTATGAGTTTCAAAACCAGCAAAGCTCCTACGACATCCACAGCCACCATCGACTGACTCACCATCACACTCAAAGCCAAACTTAACTAACTCACCTTTTTTTGCCCAGCAAAAGTCATTCTTCCTTTTGCCTTGCTTCTCATCTGTTGCTACCATTACTTTCATTTTTCTACCTCAGCACCAATAATCTGAGCTCCTTCTATAGGACCTTGGATCATATCACCATCCCCTTCACCAGCTTTTCGCATAGCTTCTCGTTTACTACTAGCCCTAACTTCCACAAAATACTCCTTCCTAAAAGTAACAATATAGTTCTTTTCCATATTTTTTTCACCTTGTTATCTCATCACTAATTACAAGTCCTAATTGGTCAAATTCAGTTCTGTGAATTTTCATAGCATCACATTTAGGACACTCGTAAGTTTCCTCAACCCACTCACTACGACTATCAGTTTGTGTAAGCAACATATACTCATCTTCACATTCTTCTTTATCACATCTAACTTCAACCATTTAACTCACCTGCTGAAATCTTGTGCTTAAGATATCCTTAAACTTTGAAAACAGCTTCTGTTCCCAGGTCGGACTCTTCTCTAATGCTGTAAGAACTTTCTTACCACACATATCAATTATCATCCTAAGCAAGAAAACACCATACTCATCCTCAAGCTCTGCGATAACTCTAAGCCCCTTTTCCATTAAGCTAAAGTCTTGCTTGACCTTTGCTGCAACTCCACCGATTAGTGAATACTTTAAGTCAAGCTGTTTCTCAAACTCATGAACCTTCGCTGGGTTCTCAAGTATCTCATCCACATTAACCTTTCTTGTTAATCGCAGAAATGCCTGGAACTCACTTCCAAATGCTTCCCCACATTTTGATTGAACAAGCAAAGTTATTTTCTCCAACTCAGTCATTTCACTCTTTCCTTTAATCAACATAGCTGAATGCTGTATCGCCCTCGGAGTTGGAAACGCCTTCTCCTTTTGATTTGGTTTAAATCCAAAGATAAACTGAGGTTTAAACTTCAAAAAGGAAACCAACCTCGGGTCAGGATAATTAGATGTCAAATTATATGTTGCCCATTTATCAACAGAAGGACAAAGCAAAGTGCAATGACTAAATCTGTTGTTTAATGGAGCTGGTTCTTCTGTAACATGAGCTCTATCCTCAATCCTATTTCCAGCTGCAATAATAGTCACATCCTTTCCAAGCTTAACCTCACCAATAGCCTTATCAAGAATTAATTGATAACTGCTTTTCATAACCATCATACTTCCAAGATTAAACTCATCAAAGAATATTGTTGCTGAAATAGAAGGAAGACTCAATACCTTAAACAATAAAGTAGGTACCCAAGCAACATAACCTTTATCACCATTCTTATATGGCAAACCCATTAAATCAGTTGGTTCAAGCAAAGCCGTTCTGATATCAACAAACAAATGAATCTTTGCAACTTCTGTATCTTCAAGCAGTTTGTTCTTATCAGCAGTTGCCAAGTCTAACCAAGACACCCAAGTCCTGTTTATTCTTAAAGCATACTTTCTGCTATTCTTAACTCCACCCTCCGACTTACCTATGCCTGTTGCTCCATCAACATACAAAGGCAACCCAGCTTTTCTATGCTCATCAATTAAAAATTCAAGTTCTTCATGTGTAACTTCCATTTTTATTCCTCCTTCATCGCCTCAAATGGTTTTTTACCGAGCACAGAATGTGGTAACATCACAATCCTGACTTCAGCAATACGAATATCTCCACCACCAATATCAACACGCTTAGCATAAACAGGATATACTCCATCACCAAGACCAGAGTTAAACACCACTGCAACCCCAGCATGACCAACCTCAAAATTCAACTGATGGCCATCAATCTTTGCACAAGCATTATAGCTAAAATTATACTTAGCTTTCTTTGGCTTTCCTCCTTTTGGTCTCAATTTAATCTTATCTGAATTAATATCCTCTATGAGCTCAAACCACCGCTTACTGCACCTCACAATTGGTTCAACTTTTCCATTTGGAAATACAACCTCTTCTTCTGGAAATTTAAACTCCTCTTTCTTCCATTCGCTATCAATATAACAAGGATCACAGACAGTTAACATTCCACTATCGACACCGACAACACCTATTTGCTCCCAACCTTTACCTCTCATTTTATTCCTCCTATACGAAGACTTCTTTATTCTTCTTTTTTAATTTTAATGTTATCTCCACATCAAGCTCCTTATTATAAAGAGTTAAATCTGTTTTATCATATCTTAAATTCTTATTTGTAGTCAATACAAATCCCTCTTTAAACAACAGCTCTTTTACTTTATTTTTCAGGAAGTTTTTCAGGAGAATAACAGTTTTCACATACTCATCATAATCTAAAATTGTGTTGTTAATACTTATAAATTCTTTCCCCGCCATTTTTTTTCATTCCTCCTCTGTAAAATTTGTCGGTGATAACTGTTCACAACTATCACAAGGACAAGGACTAACTTTACTTAAGTGTATGCAATTAATACATTCTTGATACATTATAACTCTCCAGCACTCCATTCCAGACCTTCTGCAAAATGGATTGCTTCTTTTATTTGTACTTGCTTCTCTTTATCAGCAGGCTCTGCTCCATCAAACCAACGAAGATAATCTTTAAGAGACTCAACAACAGTCCCTATATTCTTGTTGATATCTTTCACAGGAACAAAAAGGACTTTTTCTTTTTTCTTTTTCTTCTTTTTCTTCGTCATTTTGTTTCAATCCCCTTGTTACATTGGCAAATGCTTCGCCCTGTTTTATCTATTCTATACACTACACCACAAAAAAAGCATTTCATTTAGTGCACCTCACGGATTGCCTGCAAAACAGAAAGGATTGCATCCTGTTCTTGCCAATTATAGGAACTAAATTTCTCAACAAAAGGCATCATCTTCAAGTCAATTACATCCTGAAGAGTCCCTTCATGAGCACCTTCATCCCAATCAGACCATTGAACTTTCATCTTATCTAAGATAATTTTATTTTCCATAAGACCACCTTATTCTTCTTTTGCTTTCTTAGGTTTACTTTTCATAAAACCTGCAGCTTCTTTTACTGCATTAGCAACTTCACTTGCACTGTCCTTCACAGCATCTGTAACTACTTTCCTTTTATCTGTCATTCTTTCGCCTCCTTAACGGTTTTTAACATCTTAATGGCAAGCTTAACTGCACCATCATCTGGATTGTGAGTTAGCTTACTGCCATCATCCACATCATAAATAGAATTTCCATTTGATTCATCTTTGACCCTAACTGCACTTCTTGCAATAATTGGAGTCCCATTTATTGCAATTGATACTGATATCATATGATATCTCTCTTAAAATTATAAGCAGAGCACTTACAAATTATTTCCCAGTCAAGCTGAGCATCAATCCCTTTCTTTATGAATCTAACCCACTCAGCCATTTCTTGTTCATCTTTGGGTTCTCTCCCAACATAGTGTTTGAACTTAGCTTCATCTGTCCCAAAATCACATGGTATTTTCCACATTTTTATCCCTCATTTTATTCTTTGAAGTTTCTCACTAATACTATCCACAGTAGTATTACCTGAATAATCATAAATTGTAAAGCCCCTCATGCGTTCCTTTTTATTATTGGAAGTTTTTAACTGCCTTACATAAATCCTATATTTCTTTTTTGGCTTTCCAACAGCAATTTTCATTTTAACACCAACACCAAAAATACCATAATGAATGTAATGAACTGCATTATAGCAAGAATCAATAGCTGATTATTCATCAACTTCATCAGCTTAGACATAGCCAACACACATTCCATAGGACTCATTGGTTTAATTTTCTCAACTACTCGCTTTCTTTTTTTCGTTACTCCCATTTTTAGCCCTCCTTTCAATTAATTCTGTAAATTTATCCTCAAGAGCATAATAAGTAGACCCATACAGGCAAGCTTCATCTTCATCACCTTCTCTATCTGAATCAGCAATCTTAATGCCATGTTCTTCAAGGAGTTCCTCTACTTCATCAAGGAGCTGTATTGCAAGTTTTCTTGACCATTTCATTTTTTTTTCTCCTTAACATATTTCTTCCAAAAATTCTTCTCTTTCTTTTTTTCTTTCTTCATTTAAAAAACCCCACAGTTCACTCCAAATCTTTACTTAAATTATTTGCAAATTCAATAATTTCTTCACGTTCATCCTGAGAAATGTATGCACAATTTAATAAAAATTTATCCAGTTTACTAAGTCCTTCAGGTAACATTTTTCACCTCTATTAGTTCATAATACCCATAATTCATTAAACTATAGGTTAATGACAGTTCATCATATATTTTGTTTGCTTCTTTTAAAGAGTTAGATTCAAATTCTATTAAAGGTTTTTCCATCACTTCAATATTTCCCCCTTTAAATATACCTTTCCCTTTATTTGTTAATATTATTTTGTATTTTGGCATTTTTTCGCTCTTTGAATAATCTTTTTACAATCTGACAGCTTATATCTACCAAGCTTCCTAACAACCTGATACCAACCATTACCACAATCCCAAAGTATCAAATCATAATTCTTACCATTAGCACGCCATGCACGGTCTCCGTATCCTTCTGAAGCCATTCTATCATAATACCTTGTTCTTAAGCCACCACAAAGCTTTTCCACAGCTTCGTCATTAATCATATCAGACTCATCGTGCATCAAGCCACAAGATATAAGAATATCTTTAGCAGTCTTTTCAGGAATACCACTGACAGAATCCCGAACCATATCAAATGCTTTTTTTAGCTTTTCCCTTGTCATTTCTTCTCCACCTTCTTCTTCTCCACTTTATGAATATAATCACACTCTTCACATTTTTGGAGATTTTTCATAGGCTCATCGAGGTCTGTATAGCACTCAGGACAGAAATGCATATCAACGCAGTCATTCTTAGTAATCTTACCACGATGAACTACATAGTCTCCTTTGAAAGCCATACCAGGCTCCGAATACTCAAGTTCAAACATCAGTTTTGGAAATAAAGAACCCATCTTTTTAACCAAAGGAATTGGCGGAGACCAAGCTGAATCAAAGGTATATGTCAGGAAACCATCATCTCCTTCTAAACTTTCCCGAGCAAGGTCAACTTCACAGAAGCCCCACTTAGTTCCCCACTTATCAGAAGCCCAACCATATCCACCCTGATTAAATCCATCAGTTGGCTCATCTCCATACTTCTCTTTAAACTCAGTTCTCTTGGCGTTGTTTAATTTATTGAAGTTTTCAGCCCCATTCTCTTTTGCAAATTTATTACTAAGCTCTACCCAAGCATGAGCAACAGCATCCAGAACAGAAATCTTTTGCGGATATGGTATGAACCTATCCTCACACAAGACCTTCTCCTGCCCATACCTATTCTTAGCATGTGCATAATTCTTAAAGGCAAGCAAATGAACTACAGGCCCAGACACTTCTAATGTATTACTACACCAATTTGGTATTTTAATCACCCCACTCAACATAATCATTCTCAACAAGATATGTGGCTAGCACATCTGTTGAATACGCAACCAAATCCTTATCATTCCCTATACAATTTGTTGTGATGTCTCCAACACAATAAGAAACATTAAGCTTATTATGTATCTCACAAAATTGATAAGGATTAACAAGATGATAATTTGGTTGTTCCAATTTATCTTCTTTTCCATTTCCAACAAGTAGACCAACAACAAAGAAACACACACATAAGAAAACAATACCTATGGCTATTTTATTGTTTTTTTTGTCCTTGGTTACTACCACTTTATTCTTATTTTTTTTGTTCATTTTCATCCTCATATATTTCTAATACGCCTCTTCGAGGTTTATACCACATCTCTTTCCTACAAAATGCAGATATTTTCGCAGACCTAAAATCAACCATCTCTTGTTTAGTTGGTTTATGGTTTTTACACTGAATAAAGACAACATTAAACTCATCATATGCGAGTAAATCAAATGGACCTCTTGAACCAGCACTTCTGATAACAAAGTATCCACGATCTAAATAAATATCTCTTACTGCATACTCGACCTTAGTTCCTATTTTATAGTTTTGTTTCATCGAAAATCTCGGATAGTTGTATAATCATCAAAGTTTATTTCTTCTCTGGAAGTTTCTATCTCATAATCACAAGCATCACGTTCAGATGGATCCATCAGAACACCTCTGCAAGCCTCATAGAGTCTTTCCTTATCATCCCATATCAATACAATGATTAAATCATTCTTGTTGCACTTAGGACAATATTTCATTCCCACTCTTCCAAAATTTTGTTTTATTCAAGTAAGCTTGTTGCCTACTTTTATCCCAAGCATTCATTCTACTAATGTTACTTGCCCTATCAATTAATTTAATCAGTATTGCTTCAGCACTTTTTAATCTTGGAAAATAATAACCATAATCATCAGGCTTTCCCTCGTGAGTTAATTCATTCACAAGGTCGGCAACCCTTAAGCCAAACTTTTCTTTTATCTCATCATAAGTTGTTTTAGTATCTTCAAGAGTATCGTGAAGAATAGTTGCACATATTACATCTTCATCTTCTGTCAACACACTAATTGCAGTAGAAACTTTCACCACATGAGTTTCAAAATATGGCTTTCCTTCATCATCTAATGTATCACCATGCTTTTTCATAGCAAATAGATATGCTTCCCTTATTTTTGCAGTCATCATTTGAGCCTTCTTCTTTTTCAATGCGTCTATTCTTTCTTTGTGATGTTTATCACAAAGTGTTACTACCCAACCCATATCCTTTCAATGCGTCTATTCTTTCTTTGTGATGTTTATCACAAAGTGTTACTACCCAACCCATATCCTTTCTCATCTCTCCTTTTTGCCCACACTTTTCACATATAAAATAGCTTTGTGCTTCTGCGAACCAAATCATTCCTCTAATCAACTCAGTGCAACCATTAGTATAAAATCTTAATCCACCGAATTTTTCCTTTACTTGTGCCACTACTACTTGCCCTGAATGTTTTGGATTGCTATCAATATAATGCTGTATACATTCACACAAGTTATCTATTAAATTGAACCAACCATCATCACATTCAAAACCAAAACACATTAAGCTTCTCTTCATATCAGTCTTATCCCCTCCAGGAAATAACTTAGGGTATTTTTTGAATAATTCTTTTGTGTTTTTTTCATTCATTTTTCATTCACCATTTTCCCAGGAATTCCAAGCCATCCATATATCTTGCATTTAAACAACATAAATAATCCTAAAGGTATTGTTACACACCAATGAAATATTCCAAACCAATAAATGATATTAAATACAGCCTCATATACGGCTTCAACATTCACTTTTATCACCACGCATTTCTCTTTTAGTTTCAAATAAAAATACTTCACAATCATCAAAATAATCACTTGGATTAGATTCCTCTACGAATTTCTCGCCTATTTCTAATTTGCTATTACAATCATCAAAGTAAGAACTATGAAAAATAAATTCCTTCTTCACTTGAAAAAGAAAATCTTCCACAGGACTATTATTTGTAGTGACAACCTTCACAAACTTAATCCCCTTCATATTAATCACCCACTTTGTATTCAGCTTCTGCTACTAACTTCTCACCATTCCTGCAGTCGCCACCATCGTAATGGCTACAACCCCAGCAATCTTTCCAATTCCCAGTTTCATAATAGCAACCTTCCATTATTTCACCACATATGCTTCTTTTAACTTTGCCATAGATGAAATATAATCACTTACAAAGTTTACAAGGAATAAAACATATTTTTTGAACTCTTCCACATCACTTGTTGATGGAAAAATCCTGAACTCAATTGTATGGTGAACAGGATAAGCATTGAAATTCACTGAAAAACCCCTTGCAACTTTACACTTAGTTGAAGTTGCCTCTCTAAAAATATCAAGAAATTCATATCCATCATCATAAAACTTACAATAATCATTATCCATTCTTTTCCGCTCTTTCTTTTTAGTGAATTTCTTTTTATATGCTTCTTGGAAAAGCTTAACAAAGTCATATGAAAACAGATATTTATAATGCTCTTTATTTGCAAAAGATAAATGCACATGAAGACCCATTGAATGATTTATCTCATTAATGTAACAAGCAATCTGTTTAAAGTCATCGAACAACTTGTCATCAACCAAAGGCTGCTTAACATCAAAAAATAACAACCTCTTCTTTTTCTTTTGGTTACTTTTCCTATATACTGGAGATTTAAACTCAACTTCATCTGAGTTATTCTTCCAACAATCTACACTCCCATCTTCCCCAATAGAAAACCCAAGTTCTCTTGCAGTTTTCCGTGCTTCTTTAGACATCCTAGTATTTAGTCCAACTTCAAGTTCATAGCCTATATTTAAATCGACCAAACTTACACCTCACATATTTTCTGTGAAACTTTTATCAGCTTTTTCGATAAGCTTCTCACATTCCTTTAATAGAGTCATACCATCATCAATATTCTTACAATAATGAAGAGTAGTGACAAGAATAATATTACGAGCAACAAATCTTGCTAATTTTTCATCAATTTCTTTAGTCTTTGTAATCAAATGTAACATAGGAGCTGCAGTTTTTGCAAGACTTTCAGCAAACATCCTGTCTTGCGTCCCAAACTTATGCATATTCTCATCAATCAATTTATTAATGGCTTCCTTCTCATCTTTACTCACCATCTTCTATTACCTCATAAGTTTTTGTATCTATGAGTAACTGCAAATCTTTTTTAATCATTTCCTTGAGTTCCTCTTTTATGAACATATTCACGAAAGAACGCTCATAAAATTCTTCAAAAGCTTCCACAGTAGGACTTAGTAAATCCATACCAATATTCCTAACTTGAAACCTATACATCTTCATTTTCTTTCCCCCAATGTCCAGTGGTGAAGTGACATTTAAATATTTTATCATCCTCCATTATAATGATTAGAACATTTATGGCTACAGATATACTTTCCACCTATTTCAAGTAGGTGTATTTTTTATTTCTGTATGAACTCGTTTTAAATCTCCTTTTTTAACCAATATAAAAGTATCAGAATTTAATAGTATGCCTTGCTGGTTTACATCTATGATTTTACTTCCATAAAGCATTTCACCGAGTTCTTGCAATTCTTTTTTATTTAACAGTTCCTCTTCAGCCATTTTTAATCACCATCCATTTCTTTCTTCACTATAGCTATAGCTTTATCTTCAGCAGATTTTTCAGGCAGTTTTTCAGGCAGTTTATCATCAATACTTGGTCTATCATCTTTAACCCAATTAGTATCTGTAGCTACAAGCCCATTGTAATGATAATCATCTTCCCAGCTACTACCACGAGTATCTCCAAACCCGTGATGACTTGACTTACCATAACCAGTGTATCCTCCAGAGTATCCTCCAGCATAAGAATAAGAAGCTTCCTCAAATTTTCTGAGTTTCTTAAACTTATTCAGAACATCATAAATATAAAGCTCTTCAACCTCTTTTACTTTTTGCTTAATCTTAAACCAAAACTTTGCAAACTTCACATTATTCTCATTTGTACTCATAATAAGATATTTATCATTAGAGGTCATAAACATATTTGTGCTTTTCTCTTTATAATAAAATACCTTACTACTGGCTTTTTCTACAACAACAACTGAATAAGTTCCACGAGTTTTTAATGCAAGAGCTCTTACTGCTTTAGTAACATCTTGATGTTCTATATAAAGTTCCTGCAACATATCAGCATAATAAGAAGTATCAGATTTCTTATCGTCTCCGAGTGTAGAAATTACACCATTATGCATCACTACAAGGTCTTGTGTTTCGTGTGGGTGAACATTATCCACACCCTTACCTGATGTTGTAAATCTTTGATGAGTCATCAACAAGTAAGAAGGAAGCCCATATCTTATTTTCCCAAGACTCTTACCAGTTCTCATTTCATCATTATCAAAAGCAAGGTATCCTTCACCATCACTATTTGATTGAAAGCTATAAAAGCTCACAATATTCATATACTTCGCTAACTTCTTGTCAGGAACCATATCTTTCTTAAAAACTAAATTTATGTGGCACATTAATCATCACCTTCATCATATTCATTCTCATCATCATCCGTTGGAACCCATACTCTTTCCAGCGGATCCTCGTTCTCTTTATCTTGTAAATACTTATGTATTTCACGCCTATTTCTCGTAGGAATTGGTTGTTTCATATCAACAACAAGATTAAGTTCCTTATCCATCGGTCTCGAAACCCCAAAAGTATACCTACGCCTTTTTGTAGAATTACTTAATCCAACGTCATAATTAACTTCCCCTGGAATAAGCCCAAAACCATTCATTAAATAATCTGACTTAAGCTGAGTCTTCATATAACCAAGTTGATTATAGTGAACCTCAGTTGGATGTTCTTCCTCAGATAAAAACGGCTGCTCTTTTGAAAATTCAGCCAAAACAACTTCATTAATTACAGAAAATAAAATATCATACATCTTACGAAGTTGCTCCCAAGTTTTTACACCCCTAAGAGTAAATCCCCTATACTCTATACGACTCGGATGGGTTAAGTTCCATTCCCTTTTTCTCTCTGCAAACAATCTATTCGGAATAAGCTTCTCTGCATAATTATCCCTAACTAAAGACCCGGACCATTTATCATATAAACTTTTCGGAAGCTCTTCTTTAACTCTGCTAAGCAATTTACCTTTAATCTCATCTAAGATATTAGCTCCGACAGCATCCCTAAAAAACATAGGCCTTCCTTTAAAATTTACCTTAACTCCAGGTCTTGCATTAATTGTTGTGGTTCCTTCTTTATCTACATTAAGCACACTCAAATGAATGTGAGCTCCAGTTGTATCATTAAAACTTACAACATCTTTCAGCTCAAATTCACCAAACTTCTTTATGAACCCATCAATTACTTTCATTCCATTGTCGATTGAAAAAGGAACACTTACCATTTCACAAACATCACCACTCTCAAATGTACTTACATTAAGAGAACTATCTGATTCGGCAATAAAATGCTCTCCAAACCAAGCATAGTCTGCTCTTTCTTGGTGATGGTGATGATAACCATCTCTGTGAATTGACAAATTTTTCCTGTTATATTCCATTTCAATCTCTATTCCACACACAACTAAAGGCTTCATAACATCACCTTTCCAGTTTATATGAAACAGTCATTGTCTCTTCTCTTTTCAACTCTTCCATAAGCCTTATCAAATCTCTAAAATATTTGAGATTGTTGATGAAGTTTTGAAAAGCATTCACAGTATTGAAATTTATCTTACAACACCCATCATCTATACTCTCTTTAGTAAAGAAATGAGAGAATGCATTATTCCAATTTTGAGAATTCCTGAGAACTGACTTAATTTTAAACCTCTTAACCTTCATACTATCATATTCTTCAACAGAATACTGACCTTTAACTACAAAAGTTGTAAGAAGCTCTTTAAGGCTATCATTTAGACTAACCTTGCAAACCAGTTGCTCACCATCCTCTGAAAGATACTTTTCAATCTTTATTTTATGGATTCCAACTTCTTTTAATTTAGTTTGTTCTTCTTCATCTGGCATAAAAGCCACCTCCTTATTTTAAGTATGTGGATGTGGGTTGGCTCCCCTTACGGAGACATCCGAGGCTACCAACCCACATTACAAACTTACTTAACAAACTTATCTATGGCATTAGATAAGTTTTTATCATCCAGAGTTTCAGTGTTGATAATAAAAGTATCAATCTGATTCTGGAGATCCTCAGCCATTAAGCTAAGCTTTGGTTTCACACAAGGCAAATTCTTAACAACAATACCAGCAGAACCCTTTCTGAACGGAGCAATAATTCTCCTAACTTCAGCTTGGTTTGTAATAAAACACTCCTGATATTTTGCGTTAAGGTCTTCTTGAAGCTTTGTTGATTTCTCAGATAGCCTTTCAGACAGCTTTCTTTTCGGCAACTGCTTCTTATCAAAGTCCTTGTAAAACTTATTCATCTTCTGATCGTGCTCTTTCTGCAATTTATTCAACTTCTTGTTGAATTCATTGCTAACTTTATCAGCTTTCTTACAATTTGCATCGTAATCCTTTGAAAGCTTTCTGTTGAGCTCAACCCTTTCAGAATTTGTTTTCACAAGCAACTTGATTTTAGAATCTCTTTTTGCTACTTGCTTAACTTTTGTCGCCTTATTGACAAAAGCCCTGTTGTCCATTCTCAAACGCAGATCAACAGCCCTGGTTTGAGCGAGCTTTCTTCGCTCGTCGTTCTTCACTATTTGTAAGGTATTTATTTCTTCCATTTTGTGTATCCCTCACACATATATTTCTTTTTTTACTTCAATCTGTTTTAAATCAACAGACTCACATTGTCTCAAACAATTCTCTACACTCACTATGTGATCGCAAAAGGATTTAATGATAGAATTATAAAATTTCTTAGCACACTTGTGGCATATTGGCTGCCAAGTTGTTCCACAATAATATTTACCAATAAGAATCTTAGTACTGCACTTTTTACAAGTTCTTTGCTCTCTTGTTTTTCTGAAGTTAATATTACGATGAAATGAGCTCGTAAATACAACTTCATCTTGCTGATTCATCCATGCTTGCCAACCCATTCTAATTCGCCTCCTTCTGTGCTTCAATTTGTTTTTGTTGAACTTCATTTTCAATCAATATCTCAATTTTTTCAATCTCTTCCTCAACCCTATTCAAGCAACTTGCATTAATCTTATCTTCATCTGCAAGTTCTTTTTTTTCATCTTGAAGTTCTTTGAGGTATTTACGCAAGTCCCCTATTTTTATATCTGGAGCCTTAACCATTTTTAACCCTCCTTCTTTTAAGCCAATTATCTTTGCTTACAACCCAAAATATCTTGTCACAAGCTTCACACTCATAAGTATGTTCTTCAAACATCTTTAATTTTTCATGTAAACAAACCATCACTCACCCTTATTTATTTTTCCAACCTCGTGGCTTATGTGGTTGAATTAACTTATTGCCGACAATATCAAGGTATTCGACTGGCAGTTTATCACCAAGTTTAATGTCATAGATGCCACCATATTGGCAATCAACTTCACATACAAGTGAACCAATTTTAGCTTTTCCACTCACTCTAACTCCCTTGACATTTGTTTCAATCTGTTCAACCACGAGTTCTGTAATCTTATAGTTCTTAATTTTCAGCCATTTATCCGACCTACTACTCGGAACATAAGGACTCCTAGGATCTTTGATTACAAAGCCCTCTCTACCATCTGGAACAATAGCCTCTTTCCAATATCTTTTTGGATTGTTGATGTTATCAGCTATCATAAAATGTTTTCCACTATGTTGATGAAATATCCTATGTAAGAGCTCATATCTTTCCTCATAATCAAGCTCTATTTTAATATCACCATCAAGATAAATCAAATCAAAAGCAACAAAAGTTACTGGAAAGCTCTCTTGAGCTCCTTCTTTATTCAATTTATTTCTTTGATTGATACCACCATAGAACACGCTTTTATCATTTTGGAAAACAACAAGCTCACCATCAACAACAGCACTTGTTTTTTCAAATTCTAATTCTTTGAGTTCTGGATACAAATGAAAGACTGGTTTATTTCTCCTGTTTCTTACAGCAGAAATCTTGCCATCTTTTATATGCAACATAACTCTTACTCCATTTTCCTTCTCTTGCCAGATATAATCCTCATATTCCTTGAATACTTTATCAGAGAATCTTACCTCTTGCAAGAGCATTGGCATTAGCTCTGGCATATTAATTACCTCACTTTTTCTTTAGACACCTAACGCATTTCCAAGTTCAGAAGCATTTTGTTCAGTTGAGTAGTCAAGCTCAATCGGACTATCTTCAAAGCCTTCCATAACATCATCAAAACTGCCTCTAACTGCAGTCATAGCAAATTTATCCTTGCCTGATTTAGTTACATATTTATGAAGATAGCATCTCCAAGGCAATCCCCCTGAAGAAAGAACAACATTAGACATAACAAATGTTTTGCCCTCCTCAAATGCTTCCTTAATTTTCTTGTTGTCAGTTACCATTCCAAACTTCTCATACTCAACACCATCGAGCAAGAACGGAATTGGATTTTCAATAAAGCTTATAGCACCTTGCCTTACTATTGTAGTAGCTTTCAGTCTATCTGTTATAATCTCTTTGCCACCAATCAAGTATTTTTTCCTAAGCTGAGCTCTGGAATATTCTTTTCCAACCTCATCTTTGTAGATACCTTTGCCTTTGCCTTCAATAGTGTATTTAACTTCCTTGTCGTCTTTGTTAATCCAACTTGACTTAGGTTTCCTAAACTTAATCGGGTAAAGAACAACAGAGCCATAGCCTTCAAGCTCTATTTTTTTCATTACCATTTTGTCCTCCTTAAAGCATATGGCTTTCTTTTAGAGTCTTTAGAACTTCTGTGATTGCTTTGACTCCACCTTTCTTATGTGCCTTAAAGATTGTTTCAATCTTGTATGCAACATAAGCTTCTTCAGATTCAAAGTTCTCAAGTCTATCTGCTTCTATTTTCATAGAAACAATTTCTTTTTCCATTTCAGCTATCTTTCCACGCAAGTATTTAGCCTGTGCCTTTCGGTCAGCTAAACAAAATTCATCTGCTGGACTTCTGAAATAGATACTCCAAGATCCTCTAATATCATCTTGTTTTACACAATAATATTGGTTGTTTCTGCTGGTAATCTCAAAGATATTACCTTCATAATTTTGCAACCCATTATTGCTTTTCAACAAAATAATCTTATCTCCTTTACTTAACTTTGTTAAGTCAGTTACTTCTTCTTTTTTCTTTGGCATATTTACGCCTCCTGTAATACTATTCTTTCATACGAACCATCACATTGATAATCCGTTTCTCGCAAATCTTCGATAAACTTATCGACATCACCTTCACATTTTAAGAATGAATGAGCAAACACCTTAGTAGTGAGCATAGCATTTGGCTGATTTCCGTGCCTTCCTTGAACAAGCATAGCAATCCAATCAAACAACCTATACCTTGCCGTTTTCAAGTCAAATACCATCATACCAAGAAAACCATTTGAACAACCAAAGAACTCTGCAGTTCCAATCATAGTTGTCAGCTCATCATCTCGCAACGTATTTGCAATACCTTTTTTTCTGGTCTCTTTGTTTCTAAGAGCCATTACCTGTTTCCAGGCATCATAAACTTTCTCCATTTTCATCCCTCTCCATTCCACGAAAGCAATCTCTCTCCCAAAGCCTATTGTCATTAAAAGCATTATCCCTTGTATCTCTACTCGGAAATCTACCTATAACAACCGAACCAAGCTTTATATTATGGAGTCTTACTCTCTGCGAAACATAGAATCTTTTTCTTCGCATTAAGACACCTCTTGTCTTTTAGAACTAATCGGGTAACAACCCCCTTAAGAATATGATTATAATCTTAATAAAAAATATACTCCTGTCTGGAAGATTACTGTCAAGGTTATACCTACAGTAAGATATATCCAATTTTCTTTAAACCATTTTTTTATTTTCAATTGTTCCACCTAATAGATACATTTTTGTGTCCATGTTCTTTTAAAATATCATTTATTTTGCCTTCTATTTTTGCAATTTCATCTGACATTTTATCTGTGATACTCCCATTACAAAGGATGTCCACATACTCTATTTCTAAATTTTTACTCATTTTATTTACCTCTTTTCAACATTATTTGTTGGTCAATAATGTAATCCTCTCTTTCTTCTAAAGCTCTCTCACCACCTCTACATTGTTTGCTCTTTATTGATTTTATTCCTGCATCTGCCCAAGCATCTCCATCAATAATATCATCCCAATAAGTTGATGCAGTTGATTGTGTATGCTTTATAGTTATTGTTGTTTCATACATTTTTTAGGTTCTCCTTCTTCTTTTATATCCATTGTATACAAGATACGTTTCCCTAATAAGAATTCTTTACTGCTTATAATTTCATCAATCTTAGAAGTTATAACAGATTTGAATTCTTCTTTTTCTGGAAAATCTTTTGTGCTTGTTATAGTAATAACTATTTTCATTTATATCACCTCAAACTTACTTCCACAGAAAGGACAAAAATTTATTGCTGAACCTGAAAAACGCACCATATGACTTCTTGTGATTGTTACCTTCTTATAATCTTCAACCACCAATCTAAAGTCCTCGCAACAAAATGAATCCTTCAGTTTCTTCTCTAAAAGGCATAAATCAAATACACCAAAAGGATGTCCATCAAGTTCTACAACTTTACCTGTGCTTAATCCTTCCTTTATTTTTAGATAGTTCTCCATCATCATTCCATTCATTTTTTTACCTCTTTTAGTAGTTCTGAGTTATCATAAATATTACCTATGACTTCTATGAATTTTATGTATCGTCCTAATTTGTATCCTCGTAAAGCATAATTTTTTAATCCTTGCCAATACTTAATTTCTACTCGTTGAAATTCACAATCCTCAAAATAGACCACGTACTTATTTTCACAGACTTCGCCGCTCCGTGATTCAATAGTTTTTATAATGTCTCCTTCGCAAATCTCTTTACCAGTTTTATCATTAAGACCAGTGAATTGCATGATAACACAATCACTTCTTTTGACATCAAACATTGAACTGCTACTCTGCCCTGTTGCTCCCACTACACAATCACTATAATTTTTATGTGGTAATTGTAATGGTGTGAACATATTCTTATTTTTTTTATCCCAAGCTCTAAATTTAAATTCTCTCATTTCCATTCCCCCACAGAACACAACTTCTGTGTTTTAAGTTCATTGTTGCATCTATTGAAGTATACGCAACTATAACATTTGTGCATAGAAATCACCTCCGAAATTACGCCAAATCCCATCTTCAATTACACAAGATTTATCTGCTATTAATTTGATTTTATCAAATTCAATATGATAAATCCAAGCCTCAGTTCCATCATCAAGCTTAACAAGCTTTCTTTCATATCCTTCGCTAAGCTCCATATAATCTAAAGATTGAAGAACATCAAGATTAACTTCATAAACCTCACCAAATACCTTTCCATTTTTCTCAAGAACAACTGCTGGAAAACCACGAGATAAAGCATATAAAGTTCCCCTGACAAAGTGTGTTTTACTAATTAATTTAGAATCCCTAAGATAATTATGTAAGGCACACCCTTCTTTAAGAGTCCCATATACAAAAATTTTAAACTTCTCAACATTCTTATTTTTACTTTTGAAGAATAGTTTCATTTATTCAACCTCTATTTTCTTTCCACAAAAAGGACAATATTCAATCCCTCCAAGCATTACCACTCCCGTATCAAAAACTATGTGGTTTTCTTTAGGTTCTGGCTTAGGATACATACAACACCTAAGTTTGTCGTCTACTATCTTTATATGTTTCCCCCGTCTACAACAGGGTTTTATTCTTTTCATTTTTAATACAACCCCCTTTATAATCTAATCTGCAGTAATGAAAATTAGTCTCTTTTTCATATACTAAGTATTTACAATCTTCACAATCTTCTTCCATAGAAATCACCCTCTAAATTTTATATAATCCTTAGAAATATAACCCTAACTCCTGCATCAAGCAGGAGCTCGGGACACACCCCGTAGGGAATTGTGTGTATTTTGCACCAATTTATTATTTCATTTGTTTCTAAATTGGTGTCATTGGTGATGGAGCCCATAGGCAAATCCATAAGGACACCGAATGACTATAAAAAATTTCACTTGCCTTCGCCCTTTGCCTGAGCCAAACCAAGTGTTAAAACATCTTTGTAAAGTCTTTCAACCAAGACTTTCTTACCACTACCTGCTGCCTTATTCTGAAGCTGAACTACTTCAAGCTTTCTTTCAAGGGCTTTAACTTTCTTATCCCCTTCTGCCTTAGCAGTATCTATTTGTAGTTTCTTTGCTTTCTCGTGGTCTTTGATAGAGTTAAGAGTTTTCTTGTTCTCTTGCTCTACCTTTAAGTTAGCACGTTCCTCAGCTTCTTTAGCAATTTCAATGACTTGATTTAAGCCATCTGTGAGAGATTTAACCTTTGTCTTTTTCTGAGCAACACTACTGGCTGCCTCTCTCTTTATCTTGCTAATCTGGAGTTCGGCAGACTTAATGCGTTCTGCTTGCTCCTGTTCTGTGTCTTCCAAATTGAGTTTTGCTTGCTCAATTTCATTCTCTGCAGACTGGATTTGGACTATTCTATCCCTTGCATTAGCTTTCTTAACACTCTCCAGCCTAACTTTTGCTTCGGCTTTAATCTCTGCCTCATCTATATCTTTGGCTTTGATTTGCCTCACATTCTCCTCAGTTTCCTCTTGGACGTCTTTTATCTGGTTCTTAAGTTCCAGTTCTTTAAGTGGTCCATCTACATTGCTCTCTGCTTCGACTAAATGCTCAGTCGCTAGTCGCAGAGTTGCTGTCTTACTTTCTGCTGCTCCCATTATACCACCTCCACGTGTTTTATTCGGGAAAAGAATTAGACAATAAGATTCTATGAATTACAAGAACAAGGTGGACAAGATACACACATAGGAGTTCCACATTCAGGACAAAATCCATCTGCTTTCCTTCCACAATCACTACAAGTTTCCAATTGCTCTTTACATCCCGGACAATCATTACCAGTGTAACGGGTCCCACACTTACTACATTCCTCACCGTGCTTGTCATTCAATTCTTTCTCTCTTGCTTCTTCAAGCAAGTAGTCTTCTTGTTCTGGATTTAATTCTTTCAATTAAACACCCCACGTTGCTGTATTCATATACCCAAATTCTGCGTGACCTGTTTGCATTGCATGAGAATTTACATCGCCAACAGGCTTCTTACACACAGAACAAGTTAATTGCTTAGTTTGTTCATCCAATTTTATCACCCTTGTTTTTTTATATTCTCGGCACATTCAGAACAGAATGGTTCTAAATGACCTATTGTGTCTTTAGGACTATCACTAATTCTTAACTCTTCTGTAGCATCATTGCTACATATAGAACATTTTGGCATTGTATTATCACCTCAAACAATATGTTTCCAACTTCTATAAGAAAGTCTCCCACCATCAAGACGGAATTTTACCCATCCCAAAAATGTAGGTTTGTATTCTGTCATATTACACCCCACTTTTAGATAGTGAGTAAAGTAGAGTAAGCCTGCCTGACATTACTCTACTCCTCACCTAATTCTTTTGCTGAAGTTATTTTAGCAGAATGGTAGCAAGACATTCTTGCCCTCTCGTCGCCTCTACCAAGTTTAACTCCACCTTCGCACAAAGTATTTCTAAAGCCTATACTTTGGTCTTTATATGCTATCACTCCTCTTGTGTTTCCCATCGTTAGCCTCCATAAGCTCTTCTGTCGTTGGATTGAAAATAACACAAAAAGGAGATTTTATATCTTTGATTTCTTCCATAAAATCACCTCTTTGTTCTTCCATAAGGAACACTTACCTTACATCTGCCTTTCATTGTATTGCCTTTCTTGGCAAGTTGCTTAAATCTAAGATACTCATCTTTTAACATATGTTGTGATGACCTTAAATAATCACCCAACACAACTGGTTGTTCTTGTTCTTCACCCATTTTGTAACCTCCGTATATTGTCTGTGTAAAAATGTTCTCTAAATGAAGGCATTTGCTATTCAAACCAAAACGTGAATTAACAAATGCTTCAAGTAGAGAATGTGTATAAACTATCAGAGCAAATGACAAATGTCTTATGTCATTACCTTGTCCTGATTGGACTACTAAGGTGCATTTAGAATTTGTTCCTCTCGGTGCTGACGTATGCTAAACCTCATATCATTGGTTAGCTTCAATACAACCATCTAAAGTGCTCTGTAAAAAGAAAGCTTGAATGTTTCGTTCCCCATAATCAAATAATTTATTCTTCAACAGAGAAGAAGTTCTCCTCTGCTAACTCTGTCTGTGTTCCTTCCTTTTCCATTGTTACACTTGGCTTTATATCATTACTATTAGTCATGATATATTTAAGCTGTGGTGTATATATGGTTGGCTCTGTTGCGTCTTTAAGAACGATTGATACTCTGCCGTCCTCTAAAAACTCAATCTTCTCGTTCTTTGCATACCAAGCAAAAGGATTTTTATAACCTTGTGAAGTTCTAAATCCTCTTATATTTGTAGGTGTGCAAAATGCCTTTGCTTCCTCTGTCGTAGTAGGAACAATTGTCTTTGAAGAAATATGTTTTGTTCCTGTCTTTCCAGTATGGCTATAGACAAAATCTATATCCACAATTTCACCAAACATTCTTAATTGTTTGTGAATTACTTTCTCCATATCTGCTGGTGGTGAGTATTCTTTTCTCACTACTGCTACATTTTCTTGTGTTTCCATAGTTAATCGCCTCCGATTTTATTTTTTGGTTTTAACTATGGAGAACGAAACCAAGCCATAAATATAAAATTGCTTAGTTTATTAAGTCCAAAGAAGTTTTTCCTGTGCGAATAACCCTGTAAGTAAGAGAGAATCCAAAAAGGTGGGATACTAAACTGAGTATTTAAACCCTAAACCCAAAACCCATATAAAAAAAGGTTTGCTGTTTTAAGCCCTTTAAAAAGGTTAAAGCCGTCTCGATTTTAACCACAATATAACCACGAAAACAGAAAGCATTTATAAATCTTTCGGTGAGCTGTTTTAATTACTACAAAAGGACAAATTTTTATTAATGTTGTGATATTGTATTATAGAAATAGTCAATATAAATAAATAAGTATAAATTAAGGTTATTAAACCCTTTATTAAATCAATTTCTATTAATAGAATAAACCCTTTTTTAATCCTTTTTAGAAATTCAATTATAAACCCTTTTCTCTTATTTAAAAATCGAAATTTAAACCCTTTAATCATTTTCAAACCCTTTTAATTTATCCTCTAATAAAAATTAGAAAGATAACCCTTTTTAAATAAATTCATAACCCCCTTTAAGTAGTTAAAACCCTTTTTCTATTACTCAGTAATAACACAAAAAGACAACCAACGACACACAACAATTAAACACTGTCTACCCGGGAGCACCCAAATAGCCTGCTTATGCTACATAAACATTAACATACACTGTTTATGTTAATGTTTATGTATATGCTATAAACTATACTTCATAAAATATATATCATAATTACAATCACACTATAAAATTATCTCTTACTTAAACCTTTCGTAGAGCTTCAGGTTTTAAAATGCCATGCATTTGCGAAAGATACTCCCTTTCCCTGCGTTTTAGATCCCCAAGCTCTGCCTCTTTCAAAGTTGGAGATCTTTTTCCCTTCAATGTCTTGACAAACTTAATGTCCTTGACTTTATATTTTCCAGCCTGGCGTATTGTCTTATAATCATAAAACCTTCCAATGTAACGAAACATATCATCTACAAATTTAGCAAAGTCAATGATCATACGGACCCTCGAATAAGGCATTATGTCATAAAAAAAATAGGCATGATAACCATTATGAGTTTCATACACAAAGCAATCAGAAAGATTCCAGAACTCCTGAGTCTCAACAACAGATTCTTCAACATCCTCAAGAGTAACTTCATCATAATCAAGAAAGAGAATGTGCAGATCTTTTTTTATGTTAACTTCTGAGTTCATACCTATTGCAAACTCACGCAAAGCCATATCTTTTTTCTTGAAGTACTCAACAACAAGACCCATTCTTTTAAAAATATTCATAGTTTTAGATTTATTTTATATTCCTCACAACTATAATTATACCCCTCACAAATAAAACACTTGTAAGTTGGATTCTTCTTTGCTGCATCATCTTGAAATAACTCAGCTAAAGCAGGATCTATTTCTATGACTTCATCAAGCGATACTTTCTCAACACACTTATCATCTAACGCCGGCATTTTTCTTATCCTCCTTATAATTCTCCCCAAGAAAATCCAAGAGATATTTGAAGTTTCTCAAGTGCTTTACAAACATCTTTCCCCTTTGGAGAAATTAATATCGAACCATCAACAATAACAACTAATTCTGCTTCCTGCAAATCACATATTGCAATACGAACGTGCTGTTTAGAATAATGCTGCATACCTTTCTCAATCTCCTCAATAGTTTTTCCATTGCCTTTCAGCCACAAAAATAACATAATATCAGCCCATGCCCAACTTTTCATTTTCACCCTCCTAATTAATTCCAAGAAGACTTCTAATTCCTGAAGCTTCTTTAAATCCAACCTTAAATCCAAATATCATCACAGCCATCAACCCACCAATAAACAAAATGGCAATAACTATGATAAGCCAAAATTCCTTATTTTCTTCTTTTATCTTGCTAGTCATCTTTTTCCAAAAAAAGACCAGTCAATTCTAAAGCCTTTTTGATATGCCTGATATAACAACCAACCTATTATAAAAAGTACAGCCAACAACAACAAACCCACTTTTACCATTATACCACCCTCGCATTTTAGCAGACCTGGATAAGCGACAAGCAGCGACTCATGAGACTTATCCAGGACCTGTTTCTATCGCAGATTAAACTTCTTTTTAATCTGAGTAATTCTTGATTTGAATATATCTTTCTCTGTTCCAACCCTAAACCTTCCCACATCCATACGAGACATTCTCTTAAATAAATCAGATCCATAGTAAAACTCATAAGGCTCACTAAGACCAGCCTTACCCATGGGAATGATAAATCTATCTTCTGGAAGAAAGATATCTGTGATATGAAAATTAGGGAAATTTCTTTCGAAGTCATTAATGATCTCAGAACGGACTTTAGCCAAAGCCATCTTTTGAGTTTCCCTATTGTAAGAAACATAAATTGTGTATCTTTGCCTTACCTCAATTGTTGATCCAGTACGCCCAATATATGTACCTGAAATATAGCAGTCTACAGAAGTATCAATATTGTTCCCAGCCGCAGACGACTGGTCTATCGTAAATCTTTTAGAACCTGTAACTTCAGCATACTTGTGGAACTTTGAACCCTTAAAGCCCTGGCTCCTTGCCAACTCACCTATACTTACCATTTCTAATAATCCCCCCCGTGACCTCCCCAGCTCACTGCAACTTCATAGCTAAGTTATCCATTTTAAAACTACTAACAAAACAGCTCCTAAAGAGCACATATATTAGTTAGTGCTTCTTTTATTTAAATGTTTCTTTTTTCTCCAAGGATATGCTCTTCTGCCCTTTTTTCCACTTCTTAGATTCTTTCGGTGATACTTAAACATTTTAGCTGGTATCTTGTTCCTTCCAGAATCAATTGTTGCTTCAAGACTCTTCCCAGCTTTACCTCTGTTCTTACTCTGCTCTCTTTTCATTTGTTTACCTCGGTTCACACCGCAGGCCACTTTCCTGGCAACCTACAGAGACAACCCCTTATTAAGGGTGTCTAACGTGTTAACCGAGTAAACAATTCAATCTTAGTCATTTTTTTTGTAAACATCCTCGAATGGTGTTTCTGTGTCCACACAATACTGTTTGATGCTTCTTTTGCATCCGAACACATACACCTGAACTGACGTTGCATCGACATAAAAAGAGTCGATTAAAAACAATTTTGGTTTATAGCCGCCTTGGGCTTTATGTTGTTTTAACATAGCTATCACTTGTGATTAGTATCACAAATGATTGCTACGACTTATCAGTGAACATCATATCACCTTTTGATTTAAATTTCTTCTTCCTCATCTTCAACGAGCAGTCCGCCCGTCTTAACTGTCCATGTCACAAGAAATAGTTGGGTTCTGATGTTTATATAGTTTATCAAACTGCAAACTATATTTTAAATGCTGGGAGATAAGAAAGAGAGAAGATTAGGGGTTAAAAGGGGGTGGTTGTTCTCCCAGCACTGCAATAAATTTCTGCTTGTTTCGCACTGCCACTTCAATGGTTTCGCCTTTAGAAGCTGCCACAGCTACTCTGTGACGGCCATCATTGAAGTCGATTTTTCCAGAAGATAGTACATCCACTTCAGGATGCTTATCGAATTCATTTAAATCCTTTAATAAATCGAATCTGATTTGCCTCCATACCAAAGGAGTCTTATGATCTTTTTCAAATCTTTCTTTGAGTTTTTTAGCATCAACAACAACAAGCTCCTTATAGCCACGATTGATTCTCAACCGCTTGTAACTTGGATCTTCCTCAACTTTAAAAAGGAAAGAATGTTTGGCCATATCCTTAACCCAAAGACTCTTTCTTCCCCTTACATCTGCAAGACCCTCTTTTTTTGCATCATAATCTGGATGCCACTCTGGAAGATGTGGTTCTTTTAATTTAAAAACGGGCCTTGTGAAACCCATCTCCTTTGCAAATTCTGTTGCTTGATCAGAAAGATTCTCATTCTCATCTACTATAGCCATCCATAAATAACCATCTTTATCTTTGTGCCTTGCAGAATCACTTATTAATTCAATTGACTTCTTACGCATAAACTCCAGCTGATCTTCTAATCTGCGATGTCTATCAAGTTCTTCCCTTAACCCAAATGAAGTCCTTATGCCTTTGGCAGCCAGACTATGACGATAAGATTCATTTCTCCATCCAACTGGTTTGTATCTATTCATACTTTTGACAACCCCTTTAAAATTGAAAGTGCTATTCCATTATTACCATTAAGTATTGCAAGATTAAGGTCAATTGCTTTTTTCTGCAATTTTGTTACATAGGGCTGCTCAGCCCAAAGTCTCTTAAGATTTTCAATTTTATCCCTATTTACCTCATCAACAGGGTAACCACCAAGCCGTCCACGACTTATCAAATATTTCTTAATTCTCCTAGCTTTCTCATCAACATAATCTTGTGCAAAGAAATCACTTTTCTTATCTCCTCGACGATGAATAGAAAATTCCCTGAATATATCTCCAGACCCCTCAAGAACAAACCTAAGTTCATTATCCTTATAAAGATCTTCTTTAGGACCAAACCAATCCTTATGAACTATTTTTTCTTGATTTTCATTTTGAAATTTGAATGGATCCTCTTTCACAGCCATGCTTTTTCTTTTTTTATATCTAATTCTTTCAAGCAAACCAGGACCACAGTTTGGACAGCTAAGATCTGCAAAACCATGATCTAATTGCTTGACTCTAGTTCCACACACATCACACTTAAACATGACTTTCTGCTTTTCCTCTTTATCTTTTATAAACTCACCAATATCCTTAACCGGAATATCTGTGAAAGAAGTCCTTATTCCTTTGGCTGCAAGAGAATGTCTGTAAGATTCATTTCTCCATCCTACTGGTTTATATCTATTCATTTTCCATTTAGAAGTCTTGGTGAAATATATGAACCAGCTGCAACTGCTGGTGTATTGCCAAGCTCTTCCGATACCTTGGTGCTTATTTCTTTCTTATCTCCTTTGATTTG